>Ga0315282_10002593_pt1 | contig 33009 bp, 43 predicted proteins | sample YL17G07_20_MG_FD_203693 | JGI IMG/M metagenome (GOLD analysis project Ga0315282, IMG submission 203693) | Sediment microbial communities from Yellowstone Lake, YNP, Wyoming, USA - YL17G07_20 | ecosystem: Environmental > Aquatic > Freshwater > Lake > Sediment | place: USA: Wyoming | collected...
TTTCTATGAAGCAAACGGGGCTGTCGGCTAGTTTGGTCTAGGCTTGGAGACTTGGGCTCTCTAAGCGCAGGGCCATGACGCGCTTTGCGCGGGAAGGACCCCGGTTCAAATCCGGGCAGCCCCACCAGACTTTGGGTATGGGACCGTAACCCTTAATACTAGAAAAAGCCAATTCTAACATATGGCGCGGGCAAAATATGCTCACCTTTTCAAGGATGCGGACGTGAAGCGCTGGTATGAGAATGTTGCGCGCGGTTCAAAAATATCTGCTGACGTTTGCTTCCGTAGGCTTGGAAGCTTTTGCGAACTGCATAAGATTACGCCTAAGAGGCTTGCTTCTATGCGCGACAAGGAGCTGCATGACCTGCTCATGGATTATGTCACTTCGGCTGAGAAGAAGGGCTACGCCGGAAGCTACATCAGCTCTACTATGAAAGCCCTGCGGTCTTGGCTTGCGCACGATAACAGGGAATTAAAGGTGAAAATCAAGATAAAAGGTGTGGATGATACTCCGTCGCTTAAAGAGGAGAGAGTTCCGACTGTTGATGAGTTGAGGCGGATACTTCTGTCTGGAGATGGCAAGGCTCGCGTTTCCAGTGTCCTGCTTGCTCATAGCGGTCTCAGAACGCAGACCTTAGGAAATTATGAGGGCTCTGATGGCCTGAGAGTTAGGGATTTTCCAGAGATGAAAATTGAAAGTGCATCCGTAGGCTTTACTAAGATTCCCACGATCGTTGTTGTTCGGAAAGAGTTGAGCAAGGCTGGGCATCAGTATTTTACGTTCCTCAGCGAGGAAGGGTGTGAATACTTGAAGGATTATTTGGAAGAAAGAGTTAGAGAGGGCGAAAATATTGTTGCGGACTCACCTATAGTTACTCCTAAGATGAGGATAAAGCCGTTCATAAAGACGGTGAATATTGGCGACATAATAAGAGGAGCCATTAGGAAGGCTGGTTTTCCCTGGAGACCGTATGTGTTAAGGTCTTATTTTGACACGCAGTTGATGCTCGCCGAATCCAAAGGTTTAGTGCTGAGAGATTATCGGCAGTTCTGGATGGGACACGTCGGGGACATCGAAAACCGCTATACAACGAACAAGTGCAAACTTCCAGAAAGCGTCATTGAAGATATGAGAGAAGCATACAGGAGAAGCCAGGAATACTTGCAGACTAAGAAAATCGAGGAGACAAGCGAAGAAAAACTGAGACGAGCCTTCAGGAAACAGCTTCTTTTGGTTGCAGGCTTCAAGCAGAATGAAGTTGACGAGATGGATGTGTCCTTGATAAGCGATGAGCAATTCCAAGAGATGGTGAGAAAGAAACTATTGGGTCAGGAAACAAATGATTGCACTAAACAAAAAGCTGTATCCGTTAATGAAGTTAATAAGTACTTGGAACGAGGCTGGGAATACGTCGCCAACCTTCCAAATAAAAAGATCCTTGTCAAACTAGTTTCTTGACTTTTTTAATGTGGAGCCCTCAACACTTGAGATGATGTGCCGTCTATCAAAAACTCGATAACCTTCTTTTCTGTTCCATTCTGTTGTTACCTGTTTGAATTGTTCCATTCCATATTGTCGGAAATTCCTTTTTCGTTCTCCTTTCTTGATTCTTTCTCTGATGTCATCGTAGGATATTCCCAAATCTTCAATTGTGAGAAATCCAACTCCATTTTTCTTGCAAACGAAAGAGGCTCTAGCAGTAGCTGTGCTGCGTTTTGCGAGCAGTAGTCCAAAAACGTTTCCAACGCGATGGACTTTATGGCAAAAGTTTTGAGCTACAGTGTTTCCCACAGGAAAGCGCGTATAAACGTCAATTGCTATAAACTGGTTGTGCCCAATCTGGTGCTCTAAACGTAGGAAAGCATCAAAACTGAGCCCTTTGGCTGGCACAGGCAGATCTTTGCTCTTAGGTCTTATAATATCTTCACTCCATTCCACCAAGCCTGACGGATAAACTTTCATTAGAGTCCCAAGGACGTCGTATATTATTAGAAATTCCGTCAACTCGTCGATTGCGGGGTTCAGTTCTTCTCTATGAAAAGCCGTTTCACTCTTTTGGTCTACGTAAAAAGTGAAGATATCTTTTGGAGGGTCTTTTACAAAACTGAGAATTTCTTCTAGTGAATGAACTTCGTTGATTACTGTCCTCGGAAGACTGACTTCTAACTCCTTAATAAAACCAAAATCTCTCAGTCTATTCAAGCCTGCAACAATCTGGTCTCCCTTACGAGGAATCAGCTTTCTTGCCTCATATGATGATAAGTAATAGGTCTTGAAAACCTGCTTCTCAAAAACCTCTAACATCTTTTTCTGGGATTGCACGAAAGTCCGAGCATGACTATACAATTCCCCGTTGTTCATGAACCTTGAAACAAAGATTTTATCATTTCCTTCGGCGTGTAAAAAACCCCCATCGTCCTTCTTGAGAACAGTAACGAACGTGCATCCTTCTTTTTCACCTCTAGAGCCTCTATGATAAAGAAAGCGAATTGCTTTCTTAGCTTCAGAATATGTGTACCCTTCACGAATAAGTTCCATATTCAGCCTACTTGAAGAAATCATTCCTTCCGCTAATACCTTATTGACCGCATTCTCACGTCCTGAATGCCAAGCACATCTCAGCCAGCAAGGACATGTAATGCGTTCGATCATTGCGATCATGTAGCCATTAAGCAAAACAGCTGTTTCAGTTTTATGAATTTGTAAGACATATTTCTCATGTCTTCAACTAAAATTGTGATCTTTTGCGACTTTTCTGGTCAGGTAACATAAAGCTCATTATGCCCATGTAACGATCAACGGATAATACCTACTTACTACTAGTAGTTAGTAGTAAGGAGTAACTTTCTCTGCATAAACGGTTTCGATTAGATCTACCCATATTATTCTCGATGAAAAATGAAGGAAAAAGGCCAGCGCGATTTGGGGCAAAGCGAAAACAATGAAAAGACCCTTCGAAGCAAAAGTCGCTCAGCAAATCTGAGGAAGCAAGAGGATCAAACTGAGTTCAAGATAGACATACGACCGCTGAAGGCATTTGTGTCTGAAAAGTTCCCGAAGGATTCGCCATTGCGGGAAGCTTTGCTTGCAGAAAGAGATGTTTTGGATGCGCAGGAATTCTTGGCGAAAATGGAAACATGGTTGAATTTATTGAGGGTGACATAAATGATTGCTTCCGACGAACCCCCAACTGGTTTTTCCGTTAAGCTAAGCGCCGTTGACTAAAGATGTTGCCCAAATCGTCTGGTATTGTTTGTCCTTATTGTGGATCGACTTATATCATACGTAAAGGGTTCAGATATAACCAGTCTGGTCCCGTCCAGCTATATCTTTGCAAACTCTGCAAAAAAAGATTCCTAGAAAACGCGCAGAAAGCAAAAGAATTGCCAAGTAATTTGGCCGAATCCTACTTTTTTGACACCGAATCCTTGGAATCGATGTTGAGGACCAATAATGGCCTAAGAATTTCCAAAACCACGCTTTATAGGAGAATTAGAGAGCAGGCAAAACAATGCCCAAGTTGGGAAGAACTACTGAAGGCAAAGAAGGGGCAGGAAAACTGGGGCTCTGTTATGGGCATTGACACAACCGGTCTTAAAATTAGAGGTGCAGCTTATGTTTATCTTCATATAGCCGACGTCATGACACGCGATCCTCTTGCTTATACTGTATGCACTGGAGAAGATGCACCCACGATAGAAACTATACTACGAAAACTAAAGAATCTTGGGTACAATCCAAGAATTGCTGTCTCAGATCTGGCTCCAGAGATTCTTATCAGCGTCGAAAAGGTTTTTCCTGATGCAATATTACAGGGCTGCATATTCCACGTGAGCTTATGGCTTAACAAAGAGTTGCCCACTAAGAAGACGGTAGAAAATGTGAGCAGGGAGAAAGCTATTCTTTGGCGAAAGGTTAAGGACATAATCAATTGTGTGTGCATATCGGAAAATGAATCTACAAGACAACAATATTTGGAACAACTAAAGAATTTATCCTTGGACGAAAAGGCTAGAAGCGTTGTTGAAAGATTCTTAACCAATCTCAAATACTACCACACAAAAGACGTGTTCAAAGGCTATAGCAACAGTATTTTATACAATAACGTATGTGAATGCCACATCGGCATGATCAAACACCTAAAGGGCAAATTCAGAGGATTCAAGAGTAATATTGACATCACAAACAACATCATAAAGCTATTCTGGTTTCTATACAGAAAAAGTCCCACCCTTTCAAAAGAGAAGGAAGGAGACATCTTGCCTCACTACATGCCCCGCTGACTTTGTTCCATGACTGGGTGAACATAACTGAGGTTTCAAAAGCAAGTGGCATTCCTAAAGAATTTTTGGGCGAAACAGCGAGCAGAATGGGGTATGCATTGGCCGGAGATTACATTTTCGCTAAAGACAAGCTTAAGGATATAGAAAAAAGCATTTTGAAAATGGGAAAAACGTCTCTCGATGCAGTATCACAGAGAATTGGATTTGACCCAACGACTACGGTTGAACTTTTACATAAACTGGGAATTAGGCTAGTTTTCAAGTCGTTTGATCCATCTGAGATAATAATCTCTCCGTAAGACGATATTTCTGATGATTAGGTATGTCTTCTTCTCTGTGCAAAAGGGTTTCAGCACCAATTCACTAGTAAAAACCCATCTTATGAGCTTGGCGAGAGTTTGAACCTATCCCGGGCTACCGTGGAAAGGATCGGGAGTTTCGTTGAGATTTACTGAATTGACAATTAAGAACCAATACTCAAACTGTCTTGAGTCTGTCAAATCCTTTTCATAAGCGACTTCGCTTTAGATATCAGCTCAGGGGTTGGCAGCACATTCACTTGTGCAATATCTTTTCTAATCTCCCTGATGACCTTTCTTGTATTTTCTCGGCTATCCTTTTGTGCCATCTCAAAGTATCTTCTGCCTCTCTCTGTTAGTCTATAGTCATATCGAGTTATCCCCATACCCAGATGCTCTGCATGCTCTTCCAGAAATTTCAGAGCTGTCAAAAGTGATAGAGTATCTGAGAGTTCTTCAGAGTAGGGACCGTAATAGTATGGCTTGAACTCAAAATCGAAGGAGATGCCATATTTTTCTTTCAATAGAAAAATGATCTTCTGGAATTTAGTGCGACCTCTTATTGAGTTGTTGTTGTAGAATAAAGATGCAAGAATCAGAAGAATCTTGTCTGTTCCAGCTTCTTTCTCCCCTTTCACCTCTTCACCACTCCTGTATTAGATTTTGAATCTCTGTTTTTATGATTTTCTCTTCAGTCAATCTTGTCATCTTCTTAGTTTCATGATTGGCATAGACCTTGACAATCATTCTGGGTTCACTAATCAAAAAATGTAAGAGCTAACCCTTCAAATAGTTTATTAGGTCATTCCAGTTGTCAGTCTTCCACATAGCTGAATTTCCTGTTCGAGCTATTCTACGACACTCTGCCATAATCTCAGAGCTTGATTCCATCCAAGGACCGCGTGAACGTACGCGAGAAATCAGTTCAAAAACGGGATATCTCAGCTTTGCTTGTGTGACCCGATACTTGTATGTCGTTCTCTCCGATAGACAGACAAAGACAAACCTCACGTCTCTTAGATTTTCCTTCAATCTATCGAAATTTGATCTTGTCTTTGTTGCTTGGTCAGTAACAGCATTATTCTTTATTTCAAAAACAGTGTCCACCTCCGCCGGTCTGTAGATCATCTTGTTCTGATCTATTCCGGGTTTAAGCAGTAGCAGGTCGATTTCCATACTCTTTATCTTCTCATGATCAATATGAACCCGAGTCTTTGAAACGGCTAGGTTCTTCTTCAGGAGATAGTTTCGAATGATGCCCTCTGTTGCTTTCCCACATAATTCTGTCTTTTCTGACCTAGTTAGGTCTCTACCTTGCCGTTTCCGTGCATCCTCAAATCTCTTTGCTACTTCAAGGAGCATTTGAAGTTCCTCATCCTCTTCTCGCAAATGAATCTTGGGCACCATTTTTTGCATCTAATCCAAAACTACGATGTCTGGCATGTTTAAAAGATTTTACGAGCTATACACATTGCTAAATTGGGAGTTTATCCCAAGTGCACATTACTTTGTTCGATCTCTTCAAACATTTGAAAACCTAACATTAAGTTTAGGACTATTTAGGAGAATGCTTCCCAGATGAAAAGACTGTCTTATCTCTTGGATTTATTCTTGCTTGGCGAATTGCCACTTTCTGCTGACGCATCTGTTTCCACAGGGGATCAATACCAACTGGCACTGGGTGAGAGTCACCCAATCCTACCCAACTTTGTTTAGGACAGTCTTCTTTGCACTGAGTCGTCGGGCCCCAATTCAACTCACCCAGTTCGACATAGTATCGTTGCTGTCCACTTTTCCCTCGAGGCGGAAAGCCAAGAACTGTGCTCAGCAACCTCTGAACCATGAGGGCTGCTACTAGCCCATTGTAGCTGATGACGCTCGGGGCACGCGGAGGCTCTCCTTTTGTCTTTCGTCCAACAACTCGTAGGTAGCTGGAGGGTCCTTGTACGGATGGATCCTCGCGTGCTAAGGTAGCTTCTTCTTGACTATACGCGCCACTGCATTCTAAACAAGGTTGCCCTGGACCTGCTTGCCCAACTTGCGATTTGCCGATGATCTCTCCACCATGAGCTCCTACCACTAAAGTGGTGCCACCATCAATTACGGGAATTGCATAAGCGTATGAAGCATGATCGAGAACTTGTCGTGCAAAGGCACTGTCGGCTGCATTCATTATGATGTCTGCATCCAAAAGATGCTTCAGACCATCACGTTCTGAAGCACTTCCCCGATACGTACGTACATTAAATGAAACAGCCGTCGATGCTTCCCTAGCTACTCGAGCAGCATATTCGACTTTCGGCTTCCCTACCTCATTACGACGTACTCCCACTAGACGATTCAGGTTTTCCTCCTCCACGGCATCGAAGTCGACTAACACCAGTTCGCCGACGCCTAATCTCGCGAGATATTCCACAAGAATGCTCCCTACACCGCCTAGGCCGACTATTCCTACTCGAAGATTCTCAAGGATTTGATGCCCACCCTTTCCCCAGAGGCGGAGCGTACTGTCTACTGTCTTTGCATTTACTTCACGATCGGGCTTTCCATAGTGATACACTCTTGTGGCATCTGAAGAGACAATGCGAATCGCGGACACATCGAAATAGGACGCGCTGTCAATTCCGAATCTCCTCGATTGCACCTCTTTGACTGTCGTAGGTCGGGACCAATGATACTCTCGGACCCTCCATGCTCCCGAACGATCCACAATACCGGCTGCTACAGGCGAACCTACTGGAAGCGCATGATTCAAATGGTAGAGCAATCTTCGCTCGTGATAAAGATCAGGCCCGCTCGGTTCGGGTGGAGTATTGATAGACCCTCCAGGGTGAGAATGAACGAGAATTAATCCAGCACCTAACGCGCTGTCCGACACGACATCTAGTGCCCGACTGAAGTAGAGTGGATCGAAAGACAGACCGTGATTAGTCCAAGTGACCCAACCTTCCTCTTGAGGAATAATTTTGCGGAGGAAAAGACTTCGGCGAAGAACGCCATTACCTGAATGGATAACTCCAAGGAAACCGCGCTCTGGAAGGAAAAACGACCTCTCATCTTGTTGGAATAGGTAACTGAGAGCCTCCTCCTGAAGCTGCTTAGTAATGACCCAATGGAGTTCCGTTAAGCTTGCCTGATTCTTCTTTCTACCCAAGAGATCACCCCTAAAATGTCGCGGGGATTCCTCAGTGAAGGCCCAGGTCCAATCTCGCCGCTCCAAGTCCAGCTGTAATATTGATTACCACCAAGGTTTCGAACTGGAGCGCATATGTCGTGGTTCGGATTGTGACCTTTGATCGAATGTCCATCGATTGGGTTCAACGGTTCCGCTGTGATGATGCCGTGCGGATTTGCAAAAGGGAATTGGAGTGGAATTCTTACCCAAAGACCTCGATTATGAGGAGGCGGATACTTAGTTTCCTCGAACACGACGTCAGGAAGCCAGAGATAGATCCAGTTGTCAACGATTGCATCTACCCGTGCCTTATCCATTCGTTCAGCTCGCAGGATCTGCAAAGCCTCTTGGAGAAGAGCCGGAAGTTGTGACTCGTCCACTCAGGAAAAGCCTCCCCCACCGGGCGTGATTCTGAAGAACTTCCGATCCTTAAGTGTCAAGTCGACCAGATCAGTCGGCTTGAATTCAGCTACCGCCTTGCCGTTCCTTTTGTCAAGAGCTTCAAGAATAAAGCTAGTCACGTCGCTGACTCCTGCCTTAATCATGATCTCTGAAGCAAGCACTTGATTCTGTCGCCACTCCTCCCGGATGTCTCCAACAAAGATTTCATGCTCATGTTCATGCTCTGGCTTCGTTTCCGTTTTCACAGATTCGTTTGACATTTGATATTCTCCTGATTCATGAAGAGAATTATGTTATGGGTAATAAGGGCATATGCCTTACAAACCTTAACAAGCCGATGTGGACGAAATGTCTTAATAGAACGAGAATATTTCATACTTTTTCATGAAAACCAATGCAGTGCGTCTGCGCGTTCATTTGGCTCCAGTAGGGTTTGAAGTCTTGAGGGTCACAGAGCCTATGAAGATCCTTCACGCCGATGTGGCTATATTGTTGACACTTAGTCAAACTGATCGAACTCGCTTTAATGTCGAGAAGATCATCCATGATCTGAAAGAGAGTCGCATCCAAACACAGGTCATCGAGTGTAACATCTGGAATACGAGCGAAGTTGTGAATGAGGTTGGATCTATCGTCACGGCTTCTCCGCAACATGATTATCTTTTCAACGTGTCAACCGGCACTAGAACCGCAGGTATTGCAGGTGTGATTGCAGGGATGTTCTGGCACGTCTTACCGTATTATGTCGCAGTCAATGATCAAGCTAAGCCGGTTCATTCGGAACAGGATTTTCCGTTAAGCGGCTTTCCTCAATTTATACCGACGTTTGAGATACCTTTGCTGGATCAAGCCACGGTTGCCGCGCTTGAATACATTGCAGGCAAGCAGGAGCCTCTACCCAAGCGATTACTGTTGGCTCATCTAAGGGATGATGGAATTGTGGGCCCCCGCCAAAAACGGACTGTAAGCCCACAGGCGCTACATGGACAGGTGGACTCGATTCTTCACAAGCTCGAAAGTTGGGGATTTGTAGACTTAGTTGGTCGCGGCAAGCAAATGCGAGTTAGGATTACAGACAAAGGCATTGAAGGACGTAAGATGTTCTTTCACGTGTTGAACCCTCGAAAGCCTTTGTCAGTCCTTACGACTAGGACTTAGTACGACTTTGGCGGGCTCTCTCCTTTGTCAACTGAGGATATCTTTTTCCCAATGGTTCGATTGTTCTCTCAGCAATTATTTATAACTTTAGCCCTTCTGTTAACTTAACAGTATCACATAAGACACGAATGAAACAGAAGTAAAATACTTTATTCTAGTTGCAAAGCACGGGTCACGAATGAAACAGTTTTCAAAAAGTCTCGGTCGTGGAATAGAACCATATTCGGCGCTCTTCCGAAATCGAGTCTTTTCCGCTAGTGTTCCAAATCGAGACCTGAACAGGCACGCAATTCACTATTCTGAAGCTGTTCCAATTCGAGACCTGAAAGCAGTCAACTATGGTCTTATGCTAAGCTTAATTGAAAATAAGTTTAACACTAATTAAATTATACTTTTTCTAGGATTCTGTTAACGTCTTTATTTCTGTCTATAATCCTTGCAAGTGTCCAAATGCAAGAAAAGTGGAAAAGTTATAGCAGACCCCAAGGAAATTAATTAGGATTGTGGAGACAGCATCGGTTGCGTTTGTGTTTGAGCTTGTGCTTGAGCAGAGGGGGGTGCTAGAGAAGGAAACGCATGGAAAGACATTCGATGAGGTTAGACAGCCTGACGAAGCCGAGCAACTTCTAAAGAAATATGGTTGGACAAAAGTTTACGATGAAACAAAAAGAAACCGAAAATTCATCTATTTCTTACTCGTTTCGAGCCAGATTTTTCTGGTTTCTTGGAGGCCTATACCAAACTAGTACTACTCCGAGTGAATGCCACGGGTTTTGCACTCCCATTTCTTTTTTCTGGTTCTTATGCTGTTAAGTTTTTTTGATCAGGTTTTTCTATAAGTAGCCAATAGAAGATTTTACCTTAAATGTTAAATGCTTGTTTAGAAATAATGTGCAGAGGAGAGAGGAATAAATAGCTTCTATTTAGGGTCAAATTTAAATAGTGATGATTCAGATTGAGCATTCATAAATGTTTAGTGAGAAAGACTCCTAAAACGGAGGAGATGAAGATAGATATGCCATTTGATGATAAGATTCTAATGATGGTCCTCATTTTCAAAGGTTCAAAGAGAGGATGGCTGGGTATCACTAAGCTCCAGAAACTATCATTCTTAATTGAATCTTTTTTGTTGGAGAAGAATCAAAGAGCGTTTAGCTATGAGTTCTTCATGTATGACCAAGGCCCTATGAGTAAAGAGGTATATGAAGACCTTGAATCTTTAATGGATAATGGTCTAGTCGTGGAGGATGAAAAAGGTATCCGACTTAGCGAAACTGGGGAAGATATTATATCTCAGTTTCAAGAAACAATACCGAAAAACATAAGTTTTGCAATAGACCACATTATTGGTGAGTATGCTTCCTTGAAAACCCACGCATTAGTTGACAAAGTTCACAAGATGAAAGTGCGATTGCCTAGTGGTGTTGTTGCAAAAATCGGGGATTTGCCGCGTTATTGTGTCCTTTTGCCAAGTAGTATAACGACAAAACTCTATAAACTGGGAAAAGAGTATCTGGAAACATTCAGAGTATTGTCTGATCAGCAATTAATGAAGACCCTGAAAAAAGGGCGAGAAAAAGGTTCAAACTGTAGCGAATACAAACCTTTAGTGTCCTCTTAGTCTGAGTTTTCTAAGCCTCTTAGCTTTCTCTACTGCCTTGCTTCGTTGTCTTTCAAGCTTATCATAGATATCATGACCACCAAAGGCGAATAACATGATGGCATTGTCAGGTATGTCCTTGCAATTTTTGCAATTATTGGCGGTCTGAAGCTTCTTCTCGCGACATTCCTCGCAGATTGCAAATATTATTCTGCTGTCAGTCTCCAACTTATTATAACTCCTTAAACCGTCAAGCCCAAAGTGTAGGGCTTCTTGTCCGTACGGATCAGGTTGAATATGGTTGATTATTTTGTCATTAACGATTCGCTTCATTTTTGGGGATAGATTCGCAGTGCTAGGTGTCCATGTGTCGTCGTTTTGGTAGAGCCGATATTGCTTTTTTGGCATAATGCATTCCTTTGTGACTGCAAGTTCCTTTATCTCAGCATTTTTTCAACCCTCTTGGTAATTGCAACTTAAATCTTCTGGACCGAGCAACGCTACTCCAGAACTGGTTATTCTTGTGTTACGACCTCCTTGTATTTACTTAAAAGTCCTAGATTCTTTTTCCGCAATCCCAAAAATCATCTCCATTTCTTCAAGAAACAATTTTAGGGTTTTATCGCCCAACTCGAGAGTAGCGCGCACGTTGACCAGCATCTCTACGGCCGCTCCTGTTTATGCCTCTTTGGGATTTCTTCTGTGTCTATAGGAAAGTATAGAAAAGTCCCACTCCTTCGAAAACGCCCTTTTGCATCGATGACTAATCTAATCGGTGCTCCCCCCTTGGATGCTCTTTCTTTCTTGAGATAATCCATGATTATGGCTTGGGCAGTATGTTCAGCAAATGCTTTTGCACACGCAGAACTAAGGACGACCCTATCAGCTTCTACGCCTTCGATCCACTTGTTTTCTTTCAGCAGTTTTGATATATCCACTTGGCTCACTTTTCCTGATTTTTCTGCTAGAAACATGATTATGGTGTCTAATCCTAGAAACCCGTCAGATTCCCTTGCTTGCTCAAAGGTAAGTGGCATATCCGTTCTGACGAGGTTATATTTTTCAAGTAGTGCAAGCGAATTATCAAAAACGGGCTTAGAGGATTTCCAAAGCTCATCACAAAGTAACAAAATAATTGGTTCTGTCACATCATTAAATGTGCCATTTTTAACAGTAACGATATTGGATGGCAGTTTTGCCAGTTCTTGCCTAATATAGTTAATGTGCTTGGGAATGTCACTATGATGGTCAATTAATAGCTGGTTGTCATCGCATAGTTTTTCCAAGCAGGATCTGATGAAATCGGACTTACTGATGGCCATTATGTTGGTTGCAACATCGATTTTCTTTCCAAGTTCTCCCTCAATACGCACTGAGATCGTGCTCATCTTGCTCTGTTTTGCCACATCTACAGCTCCTCACATGTATACATTGTAATTCTGCGTATTACACATAAAAGCCTTTGCTTTCTATCATAACACAAATTGGCCTCCTCGCGATTTATTCGATTCTAGTGCGCCATAGCATGCTATACTTCTATTAATGGACTGCGATGTGCATTGCCAGAGCAAACAAATAGCACTTTCATGAAGTTCACAAGGTTCATAGCTTTATAGTTTATGAAAAGGCGCTTAGAAACTAGAAATCAATGCTGGCGGCTCATAACTTGAATTGTAGAATCTGAAAATCGATGTTAGAAAAAGAGGAAATAGAAGACTCAATATAGCTTATTTTACCCAATATCTGCGACTTCCGTAGCTATCCATTTGTAATAGACCTTTAGGAACTAGTCCCCCCGTCTCTCCTTGTTTACACTGAAAACTATTCATGGTAGCTGCCCAGTGGAAATTCCTAGACAATGTATCTGGCGATTTTCCTCTTCAATTTTTTCCGTTTGGGACACGCCAGAAAGAGACCCTTTAGGATGGCCTTCAGGGAGCTTTTGAAGAAATCATAGGAAACTTATGAGGGCTGGACATGGATAAGTGGAAAAAGGAAAAAGCTGAGCTACTGAGAGCATGATCGGTAGCCGTCTCAGTTTACTTATGTTTCTGTACCCTTAAGAAAGTTTTTAGCGTTTGGGATGGAACTGACCGAGAAAGAAAGGCTGATGCCAGTAGAAAAGAAGAAGGAAGTTCAGAAACTAACCAGTGAATCGTTTGACATCAAGGATGATCCCAAACAAACAACAAGGATGAAAAAGAAAATCACCAACATTCTATCTGCATTGAGTACTATAGGAAGTTATGTGAAAACGAGGGATTAAACAAAACAAATCGATAATTCTAATTCAAAATGCAAGTCAAAGGGTCGATAATTTCGCTTGGCCAGAATTAATACGAAAAACTGCGTCAAATAGTAAAAAGCAAAAAAGAGGGATTTGTGGAGAATTACTTCGTTTTCTTCTTAGGCTTAACAAGCAGCTGGACATTCGCGATATATATCGGGATTCCTCTATCATCATGTCTACTAGTTCGTGATACTGAAACGAGCTCTCCTCTTACGCTAAGCTTAATATTCTCAGAAGGAACCTCATATTCGTTCCAATTGTCTGTCTTTTCCAGAACTTTTAGATCATCGGCTTCGATGTAGTCCTCAAGTTTTTCGTTGGATTTCAGAGGGGGTGATGAGACACCCATATATTTGGGATTTGGAATAACATTGAAGGCCCTTGTAGTTTGTAACGAGAAGACATTATCATCTTCTTTTAGTAGCCCACTTAGGATTATTCTTACTCGTAGAACGGAACCGTCTTCAAGCTTGTATATATTCCAAGGTTCATCTATGGCCTCAAATTGGAGAAAGTTGATTTTCTCAGCTTGTGTGATCATGGATGATCACTCCGTCTCTGTATATGAGACACGATTCGTGGGATAGTAGGGTCCTGAAGACTCTGTTTCAATGCACGAAGGGGCAATGACTTTGACTGTTTCCTTTTTGTTACTAGCCAAATAAGATGCAAGGCAAGTGTAGGCAACTCCAGATACTAATTCGTATTTCTCAGAAGTTTCTTCCTTTCTGACTTTTTGGAACGGAACCGGTGGAATCAGAGCTTTAATGAGATTAGACAAAACACGTTTTCCCAAACCAGTAATTGAATAGTATGAGTATTTTTGATTTCCAAATTCATGTCTAAAATAGTGATCGGTTAATCCAGCAGAGTATAGATTCTTTAGATGGTAGTTCAAAGTCAGTTTAGTAAGACCAAGCTCTTTCCTTATATCGGAAAACGATAGTTCATCGTATTTTCTGAGCAAAACCAGGATTGCTCTCCTTATTGGATCATCTAAGGCTGTAATGATTAGCGTTGCTTCTTGAGGTATTTCCTGAGCATATTTCACGTATTTTTTCATCTTTTTCACCTAGGTATAAATTATTTTATACCTAGTATTAATAAGATTTACTAATCGAATATAAAGATTGAGGAACTATCTTCTATTGGTAACTGTAAACATCTTCAGAAAAGGACAAGATTCCATGTCGATCACTACTTTGCAGCAAGGCAAGCAGAGGTTAAGGATTCTGATTCTAGGTGCTTACAAACCAGTAGAGAAATTGAAAAAGCTTGAGAATCTCAGAGACTGTTTAATCAAAAGAGGCTTTCAAGTGACTAGGCTTGCAATGGATTTCCCTGACAAAAGGAAGTATGATAAGGATATGGACGTTCACTACACTAAGAAAAGTCGTAGACTCATCAGAAAATGGGCACATGTCCCGATTCTTGTTTTCTTTAACGAAGCTAACAATCTAGGTGTTGCTAACGAACTCGCTTATGTTTGTCAGAGTTTACTGGATAAACAGTCATGCTGCGTAGTGTTCTTTGAAAGTGGAATAGATGTAGGTAGCCAGGTAAGGGGGTCAATAAAGATAGCCAAAAAGATCAGCTATGAGATTTTTAAGAGTGATAGGGAGCTTTGTGATCTGGCTTTCGGGCATGCTCTGAAAGTGCTTGATAGGTTATTCTACTATCTTGGTTAGAGCGACATTATTTGTTGAAAAAGCCCCTCTACTTAACAAACTTAGTTTCTTGAGAGCGTGAGTTAATAGAACCCTAGAAAAAGTATGATTTAATTAATGTTAAATAAGTTATGGCGTAGGAGAGGAGGCTATGTGAAATGCTTCGGAGGATTCTAAGGTCTTATCGTATGATTTGGCTTGATTCTCGAGCGCGCTGTTATTTGTCTACCATAAAAGAAAGCCATCTTCCGTCTTTGTTCATGTTGACCGGTGGCTTGTCGGAAAGAGCCATGTGAGGTCTTATGAAGTTGTAATAACAGTGGTACCCGTCAAGAAGCGTTTCAGACCGGCTTTTTAGCCCTCTTTTAGCTTTTGTCCAGGTTTTGATGGTTCCTTGAAGTCTTTCAATTCTGTTGTTGCTGTCTCCCTGCTTTGCCAGTCCTACGTTACTTATGTGCTCGATACAATTGTTTGGGAGTTCCTTCACTGCCTTTGAGTAAGATTCTAAGCCATCGGTTATGAGCTTCTGAGGCTGTTTTCCAGCTTTCTTGATAGCCTTTTTTATTACGCTTGATGCTTCTTTTGCACCTCTGCCCTCGGTTAACAGAGAGGCTATATAACGTCTTGTTTCATAATCCATGATACTCCAAAGATACCTCTCTTCACCTTTCACCTTCACAATCGTTTCGTCCCCTAACCACTTATCGTCGAGTTCTAGTGTAACATCCTCCAACGCTTTCCTCATGGTTTCTGTCAGCTTGACTATCCAGCGATGCAAAGTGGACACTGGCTTGTCGACGCAGTACACCTGCCAAAGGTGATTCTTTATCTCCCTGAGACTCAGTCGTTTGTAGAAAAGGTCAAGAGCTATAATCGCCAAGGCTGAATTGTTCCCTTTTCTGTCAGCCATCAAATCATCTTTAAACCTCTTGTTACAGATCTTGCACAAGCGAAGTCTGACCGCCCCCGCCTTGTTATACCTGAACCCTTTCAGAATGGTTTTGTTGGATCCGCAGTAAGGACATTTCCTTTCAAGCGCCCTTGTATTTGACAAGACGATCTGAGGGAGCGCGAGCAAGAAATTTACTGCATAGATGTGCTTGCAAGGCTTACCTCTCTTCATGTAATCTTGGCAATCGCACAACCACTTGGCATTGCCCCACTCAACTCTGTGGAAAGCATCCGTACTTTGGGATTTAACGAGAAATAGTTTATCGCTTAGCCTCTGTATCTGACCCCCAATAGCTACTATGCCAAGACCACGTAGCTCTCTTCTGTTAAACTCCGCTTTTCTTGCCACAGTCCAGACCTCAGGAACGAACCACGGGTTCTTCTACATTTTCAATCTGTGTGACCGCAGTATGTATCCTAGCTTGTAATTCCTGTAGAGCCTGTCTCAACTGCGTATCTAACTGTTTTATGTCCCCGGTTATTCCTTGGGCGGTCGTTTCAATCCGGCGTGCTTTGTACCTGATTTTCTTGACCCACTCACAGTAGTTATAAGCGTCTTTGATTGCTTGGTTGATTTTCTGATCTGCGAAGAGTTTGTGAAAATCAATTTCTTTGTGGCAGAAGGGATACAACGCTATAATGGCTGACCTGACTGCACCGTATAAGATTTTGAAATTTTCTCGATCTGTAACCAAAATTACGCCTTCTGGACAGTTTTCAATCAGAAATCCATTGGACGTTTCTGGCATCACTTCAACGGCGAGAATTGCGAACCGTTCACCTCTCAACTGCATCTGATTCCTAACTTGATGAATGAATGACCTATCCCAGCCGCTACTGTTCTTCTTAGATTCTACAAGGATTCTGTGACCCAAGTTTGATCCATTGAACCTAGGTACTGCCAGAATGTCAATTTCTCCCGAATGGCCCAGATGCTCACATTCATCTTCAGGATAAAATTCTCTGAGCTCTTGAACCAAGTCAAGTTCGCCTCGCTCTCCCTTTTCTTTGGGAACCTTCTGGAAGCGCAGTAACTCTTCAAGCAAGGGCAATGTTGAAGGTATCAGTTGCGCTAGCAACTTCATCTGTTCAGGCTCAGGAAAACCCATTCTCTGAAGTGTCTCCTTGAAATTGCTGGCAAGTTCTCGCTTGATTTCGTCCATTTTCCTTTCTGTTACTTCATGTAGTTTGTCAGTTATTGTTTGTATTGCATTGAGAGTATCTTTAAACGTGGGTGTTGCCTCTCGAAGTGACTTGAATTCACTTTCCAGCTTTGTTCTTGTCTCTTGAAATTCCTCTTTCACATCTTCTCTAAGATTTTGGGGTAGTTTTTCAATGAGTTTGGGAAAAGTCTCTGTGAAAATGCTTATTGGTTCAAGAATCCCATTGATCTGTCTTTGAGTATTTTCTAGTAAAGTCTTTGAAAGCTCATCGATGATTAACTTTGAGTCAGCGGTAAGTCTTAGTTGAGGAACATTCTCCCATACGATTCGGGTCATCGAAATAGCAGCGTTGATTTCATTTCTCTCCTTCAAATGACTAAGAAAACCCAGATTCGTTGTGTCTATCAGAAATCGGTTTGATTTACCGCCACAAATTGGGCATATCCTCTGCTCACAGGTCACGGGCAGAACCCTCTGGGATGTCTTTGCACTGGGCATAATGCGCTGAGAAGCGCTTGTATCTACAACGCTACCCATAACAGCATCTATAAAGATACTGGTCGATGCATTGATTTAAGTTTATCGGTAACCTCACCTATAAATATATAAGTCAAACTCATGAACCTTCAAGTATGCAGAACGGCTTAACCAAGAGGGTTTTGGAAATAATCGAGTCTGCTCATGAACCTTTGGAAACCAAGGAAGTGGAAGGAAGATTGAAGGAGTTTTCGAGGGCGATGATATTTTATAGACTTCATGATCTAAGGGGGGAAGGATTGATCAAGGGCAAAAAAGTGGGACCGGGAAAGGGCGTTTGGATTTGGTGGAAGTATCCACCGAAATGAAGAAAGAAACTAGAATACGACGCAGTCAGATTTTCTGAAGTATTCGTGCTGGAGATTCAATGTTAGATTTCGCCCCAGGGTCAGGTATGAACTGAGCTTCTTCATTTGACTTCACTACTGGCGCAAATGCATTCTCGATCTCTTGTTGTAGCTTCTTGTCGTCTGGATTCTCCAATTTTTTCTCTGCGTTTATGACGACAGTTGGTATCCCTCGAACGCCATATGCATTAGCCATTTCTTTTCCTTCCTTTACATCTAACACTAGTCATTGTGAAGCAGTGGAGGATTTTCTGGAAATACTTCTCGATTATATGAACCTCTGGCTCCATAGGAATTTTCTCCATTTCTTTTTTTGTGTCTTTTAGGATATTTTATATTTTGTTCACGCATATATTTTACAGGAGCTGTGCGGCGTCATTGTTTATTGTTATCCGCCTCCCAGTGCCTACGGTCGAAGAATGGTTCTGCAGAAAATGGCGATGCGGGAACTGAACGAGAAACTAACCATTATTAACCGTGTTGTGGTTCATCCGAAATATCGGAGCATGGGACTCGGAGCGAAACTTATTCGGGATACCTTACCCTTGACCGGTACGCCCTACGTGGAGATGGTTGCGGTGATGGCTAAGTATAATCCGTTTGGCGAGAAGGCGGGGAACTTGTTGTATCGGGGGGCTACGCAAGCGAAGCCGTCACGTCCAAAGGCTGCGAAAGAAGACCAGAAAATAACTGAATTCCTAAAATAGGCTCAATTCCAGTCTATTTCAATCTATTATGAAATCATGACAAATGGGCAGCATGGAGACAGACCAAATCAAAAGAAAGTGGCTAAGAGAAGCATTGGAGAAGCTGTGTGAACTAGGACTTTGCGAAAGACCGTCCAATCAACCTGTTTTCAAAGTTCAGAAACAAGATAATCTCATCTATGATAGGGACTGGCAGACAAAGAGCCTCAAGGCAAATCTCTGCAATTCTCTGCTGTTCACCTTGGGAAGGTAGAGGAATCTCCAATTTCTCAACACCACCCTGCCACTCTAAGGATGTCTGGCTACATATTTATCACTTGTACAATCAAGCAAGTCCAGAAAAAAGCTTGTTGCAAGGCGTGGTTCTTGAGTTAAAATGGTCTTTGCCCCTCTCTGATGAGCTTTTGGAGAAGGAGATCATTGAGCTTGGGAAGTACGTTGTCCCCCTTTCCAACTGGCGAAAGCCTGCAGACATGGTCGGAGTCGTTTGACAACTTCTTGACACGCAATGAGAAGATTGAAGGACTGATCAGTCAAGCAGGTGCAGACAGCAGAATTTGCCTGTAATCTCAAAGTCAAAGTCTCCAAGCAGGTGGATACCTAGTGCCTGAAGATGTATACAGACGTGATCTATGAACGTGCCAAATTGCAGAAATAGTCGCACACATTTGCAGCAAAATACGGGTTTCCCTCATGTATTTTGACTGAGCTTAAGTAGTTCTTGCTGATTTTTATGGATAATCTCCGTAATTGTTCTTCATCAAATTCAAATGGATAGCCTATGCGAAAAGGTCTAAGAAGTATCTCTCCGTCTTTAATTAACCGTTCTCTATGCCCGTAAAATCCTTTCCACTTCAAACCAAGTTCAATGGCTCCTAGAACGACGTTTTCATGAAAAATTTCAAAACTGCCAAACCTCAGCTTGCACACTCCTCTTCTAGAGATTTGCCCCTGAAGAAGAATCGCATCATTCGTATCCCTTACCTCAAAGTTCACCAAGTAGACTGACAGTCGGTAGTCCTTAGATAGACTCCGTAGTTCTTCTTCGGCATTCCTTTCCCATAGCAGCAACGTTCCTCCTTTCATATGAACGTCGGCAGACTTGGGCTCCCTCTTTATGATGAAGTAAGTTAGTGGTGTCTGTCCCTTGTATGCTTCCTTTATTTTGTCTAATAGAATACGCACTTGAAAATAGTTGATGTATAATCTAGAGACATCTGGGTATAAACCAGCGAACAATCTCTCTAGTGAATATCCACCTAACTGATAAACTAGCCCATCAACACTCTAAAAGCTTGTGCTAACTTAGCTGGCATCACCTTCAGAACACAGCCCTTTGCTCAGCTAGACTTGTCTTGACAAGTCCAAGAAAAGCTACACCATGACAGAATGGTTTCTCAAAGTCCTCAATGCCAAGCATGATGGTGCGAGCAGCTTTGCTTTTGAATGCAGAGACATTGAAACAAGACAGAGACAAGTCGTTCAGTGTCAACTGCTTGGTCTGTTTGAGGCTCTGGACTCTGCAGCCCCTTTCATGAAGAACCCCAAAGACATCTTGCTGACGGATTTGGACAATGAAGGCAGATGGAAGGTCATACCTCAGGTTCAGGTTTGTTCTCATCTTCTCCCTGTTCTGTCGCCTTCTCCAGAGAAGGTGGTCTGAGTGAAAAGGCAAAGACTGACAAGAGAAGGACTGCAATCCCTCCAATCGTGAGCAGCATTGGTGTCTGGATGTATCCCCATGTGAAGATGTTGGCTGTTGGATCCGACAGAGAGCTGTCTGCTACTTGCTTCAGAGACTCAAAGACAGACCACACCAAGAGAAGGAAGGTGAACAGCGTGGCAAAAACCAGATTATTCCTCTTCTCCTCAAAGACCTCAAGATACTTCTCCCTTGCCTTAGATCTCTCAGAACTTCTGTCTGTCTCATCAAGAAGTTTGTCATAGACAGTATTTTGTTGATCCATAAGAGAACCGAACATCTGAGCAAAAACGATCCCTACGAATCCAAGCAGGATGCCATCTACTTCCACCAGAGATCTCAGTATGTCAGAGACTGTTTGGGACTTTGTGTAAGGAGGGAAATATCGCACTACAGAGGCAGTCCATTGAAGGAAAAGATAGATAGCAAATACAGCAAGACCTGCCCAGATGATGACCGTTACGAATGAAACAATCCAAGCTCTGATCGTCTTCTTGCTGATCTTTGGTCTGATCGCATAGTAGACGCTCAGAGTCTTTGTGACTATGATGTTCTTTTTCTTCTCATTCATAAATGAAAGTCTAATTGAATTAGACATTAAGAGCTTTTCGTCTCACCAAGGATGCTGAGTCTAAAGAGGGAAGAGAAGAGGGAAGTTTCAGGACTGCATCTGTTTAAGCTTCTTAAGTTTCTTAGGGCAGAGAGCATCTGATAGGAAAGGTAGCTGAGTTCTTGCATGACCAGTTTGAGAAACTATCATCTGAAAGAGTTGTTTCAGACAGGAGAAACCAATAAGCAAAGCAGGGAAACATATTACAAAATGGTTTAGATGCGTATGAGAAAACTGAGTAAGTATCTGAACAGATCCAGATGGATCTTCTATATGCCGATAATCGGAATACTTGTCATTGGGCTTTTTTTATTCATGCCTGACATCTATTTGTTAGTCTACAAGGAAACAATCAGGATTCCACCATTGTCCGATCTTACGTACAGTGACAAGATAAACATCATGCTCACTTTTGCGATAGCCATGTTTGCAGCAGTTGAAGGGTATTCAACTTATACGCAAGTCGTTCTGGAAGACAGAAGAAACAAGATGGAAAGTGCGAAAGATGAACTTGAAAAAGCGTATGCCCCCCTTTACACACTCCTTAGTCGGTTCCAATTTGGAGCCTCTGAAGATGAAGTTGTCTTGGAAGAAAGCGATAAGACGCGTCTGGATCGGATAATGGCGGCTTATCCGTTCATGTTTCCTGCTGAGATATACGAAATCTGGCACCAAAAGATATACAAAATGAAGGAGCACGTAACGGTTGACATGCTCAATTTTCAACCTTCTTACGAAATCCCAAAGGAGTTTGTGGAAAAGATCGCTAAAGAATATGACCTGAGAGTCAAAAGATATAATGAAATCTTTGGAAAGGAGTGATCGACAAGTCCTCAGGGTGGGTAGTGGCAATGAGCAAAAGGAAGAAGAAACAAGTGAGGGTTGAATGTCGGCAGACCGTAAACGCTGTTTTGTTATCATGCCATTTTCTGGTACTTCCGCGACTCATACGGAAGAGTATTGGAATCATCACTTTGAGTTTTTCCTCAAGCCACTAATCGAATCATGCAATAATGTTGAGGCTTTCCGTTCAGAACCACTGCGTCAGGATCTGCTAAGACAAATAGTGAATGATCTTGTATTCAGTCAGATTGTGGTTGCTGACCTCACAGATTCCAACCCTAATGTTTATTGGGAACTTGGCGTTCGCTTGAGTTTTAGACATGGAACTGTCACGATCGCAAATGAAGGCTCAAAGATTCCTTTTGACATCGCAACCAAGAGTGTCCTATTCTATCCTTCAGACTTGAAGAAAAGAGACGATTTTTAGAAGCAGGTTAAGCAGGCAATTGTTGACTGCATTTCTAACCCAGATCGTCCAGACAGTTTCGTGTTGGAGACCATTACTGGAAGGGGATCAGTCTATGCAGTCATTCATCAAACAGAAATGATTCAGAGGGTGGACGGGCTAATCTCTGAGAATCAGACAAACAAAGAAATTTTTGACTACATAATTAAAACAGTCAGTGAGAATAGAAGCATAAAACTTGTCTACATAAGAGGAAAGGGAAAAGTAATAGTAGTTTCTTTGTTTGATTCCGCAATAGGCTTGCTCTTGGCAGAACGGCACCTTGAGGAGGACTCGGAGTTTTATAAATTTGCTCATCAGTTACTTTTGGTAATCCATGCCATAAATCATCAAATCGCCACTTGGGGCTCTTCTACAAAGGCTACTGATGAGTATTTTCTTAAGAACAGATCCCTTTTCGAATCGTTGTTTGCCGAATACGATAAGAGGCTTAAAGATGTGCGGAAGAAACTTCTTTCATCTTGTTAGAGAAGAGCATCTGAAAACAAGACATGAACAGGTGTTATTATGGAAATTGATTCATTGGCTTACAGGCTTGAGTTGATTCAGCCTGTTCTCATGAGGTTTCTAAAGGAATGAGGAAAAGGAAAAACATGGCTGAAGAAGACTTGGAGAGGATACATGAGTTCTTGGAGTTTGCAAAAACCTCAGTTCTGAGAGGTGTGACTTTAGAGCAGGATTTTGATGGATTCTGTGTTGCTTATGATGGTTATTGGACAAGATACACAATTGTTGATGCTCCTGTTAGATGCCAACTCCCTGAAGACACTTCAGAGGTCACTGAGCTACCTGAGTGTGCAAGAAACTGTTGGAAATTGCTCATGTTCAGAAGAAAGCCTGAGGATGTTGAGGCTTCTGTTAGGCTTTTGATTCCTCTTCTGAAGAGTGGTGAGATTAAGAGCTTCAAGCATAATGGAGACAGTCAGAGAGCAGTTCCAACTAATGAAGCCTATGTCATTGTCATCTACACTTGGGGAACAGAAGAAAGAGATAGGCTGAAGGAAAAACTGCATTCTATTGGCTTCACCAACATTCCTTATAGGAGAGGCTGCAAGATGTTTGAAAGCAAAGTTGGACATTGGAGACGGTGGTTCAAAGAGTGAAAGTTATTGTGCAAATTCAAAATATACAGTTCCATTGAAAAGCTTGGTGTAGATTGTTTTCTTTGGAATATCATAATAGACTATCTGAAACTCCAGTATTCCAGCATTGAAGAATACAATGTTTGTCAGGTTCTGTTTTGGATAGATGTATGCGATTAGGTTCATGTCAACTCTGAACCTGTAGGCTTGAGGATATATTGCATCTCTTATCGGACTTTGAAGATCTAAGTGATTTTCTCCCAATCTTTCAGGATCAAGGTATTCAGTCATAGGATAGAAACGGTTCACTTGCAGAGTGGTTGCCACTGTGAGGAGAATTTATCAGGATTTCGATGTTTGCTACTGCTTGATACTTGTATTGATATACCCAAATAATGCCATTGACGAACTTTGTAACATCATAGTATTGGCTTCGAAGGTTTATTTGGTATCTTAACTGGTCGTACTGGGAAATCAGAAGGTTGTAGCTATTCTGCAATGAACCATAGCTGGCTTGCAACGCATCATACTGCATGCTTAGAGAACTATAGTCTGTTTGTAGAGAAGAGAATTGCAGGTCTAGAGCGTCATAAGCTGATTTCAAGGAAGTGTAGTTCTGCAGGGAAACGCTTTGAGTATTTAAAGCATCGTAGCTTGACTGCAAGGTTGCGTACTGCGCACTCAAACTGTTGAATTGACCGAGGAGAGTATTGTACTGCGACAGGAGAGAATCATAATCGGCTTTAAGCGCGTCATATGAAGATTGTGAGTTGTCTTGATGATTGGAATTTAGAGCAGAATATCCTCCATAGAGATTAACGTACAAAATCACTTGAAAACCAATAATCAGAACTAAGATTAACGTCAGAACGTGCCACTTTGTTAGCTTTGGGCGCTTTCTCAATTCAGAAATACGTCTGGGCATACCCGCATTTTCTGATGCAACAAAATGTTGCTTTCCCTCGACTGTCTGTTGTTTTTGACTTGTCTGTTCAGACGTTTCTTCTTCATGCTTAGATTGCGTTTGAAAAATAGTGTAGTAGGGGCACTGATGGTTTTTTGGGCTTCTGTGTTCGGTACAGTATACGTGACCACAGTGTTTGCATTCAAAAGGAAAAGGAAGTTCCTTTCCGCATACTTCACAGTCAGGCATAGGAATCACCTTTTCACTACAAGTTGTTTTGCACTGTTATTTTTTATGAATCACAAATTCACTTCAACATTCTTTTTACGTCGGCATGAAGCGTGCTTTAGTCCATTTTCTTTGAACCATAGATCGGTAGGCAGAATCAAATACCTCTTCCCACGAATAACTCCCATTGAGGTAACTTTCAGCATCATCAAGGCAAATGTGACCAAGACCAGCACGCAACCAATCTGTAGCCAGATCTTGCCCTATGACATTATACTTCCCATTAAGCCATCGTCGTAATCCCTTTGCCTTTGCACTAGTTCCTTTTCCATGGTATTTGTCAAGTTCACGATGCATGGAGCCAAAGATTTCAACACCACGATCCATGAATGTGTGAACTTCGCCGTATCCTCCATTGGAAAGAAGAACGCCTTTCGTAGCTAGGAATCTATCAAATTCCTCGTGCCAGTTTCTAGAGGGCATACTCGACCCAGTTTTCTCTCTCTCAAAGTAATCCGGTATTTGTTAATAAGTCTTCAACGTCATGACCAACGACCCTTCAAACAGGTTCTGTGAAATCTTCGGTTAATGAGAGTTTATGAAAAATAGGTACTTCAAGGTTCAAATTTCCCGAAAGTTGCTATCGAAGAGAATTGATCTAAATCGTATTCGAAACATATGCACAAGAATGGGAGGAATTGATGAGACATGTCGCAGAAGAAGATCAGAGTCGCAGTCTATATCAGATCAGAAGGACCCAACCCACGAGCTATCAAGGGCGGGTTGAGTTGGCTTGATTCGGTGTGCAAGTCCACTGGTAAACATAGTGCTTTGCTTGCCTTTTTAGGTAAAGAGCAGTCTCAACGTGTTATGTCTGAGGTGTCCCAGGACCAAGTTCCTTTATTTCTATCATCACTTCTTCAGAATCAAAAGAGATCTTTAGGTCTGGAACTTTGCCTCGAACCTTGGGGTAAAGCTCTACAGAATATCTGTTTCTCAAGCAGTGGGCTGCTATTTCAGATTCAAGCCATACTGCTATGAATTTTGAAGGATTCCTAAGCTCCTTTACTAATAGGTCAAACTTCTTAAGCCGTCGTAGTTCTTCAAGATCCTTCCCGAACTCTACCAGAATAGCCAATGGCCAGAGACCTCGAATAGTTAGCTCTTTAATTAGATAGTGGGCCTGACCATCCTTTTCAACCCAAACGTTGAGAACATGCTTGAGCCAATCCTCATCAAAAACTGTAAAAACGTTCCCCCAGAGCTTGTTCAATTTCTTCAAGAGAATATCGCTCTACATATCCTTTTTCTCTCTCCACCACTCGGCTTTCTTGTTGTCCATTATCGCCCTGAATAAGTGGTCTGCGGCCTTTCGTCGCTCATCTTTTTCATTCATTTCAACATCAACTGTCAGTATAACATTTTCAGCAAACTAGATATGCTGTAAGCAGTCTTGAAGTTTTTCTGTGAACTTGATAGAAGATCAAGAACGAACGCGGATTATCGAATTCGAACTTAAGCACATTTTTCAGATAAAAGATAACAGTACCACAGGAAAAGATTGCACTATATTTAAGATTGCGCTATATTTAAATAGCTGTTTCTCCCATTCTACAGGTGAATAAGTTTCCAGAAGGGAAACAAAATGTCCTTGGATCAACGAGCTCAAATACTTGAAGCCGCGGTATCGACCACCTGTGGTGTCAGAGATCTAGTCCAAGCACTGGATTGGAGAACATCGAAGGTTGTCTCCATATTAAGAGAGATGGACAAAGAGAAGCTCATTGATTTGCAACAAGTTACATATTCGAGGAGAGGTAGACCTAAAAAGAACGTAATATGCACCCCCTTAGGTTTAGAGTTTCTGGAAACCTATAGGAAATTAAAAATGAAACCCCTTAAAGCGAGAAAAGAGGATCTAGAACACGCAGTAAGAGATGCATCATATACTAGTAGACTTGTTGCAAATGGCCATTCGCCCTTCCAAATCTTTATGGATCTGAATACAATTGTCCACAATATTAAGGTCTCTTCAGAGACTTCTGCAACTATTTGAAGATAAAAATGTTCCTTACATGATAATTGGCGGTTACGCTCTTCCTTTCTACGGAAGAATCCGGGCGACAGCTGACATTGACTTAGCTGTAGCAATCAAACCCGGTGAGGAACTGAATCACCTTCTAAATCTGCTACGGTCAGCAGATTTTGAGCCAACTATTTGCTCTCCTAATAACCCTCTGATCGTCATTTTGGATCAAAAAGAGAAAATAGAAATAGAACTATGGTTGAGGCCTGACGGGATTGTTTTTGATGAAGAAACTCTTGGAAAAAGGCAGAAAGTCGAACTGGATTCGAACATTTGGGCATGGATTGTTTCTGCAGAGGATTTCATAGTAAATAAGCTAGCTAGACCTGATAGGGGAGCAATTGATGAACAAGATGTGAAAAGCGTGTTAGTTAGACAAGAAAACAAACTGGATAACGAATACCTTCAGAGAAGAGCAGGAGAAGCTGGGGTGCTTACAATTCTACAAACCATTCAAGCCTCGTGAGAAAAAGATAAGTGGTTTATAAAAACATCCAATATGCTTTTTTACCGGTAAAGTCGGGTGGGGGTCCCACCCCCCGCACTAAATCTCGATTAAGGGTTTAAAACTGTCAACTACGTCTTTTAATAGATGTAGACGCTAATGGACAAGTGTCTGAAAAACTAGGAGAAAGATGATGCCTCAGGGAATAAAGTTTCGACAATTTATCGCGAAATACTTCTTCGTTGTATACATCATATTTATCATGATAGGATTAACTACGGTAGTTTTGGGTGGCATCTTCTATTATCGCTTTGTCAGTGCTCCAAGCTATTCATTCAAGTACGGGTTCAGTGGTTTTGGGATTGCCAGAAACGATACAGACATCATTCCTGACATGATGGTTGTCGGCGTTGGAATCGACCCCCCAGAACTGTGGTTCCAATACTTCTTTCAATGTTCTGCGAACGGCACATACAATTTCTTTTTCGTTTTCCCTTTTAACATAACCGGGAAATGGTTCACGTCGGAAGATATGTTGTTCAATGCGACTCCTTATGGCTCAGTTGTTTACCTTCGACATCAAGTCACAAACGTTACCGCAGGATGGTTGTCTCAAGACATCAGTGGGGATTTTTCAATTGAGAACACGTTTCAGACCGGAACGAGAGGTAGGTACACTTTTATCCTTCCGTTTGGCATGGGCGTCCATAGTGAAGTCTTTCAGGACGTATGGAAAGAGCTTAAGGTCTCTTTTCATTCACCTGATGTAAATATCACGCTACAGGTCGGTCTTCCATCAGAGCTTCACTTGGTGAACAGTTTCCCTCCAGTATCGAAAGGTCCAAACACATGGAAAACACCATACAATAGAACAATTAATTCTTTAGAATGGGCGTCTGAAACTCTACAAGATTCGGTCACTATCCAAACTGAAAACACAGAAGAAATAGGATCGTATGAAAATCTTCCATTCATTAGTGGCGTACTTCTGGGCATAGGCATTCCGACGATTATAACCACTTCTTATGATGCAATCAAAGAATGGGGCCAATTCAACGAGTCGAAACAAATAAGAGCAAAGAAAAGGACGAAGTCTGTTTGAACGTGCTGTCAAACCGAAAAACTTGATTTTCGTTCTCAAGAATGATGACTGATGACAACCCCTGTAACAACACTCAAAGATAGAATTAATGGCTTGCTCAAGCAAGGCACATGGTTTGGTGTTGATGAAGCCATTGATCTTCTGATAAGTGAGACTGGCAAAGGGAAGACATTAGATCCCTTCGTCGACCCTGACAGACTTTTATGGAACTATGCGTTCCATTATTTGCTGAGCGTCGGATTGCGTCTTGAAGCTCTAACAACTTTTCATGCTTTCCTAGATTGTTGCTACAGTCTTCAGGAGGAGCATCAGGAACGAATCCACAAAGGGACACCTCTCTTTTGGCTCGGGCTAGTGTATCACATGATCGGTCAGAGTGAGCAGTCAAGGAAATATACGATTCTTGCATTCATAGAAGATGTGATTAACAGCAGGGGATCAACCATACAGGGAATCATTAAATCACCTGCATCAATCGTTCTTCGTCGAACATATCGTATGAGAGTTCCCGAGATTGAATCCCTCCAAGGCTTTATTCTTGGAAAGCCGGCGGAAGAGAAGATCTTCTATCCGGAAGAAACTCTTTTGAGCTGGATTACTCAAAATGAAAGAAGCCAAAATCTTCTCATTGCAAGAAACAGAGAGGAATCGCTATACAAAGCCAACCTTCCATATCTGCAAAAATTGGTTAAGAATGCATTTGAAGATTCAACAGGAAAGGGGTTAGAGCTGCTCGCAACCTATCTTTTTTCTTGCATCGACGGGTTTGAGCCAATTCCTCGTAAGGCGACAACGGCTTTCCATTTTGACTTAGTAGTCCGCAATCTGGTTAGAGACCATCCGCTGGTGGAGAGCTTTGGTGAATATATAGGGGTAGAATGCAAGAATGTGAGTACAACGGTCACCGCTCAACAACTTGACCATTTTATCCACAAACTTCGTCTGCACGACATCAAATGTGGGATAGTCTTTACAAACAAAGGAATCAGTGGTATAAAACACAAAGGATTAGCATTTGGAAAGTCGATACAGATCAAAACCTTGAACAGAGATGGCATAGTGATTTTTGACATAACTAAGTCTGATCTTGAGAGAGAATTTCCAACGGAGAAAATCCTCTTTCAATATTACTTAGAAAATATGAGGACATTCGATTCATGTGAAGTCGCGGTGTCACATGGTTCGACAAAAACAAGGACAGAAGAAATGTTGAGAGTCTAATATCTCAGCAGATTTGGCATGAGGAGCTTTATGCAGTTTTCAGTGGATGTCCAAGCGAATGAATTAACAGTTTTAAACGATGCATGCATGCATTCTCTAGCCTACTCATTAATTTCAACTCTGCCAACAATATCATAATCTGCAAGCTTCGAAACCTAAACTGAGCCCGACGGCTCCTGAAAATAGGTCTAGTATGCGGTCAGATGAAATCTTTAAAGATGAATGTGATCACTAGTGCCCAGACAAAGACAAAGATGGGAAGTATCCATAAAGGAGGCTGCCAAATAGATAGGCTGATAAGAGTGCCAAGTTGCATTATGGCTAACGCGGAAGGCAAAGCTAACATCAGCCTTAACACCCAGGTCATTGCGGAGTTTTGCTGGATTGCTAGTCGCCTAGAAACTTTCCTAACATGTTCACCGTCAACAAATTCGTGGTTATTCTTATAAGCCAGCCTCGCGGCCTCAACTATAAGCAAGTTTTGAGTTTCTTCTAGTATACTATCAATTTCCTTCCAAGCTATCTGGGTGAGTTTGACGCCTGAATCCCGGCTTTTCCGTCTTGTCATACTTCATCCTCTCACAGGATTATTGAAAACACTATTAAATGCAACTAAATATAAGGCATATCCAACTAGTGTAACAGGAGCGCACAAACATGGGTAAGATAGAAAGATCAGGGAAGATAAAAATTCGAGGGTTCGACCCTGAGTATCCAGGGCTTGTCATAGTTGAAATCCCGTTAAATGAAGAGCCTAGCACTGAATGGGCAGACTGCTTCAGGCATCCAACAACGTTTACTCCTGGAATTCATCCACCTCAAGTAGAAGGCAAGGCTATAGTTTGGCGAGCGGATAAGGATCGTGTTGACAAGGACATTAAATGGGTTTTCAGCTACATCGATCAGGCAAATGCCTGCTACGAACAAGTTCTGAAAGAAAAAAAGGAAGAAAGAGCGAGGAGAGAGCAAGAGGCAAAGAAGAAAGAGGCAGAGCTGGAACAGATACAGAAGAAACTTGAGAACTTGTAGTGCGCTGCCTTGTCCCTTTATTATGTGTTGAAGTAGGTTGGTGAGACTGCTTTGTCTGGTCTTCCATGGTTTTCTGCTGCTTCTCTGTTCAGGACCAAGCACAGCAGACTGTAGAGGGCGTAGGACGCGACGTTCCTTATTCCTCTGACCTTGTTGACGACTAGACTGTACTGCGTCTTCAGGAAACTGTAGACTGCTTCTATGTGCGGCCTCTTGTGATACTCTCTCTTCTGATCTTCAGGCCCGTGAGTCCTGAACTTCTTGTCCACCCTAAGGATGTCTTTGACGCCGCGTTTCTGGTTTGCCGGGTAAGGAATCACCGCTCCATCAACAGCACTTCTGATTTTCCTGTCGCTGTATTGGCTGTCTGCTATCACGCTTCTCAATCTGGCCGCAGAACGTTTGAGAATCAGCTTCGTCTTCTCCAACATGTTCAGCGAGTGTTTCTTCTCGTTCTGGTTGGCAGAAGCAAAGACGCTCGTTAAAGGAAGCATGCTCTGAGAATCGATGGAAAGGTGAAGCTTGTAGCCTAAAGCGAATGTTCTGCCTGCTCTTCCCACCCTCGCATCATCGTCAGAAAAGCCTCTCTGGTTGTTCAGTGGATGGCGTATACTCCAAGCCTTGATGAACGAAGCGTCAAACACGGCGTCAACGTTTTTTGCGTCGTTCTGTTTCAAGAGTTTGACCACTTTCTCCTCGATTATTCTGGTAAGGCTGTCTTCTCCAACTCTTCGGATGAACCTGCTGAGAACGCTCCTGGGATAGCCTGCTTCGCCCGTTTTGATGAGGCACAGTCTTCTGAGCCGCAGGTCCGTGTCAAGTAGCCTCGTCATTTCTCTCAAGCTGCGGACACCTTTCATGCGCATGACGACGAAGGCTCTGAAAAGTCCCAATGGGTTTCTCGGACCTTAGGGTTCACCTACCTTTTGGACAAAGAAAAAGTGAGAGATTACATCCTATCCTGTCAGTTTGAGGATGAAAGATTCACGATTCACAAAGACTATACGTTTGATAGAATGTTTAGTCACACCTATTACGCGACTGTTGCACTAGGCAACATCGACATGCTCAACGAGACAAGCGAAGCTGTCTCAAAAGTTAAGAACATCGTGCTAAGGGATCAACTCCTCGTGCTTGATAACAGTTGGCCCGTGCCGATGCCCCAGTCTGAATACGGGTTATTCATGGACGACGACCCTCTTGGAGACACACCCATAGCGATTGAAATCCTCAATGCCACTGGCGGACTTTCATTGCTTCCCTCCTTGCTCAATGCTACATTGGTCTCTACGTTAACCTCTGGACTCTTGCTATTCATCCTTATCATCATCCCCAAAGCCAAGAGAGCGACAGCGCCCAAAACGGGCGACTTCGACGTAATTCCCAAAGCACCTCCCTAGACCTGAAGCATGAAAGCATCCGCGCAAGACGTGTTCAGCAAAACTTAAGTCCACGTTCCGGAAGAGGGTTTCAAGGGTTTCGTGTTCATCTTGATGTCCCGCTAGGATTCACCTCCTAAGCTTGGACGAGGCTCAAGAAATACGAGACCCCATTCCAAAAATAAACATTAGCTAATTTCGGGACAAGCCAGCGCGCTTTTGACGTAGCCTTGGCTAGTGGAAGGGTGAATACTCTTGTCTCTTGGTGTAAATGTCGTCGAGTTCTATTCTTCTAGTCTGTCTATCCGAGGCGCCCCCTTCTAACAAAAATGCCTCGGTCTTTCAAAATATAGGGCTTGTTTGCTCCTTCTCCGACGCTAACGATAGTTATTGGAACGCCCTCAACCAAAACGTCAGAATCTATTTGAACATCAATTGGTGGGTCGCAATGCTCAGAAATCGGACTTACTATCCCGGCGCTGTTTTACTGATTTGGACAAGAATGTTGGTCCTTTTGGAGAAAGCAAGCTGGATTGGGCTTTTGGTGCGTCCTGAGGATTTTCAGTCCCTGTCATCCTGTGAATGAAAACTGGTTTGTGTCAAGATTTCCACGGTCTGAACTGAGAGCTTTAGAGGCTGAGCTCGTTTTTTTGCCGTTTTTCTTTTTTTGAGGAAGCTGGACCTTGAGTTTTTTTGCCGAGTCTGGTTTTTGTTAATCTCTTACGTCGAATTCGACCCATAATGGGTAGTGGTCTGATATGCGGTAGGAGAGTTCTTTCGTCGACAGACTGAGTGATTTGAGGGCGGTTTTGGTAAAGTCGAAGTTGCCGCCACGACTGTACTTCAGAGAAATTGCTGGAATGTCTCCATCTTTGTTGAACCATGCGATTTGATCGTAGAAGGTGATATTTTTCGGGCCGTCGGTTTTGAATATTGTTCTTGGAAGACCGAGCAAGTCCTTAGGAACATATAGGCCGGTTGAAATGAACGCTTTGTATAGTTCGTCGCCTTCTCGGTCGATGTTGAAGTCGCCTAGGGTGATGAGGTTGTGGTTGTTGTTGAGTTCGTTGATATTTTTGGCCCATTCGGCGAGCCATTCAGCGATCGCTTTGAGTTCGGGGATGCGTTCCTTGGGCTGTCCGTAGATAACGTGTAGCGTGACGAGGATGAAGGTTTTGCCCGCTGAAAAGAAGCTCACCGCGTAAGGTGTGCGCGCAAACTGTTTCTTGAGGGCGTCTGCCTTAATGCTCTTCAACTGGTCTTCTGGCACCACGAGTTCGCAGGCGAGTCCTGAAAGCTTGATTTTACGGGTGTCGAACAGGAAGGCCATGC
>Ga0315282_10002594_pt1 | contig 32997 bp, 32 predicted proteins | sample YL17G07_20_MG_FD_203693 | JGI IMG/M metagenome (GOLD analysis project Ga0315282, IMG submission 203693) | Sediment microbial communities from Yellowstone Lake, YNP, Wyoming, USA - YL17G07_20 | ecosystem: Environmental > Aquatic > Freshwater > Lake > Sediment | place: USA: Wyoming | collected...
GTTTCTGGTTGTCTTCTGTTTGACCAGTGAAGCGGAGCCTTCGCGATTCAAGCGCCATAGTGCGATCATCGTCGAGACAGATCGGAAAGGGTTTGAGGCGAAGAAATTGGTGAGGAAGCTCGGGGCAAGGGCCTCTGAAACAGCTGAGATTCGATTTGCCAATGTGGAGGTTCCTCGAGAGAACCTGATCGGTCCCGAGGAAGGAGAAGGGTTTCAGCAGCTCATGGGGGTTTTCAATCGGACTCGGATTACCGTTGCCGCTCAAGGAGTCGGAATTGCGCAGGGCGGATTGGAGAAAGCGATCAAATATTCGAAAGAGAGAAAGCAATTTGGCAGCCCGATCGCGAGCTTTCAGGGAATTCAATTTAAATTGGCTGAAATGGTGACCCTGATTGAAGCCGCAAGATGCCTGTACCACAAGGCGGCCTGGATGGCGGACAGCGGGAAGATCGACCCCAAGATGATGTCGATCGCCAAGTGGTATGCCGGAGAAGTTGCCGTGAAGGTGATTGATGAGGTGCTCCAGATTCATGGGGGTTACGGGTACTTGGGGGAGTCCGGAATAGAGAGGATGTATCGGGACGCGAAGATTGTTGAGATCGTAGAAGGAACAAAGGAAATCGAAAAGATGATCATCGCCCGAGAGCTTCTCGGGAGATTTTGATACGTTCGACGGCGCACCCTCGGCCTGAGCTCGGGTCGAAGGCAAACCCCGATTTTTAGATCGGGGTTAAGAGCGCCGCTCAGTATCAACCCTGAGCATACCCTGGTCTTCAGAGCGGGGAGCCGAAGGGTTGATTTTTCCAAAAGGCCTACCGGAAACCGAGTGAAACATGCTCAACGTAAACAATATCGAGGTCGTCTATAACGATATCATCCTTGCACTCAGAGGGATTTCCTTACAGGTTCCTGAAAGAAGTATCATTACTCTCCTCGGGGCGAACGGGGCGGGAAAATCAACCACCATCAAAGCCATCGCAGGAATCCTTCCCCTTGAAGATGGTGAGATCGAAGGAGGAATGATCGAGTTTTACGGAGAGAGGATTGATCAGAAAAGTCCAGAAGAAATCGTGATCAGGGGGATCTCCGTCATCCCTGAAGGGAGGGGAATTTTCCCGGAATTAACGGTCGGGGAAAATATAAAAGTGGGTGGCTATACCCGGAAGGATGCGAAAGGGATTCAGGCGAGCCTGGAAAAAGTCTATGAATATTTTCCAATTCTGAGAGAGCGTCATTCCCAGTTGGCAGGATATCTCAGCGGAGGGGAACAACAGATGCTTTCTATCGGAAGGTCATTGATGTCCAAACCCAAATTAATGATGCTCGACGAACCTTCTCTGGGGCTCGCCCCGCTCATCGTCAAGGAAATATTTAATATTCTGAAGACAATTAACGAAAGCGAGAATACAGCCGTTCTTTTAATCGAACAGAATGCAAAAGTCGCATTGGATATTGCGACCTATGGGTATGTTCTCGAAAATGGAAGAATTGTGATGGATGCGAAAAGCGAAGTATTAAAAGAGGACAGGGATGTCAAGGAATTTTATCTTGGGTTGACCGACGATAAGAAAAAAAAGAATTATGCCAATATTAAACACTATAAAAGAAGAAAGAGATGGCTTTCCTGAGGCCGCCATGCCCAAGCTTGAGGTAAGAGATCTGAATATTCATTTTGGCGGTATCAAGGCGCTCAATGGGGTGAGCTTTTCGGTTGGCGAGAACCAATTGTTCGGTTTAATCGGTCCAAACGGCGCTGGAAAGACGACCGTTCTGAACATCATGAACGGGGTGTATCGACCTTCTTTAGGGAATATCTTCTTGGATGAGATAGATATTGTCGGGCTAAAACCTCACCAGATCGCAGAAATGGGAGTGGCGCGGACCTTCCAAAATATCGAATTATTCAAAAATATTTCGGTCATCGATAACCTGATGCTGGGAAGACACCAATTTATTCAATCCGGCATTTTCCGGGGGTCTTTTTACTTGGGAAAGTGTTTGAAGGAGGAGATGGTCAACAGGGATCGCGTTGAAGAAATTATCGAATTTCTTGAAATCGAGGCCTACCGGAAAAAAATTGTGAGGACGCTTCCTTACGGCATCCAGAAGAGAGTGGAACTGGGAAGGGCTCTTTCCATGGAGCCCAAAATCCTCCTGTTGGACGAACCCTGTTCGGGCATGAATACGGAAGAAACAGAGGATATGGCCCGTTTCATCCTGGATATAAAGGAAGAAATGGGTATCACCATCATGATGATTGAGCACAATATGGAAGTTGTGATGGACATCGCGGATCGAATCTGCGTGATCAACTTCGGCATGAAAATCGCTGAGGGAAACCCCGGAGAAATTCAAAACGACCCCAAGGTTGTCCAGGCATACCTTGGAGAAGATTAACCCTTTGTGAGAGAGATGACGGAGTTAACCCTATTGTTGCATAAAGGTTCGGTTGAATTAAGTGGATACCGTCATAAATAGCCGGGCTCCTGGGTTTTGATGAATTTTCGAAACGTCACCATTTGATTCATCCAGCAGATGAATCGATTTAAGGATCATTCCTTGATAGCCAAAGATTCGATGAATTTGAGCGCCGAATTTAATGCAACAACAGGGTTAACGCTCCCCAGATTGTTTGAGCATCGAGTCAAAGAGTTAGGAGAAGATGTCGCGTTAAGGGAGAAGAAAAAGGGACTCTGGCGGCGGATCTCATGGAATGAATATTCTGCCCACGTTAGAAATTTCTGCCTCGGCCTTAAGAGCTTTGGGCTTCAGAAAGGCGACCGGGTCTCGATCCTGGGTGACAATTGCCCGGAATGGCTCTACGCGGACCTGGCCGCCCAGGCTGCGGGAGCAATCAGTGTGGGTGTCTACCCCACGAATAGCTATGTTCAGGTAAAGTATATTCTTGATCATTCCCAATCTAAACTTGTCATTGTCAAAGACCAAGAACAAGCGGATAAGGTTCTCATGATCAAAGATCAGCTTCCCTTTCTGGAAAAAATGATTGTGATCGATATGAAGGGGCTTAGAAAATATGATGAACCGATGATGTTGAGCTTTCATGAGGTAGAAGAAATAGGAGAAGAAGTCCATGGAAAAAGTCCATCCCTTTTCCATGAGACGATCCAGGCGACCCGGTCTCAAGATGTCGCCATTATTGTGTATACTTCTGGAACGACAGGCCCCCCAAAAGGTGCCATGTTGTCGCATAAGAATATTACTTCTGTGGTGGATAGCTTTTTTCAAGTCCTCCCGATCACCCAGGCTGACTCCCTCGTTTCGGTATTGCCGCTCTGTCATGTTGCCGAAAGATTATTTTCTCTATTCATTCCGATGAGAAGCGGTTGCACGATCAATTTTGCCGAGAGCATCGACACGCTGCAAGCGGATATGACAGAAATCTCTCCGACCATCTTTTTGACGGTCCCCCGCATATTAGAAAAAATGCATTCTGCCGTGACGATCAAAATGCAAGATGCCCACCCCCTCAAAAAATGGGCCTACGATCGATTCCTCCCCGTCGGTCAAGAAGTAGCGGAACGAAGGCTATCCAAACGGGAGATAACTCTTTTTTTAAGGGCTGCTTATTTGTTGGCTTATCTTTTCGTTTTTAGACCTCTCAGAAATCGGCTCGGTCTTCTACAGGTCAGGGAATGTGTCTCCGGAGCGGCTCCGCTCTCGAAAGACATCATGAAGTTTTTCCATAGCATCGGCTTGATGGTCAAAGAGGCTTACGGCTCAACAGAATGTACGGGTGTTTTCTCCGTGCCGAAGGGGGACGATATCGAAATCGGAACGGTGGGGAAGCCCATACCAGGCTGGGAATATCAAATTGCCGGGGACGGTGAAATTCTAATGAGAGGCCCGGCTGTCTTTGAAGGGTATTTCAGGGACGAAAAGGCCACGAAACAAGCGAAAAAAGAAAATTGGTTATACACGGGGGATATCGGAGAGTTCGACGAAAAGGGGTATTTGAAGATTACGGACAGGAAGAAGGAGATTTTGATCACGGCATCTGGAAAGAATATCGCTCCGTCTGAGATTGAAAATCGGTTGAAGTTTAGTCCTTTTATTAAAGAAGCGATCATCATTGGAGATCGGCGACCTTATCTGGCAGCCTTGATTCAAATTGATTATGACAACGTTGCCGACTGGGCGCAGAAGGAAGGGATTCCGTTTACCACTTTTAAAAATCTTTCAAAAAATCCCGAGGTCTACAAGCTTATTCAAGGAGAGGTGGACAAAGCCAATAAAGAGCTGTCAAGGATAGAGAGTATCAAGAGATTTATCCTGCTCGAAAAGGAACTCGACCGGGATGACGATGAATTAACAGCCACGATGAAGGTCCGAAGAGAAATGATCGAAAAGAAGTATGGAGACCTCATCGAGACACTGTATAAATGATTTGTTTGGATCCTTTCATATTTGCTCGGTGATCTGAATGTCGGGTGAACTCAATTATTTCTTACAGCTGGTCGTAAGTGGGGTGGCGGTCGGAAGCGTGTACGCCGTGATCGGCACGGGATTTGTTGTGATTTATAAAGCGACGAAAATCCTAAATTTCGCCCATGGTGAGATTTTAATGGTCGCTGCTTATTTTTGCGTTCTCCTGATTGACACACTTCACCTTCATTTTTTGTTTGCCTTCGTCTTGACCCTCGCTTTTTGTGCCGTCCTTGGGCTAGTCGTGGAACGATTTATTATGCGTCCGATGATCGGTGAGCCGATCTTTGCAGTGGTGATGATTACCCTCGGATTAAGTATCATCCTAAGACCTTTGACCGGGATGGTATTCGGTTTTGGTAATGTCATGTTTCCATCTCCCTTCCTTCAGAAACCCATCGTCTTCAGCAATTTGGTCGTCTCGCACGCTCACCTTTGGACCTTCATTATTTCCTGCGTGGTGATGGGGATATTTTTCCTATTTTTTAAGCATTCTAAAGTTGGGATCGCCATGCGAGCCGCAGCCGACCGGCAGATGGTCGCCTTCTTGATGGGGATTAACGTAAAAAAGATTTTTTCTCTGTCCTGGGCGATCGCTGCAGCTACGGCAGGAATTGCAGGCGTCTTGCTTGCCAATGTGATGGTGATGAATTTAAACCTGAGCTTCGTCGCGGTCAAGGTCTTTCCCGCCATCATCCTCGGAGGGCTCGACAGCATTGTGGGGGCTTTGATCGGCGGCCTGATGATAGGGGTTTTTGAAACCCTTGTGGGAGGATATCTCGATCTCTATCTGAGTGGCATCAAAGAGATTTCACCCTACATTCTACTATTTATCATACTCATTATTCGACCTTATGGCCTCTTCGGGACAGAAGAGATCGAAAGGGTTTAGGATCATCCATGTTAAGAAGCAAAACATTTATCGAGACGTATCGAGAGGATCTCAGTCTCTTCCGGACGATCTGGATCAAGTTCTGGATGGCAATCCTTTTAATGAGCGTTCTCCTCTTTCCCTTCATGGTGGGAAGGTACACGCTTTACATGATCAATTTAACAGGGATCTATATCATCGGAGCGATCGGCCTGAATATCTTGACCGGATATACGGGACAGATTTCCATAGGCCATGCAGCCTTCATCGCCATCGGTTCTTATACCACAACGATTCTGGGAGCAAGAACGGGCCTGCCTTTTTATGCGATTATTCCTCTCTCAGGAGTCATTGCAACTTTGATTGGTGTGCTGGTCGGACTCCCCTGTTTGAGGCTGAGGGGACTCTATCTGGCCATGGCGACCATGTCTTTCGGCCTGATTGTCCAATATGTCCTCTTCCAGTGGGAGGGGTTGACGCATGGGGCGTTGGGAATGCCTGCCCCAGCCATCAGATTCCTGGGGTTTAACGTGGATTCGGACAGAAAGTTTTATTTTCTTATTGCAGTCATCGTTTTTCTACTCGGGTTTGCAGCAAAGAATTTGATGCGAATGAAGATCGGCCGGGCTTTTGTGGCGATTCGGGACAGAGATATCGCTGCGGATGTGATCGGTGTTGACCTGACCCGGTATAAAGTGATGGCCTTCGGGATCAGTTCGTTCTATGCGGGAGTTGCCGGGAGCCTGTTTGCCTACTACACGACCCATGTCAATCCGGAATACTTTACCATTTTTCTTTCCGTGGAGTACCTCGCGATGATTATCGTGGGAGGGTTGGGTTCAATCCTCGGTTCCATCCTGGGGGCTCTGTTTATCGGTGTAGTTCCTGAATGGTTACGGATTTTCTTCGGATTCTTAAACAACACCTTTCACCTCGGTGGCCTTGTATTTACGCAGCAACTCAAGGCCATCACCTACGGGGTGTTCATCGTACTTTTTCTGATATTCGAATCGGGAGGACTCTTTGCGATCTGGCAGAGGATGAGGACTTCTTTTAAAAGCTGGCCTTTCACTTATTAATCTTAATCGGCAACATAAGCGATTCGAAGGGAGGTGAGTCAGAGATAGAGCAAGAGTGAATCAAAAATATAAACCATTTTGAAGGAGGGGAAGAGATGAAAAAGGTAAAAGGGATGAGTTTATGTCTTGCCATAGGCTTTTTTCTGCTTTTAACCGGCCTTGCAAACGCACAGGATTTGAGGGGGATCACCTCGGATAGCGTTAAAGTGGGAATCATCACCGATACGACAGGGGTGGTCGCTGACTACGGGCGTCATCTGTTGATGGGTGTTTCGGATTATTTAAAGTATATTAACGAGAAAGGAGGAATACACGGCAGAAAAATTAATCTCATCCATGAAGATGACCAATACAAAATTCCTCTCGCCATTGCCTCCTTTGAGAAATTGGTGACAAAGGATGAGGTCCTTGCCATTCTCCACTGTGGGGGAACTCCCCAGACCATGGCACTGCTCCCTAAAATTGAAAAGGAAAAAGTCCCCGTCATTCCTCCCGGTATGCTGGTGCCGATGTATACCCCCTATAAGAGGTATGTTTTTTCATATGGTTCCACTTATTCGAATCAAATCGAAGTTCTGATTGATTATGTCATCCATGAGCTAAAGGTAAAAGCGCCTAAAACGGGAATCGTTCATTGGCCGGTTGAATGGGCGAAGGAAGGGGCGAAAGCAAGTAAAGATCGGCTAAAGGCCTATGGCGTAGAACCCGTTGGAGAAATTGAGCTTCCCATGGGATCCGTGGATGCTTCTTCCCAGGTCTTATCCATGAAAAGAGCCGGAGCCGAGTATGTCATCATCTTTACCCTCGCCCCCGGGATCATCAATTTCATAAAGACTGCCGAGAAATTTGATTACTTCCCGACCTATCTCACATTCACATGGTGCGCGGATGATTCGATCCTCAAAGCGGTTGGTAAAGCATCCAAGGTTTACTACGCAGGATCCATGTTCGGTGTTTGGAATGATGATTCTCCGGGAGGAAAAGAGTTGAGAGAGATTGCACAGAAATACGGCTCCTCGCCGAAATTGCCTACCCTGTATATTCAGGGATATACGACCACAGCGATCCTGGTGGAAGGATTGCGGCGGGCGGGAAGAAACGTCACCGTCGAAAAATTTGTAGATGCCCTCGAAACATTCAAAGACTTTGATTGCGGAGGAATGCTTTCTCCGATGACCTATACACCGACCGTGCACAAGCCCTCGGACTATTCAAAAATTGTGAAGGCCGATACCGAGAAGCTCGTCTTCACTCCCGTGACCAAGTGGGTTAAGCCTCGCACGGTAAAATAGAGGATTGTCGTTGAGAACAGGAAATCTGTTCTCGGCGACGAACTCTTTTTCTTCCCGATGGGATGTCAGGGCATTCATAAGATAGGAGAAAAAATCTGGTTTGGAAGTGTTGAGGATAGGCTGACAGGGTTCCTTTTAGGAGGTTTCCATGAATCCGAATGTCTTTGTGGTGAGCGCTGTTCGGTCGGCGATTGGCGATTTCGGAGGTGTTTTCCGGTCGTCGACGCCTATTCATCTCATGACCCCGGTGATCAAGGCATCGATCGAACGTTCGGGTCTGCCGATGGATAGGATCGGCAAAGTTATTTTAGGCAACACCCTCTCACCGCTCAATCCAAACATTGCCAGAGGGGCGGCCATTGCGTGCGGTATCCCGCCGGAGGTGCCTTGCTTCAGCATTCACTGTGCTTGTGCGAGTGCCATGCAAGCTCTTATTAGCGGTGCTTCCGCATTAATATTGGGCGAGGCAGAGACGGCCTTGGTCGGCGGGGTAGAATTGATGAGTAATGCGCCTTACATTTTAGCATCCACGCGTTGGGGGCAACGGCTTAGACATGCTCAGGCCATCGATCAGTTGTGGTGGTGCATGCAGGAAGATCCCATCATGGGAGGGATGGGATTAGCCGCCGACTTTTTGGCGAAGGAATATCACATTTCCCGTGAGGAGCAGGATGAGCTTGCGGCCCTATCACACACGAGGGCGATCACAGCACAGTCCAAGAATTATTTCGACAGAGAGATTGTATCCATCGAGGTTAAGGAAGGTTCGAAGTCCAAGATTGCGAATAGGGACGAACATCCCCGGGCGGATACGACTTTGGAAAATTTATCCAAATTAAGGCCTGCCTTTTCGGGGGATGGGACCGTGACCGCAGGCAATGCCAGCAGTATCAATGATGGAGCTGCATCCATCGTTCTCGCAACAGGCGAAGCATGCAAGGAGTATGGACTAAAGCGGTTGGCTAAGGTTGGGCCGTGGTCCGTGAAGGCTGTTCAACCCAAAATAACAGGTGTGGCTCCGGTTCCGGCGATTAAGGAAGTAATGGAAACAGCCGGGTTGACATTATCAGATATTGGGTTAATCGAAATTAATGAGGCCTTTGCCTCGTATTATCTTGCCTGTGAGAAGGAGTTAAATCTGAACCGGTCACGGGTGAACGTGAATGGAAGTGGTATTTCACTAGGCCATCCTGTGGGAGCAACCGGGAGCCGTTTGGTAGTGACACTGATTCACGAAATGATACGAGGTGATGTGAGCCTTGGTCTTGCGAGCCTCTGCGCTGGGGGAGGAATGGGATACGCCCTTGCTCTGAGGAGGGATTTTTGATAGGAAGAATCAAAAAAATAAATTTGATACGTTCGACGGCGCACCCTCGGCCTGAGCTCGGGTCGAAGGCAAACCCCGATTTTTAAATCAGGGTTTAGAGCGCCGCTCAGTATCAACCCCTGCCTACCGGCAGGCAGGCTGAGCATACCCCAGGCTTCAGGCCGGGGAGTCGAAGGGTTGATTTTGTAGAATGAAGGAAAGAAGATGGAGCTCGAAAAGGATCTTTATGCCTACCTGTGGCAGAACCCGTATGAGAACAATTGCAACACCTATTTGATTCGCGGAGAATTAACGGTTCTGATCGATCCAGGGCATTCCAGGCATGTTCCCAACCTCTTTGAACAGATGGAAGGAGATGGGATTGCTCCGGAGGAGATCGACCTGCTCATCCTGACCCATTGTCATCCGGACCACTTTGAAGGCCTCGATGCCTTCATGAATCAATCGGTCAAGATCGCGATGAACCGGGAGGAGGAACGCTACCTTGTCGAGAGCGGAAAACTCCTCTTTGAGATGATGGGACAACCCATGCCCGAATATCGAATTGATTTCTACCTGAGGGAGGGAGACCTGCATTTGGGGAAGGAGCCTTTTCATATCTATCAGACCCCGGGCCATTCCCCTGGCTCCATTTCGATTTATTGGCCTGAGAGGAAAGTTCTCTTCACAGGAGATCTGGTTTTTTATGGAGGTATCGGGAGGACGGATTTTGTGGAAGGGAATTCAAAGCTAATAAAGGAAAGTATCGAAAGAATGTCACGTCTGGATACGGAGCTTCTTCTGCCGGGGCATGGTGAGGTCGTGACGGGCAGGGAGATGGTTCTTCAGAATTTTGAATTCATCCGCCAGAATTTTTATGCCTACTTATAAACCCCTCAACTCCTCTTTGATCTCCTCCAACTTCTTCCTGTAGGAGTGACCCAATTTCTCATTTTCTTTTTTCCAGAGTTCGCATCCTTCGAGCTTAGGCTCCACCGCGCTCCCATAGATCCCCTCTTTCTTCAAAGCATCTGTCAGTTGCAAGTTCGTTTTCTCTTTGAGCGTTTCCTTTTCTTCTTGATATTGAGAAAGCAGATGGTGAAATTTTCTCTTCACCTCGTCGAGGCTTTGGCGGTTCAATGCTTCAATCCCTTTGAGAGTCCTTTCGTGGTCATCGTTCAGAGAGAGGGCATCGATCCATTGGGAGAGGAGGGATTTTTTCACCGTCGTCGCTGTCTTCTCCTCCATTTTCTCGACCTCCTTCAGAACTTCGTTCAAGGAGAGATGGCCATCGCGGTAGCGGTGAAAGAGGCTGCTCGCTTTCTGCAAGACCTCCTTTTGTTTCATCTCTTCCTTTTCCTTATCGGAGAGGGCAAACTTTTTTGTTCTCTCCATTGCCAATTCTAAGGTGGATTTAATCTCTCCCATGGATTGACCCCTGCAGAGCGCATAGCGCGTAGAGCATCGAGTAAATTCAAGTTCAACGAACTAAATCTCAAAACCTTTAGCAGAAATTCAAACTTCACCAAGGATAAAAAGAAACCCCAGCATAACGCCTGGGGTTTCTTTCTTCTTTAGCCTAACAGGTTCTGCTTAGGCCAGAACGGTGACGTTCGTCGCCTGCGGACCCTTCGGACCCTCTGAGATCTCAAACTCTACCTCATCGCCTTCGTATAGGGTCTTAAATCCATCTTTCTTAATGGCTGAAAAGTGAACGAATACATCGCTTCCGTCATCTCTGGAAATGAATCCATAGCCCTTCTTCTCGTTAAACCATTTCACACGACCTTTGGCCACTACAACTCACCTCCCTTCTTTTCTAACTGACGTAAGTTGTAATAGCCTTTGGTCCGAAATAAAAAAGGCCACAAAAGTATGGAATTCAAACTTCTGTAGCCTTCTTTTGTGATCCAAACAACTACTCCTTACAACTTACAATTCGAGGTTATTATGAAAAATTCCCTTTTAAAAGTCAAGAGTTTTTTTAGGAGGGCAAGGAGTTTTTGAGGGGCGGAAAAGGGAGCGGCCTATTTAGCAAGTAATGAGGAGGTGGAGGGGTACCGGAAAAGATATGAGGGTTGAAAAGGAATTAAGATTTTTCGAAGAGATCGAAATGGGCGAGAAATATGAAGGAGAGGAAACCCCTATGATTGTCCATTCAGGAATCCGAAGATGGGGAGATCGGTCAGTAGATGTGGAGATGGGTCAGTCGGATGGTCTTTCATGAAGGGGGAGAGGTTACGCACTCAAATTGTGGCCCTCCGTGCTGAAAAAGTGGGTTCGGGAAAGACTTCTCAGCAATGATAAATTTATAACCTACTGAATTTATAGAATAAATTTCATAATTTTTTCCTTGACACAACAAACATATTGTATTATATTGCATTTCAAATTGGTTAGAGGGGGTTTTCTTGAAAAAAGTTGCCCGTACGATCTACATTGAAGACGAACAAATGGAGGCTTTGAAGAGGTTATCCGAGAAGACCAAGGTCCCCCAGTCGGTTTATGTAAGGGAGGCTTTGGATATGCTGTTGGAGAAATATTCGGAACAGCTGAAATTAGAGTTTAAAGAGTATTTGAGAGGGTAATCTCCTTTAAAGCGTCCCAAGGTTTGAGTGGAAGGGTAAAGTGGCAGATCGATTCCGGTTGACCTACTTAAAATCGACAGGATTAGAAAGATCAGACTTCGATGAATTTTCTTCATCCCGCGAGGCCGAAAAAATGATAAGTCCGGCCTCTCCTTTTCCAGAATATAATGTTCCGGGAACCTATTCCTCCGAAACGATTTTGAAACAGGCCAAAGCTGACCTCAAACATCCTGATCCGCAGGTAAGACTTTGGGCAATAAGATATTATTTGGAAAAATCTTTTCCCTCCATCCCCGTGTCTCTCCTTCAGGAAATCTTGTCCGATGAGGACCCAGAGGTTAGGACTCAGGCTCTTCGTTCTCTTATCAAATTTCGAAATCCCATCGTTTCTTCTTTGTTAAAAAAGCACCTGAAAGACAGTGATCCGAAGGTGAGGATTGTTGCTCTCCGAGGGATCTTCCAGCACCAGGAAAAAATCGAACTCAACATCCTCCTCCAGCTGCTGAGCGATCAATCTTCCTGGGTGAGGCGAAAAGTAGCCACCTTAATAGGGTGGGCGCAGATAGAGGGCTCCTTGCCCATCCTGGTCGAGTTGTCAAGGGATCAGGATCCAATGGTGAGAAGGGCGGCTCTTTTTTCTCTGGCCACCCTTTATCCAGATGAGAGCGAGAATCGCTTGATGGAGGCCATGACCGATTCAGATCCAGCCATTCGAAAATGCGCAAAGGTGATTTTGGAAAAGATCGCGGAGAGGCCATTGAGAGGGAAAACGGTTTCCCTTGCGCATCGAGGTTAGGGGAAAACAAGTGTCGACGGGAACGCAATCGTTACCTCTTCTTCAAAAGGCTCAGATCTTAGGAGATACGGTCTACTCGCCAATGGCCTTTGCAAGGCTCCTCGGGATTTCGAAACACGAGCTCCTTGAGAAAGAGGCGAGCGGGATCCTCCCCCCTGCCAAAAGGGATTCGAAGCAAGAACGCTATTATAAGCCGGAGGACATCAGCAAATACCGGGCCTATCTGGGATTTCCGTCCCTCCTCAAATCTCTCAGGAAGCAGCTCTTTCTGAACTTCAAGGGGGGGACGGGGAAGAGCACGATCTCGGCTTCTTATGGTTTTCGACTTGCCCAGATGGGAGTCCGAACTCTCTTGATCGATTTGGACCCACAGGGCCATCTCACACAATGTCTGGGTCTTAGCAGTCAGCATTTTCCAAAGACGCTGTTTCATGCCTTGATCGAGAAGGAAGAGGTTGAAAGGATTATCGTCAAAACGGATCTTCCCACGTTGGATGTCATCCCCTCCAATTTGAACCTCTCACCGGTAGAACTCTCGCTGTTTTCGATGAATTCAAGAGAGTTTCGACTGAAGAGGCTTCTCAGTTCTGTGGAGAAGAACTATGAACTGATTGTGATGGACGCCTCTCCAAGCATCGGACTCTTGAACCTTAACGCGATCCTTGCCTCCAACGACCTCGTCATCCCTGTCTTGGCCGATTTCCTCTCCTATCACGGGCTCAAAATTCTTTTCGAGACACTCTCCACGATCGAGGAGGATTTTTCTTTTGTCTTTGAGAATATCTTCATCTTCCTCAACCGTTTCAATGAGTCCCATCGAATCTGCAAACGTTCGAAGAAGGCCCTGGAAACCCACTATAATAAATACCTCCTCAACACAGTGATCCGCCAGGATACCAAGATTGCAGAGGCGACCAGTCAGGGGACTCCCATCTTCCTATTTGCTCAATCGTCAAAAGGCGCGGTGGATATCCAGAGCCTGATTGATGAAATACTAGAACCCAAAGGAGCTGATCATGTCGGATGAATTCACGAACAACGTTGCACAGAAATTCCCCAACACGCTGAACAAAGAGCCGATTGAAAGGCCCTGGGATGTTGCGGAACCCAGGCCCATTTCGACGGTGAAGAAACTGGTGGAAGAACCCAAAAGGGATGATTTGACCGAACGAATCGATACACTCTATTCTGAACTTCGTTCCTCTTTGACCGTGCGGTCGGCCCTTGAATTTGATCTGAAGAAGGCCAATCGGATTCTGGATGAGGTGAACCGGGTCAAGACAGAGGTGGAAAAGATCGTCGAGATGTTGAGGGTGATGGACGAGTACATGAAAGAACGAATCAAGTGATCTCCTTCCTCCTTTCCCAGAGGGTCAGAGGAAGGAAGGGCCGAGCGGCTGAGGAGGGTACAGGATGAAGCCAAAAAGTCAGGTGATGACGGCCGACGGGTTCGATACGAATGTCGCCGAAAAGATGCCGAAGATCAGAAGAATAGAAGAACCTCTCCTTTCACCCCTGGAAGAGGCCCCGCAGTTTTTAGAAGAAGATCGTCACGAACTGATACCGGAAATGAAATCGCGAGAGGAGCAGACAGAGAAAAAGACGATCTTCGGATCTCCTAAGAAAGGTATAGAAACAGAAAAGAGCCTGGATGTCCTGAAATTGATCGAAGACCTTCATGCGCAGCTTCTTGCAGCGGCCCAGACCAAAAGGGCGCTGGAGATGGACCTGACTTCCCACAAGAAGACGGCCCACCAATTGTCCCAAGACAATCAGGAATTACGGCGTCAACTGGAGGCCTTGAGCAAAGAGCATCAGAGGCTCAAAGAGTTCCAGTCCGAGTCGATCTATCTCCAGGAGGAGAACGCGGACGCCTTGGGGAGAATCAAAGAGTTTCAGCAGGAATTGAGGGAAATGAGGGAAGCCTTGACCAACGCCAGCCGCGAGAGAGAGGAAGCCTTCGAACGAATCCGCGATCTGGAATCCCAGATTGAACAGAGCGAGGTCGTTAAGATCAAGGGAAAGCTGAAAGAGAGAGAGGCTTCCCTTTTCTCCGAGGAGAATCGGGGACTCCAATCCAAGCTGGAGGAGGCCCTCGCCCAGAATACGGATCTGGAGAGGAGGTATGAAACGTTGAAGAAGTCCTTTAATGAAGTGAAAGAATCTCTCACCTACTTAAGAGATTCCTGTAAGGCAAATTATTACAACGTGTCGGAGAGCCCTGAATAGGATCGAAAGAGCTCTTAGAAAATCTAAAAATATCCGGATCCCGAAACCAAAATCACATCGAAAGTATTCCAAAAGTAAAAAGCAAAAACTGCAAAAACTGATTGACATCCTCGAGTAATTGAGTTATTGTACCGTTAAATTTGCTCGCCATTTTTATCCCCTCTCGGTATCAATTTTACACAGAAGGGATCACTTCATGGGAGAGACCTTTGAAAATTCGTTTAATCGATCCGGCCTATGAACACCCGTACATCAGCCACTCACAGAAGGTGATTAAGAACATCTGGTTTGCCCGCCTCACGCTGACCACGCTGGCTGCGCTGACCCCTCCGGAGATCGAAGTGAAGATCACCGACGAGAATGTAGAACCAGTCGATTTTGATGAGGATGTGGACCTGGTCGGTGTGACCGGAATGTTGATGCATGCCCCAAGGGCCTATCAGATCGCAGAGAGGTTTCGGCAAAGAGGTATTCCTGTGGTGATGGGAGGGCCCCATGCCTCCAGCCTTCCTCTCGAGGCAAAAGAGCATGTGGACGCCGTGGTGATCGGTGAGGCAGAAAATGTCTGGGAAGGGTTGATTGAAGATGTGAGAAAAGGGTGCTTAAAACCTTTCTATCGGGCAGAGGCTTTCTGTTCAATGGAAAAACTCCCTTTCCCGAGGCTCGACCTCCTTCGTAAGGATGCTTACATGACGATCAACTGCGTCCAGACGACTCGGGGTTGTCCTCACCAATGCGATTTTTGTCATGTCACCCATTTTTTTGGAAAGACTTACCGATGTCGGCCGGTGGACGAGGTCATCGAAGAGGTGAAGCGTTTGGAGGGGGATTTCCTTGTCTTCATCGACGATAACATCGCCGGGAATCGGCGCTACGCCAAAGAGCTTTTCACCCGGCTGAGACCCCTTAAGAAGCAATGGGCCAGCCAGGCCAGCATGACCCTGACCCGAGACCCTGAGCTGCTGAAACTCGCGGCAGAGAGCGGATGTGTCTCTCTGTTCATCGGGGTGGAATCCCTTTCTTCGGAAAACCTGAAGGACGTGAATAAATCCTTTAACCAGGTCCACCAACTGGAAGAGGCCATGAAAGCGGTTCACGATCACGACATCATGGTTCTGGCCGGATTCATCTTTGGACTCGACCATGATGACGAAGGGGTTTTTGAAAGGACGCTTCGATTCTGCGAACGGAATCGCATTGAGCTGCCCACTTTCTTCCTTCTCACCCCCTTGCCCGGGACGGCCTTATTTCAAAGGATGGAATCGGAGGGGAGGCTCCTGCATAAGGACTGGGGTCAGTATAATGGAGCCACCGTTGTTTTCAAGCCGAGCTTGATGACCGAGGAGACTCTTCAACGCGGGTTCAACTGGGCATGCAAAGAGGGTTATTCCTGGGGTTCTATCTTTAAGAGGGTTTTCCACCCTCAACAACGATTCATCACGCGCGTCCTCTCGAACATCGCTTACCGGAGCATTGCCCAGAAGACACCGGAGGGTTACCTTCCGAGCCTTTCGCGGAGCTTGCAAAGGATGAACGGTACCATCCCTCTCCAGAATACCCGGGACTTGATTCAGCGGGTGGGGGAAAAGATTGCGGAGAAGAAGCTTCTCCTGGGTCAAAAAGCGGCCGATACGCTTAAACTCTACTCTGTCTATAATGAACGGCTTAAAATTCTTTTTGTCAGACTCGAAGGATCGATCGATCGGGAGGGAGCGAAAGAGTTGGCGAAGAGGCTCAAAGGGGCCTTAGATGTTAAGATTCAAAAAGTCGTCCTTGATTTTAAGGATGTCCGGGCATTCTCATCAGAGGCGATCGCCCTGCTCTCCAGAAAAGGCCTTCTCCAGACAGAAGAGGGGAACCCCTGGGTCGCTTTGAACATACCCAGCATTCGAAGTTAGTTTTCCCTCCCGTCAGTTGAGAACCAAAGAGAAAAACTCCTCACCTTGAAAATCTCCGAGCCGCTCTCTGTCTCCTCCTTCTCGCCTCCTGCTGCTTCCTTTTCTTCTTGACGGAAGGTTTTTCATAGGATCTTCTCTTCTTCAGTTCCTTCAAGATCCCGTCCCTCGCGAGTTGACGCTTCAGGGATTTGATTGCATTCTCGATCTGGTTGTCTTGGACTTTAACTTCCAACGATTTCTCCTCTTCCGCGCGCAAATTGAATTATCTGTCTCGATCTCTTCTGCCCTTGAAATCGCCGCCCTTTTGCTTCTGAGGCCTGGCCTCGCTTACGATCAACGCCCGGTCCATGAAGGTTTTTCCGTTGATCGTGGAAATCGCCTTCTCTGCCTCTGTCTCGGAGGTCATCTCCACAAAACCGAAGCCTCTCGACCTTCCGGAATAGGTGTCCGTAACGATTTTAACCGATTGGACTGTTCCTGCCTCGGAGAAGAGCTTCTTGAGGTCCTCTTCAGAAGCTCCAAAGGAGAGATTCCCCACATACAATTTTAGATTCATCTCTTTTTTCCCTCCACAAAAATTAAAACCCCCACCACTTTCTAAAGAGCCTCCTTAGGGGTTCCCCCAAAAACTTTTACTTATTACAAAGTTAAGTTGTCCCTATTTATGGACTAATTCTCAGCATCTGTCAAGCGAAATTATTGAGATTTTTTCAAAAAGTAGTCTCAGTTAGATCGTCTTAACCCCTTTCTCCTTTTATAGCACAAAAAATATAAAATTGATGTATTTTAATGTTTGACATTTTAAATGACTTCGTTTATATATAAAACCACTTTGTGAAAAATTTATCAGAAGGGAGGGGAAGGGATTGCATAAAATTACATACAAAAGGGAAATGGCTGAGAAGACGGTGTGCCATTTTAAGGTAGAGGCACCCCGAATTGCCCGAAAAGCAAAGCCAGGACAGTTCGTCGTCTTAAAGGTCAACGAGACCGGAGAACGGATTCCTTTAACCATGGGAGGAACAGATCCCGCGACGGGGTTGATCGACCTGATCTTTCAGGTCGTTGGAAAGTCTACTGCACTCCTGAGGACCTTGAACGTGGGTGATACCATTCAGGATATCATCGGCCCGTTGGGAAAACCGACCCATATTGAAAATATCGGGACGGTGATCTGCGTGGGAGGCGGAACAGGGGTTGCAGTGATGTACCCGATCACGAAGGCTTATAAAGAAGCGGGAAACAACGTGATTGCCATCATTGGTGCTCGAACAAAAGACCTCCTGATCTTGGAGGATGAGATGAAGGCGGCCAGTCACGATCTGAGGGTGACGACAGATGACGGGACTTATGGGGTTCATGGATTCGTGACGGATGTCCTTCGCAAGATTTTAGATGAGCGGAAAGATGTGAAATTGATCGTGGGAATTGGTCCTGTTCCAATGATGAAATTTTTATGCAAATTGACGAAGGAATACGGGGTCAAGACGATGGTAAGTCTGAACCCGATCATGGTGGATGCTACAGGAATGTGTGGGGCCTGCCGGGTCACCGTGGGAGGAAAGACGAAGTTTTGCTGTGTGGATGGTCCGGAATTTGACGGCCATGAGGTGGACTATGATGAACTGGTGAAACGGCAAAGGGCCTATCTCCCGGAAGAGAAGGTGTCCATGGAACAATTTACGGCAGCAACAAAATAAGGGGGTTGAGATGGCAGAGAAAGAAGAAAAAGAGAAAAAACCAAAAGTCCCAAGGCAGAAGATGCCTGAGCAGGAGCCCAAAGTGAGGGCGAGAAATTTCGATGAGGTTCCTTTCGGATACTCGCCCGAATTGGCTCAGTTGGAGGCAAGTCGCTGCCTTCAATGTAAAAAACCAAAATGTATTGAAGGATGCCCGGTAGAAGTCGAGATTCCGGCTTTTGTCAAACTTATTTCGGAGGGTGATTTTGCCGGTGCGGCACGGAAATTGAAGTTGCGAAACAGTCTTCCTGCTATTTGCGGGCGTGTCTGTCCTCAAGAGGACCAGTGTGAAAAAGTTTGTGTCGTTGGAAAGAAGGACCAGCCCGTTGGCGTCGGGAGATTGGAGCGATTTGCTGCAGACTGGGAGAGGACGAAGGGGGAGGTCACCATTCCCGAAAAAGCTCCTGCCACGGGTAAAAAAGTGGCGGTCGTGGGATCCGGGCCAGCAGGTTTAACCCTGGCGGGGGATCTGATTCTTAAAGGACATGAGGTTACCATTTTTGAAGCCCTCCATAAAACCGGAGGCGTTCTGATCTACGGGATTCCAGAATTCCGCCTTCCCAAGGCCATTGTCCAGGCAGAGGTCAACTATTTGGAGAAACTGGGCGTGAAGGTAGAGTGTAACTGCGTCATCGGAAGGATTGATACCGTCGATGAACTCCTTAAGGAATATGATGCTGTGTTCTTAGGGTTGGGCGCAGGGCTTCCCCAGTTTCTGAATGTCCCCGGTGAGAACTTTTGCGGCATCTATTCGGCCAATGAATATTTGACACGGTCCAATTTGATGAAGGCATACCTCTTCCCAAAATATGATACGCCCATTGCACGGGGAAAGAATGTGGCGGTTTTTGGGGCAGGGAATGTGGCCATGGATTCAGCAAGGACAGCCCTTCGATTAGGAGCGGATACGGTCCGGATCATCTACCGTCGATCGAGGGATGAGATGCCGGCTCGTATCGAAGAGGTCCATCATGCAGAAGAAGAGGGCGTTCAGTTTTATCTTCTCACAGCTCCCACAAAATTTTTGGGAAACGATAATGGCTGGGTGACCGGTGTCGAATGTCTGCGGATGGAGTTGGGAGAGCCCGATGACTCTGGCAGGCGCAGGCCGGTTCCTATCAAAGGCTCGGAATTTCAACTGGAGTGCGATCTGGCCGTGGTAGCCATTGGTGCGGGTCCCAACCCGCTTCTTCCTACGCAGACACCAGGTCTGGAGCTGAACAAGAGAGGGTACATTGTCGCTGACCTCGAAACCGGAAAGACTAAGAAACCCGGAGTTTGGGCAGGAGGAGATATCGTTACAGGATCGGCTACCGTCATCCTGGCGATGGGAGCAGGAAGAAAGGCGGCCAACTCGATACATGAGTATTTGATGAGTAAGTAGCGTGACATTAGCCGCGGACGAGCGAAACGAAAGGGCAGGGCCGAATGGGTTCTGCCCTTTTTTTCAATCCCTCCTGACACGAGAAGAACGTCTACTAAAGGCACCGTGTCGTATTCTGTTGCTCTTTGAAGGGGATTCTATGAAGATCTTAGTTGATGCTGATGCCTGCCCCAGATCCGTCTTGCAGATCTGCATGGAGCTTGGGCGAAAATATAATATCCCGGTTTGGACAGTAGCCAGTTTCGATCACAAGATAGAGTCGGATCACCCTATCATTGTGGGAAACGATTCCCAGGAAGCAGATATAAAGATTATGAACCTGACCGAAACAGGAGATGTCGTCATTACCGGTGATTGGGGGCTGGCAGCCATGGTGGTGGGGAAGGGAGCAAAATGCCTGAGCCCGATGGGGAAGGAGTTTCATCAAGAAAATATGGAGTTCTTATTGGAAGAACGGGAGGCCAAGGCGAAATTCCGTCGAGGGGGCGGAAGGACGAGAGGGCCGAAGAAGAGGACGTCGCAAGACGATGAGCGATTCGCGTCTTGTCTGGAGAAGATTCTTCTGCGACAATAAACCCCGTTAGAAAGTCCCTCTTGCCTACCGGCAAGCAGGTACTTTTTAACAGGGAGGTTCACAGGGGCATTAAACCCCGTGTTCGCTGAAAAAGGAACAACCATCATCCCCGCTGCGAGCCCAGATAGAAGCTGAGCTTCGCACGGGGCGAGCAGCGGGGCTTTCTAACAGAGGGTAGACCATGAAAAAGCTGAACATCGGTATCGTCGGCGTGGGCGGTGTGGGAGGATACTTTGGCGGAAAGTTAGCTCATTGCTTCTCTGCAATGCCTGATGCTTCCGTGAATATCTTCTTTGTAGCCCGTGGAAAGCATCTTGAGGCAATTAAAAAGGATGGGCTGATCGTCAAATCTCCGGAGTTCGGCAGCATCGCCTGTAGACCTGCACTTGCGACCGACCGCCTCAATGATCTTCCTGAGATCGATCTCTTTTTGGTCTGCGTGAAAGGTTACGATCTCATGGACGTTGCAACTTCAATTAAAAATCGAATAGAAGAAAATATTGTGATCATGGCTCCTTTGAACGGCGCAGACATCCGTGAGAGACTTCGAAGTGAAATTAAGAAAGGGGTTATCCTGCCCGCCTGCGTGTACCTCTCCTCCTATGTCGAAGGACCAGGAGTGGTTATTCATATCGGGGCACCGGGAAAGATCATCTTCGGCAGAGATCCGGATCATCCCGACACCACCCCGGATGAAATATTCAGGATCTTGGAAGAATCTTCAATCAATTATGAGTGGAGGGATGATGCGAATCCCGCGATCTGGGGAAAGTATATTTTCATCGCCAGCTTTGGCCTGATCTCCGCCCGCTACAATCGAACGCTCGGGGAAATTCTGGAGGAACCTTTCCTAAAAGAAGAGGTCCTTGGGATTATGAATGAGATTTACTCCATTGCCTTGAAGAAAAAGATCGGTTTGCCCGATAGAATCGTGGATCTTTCTCTCAAGAAAGCCGCGATGTTTCCCCGCGAAACACAGACCTCGTTGCAGAGAGATATCCATCAGAAGAAAGGTAAGAGTGAGTTGGAACTTTTCGGCGGCACAATTGTTGATCTCGGGGAAAAGTTGGGAATACCCACTGCAACGACGGAAAAAATTTATCGAGAATTAGAGAAAATTTAGTGGTTGAGGCAACCATCGTATGAGCGAAGCGCATATTCCGAAGATTGCGAAAGAACTGGGTCTCTCGTCAAAACAGGTCCAGGCCACGGCAGAGCTTTTGAATGAAGGAGGCACGGTTCCCTTTATCGCCCGGTACCGAAAAGAAGCCACGGATTCTATGGATGAGGTTTCCATCACAGCGGTTCGCGACCGACTCAATCAGCTCATCGAACTGGAAAAGCGGCGTGAGGCCATCCTCAAATCTTTAGAGGAACGGGGACAACTGACAGATGAGTTAAAAGAGAAAATCCTCACCGCTGACACCATGGTGATTCTGGAGGATGTCTATCTCCCCTATCGGCCGAAACGTCGTACCCGTGCGACGGTCGCTAAGGAAAGAGGACTGGAGCCGCTCGCCCAGCGTCTTTTTGCACAGGATGAGATGGATCCGCTAACCGAGGCAGCAGCTTTCGTCGATCCAGAGAAAGGGGTTGATTCCGCAGAAGATGCCCTCGCAGGAGCCCGTGACATCATTGCAGAATGGGTCAATGAGGATCAGGTGGCACGAGCCAAAATGCGGGATCTCTTTACCTCAAAGGCTGTTTTTAAGTCAAAGGTTATTTCAGAGAAGGAGGCGGAAGGAATCAAGTACAGGGATTACTTTGATTGGGAAGAGCCCGTCAACACGGCGCCTTCCCATAGAGTTCTTGCAATGAGGCGGGGGGAAAAAGAGGGCTTTCTCGCTCTGCGAATCTCACCTCCCGAAGAGGATGCTCTCGATATCCTCGACGGCCTTTTCGTCAGAGGGGAAGGGTTTGCCTCCCAGCAGGTGAGGATGGCAGTGTCCGATAGCTACAAGAGACTTCTTTCTTCTTCTATGGAGACCGAAATACGCCTGGTAACAAAAAAACAGGCCGATGAAGAGGCGATACGTGTCTTCGTGGAGAACCTCCGTCAGCTTCTTCTCGCTCCGCCCTTGGGCCAGAAGAATGTCCTGGCCATCGATCCCGGTTTCCGGACGGGCTGTAAAGTGGTCTGCCTCAACGGACAAGGAAAACTGCTCTATACTGAGACCATTTATCCTCTTCTGTCCGGAAAGGGCGCCGCAGAGGCAGGCTCAAAGATCCTCAAGATGTGTGAGCAGTGCCACATAGAGGCCATAGCCGTAGGGAATGGTACAGGAGGAAGGGAGACAGAGGCGTTCATTCGCAGTCTTGATCTCCCGAAGAAGATTTTGGTGGTGATGGTTAACGAGAGCGGCGCCTCTGTTTATTCGGCGTCCGAGGTAGCACGGGAAGAGTTTCCCGATCAGGATGTGACTGTCCGGGGGGCGGTATCCATCGGCCGGAGGCTCATGGACCCTCTGGCAGAACTGGTAAAGATCGACCCGAAGTCGATCGGAGTCGGCCAATATCAGCACGACGTAGACCAGGGGGCATTAAAGAGCAGTCTCGACGATGTGGTCGTGAGCTGCGTTAATGGTGTGGGCGTGGAGGTCAATACGGCAAGTAAACAGCTCCTGACCTATGTCTCGGGGTTAGGCCCACAGCTTGCAAAAGGAATCATCGAGTATCGGAACCAAAATGGTCCTTTTCGATCGCGAGAAGAACTGAAGCAGGTACCCCGTCTGGGGCCGAAAGCCTTTGAGCAGGCTGCGGGTTTTTTGCGGATCAGGGATGGAGAAAACCCCCTTGATCGAAGTGCTGTTCATCCGGAAAGCTATCCCATTGTCTATGCAATGGCAAGAGATCTGGGCTGCTTGGTACTGGATCTGATGCGCGATGAGAAGCTCCGGGAGCGAGTCGATGCCGGGCAATATGTCTCAGAAAAGGTGGGCCTTCCAACGTTGAATGACATCCTGTCGGAACTCTCCAAACCCGGGCGTGATCCCCGGGAGCAGTTCGAGGTCTTCCGATTCGCAGAAGGGGTTGAGAAGCTGGAGGATGTAAAACCAGGCATGAATCTTCCTGGGATCGTGACCAATATCACCGCCTTCGGCGTCTTTGTCGACATTGGCGTTCATCAGGACGGGTTGGTTCATGTCAGCCAGATTTCTCACCGTTTTGTGAAAGACCCGGTGCAGGTCGTGAAGGTTCATCAAAAGGTATCGGTCACCGTGCTGGATGTGGACGTGGAAAGAAAACGAATTTCCCTTTCCATGAAGAAAAGCCAGACCCACCCCAATGTCGGGTCAAAGGGGGAGGAAAGAAAAAAGGAAGAGAGGAGAAAGGAAAGAAGACAGAAACAGAACAGCTCATTTGCAAACAACCCGTTTGATGATGCTTTTAGAAACAAGAAGCAATAGATAAGCCGACCATCATTCAGCCTCTATTCAGAGGGGATCTTCGATCCTCGTTTCAGAAGGCAACTTACAAAGGTCAAGATTGAGGGAGGACTACGATCGTGGATGACGAATTAAGAAAAAAGACTCAAGAAACAGCCAACCGGCTATTCGGTAAAGGAATCAAGATGGATCCCCCTTATCTCACGTGGAAGGAATTTGACAGAGATCTTGCAAACGACCTATCCATGTTCATCACCGGCAAGCTCTATTCCAGAACGGTTTTGACTCTGCCTGAAAGACAGATGGTTGCCTGTGCGATGCTGGGCGCGCTGCGGGCCACCGATGAATTGAAACTCCACGTGAATGCAGCCCTGAATGTGGGTTGTGACCCCAAGAAACTGGCCGAGGTCTTTTTCCAGCTGGCTCCCTATGCGGGAATGCCTGCTGTGAACGAGGCCCTTCGGGCTTACCGGGATGTCCTGAAGGAAAGAGGGGAGTGGCCCGTAAAATAGTGGATCGCAGAGGGCGCCATTTGGAAATGATTCCCTTTGCTAATCCCCAGAATCGACATTCTCATCCATCTCGGGAAGCCAATTCTGGATAATTTCTAAGATCCGTCTCGCCTGCTTAGCAGAGGAGATGTTGAATTTCGACTGGGGAATAAACTTCCCGCCCCTCTTTTGATAGCGTGCCACCCGGATCTTCCTGGGCCCAAATTCGCCGCTTCTCTTGTCAAGATCCTGATACATAAACATGATCGTGGACCAGGCTCCGCTGGTGAGAACCTCCTTTCTTACCTGCTTGACCAGTTGCTGGCCATTCTCATCCTTCCAGTCTATGCTGATTTCGTCCGTTGTCTCTGCCATGCTCCCTCCTTTATGAAATATTGCTTTTCGAACCCCGGGAATGAGTTGCTCCAAACAACTCGAGCTTCTTTTTTGCTCCGGGGCATCAGGTCGTTAAGAATACGGGATTGAGACCTTTTATAAGATAATAATTATTGAAAAGGAAGAGGACAGGTGCGGAAGCCGAAATTAACCGATCTCCTGCCTCTGCCGCTTTGATCACCCTGATCTTGCCCACGCAAAGTTTTTTCCTTTGCCCATGACCGGGTAGACCCGTTCCGAGGCTTCATAAGGCCCACGTTGAGGGCAAACAGGGTTGACCCCCATGATCTTGGAACCCCAGTTTTTCCTTGAAACGTATCCAGGAGATCCCTAAAAGGTTGGGCCGATGAAGCCTCTTCAGGGACCCACCCCGGTCGGACGAAAACTCGCCCCTCTGCGTCAAGGACTTTTCTGAAAACTTTCTTCAGAAAACTGGATGGGCAAGTCACCTTGATGGGTTGAAAATGACCATCTTTCGTGTTATTTTTAAAACGATCTTGTCAATCCTCCTGTTCGTTTCTCCGAAGGCAGTGATCTCTTAGGTTTCCCAAAGATCATTCCTGAGATTCGTGTGAGGTTTTTCCGGGCCGAGGTTGTCCCCGGAAGATCAGATGGAACTTTGTTGACCCATTCGGCGGCGCCAAGCCGCCTTTTAAGGCGGGATAAAGAAACGCCACTCAGGGTCAACGCTGAACAAGCCCAGGCCTCCAGGCCGGGGAGTCGAAGGGTTGATTAAAGGAAAGGAATACGATGAAACTTGGTCTTGTGGGTTTTCCTCAGGTTGGTAAGCGCACCCTGTTTCAACTGTTGACTGGCAAAGGGCCAAATTCGGAAGGCAAAAAAGGGAACGCCTTGGGATTGGCGAAGGTGCGAGATACACGCTTCGATCGCCTTGTGGAGATTTATGCTCCGCGTCAGGAGACCCCTGCCCAAATTGAGTTCTCGCTTCTCCCTGACCTGGACCAGCGGGCCGATCGCAACGAGCCGGTCCTTCGGGGGCTTGAACAGGTGGATGTCATCTGTCATCTGGTTCGGACCTTTCAGGATGATACGGTCTTCCATATCCATGGCACGGTCGACCCTCGCCGCGATATCCGGCTCTTTAACGACGACCTGCAATTGAACGACCTTCTGTTTATCGAAAAGCGCCTCGAACGGCTCAAAAAAGAGCAGAACAAGAAAAAAGATGTCCAAAAAACTGCCATGGAAAACGACCTTCTTACCCGCATGAAGGCTCATCTTGAAACAGGCCGTTTCCTGAGAAACTTTTCCCTCACAGAGGCCGAAGAAAAACTCATTGCCAGCTACCCTTTGCTAACGCGTAAGGCGGTGATCGTTATCCTCAACGTGGGAGAGGATGGGTTGGAAGACGAAGGTCTACCTGAAACGTTAAAAGAGACCTTTTCTGAACAGGGCTTCCAGTGGATTGTTGTTTCCGCTAAGATCGAACAGGAACTCTGCCAACTCGACGCCGCAGAGCGCCAGACCTTTCTTGAGGAACTCCAGCTCGATCAGCCGGCCCTGGACAGGTTGACGATGCTTTGCTACAAGACGCTTGGTCTCATCTCTTTTTTTACCGTCGGGCCGGACGAGGTGCGGGCATGGACAGACCGGCAGGGATCCCTCGCTCCTCAGGCGGCAGGTGTCATTCATTCCGACTTTGAACGCGGGTTTATCCGGGCGGAGGTGATGAAATATCAGGATTTGATCAAGCTGGGAAGCGAGCAGAAGGTCAGAGAAGTGGGGAAATATATGCAGAAGGGAAGGGACTATGTCGTTGAGGACGGTGATATCATCAATTTTCTTTTCAACATCTGACAATAGCAGTTTGCGGAAAAAGTTGCTCCCCCTGCTCAACATCTTTTTCCGACCATTCTAAAGCTCACTTCACTGCAAATCAAGGGTCTGTCGTCATTGTCCCCATCCTCCCCTTGACGAATTCTTAGGTCTTTTCCCTTAAAAAACTTGAAATTTGCCTCCATCGTTCATAAATTTAGTGAAAGATGTCCGTGATGATTCAATCGTGTCCGAAAGGAGGCAGAAGGATGAAGAGATGGGCAAATATTTTTTTGGTGTTGGTGTTTTTAGCACTATTCTTCACTGGTTGTGCCGTGGGAGTATCGGGCGGAGGATTCATTCAGGATGAAAGCCCTGCTTTTAGCGTCAATGAACCTCATGGCTCAGATTATTATCAGATGTACGGCTACTAATTGGCGATCGGAGAATAGGTTGCCAAAGGACAAGTTGTGTCCGCTCAAAGCCTTACAGCTCCTAAAAAGCTTCCATGCAAAAAATCTTAGACTTGGCGAATGACTTCGGGCGGTGTATATTTTCGTGCGCAGAATATGCTCGAGATATTTGGGAAGAATCCATTCTCACGAGGGTCAAGATCGGGTCCTCATGAGCCGGGATTGGACGACAACACCTGTGATGACAAGAACGATAAAAAGGAGCACGGCACCCGAATGGTCAATATGGACGCTTTCTGTGACAAGACCGGCTCCGGCGAGAGAAGATAGAATGATCAGGGCCCAATCGAAAAGGATGATGATGAGTATCAGGCCGAGAATTCCACCAATAAGAAAGAGGAGCCAATCCATCCCACCTGTTACCAATCCCGATACATGGACAAGACGGGTGACGATATAGGCGCCGGCGAGAAATCCAGCCAAACCAATAGCCAACCACTGAAGAAACACAGCGAGCAGGGCACCCAGTACTCCGGCCGTGAGCGCGATGGCGAGGATCATCCATTCGGGCTGCCCGGGGAAGAAGCGCGTTGCTACCTGGATGCCCGATACAAAGCCGATGAGTCCGACAAAGAGCCAGAATAGTTTTCGCCCGAGCACAAGCAAACCGATTCCCGCCAAAATTCTCAGCCAGATCATGAGTGTTCTCCTCCCGATATTTCCAGGATAATCTGGGAAATTTAAGAAATGAATAAGGGGAACGATGTATTTTGGCGTGGGGAATACGTTATTTTTGGCATGACATCCTCCCGGTGACGTGACAAGAAGAGGATCTTCGTCCATTCGGTATTGATCGAACGCAGACGCGTCTACAAATTGCGGATCGATGGAAAGACGAAGAAACGATCGGCAGGAGGAAATTTTTCAGGCATCCTATCAGCTCACAACCTTCAGTCCGAGAAATCATCAGACTTCATTTCAACGGTCAATCCGTCGCTATTCGTAAGTCTTTTGGCCAAGCCTTCAATCTTCGGAAGTTCATACTCAAAGAAAAAACGAAAGGCAAAAAATTTACCGTGATAAAAATTTGCCTCGGCTCCTTCCGGCCGATTTTTCAGAGCCTTCACGACGGCCATGGCTTGGACGATCCACTGCCAGGCCACAGAGACGATTCCAAAGAACTCCAAATAAAGCGTTGCGTCGGCCAATAAGAGTTCTGGAATTCCCTTTTTCGCCACACCCATCAGATGGGTGGTGACGTGTCGAAGCATATCCAATGCTTCTTCAAGTTTCTTTGCATAGGGTTTAAGCTCCTCAGATTTTTCCGCTCCACGGATGGTTGCTTCCACTTCTTCCAGGTAGAGTTTATAAGCTTTCCCGTTTTTCATCATGACTTTTCGACCCAGAAGGTCTAAGCCATGAATTCCCGTTGTGCCCTCATGGATCGGATGAATTCGTGCGTCGCGATAGTATTGTTCCAAAGGGTAATCATCGCAGTAACCCGATCCGCCCAAACATTGTAATCCCAGGCTGATCGAGAGCAACCCCATCTCCGACGGATAGCTCTTGGCAACCGGGGTTAAGAGGTCTAACAGAAGCTCGTTCTTCTCCTTCTCTTCTCCGGTGAGAAGGATGGCAAGGTCCGCATATTTCGCGCACTGCGTCAGCAAAGAGAGAGCCCCTTCCGCAACGGAACGTTGGAAAAGCAACATGCGCTTCACGTCCGGGTGCTCGATGATCGGAACCTGGGGGAGCGCGGGGTCCTTGGTCGACAATTTTCTGCCCTGAAGCCGCGTTCTTGCATACTCCAAGGCCGCATAGTAAGCAGCCGAGGCAATGGCCGCAGCCCCTGCCCCCACGCCGATTCTTGCCTCGTTCATCATCTGAAACATATGGAGGAGCCCCTGATTGGGTTCACCCACCAGGTAGCCATGGCAGTCATCGTTGTCCCCGATACTGAGCTGGGCGATGGGACATCCCCGGTAACCTAACTTATGAAAAATTCCTGAGGTGACCACATCGTTAAAGACCCATTGTCCTTTCTCATCCATCCGCTTTTTTGGTACGACGAAAAGTGAAATTCCTTTGACACCCGCGGGTGCGCCTTTGATCTTTGCCAGCATGAGGTGAACCACATTCTCAACGGCGTTGTGGTCCCCAGCCGATATAAATATTTTTTGCCCCTTTATTTTGTAGTAGGAGTGATCCGTCGGCTCGGCCATCGTCGTAATGTCCGCCAGCGAACTTCCCGCCTCGGGTTCGGTGAGGGCCATGGTTCCTTGCCACTTTCCGGAGAGCATCTTGGGAAGATAGATCTTTTTCAATTCCTCTTTCCCGAAGTTCAGAATAAGTCGGGCCGCTCCCGAGGTCAAACCGATGAAGGCAGCAGCCGAATAATTGGCTGCGCAAAAAAAGAATCTGCAGCCCATGGTGATCATTTGGGGAAGCTGCTGACCTCCCCACTCAAAAGGGATGTCGTCACCAATCCAGCCCCCAGTACCGCATTCCTCTAAAAATTTTCTAACCGAGGGGTGGACCTTAATCCCATCATCGATTAACTCGGGTGGATTCCTGTCCATCTCCTGGAAAATAGGCCAGGCAAGCCCCTCGGCCAGTTCCATCGCTGCCTTTAAGACCATATCGAGGAGCTTTCCATCATATTCTTTGTAGTAATCGTGTCGAGTAAGGGAGGCGACATCAAAGACCTCGTAAAGTAAAAACCTCAAATTCCTTTCACTGAAAAATTTGGATGCCATCTTCGTGTCCTCCGAGAATAGGGGCCGGGTCTTGAATGATCGCTTTTTTTATTTTCCAGTACCCCTTCAGAAATTCCATTCTAAGTTACTCGACGATGGTTTTGCAACGATGATTTCAGGCTGCATCCCGCACTGACCGGCCTCGGATAGAAAAGGCAGGCTTTGAGGATTGGGTATTGAGCATCATCCTGTGATCGAGTAAAATATCAGTTGATCAAGAAGCAAGGGAGTCCCGCGGAAGGAACGGGGTGGAAGGAGAGTAATGATTTGATTCTTGCCAAGGGAGGTGCGGATGTTACGGGTCTTTAACACGCTCGGGAAAAAACTGGAAGTATTTAGGCCGGTCCGCCATCGGAGGGCTGACGTGTTTACCTGCGGCCCTTCTGTCTATCAGAAATCCCATATCGGAAACTTCCGAACGTTTCTATTCGAGGATGTTCTCGTCCGTTATCTGGAATACTCTGGCCTTCCGGTGAAGCGGGGTATGAATTTTACAGACATTGAAGATAAGGCATTTGAAGAAGCCAGAAAAAGAAGGACGAGCGTCAAAGACCTGACTGCAGAGAACATCAAAGATTTTATTCGGGAGATGAGGCTTTTGAAGATGAAGATCCCGGATTATCTCCCCCGGGCCTCGGAGGCCGTCGACGAAGTCGTTAAAATCATCAAGCAGCTTCTTACCCGCAAGATCGCCTACCGGTACCGGGGGAATGTCTATTTTGATCCCCTGAAGTATTCTCGATTCGGAGAGCTTTATGGACTGGATATGACCCGATGGCCCCGGGAAAAGAGGAGATTTCATAGGGACACTTATCCCGGGATGAGATGGAATCTGGGAGATTTTATTTTATGGCATGGGTACAAGGAAGGAGAACTTGACTGGGATACTCCGATTGGGAGGGGAAGACCTTCCTGGAACATTCAAGACGCGAGTCTGGTTCTCAAGCATTACCGTGGAACACTTTCCATCTATTGCGGCGGGATTGATAACCTTTTTCGCCACCATGATTACACGCGGGCGATCGTCGAGTCCGTACGGCCTTACCCCATGGCGAAATTCTGGCTACATTGCCATCATCTCGTGGTGGAAGGCCAGAAGATGTCAAAGAGCAAGGGGAATATCTATTATGTCGAAGATCTTTTAAGGGATGGATATACGGCGGATGAAATCAGATTTTTTCTCATCTATGGCCATTACCGAAAGAAGTTGAATTACACAAAGGAGAATGTCGAGTCGGCGACCGAAAGACTGAGGAATCTGAGGAGAAAGATGGAGATGATCCGCCGAAAGGCGGGCCGGAAGTCAGAGGTCGATCGAGAAATGTTGAAGCGAGGGAAAGACGCCTTCCAAAGAGGAATGGATGACGATCTGAACGTAGAGAAGGCTTTTGATCAACTGTACGAATTCATCGACGGGATTGAACTCGAAGCCCTGAAACCAGAAGCAGCCTCCGGATTGATCAAAGGGTTGAAGCAGGTTGACGAGGTTTTAAAGGTCCTCTTTTAGTCAACCCTTCGACTCCCCGGCCTGTTCCTCGACTTCACTCGGGATGGTGAGCCCTTCGGCAGACTCAGGGCCATGAGTTGTATCGAATGGCTTGCCGAACCAAAGGCCTGGGCTTGCCTTCGACCCGAGCTCAGGCCGAGGGTGCGCCGCCGAATGGGTCAAAGAAATTTTTTTCGCCTTATGGTCTATCGTTTCCCGCCCACCGGCGGATGTTCTTTTCCTTTCCTTAAAGCAAATCTGTGTTATCGTTTTTCAGAATCTCTGTAATCAGAGGTTTCTGGACTTTTCCAGAAATCTCAAAAAAAGACTTGACAAATGAATTCAGGATATTTATACTGATCCATGAATTCTGATATGTAAGAATAATCTGATTTACCTGAATATTTCAGAACTGGCGGAGCTGCTCTCCCGGCCTTCAAACAACGGAGGCCTAAGGGATGTTAACTAAATAATGAATATGGAGGTACCGAAAATGGAGAAGGAGAAAATCAGAAAAGTGGTCAGAGAGGGTTATGCCAAGATTGTGAAGAAAGAGAGTTCATGCTGTGGCCCTGCGAAATCGTGTTGCGGCGGCACTGACCCAGCACAGGGGATGAGTAGAAGCGTCGGATACACCGAAGAAGAATTGAGGTCTGCACCGGAAGGATCAAACTTAGGGCTGGGATGCGGTAACCCGGTTGCCCTTGCTTCCTTGAAGGCAGGGGAGATCGTTCTCGACCTTGGCTCGGGTGCAGGATTCGATTGCTTTCTCGCCGCAAGCCGTGTGGGTGATAAGGGAAGGGTCATCGGTGTGGATATGACGCCAGAAATGCTGGAGAAGGCGAGAGAGAATGCGAGAAAAATCAATTCTACAAATGTAGAGTTCAGGCTTGGAGAGATCGAGAACCTACCGGTCCCTGACAATTCCGTCGATGTCGTGATCTCCAACTGCGTGATCAACCTCTCGCCGGAAAAAAGAAGGGTATTTGACGAGGCATACAGAGTGCTGAAACCGGGCGGCAGGCTAATGGTTTCGGATATCGTTTTGCTGAAGGAGCTTCCGGATGTCTTGAAAAGCTCGATTGAGGCATATGTGGGTTGCGTGTCCGGAGCCGTATTGAGGAACGAATACTTGGGGACCATAAAAGCGGCAGGGTTCAAGGATGTCAAAGTGATTGATGAGACCTCTTTCCCGATGGAGCTTCTTGCTAATGACCCGACTGCAAAGCAACTTATCGAAAACTTAAAGGTGCCAGTTCAAAAAGTAGAAAAGTTTGCGAGTTCGATCATGAGCATAAAGGTTTACGGGGTCAAACCGGATATCCGGGCGTAGAGAGCTGCCAGGGCAAGGTTTTCAGATCTTCGTATAAAAGGAGGGATGATTGTGACGTATTGAGCATTATGAATATGGTTTGGATGACGATTTTGACTGTCTTTATGTTGGTTGAGAAGACCTATCCGAGAGGTCAATGGGTGAGTCGAACCGCCGGTCTTATTCTTCTCGTCTGGGGTCTATGGGTCGCTGCAGGAGCCATGCTTTAGCAAGGATAAAAAGAAGCCACCCGGAATGATCTCGGGTGGCTTCTCTCAGATCTTAGCAGCGTTCCACATCACGAATGGCGCTACGTGCCTTGTCATATAGATCCTTTGGAATTTCACTCATATTATGTACTTCTTTGGCATGTTGTTTCGCCTTTTCAAAAATTTCATCCTCTGTTTTGGCACAGATGACGAAATCACAATCTGTACCTACATCCCTACAACTGAGACTTTTTTCCATTTCTAACACCTCCTTTTAACCGAGATACCTTTAATTAAATGATAATCATTCCTCTTTTTGCAAACAAGGTTTGCTAATGCAAGATAGGTACGCGGTGACCATGATGAAGTTTATAGAACAGTGAGGTAAGGAAAAATAAAAAGGCTAACCTTTCGGTTAGCCGTCTTATGTTCTTTTACTGTTTAGAAACCGGCCTCTCAAAAAAACCTTTTCTCCTTTTTGGATCTCATTCCGAAGAGTCCGGCAGGTTTCTAATTGTTCTTGGGGATAGGCTTAAAGCCTATCCCCTATCCGCGGGAAATTTCCATCTGTGA
>Ga0315282_10002595_pt1 | contig 32992 bp, 38 predicted proteins | sample YL17G07_20_MG_FD_203693 | JGI IMG/M metagenome (GOLD analysis project Ga0315282, IMG submission 203693) | Sediment microbial communities from Yellowstone Lake, YNP, Wyoming, USA - YL17G07_20 | ecosystem: Environmental > Aquatic > Freshwater > Lake > Sediment | place: USA: Wyoming | collected...
ATTCATCTTGATGACCTCCTTCGTTTAATTTTTATTTACTTCTATTTGGAGGTCATCTTACCATTTTATGCTTCTTTTTCAAGGTACTTATTTATAGTATTCTTTGTATCCGTTGCTCATTTCCTACGAATAATTTGTTTCTGTTGCATCGTAAGATTTGAGGGATGAGGTTATTCCTGAATACCCTGAACTTGTTTCAGGGTCAGGACAGGTCTTATACCTGTATTCGTTTTGGGCATACCTGTACATCTTCCTGTTTATTATCCTGTGGGATACCTTGAAAAGTTCTTCATCCGGAAGAGCCCCATACTTTGCATAAGTTTCTGCAAGAGCAAGGGCTCCTTCCTGAAAGAGGTCTTCTTTCTCAGCGCTAAACATCCTTGCATAGTGCCTGGCTAATTTTTCAATCCTGTCATGTTCTTTTAAATAGAGTTCTTCAAGGGTCATTTTTTATCTTAACCTCCTGTTTCTTCCGGGATTTGAGTGAACGCCTCATTAAAAGGTGAGATTGCCACGGCTTCTTCGAAGCCTCGCAATGACGAAGAAAAGGCTGTTTCATCTGTGCCTTCTTGAGTTTCCTTTTATTTCAAGAAAACTGCATATTTCCATAAGGCGGTCGGTAATTCTTGCCCAGCCTTCGCGCATTTTAAATTGATTTAATGTGAGGTTTGTAGTTAAAATTACTCTTACCGCTCCATTTTTGTAAATGTCTTCGATAAAACATTCAAATCTTTCCAAAGCAAATGGTTCTGCGTATTCTCTGCCAAGATCATCAAGTAACATAAACTTACGGATGACAGGCTTAACGCCTTGATGAAGCATTGAAAAGAGTTCCGGAGCAAAATAATACTGAATAAGAGGTGTATATCTACTAACTCTGTATTTATACCCGTCACGCTTTTCTTTGTCGACCCTCCCTGCAAACTCTATGATTTTTTCGTAGGCATAAATTAACGCCATTGTTTTGCCAACGCCAACATCGCCAGATAAAATAAAACCAACTCCCTTATCAAAGGCCTGCTTAACTAAATTATCAATCTGTGCTTTTTTAACGACTTCGCTTTCCTTAAATCTTTTCACATACCTTGAGCCGAATATGGAACATAAATGATTGTTTAAATCACTCTCAAATTCACCACTCGCCTGGAGGAATTGGTTCTCCATTTCCTCCCTGCTTTTCTCTAAAATCTCTTCCCGTACCTTTGTAAGATAAGGCGATATATTTTCCATTTGTTTTTTCTCCTTTCCGGGCTCTTCCGAGCCAATTGACGATAAATCTTTCATAGTTCTTCTTAAGTCTTTCTGGATTTGCCGTGAGCCACGCTTCCATCTTCTTTATTTCAACTTCAATATTTATGAGAGGAAACGCTTCTTTCCATTTGTTGAGTTTTTCTTTAGGGATGTTTTCGAATTTAAAAGTTGTTTTATTAAAAAAGATTCCTGAAATAAGTTTTCTTTCTTTAATATTTCTTTCTTCTTTATTTAATATTTTATTTAAGGTATATTTAGGGTTATCCGAAGCGTTGATTTGTCCAGTGTTATTTGAGCCTTTACCGTTCCATTTACTGAACACTACCGTTCCTGTTGCTGGACAGCCACCGTTCAAATTACGGGACACTATTTGAGCGTTCGAATTACTGGACACTGCCCATTCTTTGTAATTCTCATTAAATCTGAATCTATTACCTTCTCTCATTATTTTGTTTTCTCTGATCATCTGGTTTATTGTTTTAGAGCAAAACGATCTTCGCATACCAATATCATCTGCGATCTTTTGCACGGTGCATTTGTTTGTCCAATCTTTATGATAGCCACAACTCTCACGGATAATGTAAAGGGCAATCCTTATTTCTGTCTGACTTAAAAGTCCTTTGATAAATATTTCTTCCAGAGTTTCGTTTGATATTTGAGTGAAACCTTTTTTAAGCCCCGGCTTTTCGTTCATTCTTTTCAATCACCTCTTTTCATATATAAATATGCAGAGGGGGGAAGAGATTTTTTCAAAAGAAGCAAGGTAGAATCGCTGAAAAAAGATTTTTAATACCTTGTTGTTGTCATCATAAACTCCCTGTAAAAGTGGGCGGAGCGTCTTCTACGACGAAGCAATCTCTCAGTCATTGTCATCGTATATACTATTTCGTAGTAATAGCTTAAAATACATCCCGAAAGGAAGAAATCAAGGCAAATGCCAGATGTTGTTGTTGGTGGCAGAAAAATGTCCTGGGATAATATGAGTTTCCTCGTTGGTGGCAAACCCATGTTATGGGCAATGATTTAGATGAAAATGAAATTTGGTCCTCGCTAAAAATTCTTTTTGGATTTTTAGCTGAAAAATATGGAATGAACGTCGAAAGATTTTTACGAGGTATCTGAAAAACCCCTATTTTGTCACCCTGAATTTTACTTCTTTGTAATCTGCATTCCTCTTCAGCAGATTCTTTCAGGGTCTCTTGACTTGTTGATTTTATCGGATGCTGAAACAAGTTCAGCATGACATTTTATTCTATTTCCATACTTTTTCAGAGACCTCTTTACATATTTGGTATCCTCTGATAGATTACTTGACACAAACTAATAAAGTGAATACAATTAAAAATTGAATAAGTAGTAAAAAATTTATTTTTTTTGTTAGATGCAGCAAAGGAGGAGTATCGTGAAGGTAATAATTCTTGCAGGTGGAAGGGGAACAAGGCTATGGCCGATGTCACGTGAAAAGTATTCAAAACAATTTCTAAAGCTTGTAGATGACACCCCTTTAATTGAAGCTTCCTATCAAAGAGCATTAAAAATTGTTGGACCTGAAGATATAATTACAATTACTAATAAGGATTATTACTTCTACACAAAAGAAATCTGCGACAAATTTTCATCATCTCTATCACAAAATATTATTGCCGAGCCTGTTGGTAAAAATACCGCACCTGCTATTGCTCTCTCGGTGCAGTATTTGATTGATAAGTTGAATGCAGATAGAGATGAGGTTGTATATGTTTTTACTTCAGACCATATAATTAAACCTCTCGAGAATTTTATTGCATATATGGAAGCTGCAAAAAATGCGGTGCAGGATGGTTACCTTGTCACATTCGGGATAAAACCCACAAGGCCTGAAACAGGTTATGGATACATAAAGATTGGAGAAGGCCTTGGTGATTTTAATAAAGTAGAAAGTTTTACAGAAAAGCCAGACCTCGAAACTGCAAAAGTGTATCTTGAAAAAGGTACATATTTCTGGAACTCAGGAATGTTTGCATTTAAAATTTCCGCTTTTCTTGAGGAATTAAAAGAGCATGAACCACGAATTTTTGAAAATATCCAAAAAGGTTTTGATACCTCTCTTAACAATTTTCAAGATATGCCAACAATATCGATAGACTATGCGCTAATGGAGAAATCCAAAAAAGTTGCAGTAATTCCTATGGATATATTCTGGAGCGACGTTGGATCCTGGGATTCATTTTATGAGATTAAAGAGCATGATCAAGATGGTAATGTCTTGGTTGGAGATGTAGAGGCAATTGATGTAAAAAATTCTCTGGTATTTGCTAACGATAGATTAGTTGCTGTAACAAATGTAGAAGATTTAATAGTTGTTGAAACTAATGATGCTATACTTGTTACGCATCGTGGGAATGGAGAGATTGTTAAGGAAATTATCGAAAAGCTGAAGAAAGATAATAGAAAAGAAGCAATCGAGCACCAAGAAATCTTTAGACCCTGGGGTAGTTATAAGACACTTGAGGCAGGCGATAGATACAGAATAAAAAGAGTTGTTGTAAAGACTGGTGAATCTTTAAGCCTCCAGATGCACCATCACAGAACCGAGCACTGGGTTGTAATCCGAGGTACAGCGCAGGTTACCATCGGTGATAAAACATTCTTTGTGCACGAGGGAGAAAGCACTTTCGTCCCCAAATCTACCCTCCATAGATTAGCCAATCTCGGGAAGGTGCCACTTGAGATTATCGAGGTCCAGAATGGCGAATATGTTGAGGAAGATGATATTGTAAGATTCGAAGACAAGTACGGAAGAATCGATAAATGAACGTAGATAGCACTATTTTCAGAATGTATGATATTCGTGGAGAGGTGGATAAGAATTTTACGGAAGAAGTGGTCAATGCAATAGGCCGAGCTTATGCAATTTATCTAAAAGATAAGTTTGGGGAAGGACCTTTGACTGTTTCGGTCGGAAGAGATATTCGTCTTCATTCAGAAAAACTTAAAGATGCATTGATTTCTGGAATTCTTTCTCGAGGGGTAAATGTTATAGAACTTGGTATTTGTCCTACCCCTGTTCTATACTTTTCGCTCTTTAATCTTCCTGTAGATGGTGGAATAATGATTACAGGGAGTCACAATCCCCCCGAGTTTAATGGAATGAAAGTGTGCATTGGAAAGGAAACAATTTATGGAGAAGAAATACAGAAGCTTTATAAAATTGTAAGAGACCTTCCTGCACGTGTAGAAAACAAAAATGGAGAATTAAGCCATTTTGATATTCTTTCGAAGTACAAGGAATTTTTACTTACCGAGTTTTTCCGTCATTCCGAACGAAGTGAGGAATCCCCTCCTTTAGTAAGTAGCGCCTTTTCTCTTTTACGCATCGCTGTTGATTCAGGCAATGGATGTGCAGGTATATTTGTCCCACAGGTTTTGAAGGAATTGGGCATAAATGTTTTTGAACTTTACTCCGAGCCAGATGGCAATTTTCCAAATCATCATCCCGACCCGACTCTTATTGAAACACTTACTACTTTGCAAGATACAGTAAAAAGTAACAACCTTGATTTTGGCATTGCTTACGATGGAGATGTTGATAGGCTTGGCGTAATAGATGAGAGAGGAAATGTTGTCTACGGAGATAAACTCACATACATTTTCGCGAAAGACATTCTTAAGACTCACCCAGGAGGTAAAATTATTGGGGAAGTAAAATGCTCTAAAACATTTTTTGATGGAGTGGAAGCTGTTGGTGGTATTCCTATCCTTTCTCCAGTAGGCCATTCCCTTATTAAGAGGAAAATGAAAGAAGAGGGAGCCCTCCTTGCAGGTGAGATGAGCGGGCATATCTTTTTTAACGATAGATATTTTGGCTACGACGATGCAATCTATGCAACCTTAAGGCTTATTGAGATATTTGTGGAAGAGAAATCAAAAAATAGCAATTTCAAATTTTCAGAATTGTTAAAAGACCTTCCGGATGTTTATGTTTCTCCAGAAATTAGGGTTGATTGTAAAGAAGAGGAAAAATTTGCCTTCGTTGAGCAATTTCTTCCAAAATACAAGGAAAAATTTCCCAAACTTGCAGGTAAAATAAAGAATGTAATAACAATAGATGGTGTTAGAATAGAGTTCCCCGATGGTTGGGGGTTAATCCGCGCAAGCAATACCCAGCCAGTACTGGTTATGCGTTTCGAAGCAACAACCAAAGAGGCATTGGAAGAGTATGAACAGAGTTTTAGAATAACTTTAGGAGGAGACAAGTGAAGAAAGCTTTAATTACGGGCATTGGCGGTCAGGATGGCTCATATCTGGCAGAATTTTTACTTTCTAAAAGCTACGAAGTGTATGGGATAATAAGAAGAGCAAGTGTTTTTAATACTGCTAGAATTGAGCATTTAAGACATGATATAAATCTTTTCTATGGGGATTTAACAGATTCGTCAAATTTAAATAGGTTAATAGAAAAAATTGCTCCAGATGAAATTTATAATTTAGGTGCGCAGTCACACGTTAAAGTGTCATTTGAAGTACCAGAATTTACTGCAGAAGTAAATGCTTTAGGAACTTTAAGGTTACTAGATACTATGCGCGAAACAAGAATAAAAACAAAATTATACCAGGCTTCTACAAGTGAACTTTTCGGTGGATATCCCGATACAATTCCACAAAATGAAAAGACACCATTTTGTCCAAGAAGCCCATATGCAGCGGCTAAACTTTATGCTTATTGGGTGGTTAATAATTATCGAGAGGCATATGATATTTTTGCTTGTAACGGAATTTTGTTTAATCATGAATCTCCACGTAGAGGAGAAACTTTTGTAACTAAAAAAATAACTAAAGCTGTAGCTAATATTTTTAAAGGGAAACAAGATAAGCTATATCTTGGAAACTTAAATGCAAAAAGAGATTGGGGATATGCAAAGGAATATGTTGAAGCTATGTGGTTAATGCTTCAACAAGACAAACCAGAAGATTTTGTAATTGCAACTGGAAAGACTTGGACCATTCGCCAATTTGTAGAATTTGCATTCAAAGAAGTGGATATAGATATAAAGTGGGTTGGAAGTGGTATTAACGAAAGAGGGGTTTGCAAAAAAACCGGTAAAACTTTGGTTGAAGTAAATCCGCAATATTTCCGTCCAACAGAGGTTGATTTACTTTTAGGGGATTCAACAAAAGCTAAAGAAAAATTAAACTGGTCTCCAAAAACATCTTTGGAAGAATTAGTTAAAATAATGGTTCGATATGATTTAAAGTATGATACTTATGGAGGGCAAGAATAATGATTTTAGTCACAGGAGCTACTGGTTTTCTTGGAAAAACTGTTTGCAAAAAACTAGCAGAAAAAAATATTGAATTTAATAAAACATCGCTTTCTTTAGGTTGTGACCTGCGGAATAAAGAACAGGTTGAGAATTTATTCAACAAAATAAGACCTGAATTTGTATTAAATTGTGCAGCTTTTGTTGGTGGTATTCAATGGGGATATAAACATTTTGGAGAAATTTTCAAAAATAATCTTGAAATGACTATAAATCTTCTGGAAGCTTGTCGTATTTATAAAGTAAAAAGGCTTGTAAATCCCATCTCCAATTGTGCCTATCCCGCTAAAGCAACTTTATTTAAAGAGAGTGAATTTTGGGATGGACCCCTAGATGAATCTGTTTTAGTGTACGGTTTTGTTCGTAAAGCTTTTTGGGTAGGATCTTGGGCATATAATTACCAATACAACATGGATATTATTAATATAGTATTATCTAATATGTATGGTCCCGGTGATCACTTTGAAGCTGAACGCTCTCACGCACTTGGAGCTTTAATTATGAAGTTTGTAGAAGCAAAAATAAATAATAGACCATATGTTGAAGTTTGGGGAAGTGGAAAACCAGTTAGAGAATGGCTTCATGTATATGATGGTGCTGAGGCTATGATTCGTTCATTATATATAGAAAAACACATTGCGCCAATTAATATTGGCTGTGGTTCTGGTATATCTATACTTGAAATGGTGAAATTAATTAATGAATATGTTGGCTATGAAGGAGAAATAAAACTTGACCCTTCAAAACCGGATGGCGCTCCTTATAAAACTGTAGATGGTTCCAAAGGAGAGAAACTATTTAAATGGAAACCACAAATTAATTTTAAAACAGGGGTAAAAGAAACAATCGATTGGTATATTGCAAATAGAGGTAATTATGGTCACTAAAATTATAGAAGAAAATGGTGTTATATTTGCAAAGAAAATTTCTTTAGATAATATTAAAAAAGGCCTTTGTTTTTATTCAAATGATGAAGATTTTATTCAAGTGGGAACTTGGAATTACGAAAGAGGCAGATATCTTGCTGCTCATAATCACAATATTATAGAAAGAAAGATAAACCGTACAAATGAAGTTATTATTATTTTGGATGGTAAATTAAAAATTTTTATATATAACGAGAATGATGAAAAAATTGCAGAGTTGGAAGCAAAAAAGAATGATTTATTAATCATGCTAAATGGTGGACACGGTTATTATATTCTTGAAGATAATACAAAAGTAATTGAAATCAAAAATGGTCCTTATCTTAGGGCTGAAAAAGATAGGAGAAGGTTGTAATGAGAAATCAAAACATTTTCTTTGATATTTCAAAACTAAAAAAAATTGGTAAAAATGTTATTATTGGCAAAACAGTAAGAATTAGATATCCTGAATTAGTTGAAATTGGGAATAACGTGATTATTGATGATTTTACATATATTTCTACATCCATGAAATTATACGATAATGTACATATAGCTGCTGGATGTAAAATTATTGGCGGAAGAAATTCTTACGTTGAAATGAGATCTTTTTCCACACTTGCCCCCAATGTTGTTTTGGCAGCTGGAAGTGATGATTACATATCAGGAATTGCAACACCAACAGTTCCTTTAGAATTTAAGGGAAATGCTATCATTGGAAAAATAATTATTAATAAGCACTGCATAGTAGGTTCCGGATCTATTATATTGCCAAACGTTGAAATTGGGCAAGGATCAACTGTTGGTGCATTATCTTTGGTTAAATCAGATTTACGTCCTTGGTTAGTTTTTGCTGGAATTCCTGTGAAGCAAATTAAAGAAAGAAATAAAGATGAAATATTGAATCTTGAAAAAAAATATAAGGAGTCTATAAATGAAAAATAGATTTATTCTTCAAATGGAACCATGGTTCGGGGAAGAGGAACGAATTGCTTTAGATAATTATATGAAATCAGGTGGATGGTTAACGGAATTTAAAAAAACAAAAGAATTTGAACAAATGATATGTGACTACACAGGAGCAAAGTATTGTATTGCTGTAAATAATGGAACGGTAAGTTTAACTCTTGCAGCTTTAGCTTGCGGAATAGAAGCAGGCGATGAAGTTATTGTGCCGAACTTCACAATGATTGCAACTCCAAACTCTATTAAATTTTTTGGAGCAAAGCCCGTTTTTGTTGATGTTGAACCTGAAACTCTTTGCCTTGATATTGAACAAGTAAAAAAAGCAATAACAAGAAAAACTAAAGCAATCATGTTAGTTAGTGCAAATGGTCGATATCCAAAAGTTGGTATTGAGGCGTTTATAAAATTAACAAAAGAAAATAATTTAGTTCTAATTGAAGATTCAGCTCAGGCACTCGGTTCTTTTTATCCCAATGGCAAGCATATTGGGACAATGGGGAAAGTGGGAAGTTTTTCTTTTTCCGTTCCAAAAGTAATATCCACAGGTCAAGGTGGAGCAATCATTACTAATGATGACGATATTGCATATAAATCGAAAAGATTAAAAGATTTTGGACGCAGTGGTGGTGGAAATGATATTCATGATACTATTGGATGGAATTTCAAATTTACCGATTTACAAGCTGTTATAGGTATTGAGCAAATGAAAAAATTACAATGGCGAGTTGACCGTAAAAAGGAAATCTTGAAACGGTACCAAGAAAACTTAAAGGATGTCAAACAAGTAAAATTCTTTGATCAGGATTTGGAAAATACAACTCCTTGGTTTATTGATGTGTTTGTAGAAAATAGAGAAAAATTAATTCTTTTTTTAAAGGAAAATAATATTGGAATACGTTTAATGTATCCACCTATCAATAAACAAAAAGCCTATCAAGTTCCTGGTGAACATCCTGTTTCAAATATGGTTGGTGAAAAAGGATTGTGGTTACCTTCTGCGAGTCAATTATCTAATGATGAGATAGATTTTATTTGTCAAAGAATCGGGGAATTTTATGAAGCTTAGATATAGAATTTTATTAAAACTTGAAAAATTATTCTATCAATTAATACGTCGATTTAAAATTTATCCCCCTAATGATTCAATTGCGATTGATTCAATGGAAATAATAAAGAATGGGATACCCAAAAAGAAATTCTTTATTTGGCGATAAAATATGACCTTTCAAAGCCTGATGGAACTCTGAGAAAACTTTTAGATGTGTCAAGAATAAAGAGTTTGGGGTGGGAGGCAAAAATAAGCTTAGAGGAAGGATTAAGGAGAAGTTATGAATGGTATTATACTGTTTATGTTGAATAGTCTAAGATTCCATCATATGGAAAGCCATTGCATAGGAGGAAATTTGAGATATGGATATTAAAGAAAAATTTTCAATTATTATCCTCTCTTGCGATAAGTATTCAGATTTATGGAAGCCATTTTTTAATCTTTTTTTTAGGTTTTGGCCAGACTATCCTTTCAAGGTATATCTTCTTACTGATAGACTTAACATTAATATACCTAATGTAGAGGCATTACCAAGTGGAAATTATCTTTCTTGGTCTGATTCGTTAATTAATGCTTTAAATCATATAGAAGAAGATTATGTGTTTTTGTTTTTAGAAGACTTGTTTCTATTCGATTTTGTAAATACTGATATCATATTGGAAATCTTTGAATGGATTCTAAAAACTAATGCCAATTATGTAAGGTTAAATCCTTCTCCAAAACCTGATAAACATTATGATGAATTAATTGGAATTGTATCTAAAGGAACAATCTATAGAGCTTCTACTTTATTATCTGTATGGAAAAAAGATGTATTGTTAGATTTACTTCAACCAGGTGAAAGTGCGTGGGATTTTGAGATTTATGGCTCGGTAAGGTCAGATAAGTATGATGGCTTTTATTCTACCTGGAAAAGATATTTTTGCTATATTCATGGAGTTGTTAAAAGTAAATGGCAAAGGAGCGCTGTTAGGAAGTTGAATTCTTTAGGGATTGAAGTAAATTTAGAAAAAAGAAAAATGATGAGTTTAACAGAAACGGTAGGTTATTATTTAAAAACTCAAAGGTCAAATTTATTTAAAATTGTTCCTCTAAGATTTAGAAGAAAAGTAAAAGACTTTATCTTGAGAGGTAAATATGATTATAAATTAAAGGATTAAAAGGCAAATGGTTGAAGATTTAATATTTATCCCTGTAATAGTAATTGTCTTTAATGTTTTAATTATATAGTAAAAACAATTAAAGGAGGATATATGAAAGGCATAGTGTTGGCTGGTGGAACTGGCTCAAGGTTAAAACCTTTGACAAATGTTACAAACAAGCATCTTTTACCAGTGGGCAAGTACCCAATGATTTTTTATCCAATTTACCGATTGAAGCAAGCAGGTATCATTGAGATACTCATTGTTACAGGCAGGGAACATATGGGCGATGTGATGGAACTTCTTGGAAGCGGCAGCGAGTATGGTGTTGAATTTACTTTTAAGGTGCAGGACCAGGCAGGAGGTATTGCTCAGGCTCTTAGTTTAGCAGGGCATTTTGTTAATGGAGATAGTTGTGTCGTTATCCTTGGAGACAATATTTTTGAGGATAACATTAAGCCTTTTGTAGAATCATTTGCAAATCAAGAAAAAGGAGCAAAGATACTTCTAAAAGAAGTTCCAGACCCTCAAAGATTTGGTGTTGCAGAACTTGAAGATGGTAAAATTATCTCAATCGAAGAAAAGCCAAAAGCTCCTAAAAGTAATTTGGCAGTAACAGGAATTTATATGTATGACTTAGAAGTATTTGATTTTGTTAAAACCCTTAAACCTTCTGGGCGAGGCGAATTCGAAATAACTGACGTAAACAATGCCTACATTAAGCAAGGAACATTAACTTATGATATTTTAAAAGGTTGGTGGACAGATGCAGGAACTCAAGAATCACTGTATCGTGCAAATGAACTTTGTAAAAATTTAGTGTTTGAATTTGAGAATGGAAAAGTTTAAAGTAATCGAAACTCCAATTAAAGACCTTTTGATAATAGAAACCAAAGTATTCAAAGATGATAGGGGATTCTTTATAGAAAGTTATAATTTGAAGGAATTTACAAATCTCGGAATAAATGCTAATTTTGTTCAAGATAACCACTCGATGTCCAAAAAAGGGGTTTTGAGGGGATTGCATTTTCAACTCAAGCATCCTCAAGGGAAACTTGTTCGTGTAATATCTGGAAGAGTGTTTGATGTTGCAGTTGATTTGAGATTAAATTCCCCAACTTTTGGTAAATGGCATGGTATAGACCTTTCTTATGATAATGGACTTCAATTTTACATCCCTCCTGGTTTTGCACATGGTTTTCTTGCTCTCGAAGAGAATACACATTTCTTTTATAAATGTACGGATTTTTATTATCCAAACGATGAATTAGGTATTATATGGAACGATAAAGACCTAAATATTCAATGGCCAATACATAAAGTTGAAAAGGTTATAATTTCTGATAAAGACAGAAAGTTACCAACATTTAAAGAATTAAAAGAGTTGCTAACCAAAGAAAAGTCATGGAGAAAGATATGAAAGTGTTAGTTCTTGGTGCAAATGGTCAGCTTGGGTATGAGTTTTTGAATTTTTTGAAAGACAAAGTAGAGCTCTATTCATTTAGCCATAGTGAGCTTGATATTCTTGATTTTGAGAAACTTGTTGATAAGTTTAACGAAATATCTCCTGATGTTGTTATTAATTGCGCAGCGTATACCAAAGTTGACCAAGCAGAGAAAGAGCAAACTCTTGCATATCAAATTAACTCAATTGGTGCAAAAAGTGTTTCGTTTGCCTCCTTTAAGGTAAAGGCAAAAGTTGTATATTTCAGCACGGATTATGTTTTTGATGGCTTGAAAGGATCATCTTACAGAGAATTCGACAAACCTAATCCAATATCTATATACGGAAAGACGAAACTTGCAGGAGAGATATATACAAAGGAGCATAATCCAAATCACTTAATTTTAAGGATTTCCTGGTTGTATGGAATAAATGGTTCTAATTTTGTTAAGACTATAATAAGGCTTGCAAAAGAAAAGGGAGAATTAAAAGTTGTGAATGATCAAATCGGGGCGCCTACCTATACGCTTGATGTAGTTAAGCAAACCTGGAAACTTATTCAAGATGATAGTGTTGGCCTTTATCATTCTTCAAATGTTGGGCAAACAACATGGTTTGAATTTGCAAAAAGAATTGTTGAGCAGCTTAATCTTAAAGTAAAAGTTCTACCAATAAAAACTAATGAGTTTATAGTATTAGCAAGAAGACCAAGTTTTTCTGTACTTGATAACTATTTGCTTAAAATTGAAAATAAAAATATAATGCGTTCTTGGGAAGAAGCATTTGATGATTTTATTGAAAGTTATAGAAAGGAGTTGTTGAGTGGAGGATCTTAGATCCCGAATGAAAGATAATTTAATCTTACAAAAGAGTTATGATTTTTCATTGAGGATTATAGAATTGTATAAATTTCTTAGTATATTAACAAAAATTGTAAAAACAGGAGCGTCAAATGAAAAATAATCCCTCATCTAACATTCATAATTCATCATCCAACATTCAACATTTAACATCTATCCTTGTAACCGGTGGGGCGGGTTTTATTGGCTCGAATTTCATACATTATTTTGCCAAGGAGCATCCCGATTACAGAATTGTAAACCTTGACAAGTTGACCTATGCAGGCAATCTCGCTAATCTCAAGGGTATTGACGATAATCCGAATTACCATTTCGTAAAAGGCGATATTGCAAATAGAGAACTGGTGGAATATGTGTTTGAAATGTTCAAGCCCGAGTATATTGTCAATTTTGCAGCAGAATCTCATGTGGATAGAAGTATTGAGGGTCCTGAAGTTTTTATAAGGTCGAATGTTTATGGCACTCAAGTCCTCCTTGACGTAGCAAAAGATTTCTGGGTTGGAAATAATATGCTTGATTATTCAAGGTTCCTTCAAATAAGTACTGATGAAGTTTATGGCCCTTTACTGTTGGAAAGCTCGGAGAAATTTATCGAAGAGTCACCGCTCAAGCCAAACAGTCCCTACTCTGCCTCAAAAGCAGCAGCTGATTTATTAGTAAGAGCATATTATGTGACTTATGGGATGCCTATATTGGTTACTCGTTCTTCAAATAACTTTGGCCCAAGGCAATTCCCTGAAAAACTCATCCCTTTGATGATCACAAATGCTCTACAGGGCAAACCTTTACCAGTTTATGGAGATGGTTTGAACGTGAGAGACTGGATTTATGTTGAAGATAATTGCAGAGGTATTGATTTAGTGCTCCACAAAGGAAAAATTGGGGAAATTTATAACATTGGAGGTGGTAATGAGTGGAAAAATATTGATCTTGTAAATCTTATTTGTGATATTCTTGCTGAGCTAACCAATAAACCTGTTGAAGAGTATAAAAGATTAATAACCTTTGTGAAGGATAGACCCGGGCATGACAGGAGATATGCACTGAGTATTGAAAAAATTAAAAGAGAACTTGGATGGAACCCTGCTGCAGATTTTAAGTATGCGATGAGAAATACAGTAATTTTTTATTTGAAAAATGAGAAATACAAACTATTTAAATAAGCTCCCTATAGAAAATATAATAATATTAATGGAGGTAATGAAATATGAAAGTTGTAATTTTAGCGGGTGGCTTTGGAACACGTTTGAGTGAAGAGACAGATTTGAGGCCAAAACCTATGATAGAAATAGGTGGGAAACCTATACTCTGGCATATCATTAAGATCTATTCACATTTTGGGTTTAACGATTTCATTATTTGCCTTGGCTATAAAGGGTATATGATAAAAGAATACTTTGCTAATTATTTTATTCATAATAGTGATTTAACGATAAATTTAGAAAGCAATAGTATGGAAGTTCACAATTCTAACTGTGAACCATGGAAGGTGACCCTCATTGATACTGGAATAAATACTCAGACTGGAGGAAGAATAAAGAGAGTCCAAAAATACATTGGAAACCAGACATTTATGGCCACATACGGAGATGGTGTAGGAGATATTAACATTAATGGTCTTTTAGAATTTCACAGAAAACACGGTAAATATGCAACCATAACAGCAGTACAGCCGCCTGGGAGATTTGGGGCCCTTAACTTAAGTGATTGCGATAATGTTTTATCTTTTAATGAAAAGCCAAAAGGTGACAAGGCTTGGATAAATGGAGGGTTTTTTGTTTTGGAACCCGAAATATTTGATTATATAAAAGGAGATGAGACTTATTGGGAAAGAGAGCCTTTGGTAAACTTAGCAAAAGATGGGCAGCTTGTAGCATATAGACATAATGGATTTTGGAAACCTATGGATACATTAAGAGATAAACGGGATTTAGAAGAGATGTGGAATAAGGGAGATGCTCCATGGAAAATTTAGGAGACATATTCTAAAAGGAACAATAGAGTGATACGAAAATTTATTTAAAGGCGGAGGTGTAAGAAACCATGATAGATGGAGTGAAAATCACGCAACTAAAAATAATACCAGATGAACGTGGCGCCATTTTCCATATGCTTCGTGATGATGACAAAATATTTGAGAGTTTTGGAGAGATATATTTCTCCAAAGTATATCCAGGGGTCGTAAAAGGGTGGCATCTGCACAAAAAAATGGTGCTTAATTACGCTGTTCCTGTTGGAATGATAAAATTAGTTTTATTCGATGATAGGAAAGGTTCACTAACCAAAGGAGAACTTACGGAACTCTTCATAGGAGAAGAGAATTATGTACTCGTAACAATCCCCCCAAATGTTTGGAACGGATTTAAGGGAATTGGATTAGAAGTTGCTATAGTTGCTAATTGTTCTACAATACATCATGATCCAGATGAGATAATAAGATTGGATCCCGTTAATAACAATATTCCTTATGACTGGGGACTCAAATGGAAATGAATAACGATAAACTAAGAGTGCTAATCACAGGAGCAAATGGTTTCATTGGTTCACATATTGTAGCTCATCTTATAAAAGATGAAAATTATAAATTAGGAATAACATTAAGAAAATCCTCAGATATTTGGAGAATAAAGCAATATATTGAGAATATAGAAAGTTTTTACATTGACGAAGAAACTATTGAAGAAATAATTTCAAAGTTTAAACCTGATTTAGTTATACATTTAGCAGTTTATTATAGAAAAAAACATGTATATAACGATATAGATGAGATGATAAACACAAATATTATCTTACCGACAAAGATTTTGGATGCGATGTCAAAAAATAATGTTAAATTTCTTATAAATACTGGGACTTTTACTGAATATTTAATAGATACAATTGATTTAAAACCTCAATCTTACATATCACCATCAAATTTATATTCAGTAACGAAAGTATCTTTTGAAGACATATTGAAATTTTACGTGAATAGCTATAATATTAACGCTATCACATTAAAACTTTTTGCTCCTTATGGTTATATGGACAATCCCAAAAAATTGATACCATATCTTATTAATTGTGCTTTAGAAGATAAAGTGGCTGAAACTTCCCTTGGTGAACAAATGTGGGATTTTGTCTATGTCAAAGATGTTGCAAGAGCCTACATTAACGGGATAAATTACCTGCTAAATTCGCGTGAAAGATATAGTGCATTTAATGTAGGCAGTGGAGAAGCGCACAGTATAAAAGAAATTGCTGATATAATAAGTAATCTGGGGAAGAAGCTTCGTGTTAATTGGGGAGCGATTCCTTATAGTGATACTGAAACATTTTATGTCAAAGCGGATATAACTTCGTCGAGAAATATACTCAAATGGCGGCCTAAATATAGTATTAATGACGGACTCTTAGAAACGTATGAATGGTACAGGAGGAAACTGAATAATGAATAAAGACTTATTACCAGAACTCACGATTCTTGGCGCTGGCTTGAGTGGCCTTTCATTAGCTTATCATTATCCTGGAAAGTCTACTACTTTTGAAAAGCTTAATACAATAGGTGGAACTGCAAGGACTGAAGAAGAGGGTGGCTTTTTTTACGATTATGGTCCCCATGTTTCTTTCACCAAGGATCCTTATATTATAGGCTTGCTTTCGAAACGTACTCCTGTTTTTGAAAGAGATACTAAACCATTAAATACTTATCGTGGTATCGAATTCCCTCATCCAGCTCTGTTCCATCTTGACAAGTTATCAAGGGAAGAATGTTATAATATTTTAATTGATCTCGTTAAAGCTTATAAAAATTACGATCAAAACTATGAACCTTTAAACTATGAAGATTGGTGTGAAAAAAATCAAGGGAAATATTTTGCACAAAACTATACCAGAGTTTACACGAAAAAATTTTGGTGTACTGAACCTCAAAATCTAAATATAGATTGGATAGGAAATAGAGTCCCTTCACCATCTATTGAGGACGCAGTGAAAGGAGCTATAGGCTTACAATGTGAATCTGGGTATTATTTTCAAAAATATATTTATCCGCAGGAAGGCGGATTTGGATCCTTCAGCAATTTTTGGAAAAGTCGAGAAAAAGATATTAGTATCTTTTTAAATAAAGAAGTTGTTTCCATTGATACTAAAAACAAGTTGGTAGAATTCAAAGATGGAGATACAAAAAAATACGAAATATTAGTTTCTACAATCCCAATTCCAGAAATGTCTAAAATCATTTTGAATCTTAGTAATGAAGTTAGAGAAATGATTTCATTACTTAAATACACATCCTTACATTATGTGAATATAGGTCTCAAAGGTAAGTGGAACAAAGATTTTTCCTGGCTATATTTCTATGATGAAGATATTCCGATAACAAGGTTGATAGCATTTAATAATATGAGTCCAAATATGTCTCCAAATGGTTATACATCACTTCAGATAGAGATACCTTATATATCAAAATTTGATGAATCATACATTGATAAGTCTATTTTAGCAGTAAAAAAGCTTGGATACATAAATGCTTCAAATATAGTTAATATCTCAAATAAAGATCTAAAATATGGATATGTGATCTACGATTTTAACAGAGAAAAATTAGTTAAAAAAATAATTAGAGAGCTCAAAGAGATGGGTATAAATTCTTTAGGAAGATATGGTACATGGGCTTATTTGTGGAGTCATCAGGTCATACTTCAGGGTAAAGAACTGGCTAAAGAAATTTTAAAGGATGTAGATGCATCTAAAAGTTAGGAGGGTTAGATGTTCAACAATTTCTATGAAAATAAAAAAATCTTAGTCACAGGTCATACAGGCTTTAAAGGTTCATGGCTTTCAATTTGGCTTTTACATCTTGGAGCCAATGTTATTGGTTATGCAATGGATCCATATACCCCAAAAGATAACTTTGTTGTCACAGATCTCTCTCATAAAATGGTAGATATACGTGGAGATATAAGAGACTTTGAAAAATTTAATTTTGTTGCTGATGAATACAAGCCAGAAATAATCTTTCATTTGGCAGCTCAGCCAATAGTAAGATTATCCTATGACATACCGAGAGAAACGATAGAAACAAATGTTATGGGAACAACAAATGTCCTTGAAGCTTTTAGAAGATCAAAAAGTGCGAAGATATTGGTAGTCATAACATCGGATAAATGTTATGAGAACAAAGAATGGATATGGGGATATAGAGAAAATGATCCGGTTGGTGGTTATGATCCTTACAGTGCAAGTAAAGGAGCGGCAGAATTGATCTCATCTGCGTATATGAGATCATTTTTCAATCCCGAAGATTTCAAAAGGCATGGGAAAGTTATAGCAACTGTAAGGGCTGGTAATGTGATTGGTGGAGGAGATTGGGCCAAGGATAGAATAATTCCCGATTGTATAAGATCATTGGAGGAAGATAGACCGATTGAAGCGAGAAACCCGCAATCTGTTAGGCCGTGGCAACATGTGCTTGAGCCATTGAACGGATATCTGCTTCTGACTTCTAAAATGCTTGAAGACCCTGCAAAATATTCCGGAGCATGGAACTTTGGACCAAATCCTGAATCTATAATAACAGTCAAAGAAGTCGTTGAAAAAGTGATAAAATATTACGGAAAAGGGAGCTGGAAAGACACTTCAAATCTTAACGAAGTGCATGAGGCAAAATTACTTAATCTCTATACAAGCAAAGCAAGGTTCTTGCTTGGATGGAAGCCAATGTTAAATGTGAACGAGGCAATTAAAATGACTGTGGAATGGTATAAAAAATATCAAACAGAAGATGTTAGCAAGATATGCGAAGATCAAATTCAATCATTTGCTGTTGTTAAAGGGTGAAAAAATCATGATTGATGAAAAGCCAATACTTTCATTTGCTATTCCAACATGGAATAGATATAAAGAAATTAAAGAATGTTTGGATAGCATGATTAAACAAATAATAGAAGTGAATAGGAATGTAGAAATATTCATATCGGACAATGCTTATACCTACAAAGTTAATTGTTATTACTTGGAAATTCAAAAGATTTTCGAATGGTAAAGGATTTTCGGTGCCAAAAAATAATTGGGAGGGATTATGAAAGAAAAAATATGTGCTGTTGTGGTTACTTACAATAGAAAAGATTTATTAGTTGAATGCTTAAATGCTTTAAAAAATCAAACATATCCTCTTGATGGCATTTACCTCATCGATAATGGCTCAACAGATGGCACTCAAGAATTATTGATGAAAGAAGGATGGATTACCGAAATAGTGAGTAATAAATCTAATGAACCTATTGAAAAAATTTTCTTGTCAAATAATGACAAATTTATGTTTTATTATATCAGAATAGAAAAAAACTGCGGAAGCAGTGGCGGCTTTTATGAAGGAATAAAAAGAGCTTATGAGAAAGGATACGATTGGATATGGGTCATGGATGACGATGCTCTTCCAAAATTGGATGCATCGGAAAAACTTGTAGAATTTAAAGATGATTCTCTTGCTGCAATATGTAGTGTTGTGGTAAAAAGAGATACAAATGAGATTGATTTAATGCATAGAAGGATCTTCAATAAATGGACTTTAAAAGAAAAACCAGTGAGTTTAGAAAATTATCAGAGGAAATATTTTTATTTTAACGAATTTTCTTATGTTGGTACTTTGATAAACTCAAAAGCTATAAAATTATATGGGTTTGTTGACAAAAGTTTCTTCGTTGTTTACGATGATACTGAACATAGTTTGAGACTCTCAAAGTATGGAAAGATGATTTGTGTAACTTCTAGTCATATATTTCATGGCCCAAAGTCAAAGTCGGAAACTAAGACTAAGACCTATGATTACAAAACTTACTATGCGGTAAGAAATTACATTTTTGTTCTAAAGAAATATGGTAATCCTTTTATGTTCTTTTTTTACATTAAATATTACAAGATGAGAAACTATGCTTCTAAAATTCTTAAGATAAGAGATGAGGTGATCTATAATCTCCACAAAAAGGCTATTATTGATGGTTCAAAAGGAAATTTAGGAATAAAAATGCTATACCTACCTAATGCTTGGACTCATATAAAGAATGTAAAAGTTAGCTCAAAAAGGAGAGAGACAAATGGATAAGGAATCAAATAGTACAAACTCAACTCAAGCAAATTTTCCGAAAGTTGCAATAATCATTTTAAACTGGAATGGCTGGAAGGACACTCTCGAATGCTTCGAAAGTGTTTTTAGAATTGATTATCCAAATTATCAGGTGATAGTTGTAGATAATGGTTCAACTGATGATTCGGTGGAGCATATCAGATGCAGCTAGGTATATTTTGTCTGATCCACGGGTAGTGACTCGTTTTGAGTACATTTCCGAGGATCAGATAGATGCGTATTTCTATGCCAGCGATATGCTGGTGCTTCCGCATCGAGGATTTTATGCTGGGAGCAGTGGGCTACTTTACGAAGCTGAAGCGCTGGGATTGCCGGTGATTGTTTCGGATGTCTTTGAAACGGGGCACGTGGCACGGGAAAGAAATCTGGGGGATTGTTGTGCCACCCGAAGACCCTGCTGCTCTAGCCGAGGCCCTGACTGGAACAGTTTATCAAGTTGGATAAGGCACAGAAGGTAAATGGTCTACTAATGCTCTGGCACTGGTGTGTGAAAACAACCGCTCCGCGGTTGCTACGCGTTTGGTTAGTATCTATCAAAGGCTCCTTGAGAGGCAGCAAGATGCCTATGAATTATGACATCAGCAGGATCGATATCTTGTGAGGAGGTTTAAAAATGTTTTCCATTATTGTTCCTATATTTGATCTATTTGATCGGCTTGTGCCCTCCGGTGCTATTCAATATGCATTGGAAAAAGTCCTGACATTGGAGGAAGACTTTGAATTGATTGCCGTAAACAACAATCCCACAAACTCTTGCCCTCAGCTGACACAATATCTGCGGTCGCTGAAGAAGTGTCATCCAGAAAAGGTAAAACTTGTAGAGCCAGATATGAACTTGGGCACCGCCCGCGGTTTCAATGCTGGACTTCGCGTTGCACAGCCCAATAGTGAGTATCTTGTATTCATGTCCTCAGATGCCGATATTGTTGATCCGAAAATGCTAGGTAAAATTTATCACATTTTGGTTGACGAACCTCATGTGGGTATTGCTCATCCAATTAGCGTATACGAGGATGGCGAGGAATACAATTTTTCCTCAAAATATAGTAGTAAGGCATTTGTCCGCATGATTCGTCGGCAGTGTTCACTGAAATCCACTGAGATTTCCCACGCGGAACTGCAGCGCATCTTAGACGTGGTATCTCGCCGCAATGGAATTAAAGCTCCATTACCCAGTTTTCCGTTAACCTTTGCAGTGATTAAAAGGAGATTGATCAACCAGATTGGATCATTTGATGAAGGGGTGGAACTGGGTTGTGGTGAGGATAATGATCTGGCATATCGCACCTTATTGGCTGGATTCCTTGTGGCGCGTCTTGATGGAGTGTTTGTGAATCATCGCAGATTCTTATTCCACAACCTCTGTGCACGGGAAACCAATTCTTTGCCACATCCTGAAGCTATTAAACAGTCAAGAGACTGGTGGAAGAGGAAATGGGGAAGGCCCTATATTGAGCTCTATACCAGATGGCGATTTGGATCATTTCTTTTTACAATAATGTTGCCCTACTTTTGGCTTCGGCGATTTGCCAGTTTCATAAAACGGATGCTGAAGAGATTCGGTATTTGGTGAGAAGCGTATGTGGTTTGTAATTTTATGGATAATACTGGGGATGCTTTTTGTCGGTCATGCGCTTATCCGCCGTCGCTGGATAACAGGCCAGACTGCTTTTACAGGGGTTTGGTTTGCCAGTTTAACTATCCTATGGTTTTCTCCGTCTACACGGAATATTATTTCGGAAGATGCAGCCCTGATAATAGTGTTGGCAAATGCTAGTTTTTTTGTCGGCAGTGTAACAATGAGCAATCTATCTTCGATTCGGGTATTTTCATCTTCTGAAAAGTTTCTTCTGACCAACAGTTCTTGGAGGGCTTCAGTTTATGTATTCTGGTTTTTCATATCCTTTGGAATAACCGGTAGCGTTCTCATGGCTCTCAGAATAGGTACCTTTACAGCCTTGCAAGAAGGCACCTTAGCGTTGCTTCGCAGTGATCTAAGTGCTCAGAGAATACAAGTAATATTTTATGAACGTTTGATGAGCAATTTTTTATATCCGGCAGCATTACTGGGTGCGGTGTGCTTTCTCTTCTCAAAGCGATCGTTGTGGTCGTGGTTCTACCTACTATTACCTCTCATGGCGCTTTTAGTATATAGCATTAACTTTGGTGGTCGAGGTGCAATTACGATCGGCGGGCTTATGATTTTTTGGGTTCTCATTATTGGTAGAACAAAGTTGTTTGGGGGAAAAATAAAAGGTCCGACAGAACTGCTGTTACTAATAGGGTTGGGGGCTTTTGTACTTTGGTATTTTAGCTTTATTTTCGGAACGCGGTTAACCACATTCAATTATGTAGAACGGTCAGTGATCATAAGACAATTATTCTATAGATATTTTGCCAGCCCGATACCTGGGTTTAGCGAATGGCTTAATCTTCATCAACCACTACCGCTTATAAACCTTGACTTTTCGCATGTGGCGGTAGTTCGTGAAGTTATGCGTTTCTTCGGCTTCCAGATTGAAAGCGCGACTATCTGGGATATCGTTTTTATTCCATACCCGTATAACATTTTTACTCATTTATCAGAGCAGATATGCTATTTTGGTATCATTGGTACCTTGGTTATTTCTTTTATTTTGGGTACGATTTCCGGAAGAATGGAGAATAAATTGCTGTCAATACCTGTTATAGGAGCCCGAGCAACAATATATACATATCTGAGCTTTAGCCTCTTTGCTGACTTATCATTTTTCGCAGTTGGGTGGTGGTTTGCGCTTATTGCAGCCACCTTGATTATTCCCCTGATAGACTGTGGCAAGTGCATTTATAGACATACTAACAAAACATAAAATAGCAATCTCTATGGACTCTAAAGGTAGAGCATACGATAACATAAAAATGGAAAGATTCTGGAGAAACTTAAAATACGAGAATGTTTATCTCTGCCGGTATGAAAGCTTAAAAGAAGCTAAAGAAGATATAAGAAACTACATAGAGAAATACAACAACCATGGATTGCATCCATCCTTAGGATACAAAACACCTATGAGCATATATAGGGAGTATATTGAAAATGTTGCTTAACAAAAAGAAAAAAGGGGAGGAGTATGGAAGAGAAAAAAATTGTCTTGGCAAGTGAGGACAGTATAATTGCTTTTTAATAGGTAGTAGATTCAATCGAAAAAGAGCCGACGGAAGCCGCAAGGAGTATATAATATGTTTGAAAATTGTTCTTTGAATAGTAGCGCATTGATAATTATTAGTCATTTTAAAAATTGGAACATCCTAAGGAGGAATTATGAGAAGAATTGCTATCATAGGAACTGGATATGTTGGGTTGACTATTGGAGTTGCCTTATCGTCTTTAGGACATAAAGTGATCTGTATGGATAAAGATGAGTCAAAGATAGAGAAACTAAAAACCGGAGTTATCCCTATTTATGAACCAGGTTTAGATAGTTTATTAAATGCTTACAAACCCAATATTAAATTTACTTCTGAACTTTCGAAAGCGGTCCAAGAAAGTGAGGTTATTTTTATCTGTGTAGGCACCCCATCAAGAGAAGATGGTAGTATTGATATGAGTTACTTAAAGAAGGAATAAGCGAAATTTGTTGATATAGTTATTGGATATATAAAATCGTAAATAAAGTGTACTGTTCATATTGGAAATTGGTTAAAGAGGAGGTTGAGAAATATGAAAGAACAGTGGCCGGTACAAGAGGTAACTAAACATGAATAATAAAGTTATGCTTTCTATTATTATTCTCACTTGGAATTCAGAAAAATATATAGAAAAATGTGTAAATAGCATATACAGCTCTGTTGAAAACAAGCTCTATTCGATTGAAGTTATAGTGGTTGATAACGGCTCATTAGATGCTACTCCTAAAATATTGGAAAGACTTAAATCTAATAACGCTAACTTTAAGTATATTCTTTTAGATAAAAACTACGGAACCACGCTTTCGCGAAATCTTGCTATAAAGAAGTCTAAGGGTGATTTTATTCTCGTGTTAGATTCTGATACCGAAATTAGAGGGCGCTCGATAGATACTTTGTTAGAAACTTTAAATGATAAGAATTATGCAGATGTTGGCATAGTGGGACCACGTTTATTGTATCCTGATGGAAGTGTTCAATACTCATGCAAAAAGATACCCACTATTACTATAAAGATTTTTAAGTTTATCGGAAACAAATACTTAAGAAATGTTGCCGAAGAAAGGGAACTTTATAGTTCGAGGATTTATTCTTTGGAATTTCACGAGATTATTGAGGTAGACTATTGTATCTCTGCCTGTTGGTTAGTGAGAAGGAAGGCTTTAGACGAAGTTGGTTTATTTGACGGAAAAATTTTCTATTCTCCAGAAGATATAGATATTTGTGTGCGTATGTGGCTAAAAGGATGGAAAGTTGTATATAATGCTAATGCGATAGTGATCCACTATACTCAGAGACTATCAAGAAAGAATTTTAGAATCGCATTATCACTTGCCAAAGGATTATTTTATTACTTCGGGAAATATGGATACTGGTTTAAAAGAGAAAAGCTCTATAAAAAGTTTAAGAATTATAGTGGAAAGTAATTTAGCTTTACAATGGTCGGCTTTAAATAACTGGGCGGAGGATAAAGAAAAATGTCTATAAAAAATGTTAAATTTAGTTTAAATCTTTTTTTGAAGAGAGCCCTAGATATTATAGTTTCTCTTTTGGGTTTATTTATTCTTTCACCTATAATAGTCATAGTTTCCTTAATCATCAAGCTTGACTCGCCAGGTCCTGCCTTCTTTCGACAGAAGCGAATTGGAAAAGACAACAAAATATTTATTATATATAAATTCAGAACTATGAAAATTGATACTCCTGATGTTGCTAAGGAAGTCTTATTAAACAAAGGTATTAGTTCGTATATGACTCGAATAGGTCCTTTATTACGTAAAACCTTAATAGACGAAATTCCACAATTAATAAATGTTTTAAAGGGTGATATGTCTTTGGTGGGTCCAAGGCCTGCCCTTTATAATCAATATGACCTTATTGAAATGAGAACTAAAGTAGGAGTTCACACCCTAAGACCAGGTATGACTGGTTGGGCTATAATAGTTGGTGGAGAGGATTTGAGTCTTGATGAAAAAGTAAGAGCCGATGTGAAAAAAGTATCTGAAGGAATAGGTTTAGATGAGAGGATTGGTCCTAAATTTTTGAATGCAGGAATTGGTTTTTGGGGGCCTTGTTTTCCAAAGGATATTGATGGATTGTTATCAATCGCAAACAAGAACAATTATGATTTCAAACTACTAAAGGCGGTTTCTGAAGTAAATGAATACCAGCAGGAAAAATTTGTTGAGAGAATTATAGATGTCCTGAAGAAAACCAAAGGAGATACTGTTGCTATTTGGGGACTTGCTTTTAAGCCTAATACAGATGATGTGAGAAAATCCCCTGCTTTAAAAATTATAAGAAGACTTGCTGAAGAAGGTTATAAAATTAAAACATATGACGTTAAGGCAACAGAAAATGCTAAAAAAGAACTTCAATCATTGAATAAAGAATATGTAAATAATATTCGTTTTTATAACGATGCCTACGAAGCTGTTAAAGGAGTCGATGTTTTAGCTTTGGTAACTGAGTAGTCTTATTTTTTAAAACTTGATATGATGAAAGTAAAGAAATTGATGCGCAATCCTTATTTTTTAGATGGAAGGAATCAATTTGAGCCAGAGGAAATGATAAACTTGGAGGTTTTATTATGAAGGAATTGAAAGAAAAAAGTTTTAAAGAATCAAATATTAAGATTTGGCTTGTAAATCCATTTGATCCTTTGCCCGGCGAATTCTTTAGACCAGGAAGGTATGCCACTCTGACAGATATTCTAATTCTGAATGGTTATAAGGTGACTTGGTGGTCTTCTAATTTTTTTCACGCTACTAAGTCTTATAGAGAAAAAATTGAGCAAAAACCAGGGGTAGAAATAGTTTTAATACCAACACCAGAATACAAAGAAAACGTCAGTCTTAAGAGAATATGGAATCATTATATTTTTGCTAAGAGTTTCAAAAACATAGCCGAAAAAAGACAAGACAAACCAGATGTTATTATTGTAAGTTGCCCGCCATTGTTTGCAGCTAAGGCTTCTGTTCAGATAGCTAAAAAGTTAGGTATAAAATGTGTTATAGATGTACAAGATTTATGGCCAGAATCGTTTGAAATGATATTGCCATCCAAAATTGGAAAGGCATTTCTTTGGCCCCTGAGAAAATACTCTGACTCTATTTATAACTCCGCAGATGCTTTAGTAGCGGTATCACGAATTTATTTACAAAGAGCTCTCTCAGTTTGCGAAGATAAGTCCAAACCATCTTTAGTGCTTCACTTAGGCATTGATCTTTCTCTTTTTGATGCTTTTTATAAAAAAGAAAACCCCTCTGCTTTCAATAAAAAAAGAGGTGAATTTTGGATTATTTATATTGGTTCTATTGGCAAGAATTATGATATAGAAACTGTTCTTAAATGCGCTAGGTCATTAATGGTCTCCCACCAGAACATTAGATTCTTTATAGCAGGCAATGGTCCGTATTTATCAAAAATGAAGAGGATAGCTGCAGAAAATAATTTAACAAATTGTGAGTTTACTGGCTGGTTGAACTTCGAAGCAATGATCTCCTTATTAAAACAATCAGATGTTGGTTTAAACACTATTGTATATAAATCCAAAATTTCTTTTCCAAACAAAGTCTTCGACTATATGACAGCAGGTATGCCTATTATAAATTCTATTAGTGGGGAGTTTGAAAATTTATTAAACTCTGAGAATATCGGCTTGCAATATATTGCTGAAAACCAAGATTCACTAAAAGGAGCAATCTTATATTTGTACAATCATCCAGAAGAACGTAAAATAATGGGAAGAAATGCCCGGAGGTTAGTTGAAGAGAAATTTGATAGAAATAAGACTTATTTAGGATTCGAAAAATTTTTGAGAGATTTAGTAAAATGTTGATGATGGGAAAACAAATTCAAAAAATTGGTAAACAAATTATTGATTTTTTAGGTGCAGTGGTTGGACTTATTATATTAAGCCCGCTCTTTCTAATTGTTGCAATTCTGATAAGATTAGATTCTAAAGGACCAGTGTTTTTCTTGCAAGAGCGAGTCGGCAAGGGCGGAAAGATTTTTAAAACATTCAAATTCAGGACAATGACTGTAGGTGCAGATGAAAAGACAAAAGGTGTTTATATAGAAAAAAATAATCCATACTTAACACGTGTTGGGAAAGTTTTGAGGAGGACAGGCGTAGATGAGCTTCTGCAGATTATAAATGTCTTGAAGGGAGAAATGAGTTTAGTGGGGCCTCGACCTACATTGTCTTACCAAGTTAAAAAATACGATAGATTCCAAAAGAAGAGGCTTTTAATGAAACCCGGAATTACTGGCTGGGCGCTTGTTAACGGAAGAAACAAACTCACCTGGCCTGAAAGGATAGAGTACGATGTTTGGTATGTGGAACATTGGAATTTTTGGCTTGATTTGAAAATTCTTTTTAAAACTGTTTGGGTTGTAGCAAAAGGTGAAGGTTTGTATGCGGATAGGGAAACGGATGAAATTGCAAAAACAAAAGATACAGGTGATACATGAATGTGCTGTTTACTTCCTCTGGCAGAAGGGTTGAGTTAATAAGTTTTTTTAAAAGAGAAGGTTTTACAACCTTTGCAGTAGATTCTGATCCTACTGCACCTTCTCTATACACTGTGAACAAAGGATTTATTGTTCCTAGTGTTGTAGATAATCCCGAAAAATATGTAGAGGTACTCTTAAACATATGTAAGAAAGAACATATCAAAGTTATTGTACCATTAATTGACCCTGAGCTTCCAATCTTAGCAAAAGAAAAGTCGGCATTTGCCAAAATTGGAGTAGTAGTTTTGCTATCAGATTATTCATTGGTAAAGATCGCATCAGATAAATATGCTACACATAATTTTTATAAAAGAGCAGGATTACTCTCCCCTAAAACATTAACTCTGGATAATGGAAAGCTGGTGAAAGAGGAGATTGCACAAGATATTTTCCCAGCACTATTGAAGCCCAAATATGGTTCTGCCGGGAAGGGAATTGTAAAATGCCCTGATATTAATTGGTTTAACTTTTTTTCTTCCAAACAAAACATTCACGATTATGTTTTACAAAAATATGTGTCTGGGGAGGAAATTACAATAGATATATTTGGAGATGGAACAGGGCAAGTAATATCTGCAGTTCAGAGAAAAAGGCTTAAAATCAGAGGAGGCGAAGTAGAAAGAGGAATTACTGTTAAATATCCAGAACTTTTCGAAGATGCTCTCAGGTTTTCTAAGAAATTTAAGCCATTTGGTCCTATAAACATTCAGTGCTTTTATAACAAGCAAGAAGGAAGGAGGTTTTATACCGAGATTAATGCGCGATTTGGCGGAGGTTATCCCTTAGCTTACTATGCTGGGGCAAACTTTCCTAAGTATATAAAGGCATTGTTATCTGGAAACACATTAGAATCAATGATTGGAAAAGATTATAAAGAAGGATTGATTATGTCTCGATTTGATGAAGCTATCTATAAATATAGAGAGGAATTATTAAATCCAAATGAATCTTCTATTTGATTTAGATGATACTTTATATCCAGAAAAGCAATATATTTTCCAGGGGTTTTGGGCGGTTGCTCAGTTTCTTCAGAGTAAATATGAGCTAAGTGGCGTAAAGATCTATTTGGAATTTGTTTCTATATTCAGAGAGGGGAGCAATAAAGTTTTCGATAATTTCTTATATGGGGAAAATATTACTGAAAATTCACTTAAGCTTGTAAATATTTACAGGAATGCAAAAAGAAAATTATCATTATATCCTGATGTTTTAAGAAGTTTGAAATCTTTAAGAGATTTTGGCAATAAGTTGGTTTTAGTGACTAATGGACGTTCGGAAATACAAAAGGAAAAAATAAAGATTCTAAAAATAGAAAAGTATTTTGACGATGTATTTGTATTGGATGATTTTGGGAAAGAATATTGGAAGCCTTCTGTTCTAATTTTTAATAAAATATATAATGAATATAAAGGGAATTTAATAGATTATCTTTTTATTGGAAACGGGCAAGAGGATTTAGAATTTTCTAGACATACAAAAATAAAATTTATATTTGTTGATAGAAAGGATAGTGTAAAAAAGGCAGATATTAGAAATGAACAGGGAGTTTGTATTGTGAAAAATTTGGAAGAGATTATAAAAGTGATTGAGGGGCAAGTGTGAAAATTCCCTTATCTAAGCCGTGGATAACTGAGGATGATATACAAGCAGTTGAAGCAGTGTTAAGGACTCCTTATTTAAGTTTGGGACCAAACCTCCCTGCGTTTGAGAGGATGCTTGCCAAGGTAGGCAATCGAAAATATGTCGTTGCTGTAAACAGTGGCACTTCTGCGCTGCACCTTATCATCCGCTCCTTGGGGATTAAGGATGGTGACGAAGTTATTACAACTCCTTTTAGTTTCATTGCTTCTTCAAATTGCATTTTGTTTGAAAGGGCGAATCCTGTTTTTGTAGATATAAGGAAAGATACATACAACATTGACCCAGGATTGATTGAAGAGAAAATTACAGAAAAAACAAAGGCAATTCTTGCAGTTGATGTATTTGGGCAACCTGCCGATTGGGATAAGCTTGCAGAAATTGCAGAAAAATATAACCTCTACCTTATTGAGGATTCTGCAGAGGCAATTGGCTCGGAGTATAAAGGGCGCCCTGCCGGAAGTTTTGGCATTGCAGGTGTATTTGCCTTTTACCCAAACAAGCAAATCACAACCTGTGAAGGTGGAGTTGTTCTTGCAGATGATGAAAATCTTTATAAACTCTCGAGGAGTATGAGAAACCAGGGACGTGGAGAAGATGATACTTGGCTTGAGCACGCTCGCCTTGGCTATAACTATAGAATTTCTGATATAAACTGTGCTTTGGGAATTTCTCAACTGAATCGACTTAATAAAATTATAGAGATGAGAGATGCTATTGCAAAAACGTACTCACAAAAGCTTTCAGAAGTTGAGGAGGTTATAACTCCATATGTAAGCCCTGATACGACAAGAATGAGTTGGTTCGTGTATGTGATAAGGTTAGCGGACAAATTTAGCAAATTTGAAAGAGACCAAATCATTGAAGAACTTGACAAGAGGGGCATTCAAACTCGAAACTATTTTGAAGCAATCCATCTAGAGCCTTTTTATGTAGAACAATTTGGCTTTAAGGAAGGAGATTTTCCTGTTACGGAATTTGTTTCAGAGCGTACAATTGCCCTACCTTTTTACACTACAATGACTGAAGAGGAGATTGATTATGTTGTGAATAATTTGAAAGAAGTTATCCTTGAGGTGAAAAAACTTTGAGAAGTATTTTTGGAAAAATTTTAAGGAATAAATTAACCACTACAATTACTTTTACTAAGCTTGTTATAGATGTATTCTTGTACAATGTTGCTACGGTTCTGGCTGTTTTCCTCAGGTTTGACTTTTCTTTTAATAGAGGCTACATTCATATAGATGACCGCTTTGGAATAATCGAAAATGCTATTTTTATTGTATTTGAAATTATTTTTCAGTTACCTTTGCATAGCTTTGAGTTTACAAGCGTTAAAGAGGTATCTGATATTTTTGCTGCAGTGTTCCTTACAAAAGCAATCTCGTATCCTTTATTCTATTTATTAGGAAGGAATGTAAGTTTTTCAAGAGGTGCATACTTTGCTTCTTTCGTAATAGCATTTTTGCTTATCGCTGGAGTTCGCATTCTTTACAGGCTGTTTTACGAATTTAGAAATAAAAAAGGTGCAACGCTTTCGAAGAGAAAAAAGAAAGTTCTTATAATTGGAGCAGGAGATGCAGGTGAAAAGCTTTTGAGGGAGATTATCTCACATCCAGAACTTTCATATAAGGTTGTTGGATTCCTTGATGATGACCCAAGGAAGAAAAAGACAAAGATACATGGATATTCTGTTATAGGTGGAATTGAAAGGTTGCCTTATGCTGTTAGGGAATACAGTGTTGATGTTATTATCTATGCTATTCCAGCTGCGCCAAGGGAGCATTTGCAGCAGGTGGTTTCGCTTGCATCTTCGACAACTGCTGAAATCAAAACTCTACCTGCAGTTTGGGAAATAGTCTCAGGAAGAATAAGGATTGAAGATATTAAAAATGTTGAGCTTGAAGATTTACTTCCAAGGGCATCTATTAAAATGGATAATGCAGTTGTAGAGGCTTACTTACGAGGTAAGGTCGTTCTAATTACTGGTGCGGGAGGATCAATTGGCTCCGAGATTACACGGCAAGTTGTTAATTTTAAGCCTGAAAAAGTAATTCTTTTGGGAAGAGGCGAAAATAGGATTTTTGACATTGAAAGAGAGGTTATTGAAAAAAAGAAATATTTGAATGCAATTCCTGTTATTTGTGACATAAGAAACAGAGAAAAGATATTTAAAGTATTTGAGACTTATAAGCCTGACATCGTTTTCCATGCAGCTGCGCATAAGCATGTGCCCTTAATGGAGAAAAATCCTGATGAAGCGATATTAAACAATGTTTTTGGGACTAAAAATTTGCTTGATGCCTCTTTGGAAAATAAAGTCGAAAGATTTATTAACATTTCAACAGATAAGGCAGTAAACCCTACAAACATTATGGGCGCCTCAAAGAGGGTTACAGAAATGTTACTCCAATATTATTCAAATGATGGAAATGAAACAAAATTTGCAAGTGTTAGATTCGGAAACGTCCTTGGGAGTACGGGAAGCGTGATAGAGGTTTTCAAGAAGCAGATCAAGGAAACAGGTGTATTAACAATAACAGACCCACAAATGGAAAGGTATTTTATGCTAATTCCTGAGGCAGTTAACTCGTTCTTCAAGCTAGTGCTATGGGCAAAAATGGAGAAATTTTCGTTTTAAAAATGGGAGATCCTGTTAATGTTTTAGATTTTGCAAAGCACTTTATAAAACTTTCTGGTTTTGAGTTAAACAAAGATATTCAAATTAAGATTGTCGGAAATCGTGGTGGAGAAAAAATAAAAGAAGAACTCTGGAGTGAAAGGGAGACAGTGGAGAAAACTCAAAATCCTTATATCTTAAAGGTCATCGAGAGCGACAATTCATTTAATAAGGAAGATTTCTTTGCAAAACTTAATATACTTGAAAAAGCTGCTTTAAAATTTGATACGGAAGAAATTAAATCTGTGCTTAAAGAAATAATTTCAGAGCACAAAGTTTAATCTTGTATTGGAGGTATTATGAAAATTCTTGTAACTGGTGGGGCAGGTTTTATTGGGTCTAATGTTTCGGATGCTCTTATAAAAGATGGTCATGAAGTAACAGTTTTAGATAATCTTTCAACTGGAAGAGAGGAAAATATAAATCCTGAAGTTAAATTTTACAATGTTGATTTATTAGACATAGAATCTCTTGAGTTTGTATTTAGAGAGTTTAAACCAGATGTTGTGAATCATCATGCAGCACAGATTGATGTAAGAAAGTCAGTTGAAGACCCAGCATTTGATGCAGAAACAAATATAATCGGTTCTATAAATCTTTTTGAGCTCTCTATTAACTATGGTGTGAAGAGAATTATTTTTGCTTCAACCGGTGGTGCACTTTATGGGGAGCTTGAGAAACTTCCTGCAAATGAGGATACACCTATCGAGCCCCTTTCTCCATATGGTGTTTCAAAGTATTGTGTAGAGAATTACCTTAACTACTTTAAAAGGCTTTACGGAATCGAAAGAGTAATCTTAAGGTATGCAAATGTTTATGGTCCAAGGCAAGATCCACTTGGAGAGGCAGGAGTTGTTGCAATATTTACAGGGAAAATACTTAAAGGAGAAAAGCCTGTGATTTATGGAGATGGGAACCAAACACGAGATTACGTTTTTGTAGAAGATGTGGT
>Ga0315282_10002596_pt1 | contig 32981 bp, 27 predicted proteins | sample YL17G07_20_MG_FD_203693 | JGI IMG/M metagenome (GOLD analysis project Ga0315282, IMG submission 203693) | Sediment microbial communities from Yellowstone Lake, YNP, Wyoming, USA - YL17G07_20 | ecosystem: Environmental > Aquatic > Freshwater > Lake > Sediment | place: USA: Wyoming | collected...
ACCCCACCCGACTCCACCTCGACGACGTGATTTCCTTCCCCATGCGGTCCTTGTGGGAGGGACTTTCCACCCCGGGCCTGAGGTGGAGCACGCCTCCGCCTTCCCCGAACCTTTCCGGCCTTTTCACCAGGACCATGGCGGAACAGGGCGGAGCCAGAGCCCTGGGCAGTTCCAACTTCGCCATACTCACCCGGGACTACCTGAACCTCAACACCCGCCTGGATTTCCATTTCGCCATGATCGACACGGTCTGCGGTCCCAATGCGCGCGAAAATTATATCCGGTTCCGCTTCAAGGGCGGCGGGACCACGGCCGTCCAACGCGAACGCCGGGCCAGGTTCATCGCTCTGGTGCTCGAGGCCGAGGAATTTTCCACCGACGTCCAGGGCGACCTGGTGACCGCGTCCCTGGCCGGGACCGGGCAGGAGAACGCCGCCCGGAAGCTGATCGCGCTGGGCCGGCTGCTCGGATTCAGTCGGCTGCTGGACGCTTCCATGCGCGACGACGACGCGCCGGCCCGCCTGGCCAAGGCCTTTTTCGACGGGGACTGGGCCCTGGAGCGTTTTTCGTGAGTATGGGAATCAGACGTGGAAGAAACGGCGGGCGGGCAGCATCACGGCCGTGAGCATGTTGCCAGAGGCCGCTCCCGTGTCGATGCCGATCTTGTCCGGCATCACCAGTGGGGTTTCGAACGGGGTGTGGCCGAAGACCACCACCGGACGGGCCGGTCCGATGTGAGAGAGAAAGATTTCCCGGACTTCCGTGAGTTCGTCCAGGGAACATTCCTCGACGCGCTTGTCCGGAGACAGCCCGGCGTGGACGAACAGAAAGTCCCTGTCCTGCCAGTACGGCCTGAGCTTTTCGATAAAGTCCCGGTGACTTGCCGGCATGAAGGCCAGGTCAAGCAGGGCGCGGGGCGTCTTGTCGCCGTAGCTGCTCAGGGTGGCATCCACGCCCATGGCCCGGAGCAAAACGAGCTCGTCCGGGCTGCCTGTCCGAGCATATCTCAGGAGCGCTCGCTCGTGATTTCCCAAAAGGAAAATCGTATGGGCGCATCGTTTTTCAAGGTCCAGCAGAAAATCGAGAACCCCCCGTGAATCCGGCCCCCGGTTGATATAATCCCCCAGGAAAACAAGCGTGTCCTTGTCCGGGTTGAAAGGCAGGCGCTCCACCAGCCGGACCAGGCGGTCCAGGCAGCCGTGTATGTCTCCCACGGCGAATATGGCCGCCTCATTTGCCGGTCGAAACCCGGGTGATGACATTTCGAAAACCTCGCCAGGGACTTGGGGCTCCGCCGGCTTGATGGAGATCAAAAGTCGGCCAGGCCGCCCACGCGTGGAGTTGATCCAGCTCAATTATTATCAGGTTGGCGCATTTTTTCGAATAAACAGCCATGGGTCTCGCCCACCTAGGCTCGCGGTGACAATCCTTTCTCATGGAAGCCGAAACGAGACAACCAGGCACTAGCCCGCGGCCGCTTCGTTCAGACCCGACTCGGCGTGACGCACCCAGGTGGCGTACATGTCGGCGTAGAGGCCGCCCCGCGCCAGCAGCTCCTCATGGCTGCCCAGCTCGGCCAGCCGGCCCTCGTGGATGACCGCAATGCGGTCGGCGCGCATGGCCGTGGTCAAGCGGTGGGCGATGATGATGGCCGTGCGGCCTTCCAGCAAGACGTCCAGGGCGCGCTCGATCCGGGCCTCCGAGGCCAGGTCCAGGTTCGAGGTGGCTTCGTCCAGCACGATCACCCGCGGCTTGGCCAGGAAGGCCCGGGCCAGGGCCAGAAGCTGGCGCTCGCCCGAGGAAAGCGAGGCGCCCCGCTCGTGCACGAAGGTGTCGATCCCCTGAGGCATCTGGTCGATCAGGTCCAGAATCCCCACGGCCCGGCAGGCTTCCCGCACTTCCTCGGCCGAGGCTTCGGGCCGGCCGAAGGCGATGTTCTCGCGGATGGTGCCGGCGAAGAGGAAGGGCTCCTGGGGGACGTAGCCGAGCTGCCGCCTCAGGGACTCGAGGGTCACGGTTTTCAGGTCTTGCCCGTCGATGCTCACCCGGCCGGCTTCCGGATCGTAGAAGCGGATGACCAGCTTGGCGATGGTGGACTTGCCCGCGCCGGTCTCGCCCACCAGGGCGAAGGTCTCGCCGGGCCGGATGGCGAGGTTCAGGTCCCGGAGCACGGGCTGTCCCGGGCTGTACCCGAAGGTAACGCCCTCGAGGTCGATGGCCCCCTCGATGGGCGGCATCTCGGCGGCCTCGGGGTCCTCGGGCACCGAGGGCCGGGTGGAGAGGAGCCCGCGAAGTTTCGTCACGGCCGCCTGTCCCTGCTGGTAGGTGTTGTAAAGCTGGACCAGTTGCTGGATGGGCGCGAAAAACGAGGTCAGGTACAGGATGAAGGCGGTCAACTCGCCGATGGACAGGCCGCCTTTCAGAAACATGGTCCCGCCGACCAGGAAGATGAGGGCCTGGCCGCTGATGCCGATCAGGTCCGAGGCGGAGCTGTACATGGCGCCGATGCGGGCCGTGTACAGGTTCGCGTCCTGGTGCCGCCCCACGATGTTGCGGTGCTGGATGACGTTGTAGCGCTGCCGATTGAGCGAGGTGATGACCCGGATGCCGGTCAGGCTCTCCTGGAAATCGGCCAACAGGTCCGCGATGCGCTCCCGGACCACCATGTAGCCCTGGTCCGAGGCCCGCCGGAACCAGACGGTCAGCACGGTCATGGTCGGCACCACCACCAGGATCATGATCGCGGCCAGCGTGGCGTTCAGCTTGAACAGGACCACGGTTACGAAGACCATGGTCAGGGCCTGGACCACCAGGTTGATCAGGCCCTCGTGGAAGAGCGTGGACAAGGCCTCGATGTCGCTGGTCATGCGCGTCATCAGCCGGCCGGCCATCTCGTCCGTGAAAAAGTCCATGGACAGCCGCTGCAAATGGGAGAAGACCCGGACCCTGAGCGTGAGCATGAGCTGTTCGCCCACTCGACCGGTCCAGGTCAGGCGCAGGTACCCGGCCAGCATGTTCACCACCACCGACCCGACGTAGGCCAGCGCCACCAGAAGCAGGACGTTTATATGCCCGGCCAGAATGCCCCGGTCGATGCCGATCTTGGTCAGAAGCGGGCCGACCTGCTGCGCCAGAATCTCCACCACCACCAGCACGAAGGCCAGCGTGAGCGCTACCCAGTGCGGCCCGATGAAGCGCCACAGCGTCAGCGGACGCCAGTCCGTCACCACCTGGCGGAAGGTGAAGGGAATGGGCGCGTGCTCCGGCTCCTTGGCCAGGATTTTTTCCGCGTTGGCCAGAAGCTCCGGTGGGATGCCGGCAAAAGGTAGACCCGAGGCCCGGCTGTGATCCGAGGACGAACCCCCACCAAACCCCCACCCGCCCCCGCCTCCTCCGCTAACCATCGCCGCCCACCTCTTTCATGGCCTCGGACAAGTGATCCACGGCCGGTTGACTCGGCAGGGCCGGCTTCGGCCGGGACGGCGGCGCGGCCGGGACCGTTTTTTCCTCCTCGGCCCGGGCCAGCACTTCGACGTAGCGGGGCTCGGTGCGCAATAGCTCCTCGTGGGTACCCTGGGCCGCGACCCGTCCGTCCTCGAGGAGCACAACCCGGTCGGCCAGGCTGATGGTGGAGAGCCGGTGGGCGATGATCAGGGTGGTGCGTCCCCGCATCAGGGAGCGGAGCGCCTCGTGGATTTCCTGCTCGACCTTGACGTCGATGGAGCTGGTGGCGTCGTCCAGGATCAGGACGCACGGGTTGGTCAGGAGCGTGCGGGCGATGGCGATGCGCTGCCGCTGCCCGCCCGACAGGGTGTAACCCCGCTCGCCGATCACCGCCTCGTACCCGTCCGGCATCTCGCGGATGAAGCCGTCCGCGCCGGCCGCCATTGCCGCGGCCTGCACCTCCTTGAAGGGCGCGTCCGGACGGCCGTAGCATATATTCTCACGGATGCTGGCCGAAAACAGGACCGGTTCGTCCAGGACGATGCCCACCTGGGCCCGGAGGCTGGCCTGGGTCAGGTCTTTAATGTCCCGGCCGTCGATCAGAACCGCGCCCTCCTGTGTGTCGTAGAAGCGCATCAGCAGCCGGGCCAGGGTGGATTTGCCCGAGGCGGTGCGGCCCACCACGGCCACGGTCTCGCCCGGGGTGAGCTTGAGGTCGAGGTTTTTCAGCACGGGCGGCCCGCCGGCGTAAGAGAAGGTCACGTTCCGGAATTCGACCTCGCCTTTGGGATCGAGCAGGTGCTCCGCGCCTGGCCGGTCGGCCACGTGCGGCGTCTCGTCCAAAATTTCGAAAATGCGTTCGGCCGAGGCGGCCGAGCGCTGGCTCATGGTCATGAGGAAACCCAACATGCGGAACGGGGCCTGGAGCATGAGCACGTAGGCGTTGAAGGCCACCAGGGTGCCGATGGTCACCTGGCCCTCGAGGGCCAGGGACCCGCCGTAGAGGAAGACCAGGGCCATGGCCAGCCGCGGCAGGTTCTCCATGATGGGCGCATACCTGGCCCGGATCATGATCTGCTTCAGCGCGGCCCAGCGCAGCCGCTGGGCGGTCCGGGCCAAAAGCCCGATCTGGGCCCGCTCGGCGGCAAACGACTTGACCACGCGCACCCCGGTGACGTTCTCCTCGACGATGGTCGCCAGCTCGGCCAACCTAGCCTGGACGATCCAGGAGATGGGAAACATCAGCCGCCTCATGCGCAGCCCGGTCAAATAGACCAGGGGCAGGGGCAGCAGCGAAACCAGGGCCAGCTTCGCGTGAATGGTCAGCATCAGCCCCAGGGCCACCAGGAAACTGAGCATGTTGATGACCATGAAAGGGCCGAAGACGAGCAGCATCTGCACGGCGCGAATGTCCGAATTCGAGCGGGAGATGATCTGGCCTGACTGGATGCGGTCGAAAAAGGAGAACGACATCCGGGTTAGGTGCTCGTACATGATCGAGCGCAGGTCGTACTCGATGCGGTAGGCCGTGCCGAACAGCCCATAGCGGAAGATGTAACCGAACACGGCCCGGCCGACGGCCAGGCCGACCAGCACGGCGGCGAAAATCCAGATCGGGGTCGCTCTCTTGATCAGGCCCTGGTCGATGGCCTGCATGACCACGCGGGGCGCGGCGATCTGGAACATGAGGGCCAGGAAAGCGCAGGCCAGGGAGCGGATGAAGACGCGCTTGTGGGCGAAGAGGATGGGCAGGATGCGCTGGATCCAGCCCTTGGACCGGTCCGGGTCGATGCCGGCCCGGGGCGCGGGGTAGCGGGCCTGGGGCGGGTGGGGAATATAGGGCTCGCGGCCCGCCTTGGCCGGGCGAGCGGGCTCCGCCTCCGGTTTGGTCGAGGGTTCAAGATAAGGTTGAGCTTCCATGGCCGGCGGCCGTTGCTCCTTCCCGCATATCCTATTAATTATAGGGAGCCGGGGCAGGCTCTGTCAAGGAAGAGAGTGAGGAAGGGTGTGCGTGGGAAAAAGGGGTCAGGAACCTTTTTCTGATGTTCAATCATTTAACTTTCTCAAGCGGAAGTCTGCAATTATTTTACATTGATTCAATTATATAAGGGAAAAAGGTTCCTGACCCCTTTTTCGTTTCAGTCGGGTTGGGTCGGTGTCGAGGCCGAGCCTCGAATCCAATTACCCTTTCCAGGGCGATGTCACCGTAGTTCGTTGCGCCGGAGTTCGCCGTGCGCAAAAAACCGGATTTGACTTCATGCTCCGAAGATGATAGAAATTATTGGTAATTCACTCAAAATCGTTCAAAAGGACTAGCCCGGGCAACTTGTTCGTCCAAGTCCGCCGCGCCGAAATACGAGGCGAGGGGGCAGAGTCGGTCGGACAAAAAGGCGTTTAAGGAGCTGATGGCTCAGCGTGGTGCCCTGTTTGGGGATGATAGCCAGGCCGAACATTACGTCTCATGTAAATCCGCCCGCCCGGGTTTGAGCCTCGGGGCGTCCTTCTCGTTTCGTATTCCTCCTGACCCGAATAAGCAAGTTGTTCGGGTTGCCCGTTGATGTGTAGGCAATGAAAAGGAGGTGGACAAATGAACGGGTTAAGACAAGCTCTGGTTGTCTTTTTGTCCATCACCTTGCTCGTCGGGCCATGGCGATGCGCCACGGCCCTCGAGGTCCCCAGGAACCTTTACAAAACCCCCACGAAGCCTGCCGAAGAGGAGAAGACCCAGTTCGGTACCATGGGCGTGGCTTCGGCGCGGTACTGTCCTAAAGAGGACTCACCGCTGAAAGGCAAGCGATATGGCGTTGGAAAGGGGGCAGGAAAAGGCGCACTTGGGGGGGCCGTAGGAGGGGTAATAGTTTGGGGACCAGTAGCGGAAGGATTGGTAGTAGCATTCGGGCCCCTTGGAGTTGCGCTTAGTGGGCTTCTTTGCCCTGTGTTCGTTGTGGGTGGAACTGTAGGTGGAGCCGCAGGTGGAGCCGTTTACGGTGCGGTAGCTGAAGAGCCGGTAAAACCTGCGGATCTGGCTGTATTTTATCATGAATTTATAGTGGCTTTTTCTGATAAGGTCCCGGCCGATCCCAAGATGCAGGAGACCATGCTGGCGAGCTTCCTGCAAACAGCGCAGAAGCGGATGGACTGCTCTTTTACGCCGCTCAAGGAGCAAGGCCCCACCTACTTATATGAGGATGCCGTTTATCAGCCTGTGGCCGGAACGGAACTGGATACCATCCTTGAAATCGGCGTGCAGAAGTTCGGGCTGGAAGGTGAGGGCACAGACTCGCCTCTTGCTTTCTTCGTGACTGTCCGCGCCCGGCTGATCCAGACCAAGGATGGCTCGGTGGTCCGCGACGATAAATTTCTATATACAAGTGAAAAGCGAAAATTCACCGAATGGGCGGCCGACGACGCGCGGCTTTTCCGCGAGGAATTCGACCACGGTTACCAAAATCTTTCCGACAGAATTGTCGATGGATTTTTTTTGAATGTGGAAAAGGAATCATCGTCTCAAAATAAAAAGGAAGAAAAGGAATCACCGTTTCTAAACAAAAAGGAAACCAGATGATAAGCGGGGCAGCCCGGTCAACTTGTTCGTCCGGGTGGGCCGCGGCGTAGCACGCCGTGGGCTTGACTTCGGCGAGCCCAGTCTATTCTTCGCGAAAAAGGGGTCAGGAACCTTTTTCCCGTATGTAGTTAAATGAATTCAAAATAGATGCAGATTTTCACTTGAACAAGCCGGGTGCTTGAACCTCAGAAAAAGGTTCCTGACCCCTTTTTCCCTCGGCAGCCGAAATTTTGCTCTGGTCTCTGTCTCCGGGCACTAGACTTCCCCCGAGGCGTTGGCAACCCATCAAGAGGATACGAGTTATGAAAACCGCGGGATGCGGCGTCCGCCCGCTCCTTTGGGGATTCACTCTGTTGTTATCGGCCCTTTTGCCCTTAGGATGCACATCGGAATTCCCCTACCATGCCGATGTTCAGGCCGCCGAGCAACCTGTCCCTGGCGCTCTCCACGAAATCCGAGTTCTCACCATCAACGTCTGGTCCGGGCTGACCTATGAAGGGGTCTTCAAAATGGGACTTTACAGGGACGATCCAGAGAAACGCTACAAGCTTCTGGTCAAGGAAATACGCGGGATGCAGCCGGACGTCATCGCCATTCAAGAGGCCAACCCCCTGCCATCTTATGCGCGGCGTCTGGCCGAGGACCTGAATTATCAAGTCATCTATCGAATCGCGCTCGGGGGAATCCGGCTCGGTTCTTTGGGGCTGCCGTCGAATTTGCGCGAAGGAAGCGCCATCCTGGTGAAAAAGCCTGGGTCGATTGTCGATCTCGGCAAAAGACGCCTGGGCGGAAGCGGCATCGCCACGAACTGGTTATGTTTCCACTTCGGCGATATCACCGAGGTCGTTCTCGGCCGGGCGGAAATAGGCGGCAAACGGCTCTATATCTACGATGTCCACCTGGTCAGCGGTCCGTTTCGCGGGCCGAACCTCGACCAGGCCGTCCAAAGGATGTCCCTGGAAATGCCTCGGGAGAGGATAGAAGAGGCCATGAAGGTCATTGAAAGGACGATCGAACGACGGAAAAAGGAGATCGCCGCTTTAAAGAAGTTCATCGAGGCGACGTTGCCCCCGGGCATGCCCGCCCTCCTTCTCGGAGATTTCAACACCACGGTCGAGAGCGGCGAGCTTGATCCGCTCCTGGCCGACGGCAAATGGCTGGACAGCTATAGGCTCAGGAATCCCGACAATGAAGGCGCGACATGGGACCCGGTCCGGAATCCGAACTTTCGCCGGGCGGAAGTTTCCACGAAAGCCTCTGAGATTCTGAAGGCCTATCATGAGCAGGCTCCCTCCCACATAGATTTTATTTTCGTCAGCAGCACTATCCCTCGGGAGAATATCCTCGAAAGCCGCGTCGTCCTCACCTCGGAAAACGGTTCCTGCGCCTCGGACCACTACGGCGTCCTGACCGTTCTGAAGTGGTGAACGGCGGGAGCGATGCTTTCTGGACGAGCAAGCAGGTTGGCACTCCTCAGGCTCTCCCCCGCTCTTGAATTCGAGGAGAGACCGCCTCACGCCGGTACAACCTGGTGAACATCATGGCGGGTGATGAGTAGGGGCGACGCATGCGCCGCCCGTGACGCCGAGCCCATGAAGAGAAGAGGGCGAGGCATGCCTTGCCCCTATGGGAAGAATCGGCGCGGGGCCTGCCTCTGGAGGGGCAGGGCCCTGTTCCTGCCCTGATTCCCCGGTCCTTCCGACCATTCATCATTCCCTTGAATTCCCTTTCGCCGGCCACCCGGCTGTGTTACCCTCGACCCTTACTTTCGCCGGCCGGACCGGCGGCGACAAGAAGGCGATATGGCCGGAGAGCAGACACAGACGCCGATCCTTCGGGACGGGGCCTACAAATACAAGGCCCTGCTGACCGTGGCCCTGGGCAATTTCATGGGGACCATGGATATGAGCATCAACAACATCTCTTTCCCGGTGCTCACGCGCGTCTTCCAAGCCCCCTTGACCCAGGTCATGTGGGTTACCCTGGCCTACACCCTGACCACCACCAGCCTGATGCTCGTTTTCGGCCGGTTGAGCGACCGCATGGGAAGCAAGCGGCTGTATTCGACCGGCGCCCTGATTTTCATGGTGGGCATGGGTCTATGCGCCGTGTCCCAGAGTCTGGTCCAGCTCATCGGTTTCAGGATTTTACAGGCGGTGGGGTCGGCCGCGACCGGGGCCTGCGGTTATGCCATCGTGGCCGAGGCCTTTCCGCCCTCGGAGCGGGGCAAGGGCCTGGGCCTCTTAGGCATGTCCGTCTCGGCCGGGTTCATCACCGGCCCCATCCTGGGCGGGCTGCTTCTGTCCGTGCACTGGCGGGCCATCTACCTGGTGCGCACCCCGTTCGGCCTGATCACCTTCGTGCTTGCCCGGACTTTTCTGAAAGCGGACCGGCTGAGGGCGGAAGCGGCGCCGTTGGACCTCCTGGGAACCGTCTTTTCTTCCCTCGGCCTTTGCGGGATTTTGTTTGGGGTGAGTCAGTTCAAGGCGGCCGCAACCTCGCCCTGGACGTGCTACTTGCCCCTGACGCTGGGCGCCGCCTGTCTTTTGGTCTTTATTTTGGTCGAGCTGCGGGTCCAAGACCCGATCGTGGACCTGGGCATGTTTCGCAGCCGGGTCTTCTCCTGCGCGATCTTCAGCCTGTTTTTCGTCTTTCTGGCCTATCCGGTCTTCACCCTGACCATGCCCTTCTACCTGATGCAGGGCCTAAACGTTCATCCATCCACGGCCGGCGTCTTCATGGCCATCGTGTCCATGGGGACCATTGTTTTCGGGCCCATCTCCGGTTCGCTCTCCGACCGGTACGGCGTGGTCAAGTTCGCGACGCTGGGGGCCTTCATCGCGGCGCTGTCCTTCGTTTTGATGCGGGGGTTCGCTCTGACCACCAGCCCGGCGCACATCGTGCTGGTGCTCTTCATGTACGGACTGGGCATCGGCACGTTTCAACCGCCCAACAACAGCACCATCATCACCGCGGTTACTCCGGACCGGCTGGGCACGGCCTCAGCCATGATCACCACACAGCGTTCGGTCGCTCTCTCGTTGGGCACGGCCCTGACCGGGCTCCTCTTTTCATTGCGCCTGGATACCTACAAGACCGTTCTGGCCCAGACCGGCCTAGCCGCCTCTGAAGCGGCCCGGCGCGCCATTCCGCCGGCCCTCCATGACGTCTTGGTGCTGTTCATCGTGGCCCAGTTCGTTGCCGCCGCGCTGGCGTTGGCCGCGAGAACCCGTCGGGGAGGCCGGCGCATCGGCTCTTAAGAACGCTTGGGGTGGCAGGCCCCGCAGGTGATCGGGCCCGCTTTTCGCTCGCGGTGGCAGGGCGTGCACAGGCCGTGATAGGCCCGCATGAGGCCGGGCACGCGGCCCTTGTTCTTGAGGGCGTGGCAGTCCGCGCAGGCCTGGCCGATCGAGTCCTCGTCCTGAACTTTCTTCCCGTCCCGATAGACATGGTGGCAGAGGTTGCAGCTCTCGGAAAGCCCGGCGGCCTCGTTGTGCTGGTCGTGTTGAAAGGACGCCGGCGGCCGCTGCCTCGCCTTGAAGCCGTGGCTGTCGATGCGGGTCAGGTCGTCCTGGGCAAAGGTCCAGAACGCCGCGGCCAGGACCGCCGCCATCAGCAGGAGGGAAAAAGCCAGCGCCTTTTTTGTCATAAACGCGCCTTGGGTTTCCCGGGCCGGCGCCTCCCGGACTTTGCGGCCGGGCCGGCCTCGCCGCGGCTCATTCCTCGGCCGGTGTCGGTTTCATCTCCTCAGGCAAAATTAGCATGGACGGCAGGACGGTCTTGAAATGGATGACCCGGACCCCCAGGTCATACTCCACGTTCAGGTCCTTGAGTTGATCGAAACAGTTGTGGCAGGGGGCGACCACGATCTTGGCCCCGCTAGCCCGAATCTGCTCGGCCTTGATCCGGCCCGACTCCATCCGTCGTTTCTTGTACGGCCCGCCCATGGGCACGAACCCGCCGCCCCCGCCGCAGCACTGGTTGTATTCCCGGTTGGGCTGCATCTCCCGAAAATCCGTGAACATGGACCGCATCAGGAACCGCGCCTCCTCCCAGAGACCGCCGCCGCGGGAGATGTTGCACGGGTCCTGGTAGGTGGCCGGCTCGGCAATGCGCTTGGCTGGGTCGATGGTCAGCCGCCCGGCCTTGAGGTATTCGGCGAAAAGCTGCACCGAGTGCACCACCGGGAGCGGCGGCTCGCCGCCGGGGAGCCCCAGCCAATAGGGCCCTTCGTAGCGCATGGACCGGTAGGCGTGGCCGCATTCGGTCATGCCGATTTTCTTGACGCCCAGCCGCTTGGCCGCGTCGTAGGCCTGCCTCACCAGGGAGGCCGCGGTCCGGATGTCGCCGGCGAACATGGCCAGGTTCGTGGCCTCCCAGCCATGCCGGGCAAAGGTAAAGCTCTGGCCGGCCGCGTGAAAGATCATGGCCGCCTCGGCGATGTCCTGGGGATAGAACTTGGCCTCCCGGGCGTTGATGAGATAGAGCATCTCCACGCCCTCTTGCTCGATGGGGATGGTCAGGCCGGGCATCTCCTCGGACGCCTCTTCGGCCATCCACTCGCAGGTCTCGGCGAACTCCTCGTCGGTCACGGCCATCTGGTTGCCCGTGGCCTGGTAGTTGGCGATGATCTGCCGGAGCGCTTCGGGAATCACGTCCTGAGAGGTTAAAATGATGCGGGCCGCGGCAATCATGGCCGCCGGGTCGATGCCAAAGGGGCAGTACATGGCGCAACGGCGGCAGAGGGTGCATTGCCCGTAGGCCACGTCCACCATGGCCTCCAGCTCCTCCCGGCTGAGGCGGCCTTTTTTCTTGTACAGCCGGCCCAGGGTCTGCCGCACCTTGTAGGCCGGCATGTAGGCCGGGTCCCGGTCGTGGGCCAGGTAGAACAGGCAGCTCTCGGCGCACAGTCCGCAGTGGGCGCAGATGGACATCCACACCCGGAAGCGGCCCCCCCGAAGCGCCTTCAGCATCTCCCGAATGACATCGACGTTTACAGCCGGCGCGGTCATGCTACCCCTCGCGCTGCGGCGGCCGGGACGACGATGGGTGGACAGGAGGACGTTACCACGTTCTCGCCCCCCGCCGCCCGAACTCGCTGCCCATGTGGGCCCGGGTCAGAAAAAACAGAAAGAAATGGCCGAGCTTGGTGAAGGGAATCGTCACCAGCAGAATTTCGCTGAAGACGATGTGGGCGTTCAGCACGGCTTTGTAGTTCAGCCACTGATGGTAGGCCAGAAAGCCGGTCACGAACGGGGCCAGGACGATGGCCAGCAGGAAATAATCATAGGCCGTGGTCACGATTCTCGCCTCGGGCGAGAAAACGCGGCGCAACACCAGCACCAGGGCCGAGACGAACAAGAGCAAGGTCATCGCGTCCGTGACCTGCTCGGGCAGGGTCCACCACCTGAGGCCCCACCGCTCGTCCCAGAGCACGTTGTGGGCCAGGAGAAAGATCGGCGTGGCCAGCAGGCAGATATGAAAGACAAAGGCGGCCGCGGTGAAGACCGGCTTCTGCCTCATGCCGCGGCTGCCAAAGGGCAGGAGCCAGCGGCCGATGGACAGAAGCGACCACTTGAGACTCAGATGGTCGAAGACGACCGGGTCTGTCCGGCGCGTGATGACGTAAAGGAGCACGCCCCGGACAACCATGCCCACGACGAATATCCCGAACGAAATCCAGGCCAACGGCCCAGTGGCCAGCTCGTACACGGCGGCCTCCCAGGGTTGAGACCATGTCAAAACGCGGGATGCCCGGATGAAGCCTGACCAGGAATCGAGGCGCAGTCCCGCGTTGCGGTCCATTTATCTTTTAAACCGAAAGAGCCGTGGCTGTCAAGAAAAAGCCGTCCCGCGGTCCTTTTTCCACCGAGCGAGGCGTCCAGAATTCTTTTTCTTGTTGACGGGTCCGGAGGTTTTAGAGTAACATGTTGTTTAGAATGATTTTTTACTGAAGGGAGGGCGGCCGGGTCTTCTTACCAGCGGCTGTTGGACCGCTGAGGGGCTGGCCGATGACGTCCGAGCATAAGGCCGGGGATCGGAAAATGCTGAAGAAAATACCGTTCAACGCCCCCTTTATCGTGGGCAAGGAGCTTTTTTATATCTCCCAGGCGGTCCTGGAGGGCAACCTGGCCGGCGACGGCCGGTTCACCAAGGCCTGCCATGAATGGCTGGAAAAAACCTTTCATGCCAAGAAGGCCCTTCTAACCACTTCCTGCACTGCGGCTCTCGATATGGCCGCCATTCTCTGTGACACGCAAACAGACGACGAGATCGTCATGCCATCTTTCACCTTCGTCTCGACGGCAAACGCTTTTGTCCTTCGTGGCGCGAAGATTCGCTTTGTCGATATTCGGGAAGATACGCTCAATATCGATGAAAAGCGGATCGAGGAGGCGATCACGGCCAAGACCAAGGCCATCGTACCAGTCCATTACGCCGGGGTCGGCTGCGAAATGGACGCCATCATGGACATCGCGGGGAGGCACGGCCTGGTGGTCGTGGAAGACGCCGCGCAGGGGGTCAACGCCACGTACAAGGGCGCCTATTTGGGCACCATCGGCCATCTGGGCACGTACAGCTTTCACGAGACCAAGAATTTCATCTCGGGCGAAGGCGGCGCCCTGATCATCAACGATGAAAAATATTTCGAGCGAGCCGAAATCATCCGCGAGAAAGGCACGAACCGGAGCCAGTTCTTTCGAGGCGAACTGGACAAATACACATGGGTGGATATCGGCTCTTCTTATCTGCCTTCCGAGATCATCGCCGCCTTTCTGCTGGCGCAACTCGAGGAGTCGGCGCGCATCACCCGCGTCCGGAGCGCCATTTACAACTACTACGCCCAAAACCTGAAGCCCCTGGAAGATCGCGGCATGATTCGTCTGCCTTTCTGCCCTTCCACCTGTCAGCAGAACGCGCACTTGTTTTACATCATCGTTCTGACCGACCTCGAGGACCGGGACCGGCTCATTCAACACCTGAAGGAAAAAAACATCCACGCGGTGTTCCATTACGTGCCGCTGCATCTTTCTCCCATGGGCAGGAAAATGGGGTACCAGGACGGAAACCTGCCGCTGACCGAAGATCTCAGCGCCCGGCTCCTCCGCCTGCCGTGTTATTTCGAACTGGCGAAAGAAGATCAAGACAGGGTCATCAATGAAATATATACGTTTTTTGGGAAAATGTGAGAGAAAATTTTATAATAATATTTTTTATTTCTCTATAATAAATGGATATTGATAAACAATTAAGAAAGACCACTCTCAGGGACTAAGCCATACATATTTATGACAGGCTGAAAACTCAACCATGCCGCAGAAGCTCATGATCCTGGGCGCTGGCCCTTATCAACTCCCCGGCATCCAAAAAGCGGTGCGGTTGGGATGTCATGTGATTACCATCGACAACCTGCCGGGCAACGTCGGGCACCGTTTTTCGCACGAGTCCCATAATTGCAGCACCACGGACTTGGACGGCGTGCTTGAAATCGCAAAGAGGATCGGCCTAGACGGCATCTGCAGCTTCAGTTCCGACGTGGCCGTTCCCACAGTCGGGTACGTGGCCGAGCAGCTCGGGCTGAGCGCCGTACCGTACCGAGCCGCGAGGATCATGGCGAACAAGGCCTCGTTTCGGGTCTTCATGAAGGTAAAAGGCCTGTCCTACCCGGACTTCGTTGTTGCAACCACGTTTGACGAACTCAAAGACGCCGCCTTGTCCATTCCCGGCGCTGTCGTCATCAAGCCGGTGGATTCGTCCGGCTCGCGAGGCGTCGTAAGGCTCGAGGCGTTCGGTGAAGCCGGGGCCCGGCAGGCTTTTGACAACGCCAAGGCGTTCTCGCGAACAGGCGCCGTGTGCCTCGAATCGTTTCTCGCGGGCGTTGAAATCGGCGGCGACGCAGTCTTCTCCAAGGGCCGGATACTATTTTGCGCCATCACCTGTAAGCATCGATCCGGATTTATCGTGACCGGTCACAGCCTGCCGCCCATCATCTCCGAAAAGGCCATATCATCCGTCAAGGAGGCCCTGGCCGCCACCTGCCAGGCCTTGGGCTACACGGACGGGCCGCTAAATTTCGATGTGATAATCGATGGCGATATAGCCATCATCATCGAGATGTCGCCTCGCAACGGCGGCAACGGTATACCGGCTGTGATTTCTCGAGCCACGGGATATGACGTCGAGCGCCAGACGCTGCTCATTGCGCTGGGCCAGGCGCCGGAGCCTGTGCCTTCCGCAACCATGGGAGGCGCCGGGTCCGTGGTCTTTGGATCGCCCTCGGCCGGCCTGCTTCGGTCGGTCGCGGATAAGACAACCCTCAAGAGGCGCGTGCCCGAGGTCTTCGAGCTGTTCCTGGCCAAGAGGCCCGGCGATCGGGTCGAGGCTTTTGTGCACAACGGAAATATGATCGGGTATGCACTTTTCGATTGTCCTCGGCCTTCGGATTATGACAAGATCGCCGCTAGAATCCATAGAGCACTGGAATTAGCGGTTGATGAAGGATAGAGGGTGAGCGAACTCGGAACATCGCGGGTCAAGTCTCAAGAAGGCGGCGACGTTGCCTTTTCTGTGGTAATTCCCGCCTATCGCAGCGCTGAGATCCTGCCGGAATTGATTTCCCGCCTCGAAGCGGTCATGACCCGCCTGGGGGAACCGTTCGAAATCGTCATCGTCCATGACTGCTCCCCGGACAACGAGACCTGGCCGACCATCGTCTCTCTGGCCCGAACGCGGCCACACCTGAGAGGGATCAATCTCCTCTACAACGTGGGCCAGTTTCGCGCCCTGCTCTGCGGCTTCGAGCACGCCCGGGGCAGGTACATCATCACCATGGATGACGACCTGCAGCACCCGCCCGAGGAGGTCCCGAAGCTGGTCGCGGCCATCCGCGCGCACCCGGGTTTAGATTGCGTCATGGGGCGTTACGCCGAAAAGAAACACTCCCTCTTCCGCCGGCTCGGGAGCGGACTTTTTGGTCTGATCGAACGGGTTGTTTATAACCGACCTGCCGGCCTGAAATCGACCAGTTTCCGCATTATGACGCGAAGCTTAATAGAAACCCTGCTTAACTACAGGACTCAAATTCCTCAGATTAGCCCGATGGTTTTGAGCAGCACGCAGCGCATAATAAATGTAACTGTCGAACACCAGGAACGATATCAAGGGGCAAGCGGATATAGCTTGTGGAGCTTGATGTATCACACGGTTTATAGCGTTATAAATGCCTCGACTATACCGTTAAGATTTTTCAGTGCGTTAGGTTTCATCATTTCTTTCTTTTCCTTTCTATTCTCGGTATTCTATTTTTTTCGGTGGTTGTTCGGACGAGTTGTTCCTGGATTTACATCGCTCGTACTGCTTAATTTCTTTTTTGGAGGAATGGTTCTTTTAGGAATTGGGATAATCGGAGAGTATATCGCTCGGGTTATCAGAGAATTAACCGGTCCGCCAAAGTATGTCGTGTCTGAAACAACGGAAATGGGTCAGTTGCCATCGGTGGCTTCTGATAACCACGTCTAGATAGGATTAAAAGATATCGGAGCGAAGCTAACGACAGTAGTGGCTTAAGGAGAGAAATATGCCGTATATGTCTCAAGAGCAGCTTATGGTCATCGGTTTCAAGAAACTAGGGAAAAATGTCCTAATAAGTGACAAAGCCTCAATTTACAATGCAGACCAAATCGAGATTGGAGATAGGTCTCGGATTGATGATTTTTGCGTTGTTTCCGGTAAAGTGACATTGGGCCGCAATGTATTCATCGGCGTGTTTTGTAACCTAGCGGGAGGGTCTAAAGGTATTGTAATGGAAGATTTTTCAACTCTAGCATACGGCTGTCATGTTTTTTCTCAGAGCGACGACTATAGCGGCGAAACACTCACCAATCCGACAGTGCCTTCAAAATACAAGGTAGAAACAAAAAAAGCCGTCCATATAGGCCGGCACTGCATTATCGGTGCGAACTCCTTAATACTTCCAGGAGTTGTTTTAGCTGAAGGAACTTCTGTTGGCGCGATGTCGATGGTGACCAAATCGACAGAACCTTGGTCCATTTACTTTGGGATTCCCGCAAAAAGAATTAAAGACCGCAAGCGCGATCTATTAGAATTAGAAAAGCTGTACTTGGCCGAGGAAGGATCCGGTGCTTAAGTATTGGCTCAGAAGATGCCGTGCTTCTAGAAAGCGGCGGCCGAAATCAAGCGCCCGGTCCCGCCGGGCTTGTCCGGCTCTATGGAGAGATTCGCCATGCTATCGGACGGCCGTGTCTATTTAAGAAAACTGGAGAGGACCGACTTGGACCGAACCTGGGAGTGGATGCAGCGGCCGGAGATCTTCTTAAGGATCGGCGTCCATATCCCGATATCCAAATCGCAGCAGCACGTGTGGTTCGAGAGCGTGGATCGCGCCGCGGACAAGATCGTTTTCGCGGTCTGCCTGCACGACGGTGACGCGCACGTCGGGAATGTCTCGCTGGACACGATCGATCCGCGCCACCGGAACGCGCGCCTGTCCATATTCATTGCCGATCAAACGGACCGGGGCAAAGGTCTGGGCGGCTCGGCCATGCGCCTGCTGGCGCGCTACGCTTTTGATTTTTTGAATCTTGAAAAAATCTGGTGCAAGACGGACTCGGACGACGAAAAGGTGACCCGGTTCTACGAAAAGCTCGGATTTGTTAGGGAAGGGCTGCTGCGCCGACATGAGTTTATCGATGGGCAGTATAGAGATAAAGCCTTGCTGGCGCTGTTTCGAGATAGTATTAAAGGTTCCCCATAATTGAATGATTAATTCATTGGAAACACCATTGTGTTAGCGGGCTAATTAAAATCGAGCTGAATTGACTACCTCTTCCATGGAGGGGAACTTGCTACAAAAAGTAATAGCCTTTTGTTCGGTCCTTCGACAAGTAAAATTTACTCAGCGGGAGCTTGATAATTTGGTCTATCGCAAGCTCAAATCTGTTTTAATATCAGCTTTTAAAACAGTACCATATTATCAAGAAACGATGAAAAAAATTGGTTACGATCCAACAGTAGATTACAGGGGACCGTCAGATTTAGAAAAGATGCCTATAACTACCAAGAAGGACCTGAAAGAAAAAGGAAAAAGCCAGTTTATTATGCAAGGCACAGACACTCAGAATTGCTTTAGTGACAGTACCTCCGGCTCCACTGGAATACCAATTACGATCTACAGATCATCGTATGAAAGAGCTTTACAAATTTCTAAGTGGCTACGTGTCTTGTTTTTAAATGGTTATTTACCTCACCAAAAAGTAATGTCGCTGACCTCACCGGCCCGCCTTTCGGAAGGTAGGTTAGTTATTCAGCGATTTGGACTGTTAAGAAGATGTGCTGTCGACTATTTGCGTCCTGCCGATGAGATGGTTGATATATTATTAAGGTATAAACCTCAAGTATTGTATGGGAATCGCTCTCATTTGGACTTAATGGCGCAGGAGCTAAAGAAGAGAAATATCAGAGTGCTCAGCTTAAAACTCTTAATGGGTGGAGCCGAAATCATTACTGAAAGTAGCCGTGCCCTTTATAGAGAGCAGTTTGGTATAGAGCTGGTAGAGACATACGGAACCGTCGAAATGGGCGTAATGGCCTATGAAACCTCTCAACACGACGGTCTCCACTTGTGCGAAGATCTTACTTATTTTGAATTTCTCGATAAGAATAATCAGCCTGTGCCGCATGGCGAACCCGGAAGGGTTGTAGTTACTGATCTCAATGGAAAAATAATGCCTTTTATTCGATACGAGCAAGGCGATTTAGCCGTTTACAGCACCAACAAGAACAAGAGAGAAGAGCACGTGAGGCGCATTCAAAAAATAATCGGTCGAGATGATGATTATGTGACTTTACCAGATGGGTCCCGCCGCTCCTTTCATGATTTTTATGAAATAATGGATAAATATCAGGAGATATCTCAATTCCGTATAATCCAAGAAAAAATTGATTTGTTCAAAATAATTATTGTTTCAGACGCATCATATATATTGCAAATAAAAGATAATTTGCTTAATCAGTTACAAGAAAAGTTTTCAACTTCGATACATTTTGAAATATCATTAATAGATAAAATCCCACCTGATCCAAGCGGTAAGATCAGAATGCTCATTTGCAATGTGAACAAAATAATAGCAGATTAAAAATATGCGGTAAGTTTTTACCTTTTTGAAATGGAGGTCTTAATTTGATTAATTTGGGTTTAGAATACTATAAGAAGTTGACCCTGCCGTATAAGGATAAGCGAATCATCGAGAACCTAAGGCTCGAAAGATTAAGAAGGATTATTCTTAACGCCAAAGGAAACGTACCCTTTTATAAAGAAAAGTATATTGGTATAAATGTGGAAGATATTAGGTCCGCCGAAGACATTCAACTACTGCCAATTATTAAATCAAAGGAACTAAAAACAAGAGAGACAAAAGAAATTACAAGCGAATTTGCCGACTTAAAAAATTGTGTTTTATTAAGTACGTCTGGTACTTCAGGGGTGCCGTTTAAAGTATATATTAGTCCGCGGGAAGATGTACTACGACAATTGGTTCTTTTGATATTTTTACGCCGGTACGGGTGGTGCCCTTGGTGGAAAGGTGTAAATCTACAATTTCCAGTAAAAAAAGTGAAGATGACAGCTTTACAAAAATTGATAAATGTAAGACGTTTTTATGTTCCTACCGACTTGCCACTTACCGAACAGCTAGATTTGATTCTTAGTATTCGGCCTGACTTTATTTATGGTTTAACGTCGAGCGTTTATGTGCTAGCTAATTATATGATAAAGAAAAATATTAAATATAATAAAGCGAAATTTATTGGAATTGCAGGAAATATTTTAACAGATGATGTCTCTTCACTTCTTTTAAAAGCGTTCGGCCATCCTGGCGTTGATTATTATGGGGCGAATGAAGTCGGATTTATCGGTTGCGATTGCCCCCAATGCGATTTAAAATATTTCGATAATGCCGAAAATATTATTGAAATATTGGATGAAAATGACAAGCCTGTAAAGCCCGGCGAAACCGGTCGAGCAATTATTACATCTCTTAATAATTACATCACGCCATTTATTAGGTATGACATCGGTGATGTTATCACGACTGCCCCGCTAGGGCATCAATGTAAAATTAATTATACTCACTATAAATCTGTAGATGGACGAGTGGCTGATATCTTAACATTGAAAAACAGAGAGTTTCTCCATATTGCCCATGTGAGCCGTTACCTTCAAGATTTCAAACAAGTACAATTTTATCAACGAAAAGATGGTCATGTAATTATTAAATACGTACCTAAGTATCAACAGGACAATCAGCACTTTTTAGACGACCTGTTAGAAAATGTGAGGCTCACCGGGTTTGACGATGTCTCATTTGAAAAATGTGATTTTATCCCCCTCGAGCCCAGTGGGAAGTATAAAATTTTAAAAAAGGAATAATAAAATCTGGTAGCAAGGCAATTATTGACGATGAAGATCTATTTTAAAAAAAAACAGTATTTTCGCTTGATTCGACGCATCTTCTATTACCTTCTTCCAATAATTTTGCTGTATTTTATCTTTCAAAGAATTGATTTTATAGAATTAAAAAGCAATCTCCTTAAAACAAATCTATTCTTGCTTTTCCTATCTGTTTCTTTAGGCCCTTTAACAACCGCTATCGGGTGCGTACGCTGGTATGTCTTGCTGACACAGTATCACGGTAAAAAGCCTGGCTTTTGGTATCTGCTACGGAACTACTGGATCGGCATGGTCCTGGGATATTTTACCCCTGGTTCGCTGGGCTGGGATGGCTACCGCGTTATCGTCAGCGGTAGGGTATATGGGCGACATGCTTTTAACGTGATCATTATTTTAGCGGAAAAGATGATTGCTTTCATAACCTGCGCCTCGATCATCGTTCTTCTTTCTCCGTTTCTGCCTAATCTTTCCTCACCTACGATAAGGCGAATTATAAGCGTTTTTTCTGTCGCCTTGGGCCTTGTAATATTTTTCGTGTTATTTCTTAATTTTTTTCTCAGAAGTTCTATCTTCACCTCTTTATTAAGCCGTTTCGAATCTTTTTTTTCGAAGAGAATAGGCCCACTCTACGTGAGGCTTAAACTCGGACAAACCGGCTTCACCCCCTATTTTTCCATAAAGGCGCTCATGAAGCCCTTCACCCAAGCAGATGCCCTATTTTATGGTTTCGCTTTATCGACTGCTATTCCAGTCTTGGGCGCCGTCAGCGCACATTTCTTTTTTCTAACCGTGGGATATCATCTTCCCATCATTGTCAATTTATTTGTCAGTCCGCTCTTAATGTTTATTTTTCTTTTACCAATTTCCTTTGGCAGTTTGGGGATTCGCGAAGGATCTTATATCCTGATCTATGGTCTGTTCGGTGTTCCGGCCGAGGTCGCCTTATTGGTAAGCTTCTACACTCTGTTCGGTATTTTGCTGAACAATGCTCTCGGCGCTCTTATTCTGCTGGCGTCCGCCAAGAAGGATAAAGACCTTATAAAATCGTCCGCCAAGGAAGCGAAGTCGAACTGATCTTTTCCTTAATAATAAAAAGGACCCACAATCTCTCGTGGGTCCTGTGTGTCAATGAACGCGTCGTGCCTGGTCTTTCCAATACGGTTCGCGAACTTCTTTTCTTAGTATTTTTCCCGCTGGATTCTTAGGAAGTTCGGAAACGAAATCCACTCCCTTGGGCGCCTTGAAGCTGGCCAGCCTGCTTTTACAAAAGGCGATAATTTCCTCCGATGTGACCCGTCGTTCAGGCTTTATCACCACCACGGCGCGGACGGTCTCGCCCCATTTTTCATCCGGTACGGCCACCACCGCGGCTTCATGCACGGCCGGGTGCTGGTACAGCACATTTTCAACCTCGGAGGGCCAGATGTTATAGCCGCCGGAGATAATCATATCTTTTTTCCGGTCCATGAAATAGATATACCCATCCTCGTCAAAAGTGGCCATATCCCCGGAATGAAACCAACCGTCCGTGAAGGCCTCGCGCGTGGCCTCCGGATTTTGCCAGTAACCATTAAAAACGTGGTCGCCCTTGTGGATGATTTCCCCGATCTCGCCGGGTTGGACATCTTCTCCTTTGTCATTGGCGATTCTCACATCCGCCATATACCCCGGCCGGCCGGCCGAAGACATGCGCCTCATCTCCTTAGGCGTGCCTTCGAGTTTGTGTTCCCAGGAGAAAAGAAAGCTGCCGGGCAGGGCCTCGGCCATGCCGTAAAACTGCGTGAAGATGGGGCCGAACCTGGCCAGGGCCTTGGCGATCAAGGCCTGGGGCATGGGAGCCGATCCATAGAAGACGCGTTTGAGGCTGCTTAAATCGTAACGGTCTATGGCCGGGTGGCTGAGCAGGATATTGAGCAAGGTCGGGACCACCAGGGTGGTCGTGGCCCGGATCTTTTCGATCGTTTCAAAAATCACGGCCGGATCCGGCGAGACAGCCACGGCATTGGCCGCCCCTTTCAGGAAATTGGGCAGGACCAGGGTGTTGGAAGCCGCGGTCAGAGGCGCAATGTGCAGGCAGATATCTCCGGGATCGGCCACGGAAATGGGCTCCATGAGCATCTTGGCGATGAAGGTCAGGTATCGCTTATGGGTCATCATCGCGCCCTTGGGATTGCCCGTGGTTCCTGAGGTATAAGGAATAAAGCTCAAGTCTTCATCGTTCACCGTCACCCGGGGTTCATGGGAAGACCCGCTTTCCAGAACCTGCTGGTAATCCGTGTACCCTTCTCCCCGGCCGATGGAAACCAGCGTGGAGAGGTTCGGCAAACTATTTTTGACGGCCTCGACCGCCCCGATGGCGTCATCGGAAAATATCAAGGAGGATGCGCCGGAGTCCTTCAGGATGAAAGCGATTTCCGGCGGGGAGAGACGCACGTTGATGGGGACCCTGACCAACCCGCCCTTATCCAGGGCCAGGATGGCCTCGAGGGCCTCCTTGCAGTTTTTGAGCAGCACCCCCACCCGGTCTCCTTTTTTAAGGCCAAGGTCGAAAAGTCCGTTGACAAACCGGTTGGCCCTCAGGTTGACTTCGGTGAAGGTGAGTCGTTCATCACCGCAGATCATGGCGATATGATCCGGAAAGTTTTCGCAGCTCCTGCGAATGGCATATCCCACGTTCATTTTAAGCAACCTCCAGATGTTTAGCTCTTCCTTAAAGCAGATGACAGGCCGCAAAGCGGTTTTCCGAAATCCTGCGGAACTCGGGATACTCCACTACACATCTGTCGTGTTTGAACCGGCAGCGCGGGTGAAAATAGCAGCCGGAGGGCGGATTCATGGGGCTGGGGATGTCCCCGCTGAGCAGGATTCTTTCCCGCGTCTCCTCGATCTCCGGGTCGGGTATGGGGATGCAGGAAAGCAAGGCCTGGGTGTAAGGGTGAAGCGGCCGCGAAAAAAGCTCGGTCCTGTCTCCCAGTTCCACCAGCCTGCCCAGATACATGACCGCAATGCGTGAAGCAATGTGATAGACGACCATCAGGTCGTGAGAAATAAACAGGTAGGTCAGACCCAGCCTTGTTTTCAAATCCACCAAAAGGTTGAGTATCTGAGCTTGGATGGAAACATCCAGAGCGGAAACGGGCTCGTCGCAGACGATAAACTCTGGATCGGTGGCCAAGGCCCTGGCGATGCATATTCTTTGGCGCTGGCCGCCGCTGAACGCATGGGGATAGCGGTATTTCTGCTCCGGGTTCAGGCCCACCAGCTCGAGAAGCTCATCCACGCGGGCCGATTTTTTATTTTTATCGCTCACGCCAAAGTTATCCAGCGGTTCCTGGACAATCTGAAAAACCTTCATGCGCGGATTCAGGGAACTGTATGGGTCTTGAAACACAATCTGCATGTCCTTGCGGCACTGCCTCAAAGAAATCCGGTCCAGTGAAAACAGGTCCCGGCCGTGGTACAAAACCCGCCCGGCCGTCGATTCGTGCAGCCGGAGGATGGACAGGCCCAGCGTGGACTTGCCGCATCCGGATTCGCCCACCAACCCCAAGACCTCACCGCGCCTGATGGTAAGCGACACGTCGTCCACGGCCTTGGTCACGGGCGCGGAAATCCAGGGCAAAAAAGAATCGGTGTCCCTGAAATATTTTTTGAGGCCCTGGACCTCGATCAGGGTGTCGCCCGCGCTCATGAGGCCGCTTCCTCCCTTTCGGGATTGAAACAACGGACAAAGTGGCCGGTCTCCAGCTCGCTCAAGGCCGGGGTTTCTTTCTGGCATCTTTCATCGGCATAGTCGCAGCGCGCGTAAAAGGCGCAGCCCTCTCCCAAGCCGATGAGCGACGGCGGCGTTCCTCGAATGTTCACCAGATGGGCCTCCTGGTTCGCCTGCATGTGAGGAACCGCGCCCATGAGCCCCAGGGTGTATGGATGCCATGGATGCTTGAAGATGGTTTTCGTGGACGCGGTCTCCACAATTTTGCCGGCGTAAACCACCATGACGCGCTCGGTGTAACCCGCCACCACGCCCAGGTCGTGGGTAATCAAGAGCACGGCCGTGCCCAGCCGGCCGTTCATTTCCTTGATCAGTTCCAGAATCTGGGCCTGGATGGTCACGTCCAGCGAGGTGGTGGGTTCATCGGCCAGCAAAATTTCCGGCTGGCAGGAGAGCGCCATGGCGATCATCACGCGCTGCCGCATCCCGCCGCTCAACTGGAAGGCATATTGGCGGTATCTTTTCTCGGGATGCGGAATACCCACCATCTCCAGCAGTTCCCGGCCTCGGGCCGCGGCCCGGCTCCGGCTAAACCCCTGGTGCAGGATCAAGGCCTCGGATATCTGCCGGCCAACGGTCAGCACCGGGTTTAAGGAAACCGTGGGATCTTGGAATATCATGGAAATATGCCTGCCCCGGATTCTTCGCATCCGGGCCTTGCTGACTTCCAGAAGGTTGGTGCCTCTAAAGAGTATTTTGCCGGACAATTGGGCCGGGGGCGTTTTTATCAGCCGCAAAAGCGAGTGGGCGCAAACACTTTTACCGCAACCGCTTTCGCCGACCATGCCCAGGATTTCTCCTCGGCTCATCTGAAAGGAAACGCCGTCCACCGCTTTCAAACGTCCTTCGCGAAGATGAAAGTAGGTTTTCAGATTTTCGACGGAAAGCAGCGGTGCATCCATATCCAGGCTCATAGCTCAACCTGCTTAAAGACCTTCTGATGCTCGGGATCCACGACGTCCCGGATGCCGTCGCCCAAAAAGTTAAACCCCAGCACGGTGATGAAGATGGCCACCCCCGGACTGATGGCCATGGACGGGGCCATCTGCATGTAACCGTATCCATCCCTGAGCATGGAACCCCAGCTTGGCGTCGGCGGATTCAGCCCCACGCCCAGGAAGCTCAAGCCCGCCTCGACCAGGATGGCATAGGCCAGACCGAGCGAAACCTGAATGATGATCGGAGCCGCGATATTGGGCAGAATATGCCGGAGAATGATTTTATAATCCTTGGTCCCCACGGCCCGCGCCCCTAAAATAAACTCCTTTTCCCGGGTGGATAAAACCACGCCTCTGACCAACCGGCCGAAAAAGGGAGTGAAGACGAAGCCAATGGCGATCATCACGCTTAAATATCCCTGCCCCAGGGCGGCGGAAATGGCGATGGCCAAAACCAAGGGCGGGAAGGAGAGCATGGCGTCCATGAGGCTGGCGATGACCCGGTCGTGAAACCCCCTCCAATAACCGGCGATCAGGCCGATGCTTACCCCCACGACCATGGCGATCCCCACGGAGATGATTCCGATGAACAGCGAATTTCTTGCGCCGTAAACCACGCGGGCAAAGATGTCGCGTCCCAGGTCATCCGTGCCTAAGATATGCCGTGCGTCCGGCGCGGACAGGACATGGGTCAGTTCCTGATCCAAGGGGCCGAACGGCGAGAACATCGGTCCGAAGATGGCGATCAGAATCACCAGAAATACGACGGACAATCCCACCACAGCCAGGATGCCCTGTTCCAGATATCGCTTGATAATGCCCGGGCTGTCGTTCATCGGCTGAGTCGGATTCTCGGGTCCAGGAATGAATATAAGATATCGACCAGGAAATTGGCCATAAGCACGAACACGGCCATGAAAAGGACAATCCCCTGGACCATGGGGAAATCCCTGGCAAATATGGCGCCCACGATCAGTCTGCCCAGGCCGGGAATGGCAAAGATGGTTTCCACCACCAAGGCCCCGCCGAACAACAGGCCCAGCTGCAAGCCGAGCATGGTGACCACCGGGATCAGCGCGTTCTTCAGGGCATGGACCCGGACAACGCCGATTTCCCTTAAGCCCTTGGCCCTGGCCGTGGTGATATACTCCTTGTTCATGACCTCCAACATGCTCGAGCGGATAAAGCGGGTGTTGGTGGCCGCCAGCGAACCGCCCAGCGTTACGGCCGGAAGGACCATGTGCCTGAGGCTTTCCCACAGGTCCTCCCTGGGGCTCACGTATCCGGATATGGGCAGCCACCCCAAGTGCAGGCTGAAGAAAAAAATAAGAAGAATCCCCAACCAGAAACTGGGCATGGCGATCCCGCCCATGGCAAAGACCGTGCCGAGCACATCCAGAGTGGACTTGGGCTTTACTCCGGCAATGATGCCCACCGGCAGGGCCACCAGGATGGAAAAGAGGATCGCGGAAAGGGCCAGGTAGCCCGTCACCGGCAGCCTCGCCAGGATGGCCTCCAGAACCTTGACATTGCTCTTGATCGATCGTCCCAAATCGCCTTGCACCGCCTTGGCCAGCCAACTGACGTATTGCACGGGCAGGCTCCGGTCCAGGCCCAGTTCCTTCCTTAAGGCGTTTACACGTTCCTGGCTCGCCTCCTCACCCAGCATGACGTAAGCCGGGTCGCCCGGTATAAGGTGCATGATGGTAAAGACCATGATGCTGACAAAGAATATGACCGGGATCATCAGGATTAAACGGGCCAAAATATGTCTTAACATGCTCGTGCCTTTACAGGGTCTTCCGGAAAAAAAGAGCACCAGAGTCGAAATGGACCGAGGTGCTCTTTTTCTTCCAAAACCCGCTTACTCCGCCGATATGCCGGTCAGTCTGAGTTTCCCGTCCAGGTAGTTTTTAACTCCCTTGACGTTGGCCTTGGCCGCCGTAATCAAAGACTTGTTGTACTCGACCAAAATCACCATGTCGTCGGCCACGAGCTTCTGCAGGGCGGAATACGCCTTTTTCCGCTCCTGGATGTCGGAAACGGTTCGGGCCCTTTCGATCAGCTTATCCGCTTCAGGGTTGACGTAAGTTTTGTTGTTGTACGCGCCCGCGGAATGGATGAGGCTCTGGAAGGTGGCATCGGTCGAGGCCCGGCCGCTCCAGCCGAGCTGCAGCGCGTTGGTTTCTTTCTTCATGAACTTGCCAATGGCCTGGGCCGGTTCCACCATTTCCAGGGTGAAGTCAATGCCGGCTTCCGCGGCCTGCTGTTTGACGATCAGGGCGATCTTGTTATGGGGCGGAACCGGAATCGTGGTCAGCGTGGCCTTCACCCCGTTGGGATACCCGGCTTTTGCCAGCAGCTCCTTGGCCTTGGCAATATTATGCGGATAGCGGTTGACGTTGCCTTCATAGGCCCAGTGAATATCCGGTAGAGGCCCGGTCGCCGCCCGGCCGTAACCGAAGGTCAAGGCCTTGGTGATGGCTTCCCGGTCCACGGCATAAGCCAGGGCCTGGCGAACTTCCTTTTTATCGAAGGGCGGGATGTTCGACATGTACGTGGAAAAAAATTCCAGGATGGGCGTGTAATATATCTTTATATCTTTCGATTTTTCTAGTAGCTGCACACGCTCTTCAGATAGGCTGATGATCATGTCCAGGTTGCCCGCCTGCAGGTTCATCACGGCCACGCTTTGATCCGGAATGATCTTCAGCTCCACCTCGTCCAGGAAGACGTTGGCCTTGTTCCAGTAATTTTGGTTCTTCTTCAGCTTGATGGTGTCTCCTTCTTTCCAGCTTTCGAAAACGAATGGGCCTGTCCCGACAGGGTGTCGGCCGAAGTCGGCGCCGAGCTTTTTGACCGCGGTGGGGGAGACGATCATGCCCGGGCGGTCTTGCATGACGATCGGGAAATCGACGTTGGGCGCATCCAACGTCAGCTTAATGGTGTAATCGTCCATGATGTTGATGCCCACGATTTTCTTGGCAATGTCCGCGACCGGGCTCTTGGTGGCCGGGTCCTGAAGTCTTTTGATGTTGAATTCCACCGCAGCGGCGTTGAAAGGTGTTCCGTCATGAAAGAGGACGTTCTTTCTCAAATGGAAGACCCATTCCTTGGGGGTTGGGTTCTCCCAAGACACGGCCAAGGCTGGAATGGCGTTCCCTTGGGGATCCACCTCGACCAGGGGTTCGAAAATCTGTTTGAATGAATCGTGGTCCGAACCGGCCAGACCGGCATGGGGGTCCAGGGTGGTCGGTTCCACCCACATGCCCACCCGAAAAACTTTGGCCGCCGACGCCGCGCCTGGATGAAGGCCCAGGAATAATAATGCTAAGAACGATGCCACCGCGACAGCCATCATAAAACGCTTGCCTTTCAGCACCATCTTGCTTCCTCCTTTTTTGTAATGGTTACTTCAATCCCAGGATTTCCATGAAATCCTCGTCCCTTGGACCGAAGTAAGCCGGGTTGATCAATATTTCCCGGGACTCGCTCGTGAGTTCGGTGCCGATGACCCCTTCCTTCGTCAACTCGGTCAGTTCTTCATCGGAAAGGCCTAAAAGCGAACGGTAAACATCATCGTTGTCCCGTCCGAACCTGTCCGAGGCTGGAACGAGCGTGCTGGCATCGGTCCTGGACAGCTTCCACGGCGGACCGATGTGCAGACGGTTTCCCACCCCTTGCGGCGGCTGCGGGTGCTGAACCACCTCAAAAGTTCCCCGCGCCATGTAATGTTCGTTGCTCATCACCTCGCGCACGTTCAGGACCGCTCCGGCTGGCACGCCCGCCTCCTGGCAACGCTTCATGATTTCCATGAAGTCCTGATCGGCCGTCCACGCCTTGAGGCGTTCATCCAGGCTGTCCTGGTTTTTCAACCGGCGCTCTTTGGACCCATAGCGGTCTTCCTCGGCCCAGCTTGGATGACCCATGACCTTGACCAGGGCGTGCCACTGTTCCTCCGTGGCAGCGGCGATCGCGATCCACTTGTCCTGGCCCTGGCATGGGTAGCAGCCGCTGGGCGCGGCGTTGGGGTCGCGGTTGCCCATCCTGGGTATCGCCTGGCCGGTCAGGGAATAATGGACAATCGCCTCGCCAAGCTGACCGATCCCCGGCTCAAGCATCCCCATGTCGATAAAAGCGCCTTGACCGGTACGGTGATGGTACTCGAGGGCGGCCAGGATGGTCCAGGCCGCATGAAGGGCGGGAATAATATCTCCAAAAGGGGTACCGCCGGGTCTGGTGGGCGGACCGTCTGCATAGCCGGTGAAATTGACCACCCCGCCGGCCGCTTCGGAGGTAAGCGCATAACCTCGGTAAAGATTCCAGGGGCCCTTGTGACCGTACCCGCTTAAGCTCACGACAATGATGTCCTGCTTAACCGCCTTGAGGGCCGCGTAGTCAAGGCCCAAATTCTTCATCACCCGCGGTGAAAAATTATCGGCGACCACGTCGCTGATCTGGACCAGGCGCTTGAAAATTTCAGCGCCCCGAGGCTTTGACATGTCCAGCGTAATGGAAATCTTGTTCCTGGCTCCTTCCTGGTAAAGACCTCCCCCGGCGATGGTATTCTTGGCCTCAAGACCATGGAAGGAATGGTTATGGGATTCAACCGCGATAATCTGGGCTCCCAAGCTGGCCAGGTATTTTGTGGCGTGGGGCAGGGCCGCCCAATGTTCCGTGGACAGGACCCGAATCCCGGCCAGGGGTGGGGTGAGGGGAGAGTGTTTGTGAAAATCGCTTGACTGACTTAGCGCCTGGCCTTCCCGCCTGGTCTTTTGCCCCTCGATCTCCTCCAAGACTTCTTTCGTATGCTGGCCGAGCAGCGGTGCCGGACGGCCACGAAACTTTTCGATCTGTTCGGAATAAAAGTAGCGTCCAGGATACTTGGCCTTTCCCGCCACCGGATGTTCGATTTCCAGGAAATAATCCCGGGCCTCGAGCTGGGGGCAGCTCAGGATGGCGGCTTCATCGTGTACCGGCGCCCAGGGAATGCCTCGCTCCTGGGCGCTGTGAAACAATTCAAATCCATCTTTGGCGCGAAACCACGGCAAGATCAGGTCCTTGAATTTCGAAGCGTTTTGCCGGAGCTGCACCAGGTCTTTGAATTTTTCATCATCCAGCTCGGGAAGTCCCACGAAGTCGATCAAATCCTGCATCCACAGCGGGGAAATATGCAGCCAGCCGTTCTCTGTTTCGACGAAGAAGGGGAAGTCGGCGTTGGCGCCTCGCTGTTCTATGGACCCCCAGTAGGCATACCGGGCTGTCTGTTGGTGGATGGTATTGATCATCGGCTCAACGATGGAAACATCGACCCACTGGCCGTACCCGCTGAGTTGCCGCTGCCGGTATGCGGCCAAGCTAGCCACGGCCGCGGCGACTCCGGCCGTGTATTGGAGCTGAGACAGCCCCAGCTTGATCGGTTCACGATCCTTTACCCCGGTCATGTACATCATTCCGGCCAACGCGCTCAAGGTGAGCTCGGTGCCTTGCCAGTCTCGATATGGGCCTAACTGACCGAAGTTTGAGATGGAAGTCATGACCAGGCCGGGATGAATCCTGGCAAGATTCTGGTACCCCAGACCCAACCCGGCCATGACGCCTGGCCGGAAATTCTCGACGACAATGTCCGCGGATGCGGACAGGTCTTTGAATTTTCGCCGGCCCTCTTCCCCTTTCAGGTCCAGGCAGACGCTGCGTTTGTTGGTATTCAAGTAAAGGAACGTCGCACTTTTTTCAGGATGGGGCTCCGAACCGATAAAGGGGTGCAAGCCGCGTGCACCGTCGCCTTGGCCGGGTTTTTCTATTTTGATAACGTCGGCTCCCAAATCGGCGAAAAGCTTGGTGCAGTATGGGCCGGCGATATAATGAGTGAGGTCCAGGACGCGAATACCGCTTAAGGGGTTCGTTTGGCTCAAAACCATATCTCCCAGGAAGGAGTTTGCTGTTTTCTCCACAGAGCCGACCCTTTGACTGGAAATTTAGAGCGAAGGACGCGTATCATTTCAAATTTCATTTGGAAAGTCACCTTTTATACACAACATCATAGTTTGATGCGCATACAGAGCGTCAGAACAAAGCAGACCAAGGCGCGACGAAGGCAAGGAATGAGGCGTACTTTGTTGGTACGCCGCAATGACGAGCCGAGGAGCAACACAGGTATGCGAAGGTATGGCGCTCTGTATAACATTCCAACCCATTTTTACCTGATACAACTGGCCTGCCCCACGACAATCTTTTCCTGTTTCTGGTTTTCCAGCCAGATGTCCAGTTCAATCCTGGTGCCGGCTTCTTCCAGGATATTTCCCGTAACCAGTCCGTGCGCGGTAAGCACGTCCCCGCTGATGGCCCCGCCTCCGATAAAGGAGATTTTTATCTTGCCGTGATAAAGCCAATTTTGGCCGAAGTATAAATACAGCATCTCCAGGATACAATTAAGCAACGTGGAGCCGGGCACCAAGGCGCCGCGCAGGCCGTACTGTTTGGCGTATTCGTCTTCGTGAATCGGGTTAAGGGCTTCCCGGTCGATCGGGAGGTATGCGGTTTTTGTAAGATGGGGGATCTCCTGACCTGGCTCGGCCGCGGGTTTTGTGTCTTTCAATTTCACCGCTCCTTACTCGATAATGAGGCCGGTTTCACGGCTCCTCATCAGCAGGTCTCCATTTTCGTCAATGGTTTCGTATTCGGAAACGACGTAGTTGCGTCCGCGTTTGACGTACTTATCCACAACCTTGCCTCGAATATAAATCTTGGAGCCAATCTTAAACGGCTTGATAAACTCGTGCTCGGACTTGGCCCAGATGGCCGCTCTTAATTTCGCTCCCCCGCGGAAATTCATCCTGGCGTGCTCGCTGATGGTGATTCCGGGTGGGGCCGCGTTTAGTTCTTCCAAACCTTCTTTGGTCTCCCATTGAACCTGTTCGGTGCGTTCTTTGACTGTTTTTTCATCCAGGTCGATCTCCAGGGGTCCAACTTCATTACCAATAGTTATGGATTCAAAAGTCGAATTATTATCCATGCTATCTATGCCTCTTATTTAAATTTTGTCGCCGAAAAGGAATGGTCAGTAACAAGAAAATCCTGATTCATATATCAACCTGAATCAGTGGCAACAGACCGGAATTTATTCTTGGTGTGCCAATGCTGCTTTTTGCCTTAAGCCGAATCTTCGCCGGCCTCAAAAAGGCTCGATCTCGGGTTAGATGACGGATTCTCCATCCACTCGCCGAAGATTTTAAAAAAAACCGATTTTATTGACTCCTGCATAATAAATGTCCTATACTGTGGGCCGGAGGTGAGTTATGAGACCACCCGGAAGCCCACAGGATCTCGAACGTCGTCGTCTTCGCGCCATCGAGTTGTTGAAGCAGGGGCATGCTCCGGTCGAAGTCGCACGGATCGTCGGGTGTGACCGACGGAGTGTGCGGCGTTGGAAGGCCGCTTTTCGAAAAGGTGGCGGTGAAGCCATCAGAGCCCGGCCCTCCCCCGGTCGTCCGCCGAGGTTGGATGAGAAAGACCAGCGTCGCCTGGAAGAAGCACTGCTCAAAGGGGCCAAGGCGGCTGGGTTTCCCACCGACCTGTGGACCTGCCCCCGTGTGGCTCAACTCATTCTCGACAGTTTCGGGCTGCGTTACCACGTCGACCATATCGGCCGTCTCCTGCATGCCCTGGGCTGGAGTCTAATACCATTCACTTAACAAATATCATGCGCAAGGCAACCGTTTTGGTCAAAGCTCTAGGGCCAATTCTGGGCGGAGAGGGAAAGGTGGAGCGAGAGCGCTTCCGGCAGCGCAGGTT
>Ga0315282_10002597_pt1 | contig 32972 bp, 18 predicted proteins | sample YL17G07_20_MG_FD_203693 | JGI IMG/M metagenome (GOLD analysis project Ga0315282, IMG submission 203693) | Sediment microbial communities from Yellowstone Lake, YNP, Wyoming, USA - YL17G07_20 | ecosystem: Environmental > Aquatic > Freshwater > Lake > Sediment | place: USA: Wyoming | collected...
ACGGGAAGTACACGAATTCGGTCGGCGGCTCGGCGATGAAGAGATACTTGCTCATTTTCGCGAGACCCACGACCTGTGCCCACGCCTGATCGCGGTTGACCAGGCGAATGCGCTTGCCGATCGGGTCCTCGTTCGGCCAGTAATGCCGCGCGAACTGCTCGTTGACGATCGCGACCTTCGGCGCGTCGCCCGCGTCCTCGACGCGGAAGCCGCGCCCGCGGAGGATCGTGAGCCCCATCGTGTCGGTAGTGTTCGTCCACGCGTGACGCCAGCACGTTCGCGTTGTCCTTTCCGGCCGGGAACTGAAACCCTTCCGGCGCGATTGCTTCCAGGCCGACGTTGTTCCCCATCGGGGCCGACGTCGCCATCGCGACGCCGACGACGCCGGGCACCTCGCGCGCGCGATCGGCGATGTCCCTGAAGAACCGGGCCGATTGCGCGTCGGTGTAGCGCACCAGGCCCGTGTCGAAACTCATCATCAGCAGGTGGTCGGTGCGATAACCGGGCCCGCCGGCGAGCTGGCTGCGGAAGCCGCGATACATGAAGAGCGCGACGGCGAGCAGCACCACCGAAACGGCGACCTGGCCGCCCACCAGCGTCGCGCGGCCCCAGCGGCGCCGCCGGCCCGGCGCCACCGCGTCGCCGGCCTTCATCACGGCCGTCAGGTCCGCGCGCGTCGCCTGGATCGCCGGTGAGAGGCCGAACAGCACGGCGCTCGCAACCGCGACGGCCAGGCTGAACAGCAGCGCGCGGTGATCCATCCGGAACGAGAGGAGGATGGGCAAGTCCGTCGGCAGCTCGACCTGGCGGAAGAGGATCATGCCGGCGTAGCCCACGCCGAGACCAACGAGGCCGCCGGCAAGCGCGATCAGCAGGCTCTCGGTGATCAACTGCCGGACGAGCCGGCGGCGGCCTGTGCCGATGGCGAGGCGCAGCGCCATCTCGCGCGCGCGCACCGGGGCCCGGCTGGTCAGCAGCCCGGCGACATTGGCGCAAGACGGCCCTTGAGCGTGAGATTCCGCGCGTCGCGGGCCTCGAGCGACGCGGCCTTCGGATCGGTGAGCAGCTGCGGCGACATCATCAGCGGCACGAAGAAATCGGTGCGAACGAACTGATCCATGCCGCTGAACTCCGGCGGGGCGACGCCAATCACCGTGAACGGGTGAGGGTCGATGTCCACGCGGCGGCCGAGGACGGCCGGGTCGGATCCGAACTGCTGCTCCCACAACGCGTGCCCGAGCACGACGAGGGCGTCCCGGCCGGGTACGCGATCCTCTTCGGGGCGGAAGGCGCGTCCGAGGACCGGCCGGATGCCCATCACCGGGAACAGATTGCCGCTGGCGAGCATGCCCATCTTCAACGCGGGCACGGCCCCGGGCCGGGTGGCGAATCCCGCCGTCACGTACGTGAACGCCGTAAGGCCGTCGAAGCTCTTGCTGCGATCGCGGACGTCCACGTAGTCGCGGTACGACGATTCGAGTCCGCTGACACCGAACGCCTCGATGGTGATGGTCGAGCCGACTGTCAACACCTCGCCCGGCCGGGCGACCGGGAGGGGCCTCAAAAGCAGCGCGTCGGCGAAGCTGAAGATCGCGCAGTTGGCGCCGATGCCGATCGCCAGCGAGAGGACGGCAATGACGGTAAAAGCCGGGCCCCTGGCGAGCATGCGGCATCCGTAGCGGACGTCCTGCCACAGGTGTTCCAGCCAGATCATCATGTCAACCTATACGCAGGCCGCTCGGCCATGGTTTCACACCTGGCTGAGGTCCGGGCGGCGGCTGCGCACGTCCTTGCCGGCCCCACCTGCAAGGGCCGAGCGCGCCGGGTTGAGTCTGTAGTTGCAACGACTAGGGGATCGAGCAGCGTGGACTCGGGCCAACGCCTTGAACGAGGAGGCCAGCATGCCGGAGACGACCGCCGACGCCATCCCGTTCGATCCCGAACGGGAGTACTGGGAGAGCTGGTTGCCGCCACGGCTCTCGCAACGCCTCGACCAGATCCGGAAGAAGGTCGAATCCCTGTATGCGCACCAGGCCGGGCAGTACCAGCAACCAGCGATGTTCACGCCGCACGGCCCGGCGCACTGCCGGGCGGTGGAGGATCGGCTGCACGAGCTCATTCCTCACGAGTCCTACAAGCGCCTGAATGAGTCGGAAAGATTCTTTCTGCTGGCTTCGGCCTGGCTGCACGACCTCGGGATGATCCGGGGCATCCTGCCGGGGGATGAGAAGAGGACGGACGACCAGATCCGCGAAGACCACCACAGGCGCTCGGAGCAGTATCTGCATCAGGAGTACGACACGGTCGGCGTCGCCTTCCACGAAGCCGCGTTCTTCGGTCTGCTTGCGAGGCTCCATCGACGTCGCTGCTCTCTCGAGGAGGCTCGCGAAGGCGAGACCCCCGTGCCCGGGCACGATCCGATTCGCCTCCGGCTGTTGGCGGCGTACCTCCGCCTCGCCGACGCCCTGCACGTCGACACCACCCGCGTCGAGAGCGGCGATTCTGCGATCCCCCTGGCCCTCGAAATGCCCAGCGCGGCCAGGCTGCACTGGCTCCGGAGCGTGTTCGTCTCCGCAATCAAGCCCGACGCTCGCGAGCAGAAGCACGAGATCGTAGTCCACGTGAAGTCCGCCCTCCCTGGCGACGATCCAGCGGAAACAGAGCGAATGAACCGCATCGTCGATCGCGTCGCGGAACTGGTGGTTGACGATTTGTCCTCTGAACTCGACACCGTGAAGGACACGTTGACGGACGCCGGCATCTCGTACTTCCTGCGAGTCAGGTGCGAGAAACAGAGCGTGGCGCTTCCGCGCCGTCTTCAACGGGACCTGGCCAGCGCGATGAACGAGTACTTCCTGCTGGACAACCCGAGCAGCTCGATGCTGTTCAGCCTGGTACTCGAATCGCTCTACGACAGAATTGCGCTTCAGCATCCCGATGTCGACCGCGACATCAAGAACTTCCTCACCGAAGTGGATAGACTCGTCTCGTCGCGCGGCCGCCATGCCGCGTTGACCAGGCTCCTCGGTTCCATCCGGCAGCGATGGGAGCGCGACCAGGATCCGATCGCGCTGCGGTCGTGGATCGAGGAGCAGCGACACACGTGGCACGCCAAACGCGTGGCGCTCACCGACCACGCCACGCGGTATCTTGTCCAGGCCATGGGCCGCCCGGGGGCGGAACGGAACCCGGCCACACAGCCGTACACCATCCTTCTCTACGGATACAGCGAGCAGGTCATTGAGGCCCTGAAAGGCTTCCGCCGGGCGATGGCGTTCCGTCTCCTCGAGGAGTACGGGGAGCGGTACCGGCGGAGCGTGGCCCCAGGATCGTCGGAGTGCGTGGAGAGAATGCCGGGCGACCCGAACGCGGAGGCTGCGGAACGGTTCCGGATCTTCGTGTGCGAAGCACAGCCGAAGAACCGAACCGGCTGGGGTGGCCGGGTCCTGTTTCACGACGGGTACAAGTACGCGACCACGCTGTCCAACGCCGGATTCCGCAACATCCACATCATCCCTGACGCGATCGCCTGCACGCTGATGCTACCCAATGCGCGAATCCGGGGCATGCCGAACATCGATTTCCTGAAACCCGCGTGAAGACCGGGTCGACATCAACCATGTGGATGTCGTGATCACCGAGCGGACGTGGGTCACGCAGGATTCGACGTGCCCATGGAGCGGCAGGGCCATCGCCGAAGCGGCGGTTTCAGATGCCCTCGTTTCATCGATCGTCGGGCCCGGCGCAGAAACCTGAAGGGTCGCGCCGGTCCGAGCGCCGTGCCGCAATGGCCGGCGAAGCCGGCTCGCCGGGTGCGTCCGCGTACTCGGACACGTTCCCCGCGCACGCTACTTCTTCAGCGGCGACGGCACGACCGGCGGCTTCATCTGCGCGTCTTTCGTCCGCTGGAGTTCCAGTTCCTCGAACAGCAGGCTCGGCACGATCATCGAGACGAGCGGCCTGCGGCCGCTCATCGCCGTCAGCGCGCCCATGCCCGACATCGACGCCGTGCAGGTGTAAACCGACCGCTCGCGCGACGCCTCGGCGATGTCGCGGAAGGTCCGGTACTCGACGTTCGCGAAGTTCAGCCCCCGAACCGGCTGCTCGGTCCCATCGGCGAGCACCTTCACGACGCGCAGGATCGCCGGCCCGATGCGCGGCCCGCCCGATGCCATGCCCATCGACACGCTCACCATCCCGTCCATCGGCTCGCCCGCCATCTGCATCTCCAGCGGGTCGGCGACCGCTCGGACGATGTAGCCGAACGGACGGTCCTGCGCCTTCAACATGGCCAGGTACGTCGCCTTCAACTCGGCCGCCGGCACCGCACGCGCGCTTTCGACCTGGAACACGCTGGCCTGCGCACCGCCGCCGCGAGAGTGACCGTTCGACTGCGGCAACCGTCTCTGGGGCGTGCGATCCGTCAGCAACGTGACGAGTCTGCCGTCCCGAACCAGCGTCACGTCCTTCGCCGGCACACCATCGTCGTCCACGCGGTAGGCGGCGGGCACGGCCGTGGACCCGAAGCGTTCGAGCGACGGGGTGTCGCCGACCGTGAAGGCTTCGGGCAGCACGCGCGCCCCGATGCGGGTCAGGTAGGGCGACAGCGGAAAGCGCATCGCGGCCGCAGGCACCCCGTCCATTTCGGGCGCCCGCTGACTGAGGAACAACGGGACCAGCGTCTGGGCGAGCAGCAACGGCGCCGCCTGATCCTCGACCAGCACCGGGCCGGTGAAGTCTTCGCCGATCGGCGCCGCCCGCAGCGCCGTGAGGCCCGCAGCGAGGTCCCTGGCGCGCGTCGCGATGTCCGCGGCGGAGGGCAGGCCGTCCAGGGTCTTCGCGTTAGCCGTGAAGAAGTCGCGCAGCATCATGCCATCGGCGGCTTGCGTCCCGGCGACAACCCTCAACATCGCCCAGCCGAACGGCTCGACGACGGTGGACCCCTCGCTGTTCAGGTAATACCGGGTCCCCTGCGACTCGGCGAGCGACACGTCGGAGGTGACAATCTCGGGATAGCCGAGGAACACCGCGGAGATACGCCGCAGATCCTCGGTCCGCGTGCGGGCGGTCAGCGCCGGACGCGCGGCGGGGAGCAGGGTCTGCGCGGGCGTTTCCCGCGAGAAGTCGGGGATCGGCTCGGGGTCGGCCGCGCGGTTCTGGGCGGCGGCCTTCTTCTTCGACATCGTCTGCACCGCGCGCTTGTAGGCGGCGTCGGTCGCCAGCCAGATCTCGCGCCGCATCACGTAATAGTCGTCGTCCAGCGGCACCGACAGGTCGTACTGCCCGTAAGTCGAGAGCATGCCGGGGTCGCCGCCGTAGGCGACGAAGCGCGAGCTGTCCACGTTGTAGTCGCCGACGCGGACGTCCACGCGGAACGAACGGCGGTGCGAGCTGGAATCGTTCACGACCGTTCCGAGCGTCGCGGACACCATGGCGGCCGCGGTGTCCTCGATCGCGTAGGCGATGTAGTAGGGACGCGGCTCGTTCCCCATGCGCAGGCCGTCCATGGCCCGCCGCATCTCTTCCTGCATCGCCTGCAGAATCGGATCCTGTTGCGCGCGCGGCGCGGGCCCGAACTGGAGGCCCGCCGCAACGAGGAGCGTCGTCACAATGGCTCTCTTCATGGCTGCCTCCGTTCAGCTCGGTTTCTTCCTGTCGGGCGGCGGCAGGATCGGCGGCGTTTCCTGCGAGTGCGCCTTCTTCTGCACTTCCACCTCGCTGACCAGCAGGGCCGGCGAGATGGCCGACACCGGGACGCCGCCGCTTTCGGCGCCGCACACGCCGTTGAAGATGTCCACCCTGTCGCTGGTCGCCACGATCTTACCGAAGGCCGCGAGCGGCGTGCCGATCAAGTCCACGCCCCGAACGAGTTCCGGCGGCCGGGCGTCGGCGTAGACGCGGTAGACGAGGGTCGGCAGCACCGTGAAGGCGTTCGGGATCATGCGGCCGGTAAACGTGAAGCCGCCCTCGATGTTCTCGAACAGCAGCCCGAACGGCTTGCCCTGTGCCTTCACCTCGCTCTTCAGCCGGTCGATCAGTTTGTCGTAGGGAATCGACTGCGTCGACTCGACGATCAGGTTCGACTGGCGCGCCACCGGCGTGTACCCCGTCTGCGCGCGCCCGTGGCCGTTCGAGGTGGCGAAGCCGGGAATCGGCGACCGGCCCATCAGGAATCCCTTCAGCACCCCCTTGTCCACCACGGTCACGCGCTGCGCCTTCACGCCTTCGTCGTCGTACAGGTAGTAGCCGGCGAGCTCCTGGCTGCCGTACTTCGCCAGCGTCGGGTCGAAGATGACGCTGATGAACGGCGGCAGAATCGGCTTCCCGACACTCTTGGCGAAGGTCTGCGACTCGTTCACGTTCTTCTGGCGATGGCCTTCGACGCGATGACCGAAAATCTCGTGGAAGAAGACAGCGGAGGCGCGGCCCGACAGCACCGCCGGCCCGGTGTAGGGTTCGACGATCGGCGCGGCCCGCAGCGCCGCCGCCTGTTTCATCATCGTGCGCACGTCCGCCAGCATCTGTGGTTCGCCCGGCAGTCCGCCGGCGGTCGTCGCGTCGTACCGGACGTAGAGCGGCAGCTCCATGCCGTCGCCGGCTTTCGTCAGCATCTGGACGAACAGCTGCCACGACACTCGCCCGGTCAGCAGCCGCGTCCCCTCGCTGTTCACGTAATAGCGGTTCTCGGCGGCCACGATCAACCCGGCATCGGCCAGGTAGATCTGCGGATCGTCGGCGAAGGGCGCGGTGATGCGGCGCAGCCGCTGCTCCCACTGCCTGGTGTCGATCGCGTAGCTCGCGGGCTGGCCGGCAAACACCTGGGGCGTCTCGCGCGAGAAGTCGTCCGACGCCGATTCTTCCTTGACCTTCGTCGCGACGTTGGTCTTCACCCGCATCAACGACGCGACGGCGTCCTTGTAGCGCCGGTCGGTCGCGCGCCAGATGACGGCCCGGATGGGCACCTCGTCGTCGGTGAGCGGCAGCGGCACCCGTGCGAAGGACGACCCGCCTGTCGAACCGCCACGCATCTGGTGACTGCTGTCGAGGTCGTAGTTGCCCACGCGCACTTCGGAGGTGAGCGTGCGGGTGTGGTTTTCGCCGCTCTGCACGATGGCGCCGAACGTCGCGGTAATGGAGGTCGTGCGCGCATCGGTGACGCCGTAGCCGACGAAGTACGGCGGCGCATCCTGCTTCTTCAGGACGTCGAGATTGCGCGTCATCTCCGATTGCAGGATGGCGAGCAGGGAATCGGCCGGCGCCGCGTGCGGCGAAGGCCCGAGCGTCGCGAGGATCGCGAGCAGGCAGCCGGCGAGAAGCGCGTGCCGGAATCGCTTCATGGGCGTCTCCACTGCAGGAGGCCGTCCGGGTAATGCCCGACGGCCTCCTACCAGCCGCGCTTCGCGCGGAGAGTCGATCTCTACACGCCGAGCGGCGCGAGGCTCGCTTCCAGTCGGGTCGCGATGGCGGCGAGGAACTCGTCGCTGCCGACCACCTTCGGCTCGGGGGGCGGCGTCGCCAGCCGCGCCAGGTCGCCCGTCATCACGCCGCTCGCGATGGTGTCGACCGAGGCCTGCTCCAGCCTCCCGGCGAATTCCACGAGCGCCGGCAGCTGATCGAGTTCGCCGCGCTTACGCATCGCGCCCGTCCAGGCGAAGATGAGCGCCATCGAATTGGTGGACGTCTTCTCGCCTTTCAGGTGCTTGTAATAGTGCTTCTGCACGGTGCCGTGCGCCGCCTCGTACTCGAACAGGCCGTCCGGTGACACGAGCACCGAGGTCATCATGGCCAGGCTGCCGAAGGCCGACGCCACCATGTCCGACATGACGTCGCCGTCGTAGTTCTTGCAGCACCACAGCATGCCGCCCTCGCCCTTCATGACCCGGGCGACGACGTCGTCAATCAGCGTATAGAAGTACTCGATTCCCGCCGCCTCGAACTTCTTCCTGTACTCGGCCTGGAACACCTCTTCGAACAGCAGCCTGAACGTCTGATCGTAGACCTTCGAGATCGTGTCCTTGGTGGCAAACCACATGTCCACCTTCTGGTCGAGCGCGTAGTTGAAGCACGCGCGCGCGAAGCTGCGGATCGACTTCTCGGTGTTGTGGATCGACTGCAGGATCCCGGGGCCCTTGAAGTCGTGAATCAGCAGGCGCCGTTCGTGCCCGTCCGCGCCCGTGAAGACCAGTTCGCCCTTGCCGGGCCCGGGCACGGCCATCTCGACATTCCTGTAGACGTCGCCGTACGCATGGCGGCCGACGATGATCGGCTTCTTCCAGCCGCTGACGCCCGGCTTGATGTTGTCCACCAGGATCGGCTTCCGGAAGATGGTGCCGTCCAGCATCGCGCGGATCGTGCCGTTCGGGCTCTTCCACTGCTGCTTCAGGCCGTACTCCTTGACCCGTTCCTCGTTCGGCGTGATCGTGGCGCACTTCACGCCCACGCCCAGGCGCTTGCAGGCCTCGCCGGCCTCCAGCGTCACCTTGTCCTCGGTCTCGTCGCGGTGCTTGAGCCCGAGGTCGTAGTACTCGACCTTCAGGTCCACGTAGGGCGCGATCAGCCTGTCCTTGACCCAGGCCCAGAGGACGCGGGTCATCTCGTCGCCGTCCATCTCCACCAGGGGCGTCTTCATCGGGATTTTGTGCAGCATGATGTCCTCTATTAATTAGACCGGGGCTTCGCCCCGGACCCCGGCTCGGTCGCTCGTGGGGCCCCGAACGCCCCACTCCGCTCCCTCGCGGGCGCGCTGTGCGCGCCGCCGTTATGCGGCGAGCAGAACGCGATCCCCGTAAAGGGCCGCATAACGGCCTATGACCTCGCCTCAATCCGTGTCTTGATCCACGGCAGCTTGCCGCCCGCTTTCAGGATGGCGGCGTCGAGCGGCGAAAGGGCGTGGACCAGTTCCGCAGTGGTTCCCCTGGTGACGTTCTTCAGCACGACCGGTCCTCCAAGGTCGCCGATGTGCACCTGCAGCACGTCGCCCGCCTCGATCCCGTCGTAGTCCGCCGGGTTCTTGAACGTCAGCGGCACGATGCCGAAATTGATCAGGTTCGCCAGGTGGATGCGCGCGAAGGAGCGCGTGATGACTGCCTTCACGCCGAGGTACTTGGGGGCGAGCGCCGCGTGCTCGCGGCTCGATCCCTGCCCGTAGTTGTCGCCCCCGATGATGAAGCCCCCGCTCGACGCCCGCGCCCGGCGCGAGAACGTCGGATCGACCGCTTCGAAAACGAACTTCGAGATCTCGGGGATGTTGCTCCGCAGCGGGAGCACCTTCGCGCCCGCCGGCATGATGTGGTCGGTCGTGATGTTGTCGCCGACTTTCAGGAGAACCTCGCCCTCGAGCACGCCGGCCAGCGGCGGAAACGCCGGCAGCGGAGCGATGTTCGGACCTCGCAGGATCTGGACGGCGGCGGCCTTCGACTCGGCCACCGGCCGGATGAACATGTTGTCGTTGACGACGAAACGGTCGGGCAGCACGGGCGCCGGCGCCTTGCCGAGCGAGCGCGGATCGGTCAGCGCCCCCGCGAGCGCCGTTGCGGCGGCCACCGCCGGCCCCACGAGGTACACCTTGGCGTCCTTCGTGCCGCTGCGCCCCTCGAAGTTGCGGTTGAAGGTGCGCACCGAGACCGCTCCGGATGACGGCGCCGCGCCCATACCGATGCAGGGGCCGCAGCCGTTCTCGAGGATACGCGCGCCGGCGGCGACCAGGTCGCGCAGGTCGGCGTCCTCGATCAGGTGCTCCACCACCTGCCGGCTTCCGGGGCTGACCGTCAGGTGCAGGCCCTCCGCGATCGTTCGACCCTTCAGAACCGCCGCCGCAATCTTCAAGTCCTTCAGCGACGAGTTCGTGCACGAGCCGATGCACACCTGCTGCACCGGCAGCGCGCCGATTTCCCGTATCGACTTCACCGCTCCCGGGCTGTGCGGCATGGCGGCCATCGGCTCGACCGCCGCGAGATCGATCTCGATCACCTCGTCGAACGCCGACGCCCCGTCCGCCTCGAGCGCCAGCCACTCCTTGCCGCGTCCCTGCGCCTCGAGGAACGCGCGGGTGACCTCGTCGCTCGGGAAGATCGACGTCGTGGCGCCGGTTTCCGTCCCCATGTTCGTGATGGTCGCGCGCTCCGGCACCGACAGCGTCCGGACGCCCGGGCCGAAGAACTCGAACACCTTCCCCACGCCGCCCTTCACATCGACGCGCCGCAGCAGCTCGAGGATGACGTCCTTGGCCGACACCCACGGCTGCAGCGCCCCGGTCAGCTTCACGCCGACGACGCGCGGGTACTTGATACGGAACGGTTCACCGGCCATCGCGCACGCGACGTCGAGGCCGCCCGCGCCCATGGCGAGCGAGCCGATGCCGCCCGCCGTCGGCGTGTGGCTGTCGCTGCCGAGCAGCGTCCGGCCGGGCCGGGCAAAGCGTTCGAGGTGCAGCTGGTGGCAGATGCCGTTGCCGGGACGCGAGAACACGATGCCGTACTTCGCTGCGATGGTTCGCAGGAAGTTGTGGTCGTCGGCGTTCTTGAAGTCGTCCTGCAGCATGTTGTGATCGACGTAGCTGACCGACAACTCCGTCATGACGCGCGGGATCCCGATGGCCTCGAACTGCAGGTACGCCATCGTGCCCGTGGCGTCCTGCGTCAGCGTCTGGTCGATGCGCACGGCCACCTCGCGTCCGACGGCCGGCTCGCCGTCCACGAGATGGCGTTCGATGATGCTGCGGGTGACGGTGGTCGTCATCTTCCTCCTCCGATGTCCAGCGGGCGCGAACGGCAGCCGAGCCGCGTGCGGCGCGCCTGCGATATAAAAGGTGATCCGAAATGGGGGGCTTTCGGGAAACAATGGCGCCGAACGACTACGAGGAATGCCGATTATAGTCCCCGCGCACCGAATCATGGGAGCCATCATGTTGAAACGCGCCGCCGCGACCGCCGTGCTCGTCGTGCTCGCTGTGCTTGCCGCTCCTGCTCAACAGGCGCCCGACGCCGCGGGTATCCTCAACTCGATCGACGCGAAGACAGATCAATACGCTGCAATCGCGAAGCAAATCTGGGACTACCCGGAGCTGGGCTTCCAGGAAGAGCGGAGCAGCGCGCTGCTGCAGAAGACGCTGGCCGACGCGGGCTTCAGCGTCGCGAAGGGCGTGGCAGGTATGCCCACCGCCTTCACCGCCAGCTACGGCACCGGCAAGCCGGTCATCGCCATCGTCGGCGAATTCGACGCGTTGCCAGGCCTCTCGCAGGCGGCCGGCGATCCGGCCCGCCGCCCGGTGAAAGCCGGTGCGTCCGGCCACGCGTGCGGCCACAACCTGCTCGGGACGGCTTCGGCGGCAGCAGCCATCGCCGTCAAGGAGTGGATGATCCGGACAAAACAGGCCGGCACGGTACGCTACTACGGCACGCCGGCCGAGGAAGGCGGCGGCGGCAAGGTCTACATGGTGCGCGAGGGCCTGTTCAAGGACGTGGACGCAGTCGTCACGTGGCATCCGGGCGATCAGAACAGCGCGAACCCGGCCAGCTCGCTCGCGACCATCGCGGCCTATTTCAGGTTCTACGGTGTCGCGTCGCACGCGGCGGCCTCGCCCGACAAGGGACGCTCGGCGCTCGACGGCCTCGAGTCGATGGACTACATGGTGAACATGATGCGCGAACACGTCCCGCAGGAGACGCGCATCCACTACATCATCAGGAAGGGCGGCGTCGCCTCGAACATCGTCCCCGACTACGCCGAGGCCGAGTACCAGGCGCGGCACCCCGACATGCGCGTGCTGCAGGACATCTGGGATCGCATCGTCAAGGCGTCCGAAGGCGCAGCGATGGGTACGAGCACCCGCGTGGAGCACGAGATCCTGATGTCGTACTGGAACGTGCTGCCGAACGAGACGCTGACGGCGGTCGCGCACCGCAACCTGACGAAGGTCGGCGGCGTCGAGTATTCGGCCGACGAGCAGGCGTTCGCAGACAAACTGCGCGCGACGCTCATCGACGCGCGGACGCCGATGGGCGTGCAGAAGGAGATCGCGCCGATGAAGCTGGGACTCGTCGGTTCGGCGTCAACCGACGTGGGCGATATCAGCTGGAACGTGCCGACGGCGCAGTTGACGGCGGCGACCTACGTGCCCGGCGTGCCGGGGCACAGCTGGCAGGCGACGGCGTGCACGGGGATGTCGATCGGCTTCAAGGGGATGATCGTGGCCGCGAAGACGATGGCGCTGACCGTTTCGGATCTGTTCAAGGACCCGGCGACGATCGCGCGGGCAAGAGAGGAGTTCCTCAAGAAGCGCGGAGGCCCGGACTTCAAGTACAGCTCGATCGTCGGCAACCGGCCGCCGCCGCTCGACTACCGGAAGGGGACGTAGTTACTCTGCTGGCTCACGGCTCAGGGCTCAAGACTCACGGCCTGTCTGGCTCACGGCCGGCTTTGCTCAGGTTCGTCTGCCCCCGGAGGGCTCAAGGCCACTTGATTAGTTCCTGCCCTCCAGGGATGAGTTGGCGCTGCTGTATCGCAATCTGAAGGCAACGGGAGCCGGCGCGTTCGAGGACGGCGGCGTGGCCGACAACTTCAATTACTGGACCTCGTCGCAGCAGGGGCGTGCGCCTGGAAAGACGACGATACGTCGCCGTCGTCGTGACCGGCTCGGCGCTGGCGTTCAGATCGGTAAACGTGATCACGAGTGAGCGGTCCGCGTTCAGTCCCCACGCCTCCTTGTGTTCGCTGCATCGCAAGGCATCGCGTGGGCCGCGGCAGACGCGATGCCGGATGGCGAACGTTTCGCCCTCCCACCCGGTCGAACGCTCCTCGGACGTCACCGTGTCGCTGTCGGCGGCCCCCAGCTGGATAGTTCCGGCGACCCAACCCGACACCGGACCTTCCATGTCGAGGGTCTCGGAGGTCACCGCGGTCTTGAAGTGGCGCGTGACCCTCAGCGGCCTGAACGGTGGCTTCGTCGACACCGACTGCCGCACGTCGAGCCGAGAAGGGACACCCGATGCAGGGTCGGCCCGGCCGGCGAGCACCCAATGTCCCGACAAGTCTGGCCTCTTCCGGGCCGCCATGGACCGCGAAGTCTGTACGCTGCCTCGCGTGTGATTTCGCTGTCGCACCCTGGGCGCGTCGCGACCGCAAATCCGCCGCAGCGCGCGGCCGATCGTTTGACCGCCTTCTCACCCGGGCTTAGGATTGGCTCGGCAAGCTCGTGCAGGCAAACCGATGATTGGCGAGACCCTCTCGCACTACCGGATCATCGAGCGCGTCGGCGGGGGCGGCATGGGCGTCGTGTACCGGGCGCGCGACGAGCGGCTCGATCATGACGTCGCCGTCAAGGTGCTCGCCGCCGACCTGCTGTCGGACAAGGCCGCCGGCACGCGGTTTCGCCAGGAGGCGCGCGCCCTCTCGCGCCTCAACCACCCGAACATCTGCGCGGTCTACGACTTCGACTCCGAGCGCGGCGTGTCGTTTCTCGCGATGGAGTACATCGCGAGCCGCTTGGCGAGGCCGCGACGCGCGCGTTGTCGTCGGGAGGTCCACGTGCGGCTGCCCGCGTGATCGCCCGTGCGCTGGCGTCCCCCGCTCCCCCTGCGCCGCCCAGGGCGCTCGTGGTTGCCACGTGGTACTCGCGGGCGGGTGACGCGGATCAGGCGCTGCAGTGGCTCGAAAAAGCCTACGAGAACCACGCGCCGTTTCTGCTTCACCTCAAGGCTGCCCAGGCCTTCGATCCGCTGCGCGGCGACCCCCGCTTTGTCGCCCTGTTGAAACGGATCGGCTTCCCAGACTGAACGGCGAGTCGAGTCGCCTCTGCACGCCGCGTTCGGCCGGCGTGTCGTTGCGTTGCCTCGACGGTGTGTCTATCATTGCGGCATCCTCGGAACGCTGATTTCGCTCGGCACGCGCGGCTCGAGTGACGCGGAGACAGGTTTGTGGGCGGATCGCAGCGCAAGGCGTCACGCAAGGTCGCACCCCGCTCCGGCATCGTTCGGGACGCACCGAAACGCCGCTCGAACGTTCCTGTCTATATCCTCCTGATCGCCGCGGTCGCCGCCGTGTTCCACCGGCTCGTCGGCTACGAGTTCGTGGACCTGGACGACCTGACCTACGTCGTCGGCAACCCGGCCGTCACCGGAGGCCTCACCTTCCATGGCCTGGCGTGGGCGTTCACGGGTTCCTACGAGGGCTACTGGGCTCCGCTGACGTGGCTGTCGTACATGGCGGACGTCCAGCTGTTCGGCGTCAACAGCGGCGCGCTTCATGCGATCAACGTGCTGCTGCACGCCGCCAGCGCCTGCGTCCTCTTCGCCGCCCTGAAGCGTCTGACGGGCGCTCACTGGCGAAGCGCGATCGTCGCGGCTCTGTTCGCCGTTCACCCGTTGCACGTCGAATCGGTCGGCTGGATCGCGGAGCGCAAAGACGCGCTCAGCACCTTCTTCTATTTCCTGACCCTCTGGGCGTACGCGCGATACGTCGAACGGCCCTTCAACTTCGCTCGGGGCAGGCCCTTCGACGTCGCCCAGGGCAGGACGGCGATCGCACGCTACGCGCTGGTCGTCGCGGCATTCGGCTGCGCGCTGATGTCCAAGCCGATGGTGGTGACGCTGCCCGTGGTGCTGCTGCTGCTCGACGCGTGGCCGCTCGGACGCGTCCGTCTCGGGCTGGAGCCCGGAACCTACGAACGCGGCAGTCAGGCCGACACGAAGCGGGTGGGCCTTGCCCCACAACACGCAGGTTCCGGCCTTCAGGCCGGGACGACGACGTGGCGCGCTCTCCTGTGGGAGAAGGTCCCCCTGTTGACGATGGCGCTGGTCGTCGCCGTCGTCACTGTCGTCGTGCAGAGCCGCGCCGGCGCGGTCGCGTCGCTCGATGTCGCAGCGCCCTCGACGCGCGTCGCCAACGCGCTGGTGTCCTGCGCCGTTTATCTCGTGAAGATGGCGTGGCCGAGCGGCCTCGCGGCTCTCTATCCGTATCCCCAGGCGGTGCCCGCGTGGCAGACGGTCACCGCCGCGGTGCTGCTCGCCGGGATCTCGATCGCCGCGGTGCGGGAGCGCCATCGCGCTCCATACGCGCTCGTCGGGTGGCTGTGGTACCTCGTGACGCTCGTGCCCGTCCTCGGGTTCATCCAGGCCGGACCGCAGGCCCGCGCCGATCGCTACACGTACGTCGCGATGACCGGCGTCAGCATCATCGCCACGTGGGGCCTCGCGCAGATGCTCGAGCGCCGTACGCGCGGCCGCGTCGCGCTTGCCGCCGGCGCGTGTGCCGTGCTCGCCGCCTACGGCGTCGTCGCCTTCCAGCAAGTACAGTACTGGCGCGACAGCGAGTCGCTCTTCCGTCGCGCGCTCGCCGTCACGACTCGCAACTATGTCGCGCACAAGGCGCTCGGCGGGACGCTGCTGCACAGGCATCAGCTCGCCGAAGCGATCGCCGAGTTGCGGAGAGCAATTGCCCTCGCGCCGCGATACGCCGATGCCTACTCGGATCTCGGCAACGCGCTGGTCGCGGCCAGGCAGCCCGAAGAAGCTGTCACCTATCTGACAGAGGCCGTGCGATTGCAGCCCGCCGACCTTGGATTCCGCGTGAATCTCGGCAGCGCCCTGTACGCGCTGCACCGCAGCCAGGCCGCCGAGGTCGAATACCGGGAAGCGCTCAGACTCGCGCCCGACAGCCACGAGGCCCATTCGGGCCTCGGCCTGGCGCTGGCACAGGAGGGCCGGCTCGAAGAGGCGCGACGCGAGTTGACGGCAGCGATCCGGTTGAACCCCGCGTACGCCGACGCACGTCTGAACCTCGCGACGGTGCTCGCGCGCATGGGTCGCGCCGAGGAGGCCGTGCACGCCTTCACGGAGTTCAACAGGTTGAACCCAGATGCGCCGGACGGGCACGTCGGCCTCGGCACGCTGCTCGCGCGGCAAGGCCGTATGAACGAGGCGGTGGCCGAACTCTCGATCGCGGTCCGGATGAAGCCCGGCGATGCGATGCTTCGCAGCAATCTCGGCATCGCGCTGGTGTCGGCGGGCAGACTCGACGAGGGGACGGCGCAGCTCGCCGAGGCGGCGCGGCAACGGCCCGACGTGCCCGAACTGCAGCAGAACCTCGAGCTCGCCCTGGCGATGCGCGCGACGCCGTCGCACGGCGCCGCTGCGGCTGCAGATCGACCGGCGCGCCCGCCTCGCTGACCGGGGCAATCAGGATGACTCCGGCGTCAGAAATCCTTGCGGCGATGGTAGATGAGGCGCGGGTTCGCGCAGCGGGGCCGGTAGAAGTCCTTGACGACGTCGATCGGCAGAATCACCCACGGGGCGACGCGCGACATTCCGTTCTTGGTGAAGACCAGGTTGTCGGCCAGGTACACCGCAGCGTGGAAAAGGGTGCCCGTCTCATCGAGCATCGCGACGACGTCACCGAACTCGAAGGAGTTGTCGATGACGTAGTAGTCCTGTTTCAGGCGCTCGGCAGCGAAATCGATATCGAGGTACCGGTCATCGGGCCTGTCGCTGAAGAAGTTCAACGCCGTCCACAGGCAGTTGGCGAGGGTGGAGCGGTCCAGGTCCTGCGCCGTGAGACGCGGGTACCGGTAGAGGCGTTCGCGGGCAAACGACGGCAGCAGGTGGACGATGTCGAGTGAACGGTCGGCCCCCGCCCCGACGATCGACTCGAGCAGCGGTCGTATGTCGGTGCGCCGCCCTCCGCGGCCCCAGTAGTCGGCCAGCGCCGGCACGTCCGAGAGTTGCGGAATCGACAGCCTGACCCTGAGGGTCGTCTGCCGCAAGAGCGCTTTGGCAAGGTGGCGGAGTTCGTCGAGATCGGTGATCTGCGACCGGACAAGCGCGGCGTCCGCGAAGTACAGGTGCCGGCCGTACCGGTAGATCAACGGTTCCACGAGCCGGCGCGTGGCCGGGGAAATCGCAGACGATCCGAGCCAGGCGTCAATCGAGTCGCCGGCGTACCGAAACGCATTCGCTTGATCGGCGTTCAACGCGCTCTTCGCCAGCTGGACGTAGAGCCGGGCGCGCACATCCGGGGCCAGGCCGCGCACCAGGTCCTGATCCGGGGTCAGCACGAGCCCGCGGATCTGCGGAGCCGCCTGCGCGGTCGACATCAGCTGCGACACCTGTTCCCGGCTCAGGCCGATCGATGACAGAAGCGCGTCGGCCTCTTCCGGTCGCGTCGCCGGCATGAACCACCACTTGCCGGCATCGGGCTCCCGCGCCCAGTCGTCTTGCAGCAATTCGATCGGTGGCGAGATCACAATGGGCGAGAGGATGAGCGTGCCCCAGGGGCCGGCCACCATGGCTTGCTGATCTTGCCCCGTGGACCGTGTCTCGGCAGTTGCTGACGAACGCGCCGACACGCCCTGACGCCACACGTACACGCCGCCGATCACCAGCCAGGGAGTGACGACGAGGAGGCCCAGGATAATCAGCCAGATTCTGGGTACCGCAACGACGGAGGTGTGGACCGGGCGGTCACCAGGGGATGGGGTCCTCACGCGCGACGACATACGATGGGTTCTCCGGCAGGCAGGGCAGGCCTTGCTGGTGATTACGTTGCGCGACGCAGTAGCGTTTACCGCCCATCCGCGCTACCTGACAATCTCGAACGCGATCGCGGGCAGCGTGCCCATCGGCACGCGGCGGCGCGCCGTGGCTGCCTGCTGCGCGCCGCGGCCGGTCCGCTCGCCCGAAACAGTCACGATCAGGTTGCCGCGCAGGCCCGGCATGATCCTTGCCGCGTCTGCCTGCAGCACGAACTGAGCGCCCGGCGGGCCAGAAGCAGGCGGGAGGCGGGAGGCGGAAGGCGAGGCGTCGATCGAGACGTCGCGCAGCGTGATCCCGTCGGGCGGCTCGCTGAGCTCGAATTTCACGTCCTCGAACGTCAGCCACGCGGGCGGCAGCGCGACGCGCACGCGCACGGTGCCGCCAGCGGGAATTCGCACCGGCTGCGCGCTGACAATGGTTGCCGCGATTCGCGTCGCGCCGCGCCCGGTGACCGAGATCCGCAACTCGTCGGCCGGCACCAGATGCTGGTAGGCGAATGCCTGCATCATCTGCTCGGCCGGCACGGCGTCGTGCACGACCGTGCGCCCGTCGATGTTCGCGCGGCCTTCCACTGTGACGGCAGTGGGGGCGGGCGGACCGGTCGCCTCTGCGAGGCTCGTCGCGACCGGCGGCACGGTCAGCGTCACGCGCACGCGGTCCTGCCCCGCCGGAACGAGGCCTCCGCTCAACATGTACGAAGTCCGGAGGTCCGACTCTCGGACCTCCGGACTTTCGGACTTTCGGACCTCCTTGAGCGACAGCGCGATGTCGCCCGCGAACCCGTCCTTCCTGATCGCGTAGACCGTGAGCGGCACCGACGCGGAGCCGCTGGCGTTGATCTGCGACGGCGCAACGCGCAGTTCGAAGTCCGGCCTCGGCGCGCTGATGCGCAGCCGGTACGCGTATTGCTGGCCGCCTTGGTGCTGTACGTCCGCGATGCGCACGAAGTACGTCCCGGTCGCCGGCAACGCTGCCGCGAGCAGCGAATCGGCCTGGTGCGTAACGAGGCCCGCCGCCTTGTCGTCGTGATCGTCGTTGAACGCCAGCCGCCGGCCGGCCGCGTCCGTCAGTTCGAGGACCGAATCGAGCGGCGAATCGAGCCGGCGTGCCAGTACTTCCGCGACGATCTGGTCGCCCGAGCGGCCCGTGAACGAGAACACATCCACGTCGCCGGGCTCCTGGATGCGCCCGTTGACGATGACCGGCAGCGCGACCCGTTGCGCGTCCTTCCGCGAGTCGTTCGATTCCCGCTCGAACGCTTCGGGCAACGAGTCCACCGCAAACGGCACACGGTTGGAACCCACCTTTCCACTGCGCTCGAAGAGCGAATAACCCCCAGGTTGCCCGCCCTTCGTATCCATCGTCACGGTGGAGGTCGGCAGATTCCACCCGGTCACCGCGACCTTCGTTCGTTCGCCGATGCGCCCGCCGAGCGGAAAGATGCTCGTAACGAACGGCAACTCGCCGATCGAGATTCGGTACACGAAGTCCTCGCGCCCCCGGTACAACGCGTCCTTGATCTCCACGACGTAGTCGCCGTCGGCGGGAATCTGGTAGTGAAGCACCGGGTCCGGCTCGAACCGGTAGTCATCGTCGTAGGCGAGCTCGCGGCCGGTAGCGTCGTAGAGCGCGAGCGTCGCCTGGAACCAGCCGGGCACCGCGTCGGCGAGGTACGGCATCAGGTCGCGCGCGCTGGCGGCGATGACGATCTGCCGGCCCTCGAGGGCGTGGAAGCGGTAGCGATCGACGTCGCCGGGCATGTATTGCTGCGGCTGGCGCAAAGGGAACTGCATTCGATCGATGTCGCCGGGAATCATGCGGCCGTTGACGATGGCCGGAAGCGTAATCTCGAGCTCGGCGTCCGCCTTGCCGGTCTTGACGTCCTTCTCGCGGAACTCCGGCACCTGGCCGACCTGGAACACCAGCGGATTGGTGAGGCCGAGCGGCGTCTGCAGTCGCATCTGCCGATCGCCGGGGTTGGCATCGGGCGCGATGGTCACCTCGAGTGTCACGATCTCGGCAAGCCCCGGGTTCGCATTGCGGCGCAGCGAATCGCCGATCTTCATCCGCGCGTCGAGCAGCTGTTTCTGCAGTTCGGCGCCCTTGCCCTGCTTCTGCAACTCCTGCAGCTTCTCGCGCAGCTCGGTGATTTGCTGGCCGTTGAGCGGCTTGTCGTGCGAGACGACCTCCGCCTGGACGCCGCGGCCCGACACGACGACGCCCGCGACGCCGTCGAGGAAGCGGCCGCCCACCTTCACCTGAAACGTCGTGCCCTGCTGCCCGCCCGCCGGATACACGTAGCCGACGCGCGGATTGTTCTGCGGCTGTTGCGCGCGCGGTGTCGCAACAATTGCAGGCGTTCCGACCAGACAGGCAGCAAGCAACGAACGGATAACGTTCATGCCATCTTCCTGCATCGCGCAGCGCGACTCAGGCCACCGAGCGAGCCATAGACGCAAGACAAGCGGTCAGGCGCCGAAACCTGCGACGGAGGCCAACCGCGACCATGCCGTGGGGTATGGGGGCCACGCACCCGGCCTGAGCCCCGCGGCGTTGAGGAGACGTTAAGCCGGAGGAGCAGGTTTGCCGGGGACAGGGCTCGAACGGTGGCCTGAGTCGCGATGCGCGATGCTCCCACGTCATGGGCGGACGCGAAGTCGGCCCCTGCAGCGCCATCACATAATCTCGTCCAGCGGATGGTTGCCGCCCACGCCGGCGGCGGCGTCCGGCGTCAACCGCACGTCCTGGCCGTCGGGGCTCGGCAGCTTCGCCTGGGGGTCGAGGCCGAGCAGCCCGTACATGCTCGCGATCACGTCCGCGGGATACACCGGGCGATCCGTCACCTCTTCGCCCTTCGCGTCGGTTGCGCCCACGACGTGCCCCCCCTTGAACCCGCCCCCGGCGAGCACCGCGCAGAATGCGTTGCCCCAATGACCGCGCCCGCCGTTCCACGGCGGCTCCCACTGCACGCGCGGCGTTCGGCCGAACTCGCCGGTCCACCAGACGATCGTGCTGTCCAGCAGGCCGCGCTCCGACAGGTCCTGCAGCAGCGCGGCCATGGCCCTGTCCATCTGCGGCAGGCGCTGGCGCATGATCTGGAAGTGCTGCCTGTGCGTGTCCCAGCCGCTGTAGTTGATCGTGATGTAGGGGACGCCGCGTTCGACCAGGCGCCGCGCGACGAGACACGACTGCCCGAACGTGTTGCGCCCGTAGCGTTCCCGCATCTCGCCTTTTTCCTGCGACAGGTCGAACACCTTGCCCGCGTCGCCGAGGATCAACTCGTACGCCTCGCCTTCGCCTTGCACAAAGGCGTCGAGGACCGCGCGCGCCGCCGATTGCGGCCGGGCGCGGTCTTTCAGGACGCCGCCGAACGTGTCCAGCTGGTGCAGCAGGTTGCGCCGATCGCGTTGCCGCGCGTCGGAGATTCCCTGCGCCACGACGCCCTGGACCAGGAACGGCGTCTGCTGGGGATCGCCGCCGGTGGCGAACGGCGCGTAGCGGGGCCCGAGGAAGCCCACTTCCGAGAAGCGCCCCTGCAGCTGCGTGAGCACGACGTAAGGCGGAATCAGGCCGCGGTAGCCGGCGTTGTATCCCTTGAACAGCGACACGACGGCGCCGACGCCCGGGAATACCAGCCGCTCGCCCGGTTTGCGGCCGGTCTGCACCATGTAGGACGCCGTCTCGTGCGCGTTGATGCCGTGCGTCATGCCCCGCACGATCGAGTACTTGTCGGCCTGCTTCGCCAGCAGCGGCAGCAACTCGCCGACGACGATGCCGTCGGCATTGGCAGCGATCGGTTTGTCGAGGGGACCGCAGTAGTCGTAGCCGGCGGCGGGCTTGGGATCGAACGTGTCGAGGTGCGAGGGACCGCCCCACATCCAGATCTGGATGACCGCTTTGGCCTTCGGTGCGCTCGCTGCCGCACGCAGGCGGGCACGCAACGGGTTCGACAGCAGCGCGCCCGCCGCGGTGAGCAGACCGGTCTTGAGTGCTTCGCGCCTCGTCACGTACATCACGGGTGCTCCGTGCTGAGTGCTATGTGCCAGGTGCGGTGCTGAGTGCCAAGTGCGGTGCTAAGTGCTGGGTGCAGAGTCGTGCGCCGCGGGCGGCGGCAGCACTAGCACCAAGCACCGCACCAAGCACAAAGCACAAAGCACCCAGCACTCGTTCTCCTCGTTCAGTGTCGAAACCGGAACTCGGCGCTGTTCACCAGCGCCCACGCGAGATCGATCGCGGCGATGCGGCGGTTCGCCGCCGACTGCGCGTAGGCGGCGGCCGCGCCGATTTCCTCGCCGGTCGGAAACCGCGACAGGATCGCGAGGTACAGGTTCGTGACGAGCTGGCGCTGGTCGCCGCTTGCCTGCACCAGCGCCTGCAGCCTCGCGCCCTGCTGCAGCCGCCGCTGGATGTCGCTCGAATTCAGCAGGTAGAGCCGCTGGGCCGCGTCCGGCCGGGTGTTGCGCTCCGAGGCGCGCCCCGTGTCGCGCGGCGGGCGGCCGAACATCTCGAGCAACGCGCTCGTGATGCTGCCGTCGGCCAGCGCGATCGACCGCTGGCCGGCGGGAGCAAACGTGTACGGCTCGGGGATCGCGCTCGAGTACTGCTCGGTCGTCCCGGTCACCTGGCACACGGCATCCACCAGCACCTCCGCGTCGATCGGCCGCACCAGCGCGTAGGCGAAGTTCGCCTCGGCCTCCGGCCGGTCGGTTTGCGGAAGGAACGACAGCTGGTAGGTGCTCGAGTCGAGAATCAGCCGGTAAACGCGCTTCACGTCGAAGCGCGACGCGACGAGCTCGCGCTCGAGAAACGCGAGCAGCTCGGGGTTGGCCGGGCGATTGCCGGGACGAATGTCGTCCGGCTCGTGGACGATGCCGCGGCCCATCAGCCAGTACCAGATGCGGTTCACGCAGGCGCGCGCCAGCCACGCGTTGCCGGGCGCGACCAGCCACGCGGCGAACGCCTCGCGCGGATCCTGGCCGGGCGCGAGCCGCACGCGCGCGCCATCCGGCAACACGCCCACGCGCGCGCCGCCATCGAGCGACCCCGCCCACCGCTTGTCGGCATCGAAAAAGACGATCTCTTCTTTCCACTCACCCGTGGACTTGTAGCCGACCTGCGAGAAGAAGGCAGCCAGTTCGGCCAGGCGCGGCGCCGGCGAGGCCTCCACGCGCGTCCCCATGAAGGTCAGCGCGACGGCCGCAGCCAGGCGCGCCGGCTCGCGGCTGTCGACCGCCCGATAGAAGTTGACGGGCGGCACGCGGAAGTTGCTGCCGCTCGCGGTGAGCAGCGCGCGGACGAACCGGTCGTACGGGACGTTGTCCCTGATGCCGGCGCGAATCCACCGGTGATACGCCTGGACGGCGTTCGGCCACAGGTTGATCGGGAATTCCGACTTCACCCGCAGCGTGTCGCACCACTTCATCGCCCAGTAGTCGGCAAACTCGTCGCGCTCGAGCAGGCGATCGACGAGCCTGCCGCGCTTGCCCGGATCCGGGTCCGCGAGAAACGCGCGCACCTCCTCGACGGTCGGCAGCGTGCCGATGACGTCCAGGTAGGCGCGGCGCAGGAACACGGCGTCCGAGGAGAGGCGGGCGGGCTGGATGCCGAGCGTCTTCAAGCGCCCGAACACCAGGTCGTCGATCTCGTTGCGCGGCGCGGGGACGGTCGTCGATTCGTAGGCGCCGATGGTCAACTCGGAAGCGGCGGTCGGCCGCTGCGCCTGGACCCCGAGTCGGGGGCCCAGAACGGCGGCGACCAGACAGACGATCCTCGCAGCGGATACGGTACGCACTGGTACGCTCTGCCCGCTTAGACCGCCGGTGTGGGTCGAACGTAAAGCGAGGGCGTGCGCGATGCGGCGCAGGTCACGCTCGCGCCCCGTAATGCGATGGCTGCCTTGGCGGCGCGTTATCCAATCCCCTGGATTAATCCGGTTCAAGCCGTTGAATGAAGCGCCCCGCCAGGCCCTGTGAGGCCGCGTTTCCGGCGCAGCACGCGACAGGCGCCGTGGCACACGAACTGCTTTACTCGAGACTGGACCCGTCCAGACTGTCGATTTTGCAGTCGCTCCCCTCAGCCCTCGTAACCGGCGCAATGTCCGTTCGAAACCGGCATGTTCCGGGGCTTTCGCCTTGACGAAACTCCGGTAAAAGCGTAAGTTCAGCGCACAAATCGGCCGGTTCTCCCCCAAACCAGGCCACGCGCCCGACGGCTGGGGCGCGTTCCGCACGTCCTTCACCAGGAACCAGGAGTCAGGAATCAGGAGTCCTGAATCCTGAGCCCCGAATCCTGATTCCTTCGTCGTCGCAGGTCGGCGTTCGCTTGTCGTCCCGGCGCTCCCATCCTCATCGTTCGCACGGCGTACTCGTTCGTTCGGAGCTCGCACGTCGTTCCGGTCGGTTGGTAGTCGTCGCTTCTTCGTTCGTCGATCTCTCGGTGTCGTTCGTCTTTCCGCTCGTTTGGCCCTTTGGGGCGTTTTCACGTCGTCGTCGCCCTGCTAATCATGCGGCGGTGGCAGTCGAGGGAGGACTCCATTATGAAAGATCGTCGTTTCGGACTGGTGTCGACATTGCTGGTCACGCTGATGCTGGCGCTGGCCGGCACGTTCGCGTACGGGCAGGGCGCCACGACGACGTCGCTGTCGGGAACGGTGACGGACTCGTCGGGCGCGGTCGTCCCGGGCGCGGAGGTGACGATCAAGAACAACGGGACGGGTGCGGCGTTCAACACCGTCACCGGCGCGAACGGAACCTTCACGGTTCCGGCCCTGCAGCCGGGCACCTACACCGTGACCGTCGCCTTGATGGGCTTCAAGACGTGGACGGCGCCCGACGTCGTCGTCAACGTCGCGACGCCCGCCAGCGTCAGGGCGGTGCTCGAGCTCGGCAAGCTCGAGGAGACGGTCATCGTCGAGGGCGCCACGCAGATCGTCCAGACGCAGGCGTCGGCGATCGCGAGCACCATCAGCACCAAGCAGATCACGGCGCTTCCGGGCGGCCGCGACATGTTCGGCCTGATGATGCTGATGCCGGGCGTCTCGACCTCATCGAGCAGTGTGCGGTACGGCACGGTGAACGGCCTGCCGCAGAGCGCGGTCAATATCACGTTGGACGGCATGAACATCCAGGACAACTACCTGAAGACGACCGACGGGATGTTCACGCGCGTCAGCCCGCGCATCGACGCGGTTGAAGAGATGACGATCGGCACGGCGGCGCAGGGCGCCGACATGGCCGGGCAGGGCGGCATCCAGGTGAAGTACGTCACGCGCTCCGGATCGAACCAGTGGCGCGGCAGCGCGTACTACTACTTCCAGCGCGACTGGATGAACACCAACACCTGGTGGAACACCCACTACAACCTCAATCCGGACGGCAGCGCCACCTCCAAGCCGGTGGTCGCGCTCTATCAGCCTGGCGGCCGCCTGGGCGGGCCGATCCTCAAGGACAAGGCCTTTTTCTTCATCAACTACGAGGTGGCCCGGTCGCCGGGGACCGGCAACAACTCACAGAGGATCATGAGCCCGCTGTCGGAGCAGGGGCAGTTCGTGTATTCGAAAGGGACCATCGATCTGTTGGCGTTGGCTGCGAAGAACGGGCAGACGGCGACGATCGACCCGACGGTCGCGAGGATCCTGGCCGCCATCCGCAGCTCCACCAGTTTGGGGGGCACGCTGAACAACACGCCGGGCGATCCGCTGACGCAAGACTACAACTTCCAGTTCCCGACCAAGGGCCTGACGAAGTATCCGACCATCCGCCTGGACTACAACCTGACCAGCAAGCACCGTCTCACCGGGTCGATGACCCAGAACCACCTGGTTTCGAACCCCGACACGCTGAACGGGTACCAGCGGCCGTTCCCTGGGTTCTCGACCCACGGCGAGCAGGACTCGTATCGATGGACGGGGCAGATCACGGTCCGGTCGACGCTGACGGCGAACATGGTCAACGAGGCGCGCCTGGGCGGGACGGGCGGGGCAACCTACTTCAACCCCGAGCTGAATGCCGGCATGTTCAGCGGGACGCCTGACATGAACGGCTACGCGATCATGATCAGCAGCTTCAGGAGCGTCAACAACCCCTACTCGGCCTACACGAACAGCGCGCGTGAAGGCTCGACGCGGGTCATCGAGGACACGCTGAACTGGCTCAAGGGCTCGCACAGCATGAGCATCGGCGGGTCCTTCACGCAGCCGAGCGTGTGGCTGTTCAACCAGCAGTACGTGCCGCGGGTCCGGTTCGGTCTCGCCGACGGCGACCCGGCGCTGGGGATGTTCAACACGACCAACTTCCCGGGCGCGTCGAACACCGACCTCTCCAACGCCAGGGCGCTCTACTCGGTGCTGACCGGGCGCGTCACCAGCATCGACGTGACCGCGCGCATCCAGCCTGACGGCACCACGTACACAGCCCTCGGATCGAGCATGCAGAAAGGGCGGCTGCGGCAGTTTGGCTTCTTCTGGCAGGACTCCTGGAGGATGAAGCCGAACTTCACGGTGAACGCGGGTCTGCGCTACGACATCCAGTACCCGTTCTACGCCACCAACAGCAGCCTCTCGACGGCCACGCTGGACGACATCTTCGGCGTCACCGGCACCGGTTCGGACCTGGTACCGAGCAGCGTGGTGACGAACCTCGGCAACCTGTTCAAGCCGGGTACGCTGCAGGGCACGACGACGACCTTCAAGCAGCTGACGGCGAACGACTACGCCTACAACGTGGACTACAACAACGTGGCGCCGAGCATCGGCATCGCGTGGAAGCTGCCGCAGGCGAAGGGCTTCCTGGGCAAGGTGACCGGCGAGGATGCGGTCATCCGCGGGGGCTGGAACCTGGCCTACCAGCGCGGCGGCATGAACGACTTCACGGGCGTGTTCGGCAGCAACCCGGGCGTGACGTACGACCTCAGCCGTAACCAGACCAACGGCAACCTCGGGACGGTGCCGATCCTGCTGCGCAGCAGCGACCTGGGCGTGGCGACGCCGCCCGCCCGCTCGTACCCGATGGCGGTTCCTTCCGCCAGTTCGAGCGTCTACACGTTCGACCCCAACATCCAGCTGCCGTACGCCACGTCCGGGTCCATCGGCTTCCAGCGGGCGCTCAACAAGGCGACGGCCGTCGAGGTACGCTGGGTCCACACAACCGCCTCCGGCATGTGGGCTTCGCGCAACTTCAACGAAGTGAACATCGTCGAGAACGGATTCCTCAACGAGTTCCGCCTGGCCCAGGCGAACCTCGTCGCGAGCGGGGGCAAGACGTTCGCGTATACGGGCGCGGGCACCAACCCGCTGCCGATCATGCTCGGCTGGCTGAACGGCAAGACCACCACCACTGATCCGAAGGCGTACAGCGGGTCGAACTGGACCAACAGCACGTACCTGACTTACCTGTTCGCGATGAACCCCAACCCCATTTCGTTCGCCGGCGCGCTGCGCAGCAACGCCACCTTCAAGAAGAACGCGGCGGCGGCGAACTTCGCCCCGAACTTCTTCGTCGCCAACCCGGATGTGACGGGCGCCAATCTCACCACCAATGGCGGCGACCAGCGGTACAACGCGGTGCAGTTCGAGTTGCGGCGCCGGTTCTCGGCCGGGCTGCAGCTGAACGCGAACTACGCGTACGGCGTAGGCCAGCGGCAGATCTTCACGTCGTTCGGGAAACCGTACCTGTGGCGCGAACAGAACTACACCAACGCGCCCGGCAACGACTACGGCAACATCCGCCACGCCTTCAGCGCCAACTGGGTGTACGAGCTGCCGTTCGGCCAGGGCAAGGCGATCGGCGGCGGCGTGAGCCGCAACGTGAACCGGATCATCGGCAACTGGAGCTACACGGGCATCGCGCGCCTCCAGAGCGGCCGCCTGATCGACCTGGGTAACGTGCGGCTGGTCGGCATGACCAAGGACGACGTGCAGAAGCTGCTGCAGGTCCGGATGGTCACCGACCCGGACAACCAGTTCCGGACGCTCATCTACGATTGGCCGGCAGACATCGTCGACAACACGATCAAGGCGTACGCCCTCACCTACAACGGCTACGTCAACGCGCCGAGCGGACGGTACTTCGCACCGGCCAACGGCCCGGACTGCATCGAGGTGGCCAACGGCTACGGGGATTGCGGCACCGGCAGCCTGACCGTGCAAGGCCCGAAGATCGTTCGGTTCGACATGAGCCTGATGAAGGACATCATGGTGACGAGCCGCGTCGGGATCCAGTTCCAGATCACGGTGTTCAACGTGTTCAACCGCCTGAACCTGCTCCCGGTCTCCGGGATCGGCGGCTCGACCTTGAGCAGCTTCCAGGTGACGGGGTCGACCGATTCCAGCCGCACCGGGCAGCTGGCGTTCCGAATCAATTGGTGACGCTCATTGCTTGAAGGCCTTAGGCCTTCGGCTTTAGGCCTTAGGCCTTCGGGCTTGGCTCGCTCAGGGGCACGGCGCGCAACACGCCGTGCCCCTTCGTTTGTACGGGTGCACGGGTCCACGGGTGCTTAGTGCTGGGTGCTGAGTGCTTATTAGTGCGGTGCTCAGTGCCTCGTGCCTGGTGCCAAGTGCTGAAGTGCTCGGTGCTGCACGTGGCGCGGCGATGCGGTGCGCAGCGCGGTGCAGGTCACGCTCGAGCCCTGTCCTCGGCGAACATCGATTGACAGCACAGCGGACGGCCACGCCGCCAGCCGAGCCGGCTCCGCAGCCAGGAAAAGCTCCTCGGCGTTGCTCCGTTTTCCGGATCGACCGTGCGGCAGCCTCAATTCGGCGACGCTCCCGCCGTCGCTCGCCTGGATCCGAAGCGAGCTATGGCGAGGCCTCGCCGTAGCTGCGCAGGCCAGGCGCGCAGCGGAGGCGGGTCGCCTCGGCCTCAAGTCGGCAGCCGCGGAAAACTACGCAACGCTCGTCGCTTTTCGGCATCGACCGCTGGCTGCTCCGCAGGCTCGGCCGCCGGCGCGGCCGTCCGCTGCGCGGCGCACGCGGCCCGCTGCGGAGAACGACGCCGCGTTCTTACCGCGGTGTCGAGCCGGCGTGCAGAGCCGGCATCTGTGCGGCGCCTCGCGGAGCGGCTCGGCCGCCGGTGCCTCCGCTCCGCTGGTAACGCCCGTGTGAACGCCGCCAGGGACGCCGCGGGCAGTTGAGGCCGTAGTTGAGTGGCCCGCGTTTGGCTGCACGATTCGCGCGGCGGGGCGGTCGCGCAGCGGCCCGAGCCTGCGGAGCAGCCGGCGGGTCCATACCGGAACGCGACGAGCGTTGCGCCGTTTTCCCCGCCGCAGCGCGTAGCGGTCGATCAAGCGCGTATAGCGCAAGGCGGACGGTCGATCTGGAAAACGGAGCAACGCCGAGAAGCGTTCCCCGGCTGCGGAGCCGGCTCGGGCCGCTGCGCGACCGCTCCGCTGCGGGTTCTGCTGCGAGCGGTCTTCTCGTGACGGCGCGTCACCGGCCCACGGCGCGGCGGGCGATCTCGTTGGCGGGATTGATGCGCAGCACTTCGTTGAACTCGCGCAGCGCGTCCTGCGGCCTGTCCGTCCTGGCGAAGGCGAGCGCGAGGTTGACGTGCGCGAGTTCCAGATCGGGCTTCAGGCGCGCGGCTTCCGAGAACTGAACGATCGCCTCGTCGAACCTGCCCTGCTGGGCGAGCACGGCCCCCAGGTTGTTGTGCACCTCCGCGAGGGCCGGCTGCAGCCGCAGCGCCTCCTGGTAGTGGACGATCGCCTGGTCCATCTTCCCCTGTCGTTGAAGGACCGTTGCCAGGCCGTTGTGGCTCTCGGCCGAACGGGGATTCAGGCGCACGGCCTCGCTGAAGTGGCTGGCCGCCTCGTCCAGGCGTCCTTGATCGCGCAGCACCGCGCCAAGCGACATGTGAGCGTGATACGCGTCCATGTTGAGCGTCAGCTCGGTCGCGCGCGTCCACAACCTCACGCCGTCCTTCCAGTAGGCCACCTGCGCACGCGCGGTCCACGCGCACGCGAGCACGACGAGCGCGGCGACAACAGGGACGGCCACACGCCGCGTGACGGATCGCGCCGCCAGAGGGTCGGGAAGGCTCCACGCGATCGCGATGAACAACCCGATGAGCGGCACATAGGTGAAGCGATCGGCCATCGCCTGCACGCCCACCTGCACGAAGCCGATCACCGGGAGGAGCGTCACCAGGTACCACAGCCACCCGACGGCCAGGTACGGACGCCGCGCCGCCAATCGCATCACGACGAAGGAGACGGCGGCAAGCAGCGCGATCGCGCCGGCCACAGACGAGGCGGGAATCGAGTCCGGGAAGGGATAGAGGACCGCGAGCCTCGCAGGCCAGAACATCTTGCCGATGTAGGCGACGTAGGAGACGAGCGCGTTCCCCACGCGCAGGCCGAGCGAGTAGACCTGCAGGTTGCTGACGGCGCCTGCCTGCTGCTGCGTCACGAAGGCAACGACCGCGCCTGCGCCGGCCAGCGCGAAGAGCGGCACCTTGTCGAAGACGGCAACGCGCCAGGTGGCTGCGGGGACGCCTTGACGCGCTGCCGCGGTGCAGGGATCAGGGATCGGGGATCGGGGGGAGCGCCTCCCTGATCCCTGACCCCTGATCCCTGCAAGGCGAAGCCGCCCCAGCGGCCACACGTCGAGCAGCAACATCACCACCGGCAGCGTCACCAGCATCGGCTTGGCCATGAGGCCCAGCACGAACAGGGCGAGCACCAGCGCGTAACGCCCCCACCCGTGCCGGCGCGTCCACGACACGTAGGCCCAGAGCGTGAGCATCCAGAACAGCGTGCTCAGGACGTCCTTCCGTTCGGTGATCCACGCGACCGATTCGACGTGCAGGGGATGGACGGCAAACAGCGCGGCCACCAGGGCGCTGCGCCAGGTCGCGCCGGTCAGGCGGAGCAGCAACCCGAAGAGCAGCAGCGTACAGGCGAGGTGCAGCGCCAGGTTGGTGACGTGATGCGGACCGGCGTGCAAACCGTACAATTGCACATCTGTCATGTGCGACAGCCAGACCAGCGGCATCCAGTAGCCGGCGCGCGCCGACGTGAACGCCCACACCACGCCCGGCCACGTCAGTCCCGCCGTCACCTGCGGGTTCTCGCTCACCTGCACCGGGTCGTCGATCGGCACGAAGTCGTAGTGGCGCACCGGCGCGTAGACGGCGATGGTGATGGCAAGGAGTCCGACGACGATGAGGAGCGTTTGACGCCAGGACCTTCGGACCTTCGGACTGTCGGACCTCCGGACCTCGGAGGTGGTGACCGAAGTCGCTGCGCCTCCACGCCGCTCACGCGACGGGTCTCCGCTCGATCGGTGCTTCCGGCTCTTCCTGCTCATACGGTCGACGAAGGATCCTGGTTACCGGCCAGGGCGTCAATTCTACGTGATCGGCCGTCGCGCAGCCTCAACAGTGGATGCGGCGGTCGTACCCCGCTGGGCACCCGGCACGTAGGACGCAGCACCCGGCACGCGGCACCCAGCGCCTGGCACGCGGCGCCCGTGAACCTCTTTCGCTTGACGGCGCGCCGGTGAAAGCGTATGGTGCGCGCAATCGGATTCATCCTCGGCGCCCGATAACGCCAGGCCTGCAAGAGCACGTTCCGTTTCAGCGCTCAGGCCGGCGACGCGCGTCACCCGCTCGGTCGGTTCCCCGGATTCCTTTCCGTCGGACGCGTACCGTACCCCTCGTCCGTCCGTCGTCCACGCCGAAGTTGCTGCCTATCGAGGCTTCAACGGAGGCGGGTCGTTTCGTCGCGCGTCGATTGTCGGTCGTAGGCCGCGTCGTCGCTCGTTTCCATCGCTGTCCGCTTCCTCCAGCGACTCCGTCTCTGTTTCGGTTCGCGGTTGGCAGGTTGCCGGCGGCCGACGTCGTGGCCGGCTGGAAAACGTCAACCGTGAACTGTTGCGTCAGTCAAAAGTCGAACCGTCGACTTTCGACGTGACTTCTTTCGTGTCGTCGCCCAATTCGCACACAGGAAGGGAGGAGACGCGTATGTCACGGTGGCTGGTATGCGGGTGTCTTGCGCTGGTCTTTCTGATGTCCAGCGTGTCCGGCGTCGCGGCGCAGGCCACGGCGTCGATCTCGGGGGTGGTCAAAGACTCGGCCGGGGGCGTCATCCCCGGCGTAACGGTCGTCATCAAGGAAGAAACCACGGGACAGGTCTTTCAGGCGGTGACCGGAGCGGATGGCAGCTATCGGGTTCCCGCGCTGCTGGCCGGCTCCTACACCGTGACCGCGTCGCTCACGGGCTTCAAGACCGCGGAGCAGAAGAACATCCGCCTCGCCATCGGGCAGCCGGTCGCGATCCCGCTCACGCTGGAGGTCGGCAAGCTCGAAGAGACGGTCACCGTGACGAGCAGTTCCGAGCTGATCAACACGGAGACCGCCACGGTCGCGGCCACCCTCAATGCCGATCAGCTGAATCGGATGCCGACAGCCACGCGGAACGCGCTGAACGCGATCACGTTCCTGCCGGGCGTCAACACCACGGGGTCCAACCGCGATTCGACGATCAACGGCCTGCCCGAAACCTTTTACAGCATCACGCTCGACGGCGTGAGCAACAACGACAACTTCCTGCGCTCCTCCGACGGCTTCTTCGCGTCGGTGTACCCGCGGCAGGACGCGGTCGAAGCCGCGGCCGTCACGCTGGCCGCGGCCGGCGCGTAGGTGGGCGGCGGGTCGGGCGCCGTGACGATGGCGTTCCAGACGCGGTCGGGCGGCAACCGGTTCTCCGGCAGCGTCTACAACTACGTGCGCAACCCGGCGCTCAACTCGAACTACTACTTCAACGAGGTCAACCACCTGGACAAGAACCAGATCAAGCTGTATCAGTACGGCGCGCGCGCCGGCGGGCCGATCATGATCCCGGGCGTCTTCGACGGCCGCAACAAGGCGTTCTTCTTCATCCACTACGAGCAGCTGCGCTTTCCGAACAGCTTCACGCGCACGCGCTACGTGCTCAACTCGCGGGCGCTCGACGGCTGGTTCCGCTACGAGTGCCAGACGGGAGTGGTGTGCGAAGTCAACGTGCTCGATCTGGCGGCCAAGAACAAGCAGATCACCGCGAAAGACCCGACGGTCATGGCGCTGCTGGGGAAGATCGAGGCGGCGATGAAGACGAAGGGCACGCGCAGCACCTACGACCCGTTGATCGACCAGTACGTGTGGCTGAGTCCGGGCAAGCTCTTCGAGCACCAGCCGACGATGCGCCTCGACTTCAACGCGACGAGCAGGCACCGAGTGAGCGGCTCGTTCTCCTTCATCACCGCCACGCGCGACCCCGATTACCTCAACTCGTCCGACCCGCGGTTCCCGGGCGCGCCCAACTACCGCAAGTTCACATCCACGCGGCCGCTGATGTCGCTCTCTCTCCGGTCCGCGCTTTCCTCGACGACGGTCAACGAACTGAAGGGCGGCCTCACGGCCTTCTACGGCTACTCGCGCTTCGGCAACCCGAGCCTTGCCAGCACCGGACCGC
>Ga0315282_10002598_pt1 | contig 32967 bp, 23 predicted proteins | sample YL17G07_20_MG_FD_203693 | JGI IMG/M metagenome (GOLD analysis project Ga0315282, IMG submission 203693) | Sediment microbial communities from Yellowstone Lake, YNP, Wyoming, USA - YL17G07_20 | ecosystem: Environmental > Aquatic > Freshwater > Lake > Sediment | place: USA: Wyoming | collected...
CCACTTTGACGACGTGGATACTGACTACATAAATAGACATGAATTTGGAGAAGTTGCCTGTGATAATAAGCGACGCGTTAAGTATTTTCCCCAGCTTTACGGCGCATCCCTGTTCCGTGCAACCAGTCTGTTGGAATGCCTGCTCAGCCAGTATCTTATCCATATTCTGGCGTTCAATAACTTGAAAACGATGCGAATTGACGAGAGTGCTCCTTAACCAATCAGCAGCAACAGCGGCATCACTGGAAGATAGCCCTCCGCCAGGACGAAAATCCAATACAGCAATAGTTAACTGGGAGGATGCGGAAGTCGCTGTTGCGTCCTGGTGCTTATTCGCAGCGGAATCCGCCACTACGAGTTTTTCCCAACTATCATCGAACGAACCGGCCGTGCCCGGATTGTTGGCCGCTGTGCGCCCTTCAGCATAGGATGTGGCTTTAATGCCAGCCAATTCCAGGGTATCGAGAGTTTCAGATATATCGCTAGCTACCTTGGGATTCCTTATCCGCCACCTAAGTTTCGCTTCCCTGAGTGGTACTACCACGCGGCTTACATCGGGACCAAGAACAAAATACGATTTTCTGATTTCTTTTACAGCCTTCCAGCAATCGCTATCGGTTCCGCTGGCGATGGCATCTGCAAGGAAACTGATCCTATCCGGTGACTGCATGGATTCATATGATTTCCAGTCTTTCATAAGGAATATGGAGGGTCCGCAACAAGCCAGACTGAGAGATAAAAACAAACCTGCAATCAATCCCTTCCCATTATCCATATCAGTTCACCTCTCCCACCACAGACCACGAAAAGAGAAATACTCCATATCGGCCTGATTCTACCATTCGACTCCCTCGCTACGCTCGGTCGCGATGCCCTTTCGTAAATTTCGGTGCCAGGTACGGACATCGGACATTTTCTCACTCAAAGAATGATATGGAGCTATTGTCTGGGCTTAGCCGGACTGACGAGCGCCGAGGCAGCGATATTCTCATATATAATCGACGCCAACACGAAAAGCCCAGCCCCCCCGAAAAGGATTACGGAAGGCTGGGCATACTTTCCCCCTCCGATTAGCGCAAGCCCCGCTCCAAGGCCCGAGAATACAAGGGCCGCGTCCTGCCAATAGATGGCTGCTTGATGGTCCGCCGCAAAGGTGTTTACCCGTTCCTGAAATGCCACGTATTCCCTATCGAGATAAGCGAGACGGACGCGGGTTAGTTCAGATTTCATTTCGACGCTCTGCGCCGCTTCCTTGATATCCTCCATTTCCTTTGAGTATTTGGGGTCGATTGACCTCTTGGGTTCTCGCACATCTACCACCGGGATGGCCTTCTTATCCTTCGACTTGTCAGCTGGTGTGTATTGATCCTCGAATTCAACAGCGGTACCGACATTTGCTATTAAAAGAAACACCAATATCATTGCGCCCTTGACTATCTTAACCATGGTTCCCCCCTAGTCGTATCAGTTATCTACCTCTCCAACCACGGACCCCCGAAAAGAGAAATGATCCATATCGGCCTGATTCTACCACCCCTCTCCCAAGTATTTACCATTTCCGACATTCTGCCTAAACTACCTGCATATCGGTATCCAACTATTGGGTCTCACTTCGCCACGCAAAACCACGAATCGCCGCAAAGGCCGTCATTAGATATATAAGAAATCCGTTGGTTGCTTCGACCATCTTACCTATCGCATCTGACATTCTCTCCCCTTCCCACATTTCCCAAATCCCTTGCGCCGCAGCATCCGCAAAGTAATACCGACTTTCCTTCATTGATCCGCCACGCGAAACATACGCTCGACGGCGAGAGCGCTGATCACGAGAAATGAAATGCCTGTAACCCTCTCCAAGAGCGGACACCTGAAAATAGTGATAACCGGCGTTATTACGTATTTTCACAAGGAGCTCCCTTACATCATTACTTTCATCACTAACACCACCTTTGCTCACTTCAACTATGTCATTCCAATATCTGCGCTGCGCTGCCGGACACCTACCAATTACAGCTGTAAATAGGGCACTACTCCTGGAAGTCTCGTTATCTCTTACCAACCGGATAAATTCAGAAAGAGTAGAACAAAGCAGCCGAATAAGATGGTTTTTCATTCCTGCAAACTGTCCAGCAGACGGTGATATCTCTTCTACCGATTGAGGTGCAAAAGCATCCATATGAATAGTAGCCCAATATATGTTTTTTATATCGTTAAAGACCAAAGCCAACGACAATATAAAATCCAACACCTCTTGCTCAGCCCGATCACCCGAGACAAACACCGAGGGATCACATGACTCTAACGGAGCTAAAGAATCAAAATCCGGTAATTGTCGGCACATCTAGACCTCTCAGAAAGTTATCGTTCAGCGTCGTCACGTACCCCCGAAAAGAGAAATGCTCCATACCGGCCTGATTCTACCATTCGACAGGAGCTCAGGGACACCGTGCCTAGGTCGCGGGGACGCGACGACGCATTAACCTGCCATGTAGGGCGTAGTTACGGCGGCAGTGATGGGAGCGGGTTCGCCAGCGAGGGATATAACTATTTCCATGGTACGGGGCAGGGGGAAGCGGTTCTCGACCAAGAAATCCTTCTTGTGCTTTTTCGTGAACAAGGCGGTGGCCTGGCACGCCACGGTGGCCAGGCAGTAGTCATCAACCGATAATGGCTTGGGGACGGCGTCCCGGTCCACCTTCCAGGCGACCGGATAACCGTCTGGAGAGGGCACTATCCAGCCGTTGGTCGTGATTTCCTCATGCATTGTGGAGTTGACCCGGTCTTTCGGGTCGAAATTGATGCTGAGGCACCCTGCGCCCATGTCCCGGATCCGCCCTTTGCGTGGCTGGGACATTACTTTCTCAGCCATCCGATTGTAGGCGGCATAATCCACGCCTGAATCGAACACGATGATTCCAAACGACTGCCCGGCATGGCCGATTATGGAAACGCAGGCCTTCGGACGGCCCAGCGCCGGGACGGAGAGCTTGAGGGTGTGCGCGTCCAGCGCGAACTTCCAGGGCGCCACCTTCCAGAGTTCCGCCGCCGCCTCGAAGAACCGCCCCACGACCTCAACGGGTATCCTTCCGCCGCCCAGGTAGCCGTCCCGGGGGCCGGCTGCCTTGCCGCCGGACATCCTGCGGAAGAAGCTGTCCATCTTGCTTTCGGCCTCGGCCAGCTCCGGTACCGGCCCGGCGACGACCTCGACGCCGTATCCCAGGACATCCCGTACCGCGTCCACGGCGGCGGCATCGCCCACCCGGGCCTTCCGGGGGCGGATCCCATGGGCCTCATTGGCGGGGTCGTTCAGGGTCTTGGCGAGGACGGAAGCGAGGGCGGAACCCGGGGAGCCGACCGGCAGGACCTCCATGGCGACGATGAACCGGCTCGCTACGTCCATCCACGCCGCCACATATGGCCGATAGGGCTCCTTCCGGTCGGTGACATATCCGGGCATCTGGAACAGCCCGCCCACCCACTCATCGTTGGGCAACAGCACCGGCTTGGGTCCTTTCCCAGCCATGCGACTATGCTACCCGCCCACCGGCCCCGGAACGCCCCGCAAAATGCTTACACTCCATGTAAGGTCTTTGCAGAACCTTGCGATAAACGCTTGCATCCGCAATGGGCTGTCCACCTTCGACCAGGATAAGCCGATGTATACAGGGTCAGGTATTGGCATATCAGGTATTGGCATATTAGTTTAGCTTTACCGCTACGGACCACGAAAAGAGAAATGCGCCATATCGGCCTGATTCTACCATTCGACTCAATGCCCCCAAGATTTTCCCTACCACGGAATTCGTGAAAGGCCTAACCCCCCAAAACGTCGGGATTCTTGAAGATCCGGCTGGGGGCATGATACCCCCCCAAAAAATGGCTTTTGGGAGGAATACGCCGAAAACCGCGCTAGGAATGCACGGCCAGCCGCATGGGTGCCGCAAGGCGGGTCGCAAGGCAAGTCGCAAGGCAGGTCGCAAGGCAGGTCGCAAGGCAGGTCGCAAGGGTGCCGCAGTAGCAAATGCGGCTAAATATCTCTGAAAGCAAAGAAATACGTCTGATTTTGGCATGCGCAAACCATTAAAACCGACATAATTGGCGTGCTCTATTCGATTTAACCGGCTAATTTATGCCGCATTCGCCGGAATTAGCCCGCTTTTTGAGCCATTATCCTGCAACAGGCCGTTCTCAACCATCGCCATTTCAAGGGCATCCTCGTGAAGTGTCCTGATAGAAAGCCTCCATTCCCTCCATTTGCGCAGGAGTGTCACCAGCCTGCGGACTTCCGGCGCCCTGGAACCGGCCAGACGCTCCCCCCGGGAGACCAGCACCCATTCGAATACCCCCACCAAATCCGCGGGTGAATGTATCCAGAGGGGCTTTACGTTGAAATCGTATTCGACCAGGATGAAGTAGTCCCGGAGCAGGACGCGGATAAGCTGGTTATTGGAAATCGCCTTCAGCAGCTTACCGGTCTTCAGCCCGGCATACTTGCCCGGTTTTTCAGGAGATCCGGATTCCATATCCCCGTCGATTTGCGCGGAATCACGGGTTTCGGAGCCCATGGCCAACTCAAGGAACTGCCGGGTGAAAACATCCCACCTGAGGGCATATCGAACGCGCTTCTTCTCTACAAGCCCCGATTTCGTGAGCCTTTCCAGGACTTGGCTGGCGCGCTCCCCCCTCCAGCCGGCTTCACGGGCAACCTCGTCAGCCTTCCGCTCTCGGATTCCTAGCAGGCATATGCACCGCCCGGCATCCAGGGAGCCGTGCCACCATTCCCGCTCTTCCCGGTCATCCCCCAATCCGGCTTTAGGTTTCTTCATGAAGCGATAGTACCACCCCATCAACCCCGCATGGATGGTGGGAGGGCCTTTTTGCCAACAGGTGGACAATATATTTTCTGTGATTTCCCCCTGCATTTTCCGCCCCTTCAGGGCCTTCCAGCAGGCATTTACCTGTTTTGTCCTCTATCGATTTTCTTAGTAGCCGTATGTCGAGTAAGGAATACCCCGTGAATCCGTTGCGCAACTGTTTACAAACACACGCCCGGTCCGCGGATTGTACCGCCAACCTTTCCCAAAGGTCGTTATTTTCTCGTCAGTGGTAACAAACACCTGATTCCCGGTAGGACTTTCGATTGTTCCCCGACCTATCCCCGCATGTGTCGCCATAACGGACGGGATCTTGTCCAAATACCGGGAGAATATATACTCACTGGTGGTATCCAGGTAATCAGGATAGATCCCCTCGCTGTCTCCATAATATATGGAGATGGCCGATTGAATGGAGTTGATATTGCCCTTGGTCGCCGCCTCCTGACAAACATCGAGCCCCTTTGCTTTGGCGCATTCATCCGTCTCTGCTTTTTTCATTACCGCATCCAATTGCCCGTAACCGGCCACCATCGCCTTCATTAGATCCTTCGGTTCTGACAAACGCTGCCACCCTTCTCCCTGCTTATATGCCCCGGACGATGTCACTTGCCGCAGGGTAAATGTCTTCCCGTCATGAACAATTGCCGGATGCGTACATGACAGAAATAACACGAAGGATGCCGGACCGCCGCCGGGAAGCACCGTCCCCGACGAATAGCCCCATCCACCGGTATCTTTCAAGTCCTCGGCCCGTATCCCCTTGAATACATACCCGCGCTCACCCTCTTTTTCTATAACTACGATCCTGGAGAATGCCCTGTTTTGTGGATACGTAGTGGTCCCAATCTTCTTTCCCTTGTGCCACTTGGTCTTGGGAACAGGCAGTTTGGCCAGAACCGGTTCCTCTTCATCGGAACCATCGGGTATCCGAATGAGGTCGGCAAGGGACTTCGGAAGCCTGCCGAACTTCTGGTCATACGCCACTATTGCCTCAACCAGGGTTTTCTCCTGGATCAAGAGCACAGCAACGCTCTCTGGCGTGGTCAGCCATTCCAGTTCAGGAGCCGAAGCCTCATCCTCCTCCTCGGCCAGCACCACCGAGGGCATTGAAATAACCGCAAGAACGCACGTCCATCCCAGGAAAGTTAGAACCGCCTTTTTCATGTGCCCCTCCTGATATCGGAATGTGCTGCCAGTATATCCCATACTGGGATATCCCAATCAAGGATGTATGAAATGAAGGATGAACAAAGCAGGCTTACGTAACGTCCACAGCGTTGCATATAAACGTTTTCTGAAGCGTCTCCGACAGGCCCGTCTGGATGCGAAACTAAACCAGGCGGATGTGGCTAAACGACTCGATAAGCCCCAATCCTATGTTTCCAAGAGCGAATCCGGGGAAAGGCGCATCGATGTCGTAGAATTGGCCGATTTGGCGGTTATTTACAAGTGTCCTCTTGAATATTTCGTAGCAGACCGTCAAATACGGAAATCTGCGAAAGAAAACAGACACCCAAGGTAGGTTGTCACAGGATACTCATACGATGTATTGTTATTCCTCGGTAGGATATTGAAAACGGATTAATCGGGTGCCGGCGAGGCCCCGGGGACCAACGGGCCAATGCTCCCTCTCGAAAACCACATGGTGGCTCTACCCCGGGAAACCCTGCATCTGCTCCCCAAATGCTCGCGGCACCCCTGCTTCATTTTCAACGGATAGATGATCTAGTGGAGGACAAATGCCAGGAAACCTGTCGAGCATTCGCCGACAATTGAAAGCGCAATGGATATCTGCAAATCAGAATGTCTTTGAACTTCGAAAGAAGATCGTTGAAGCAGAGCAAACGGAAAGTTCTCTTAAGCGGACCCTTGATGCCATCGAAAAGGCGGCCCCGGAAACACTCATGGGGGGTATGCCAACCTCCAGAACAAGAAGTATAAATATCCGTTCATACATCGTGCAGGCATTAAATGAGCGCGGCCCAATGACGCCGCAGGATATTGTTAAAGCCACGAATATATCCTATCCGGCGGTAATGGCCAATCTTAAAAAAGGACCGTTTCAGCAATTGGAAAGGGAAGACGGTGGCGGAAGGACAGCAAAACGCTGGAAGATTAGATAGGGTGGACGTAACTCACAATACTTGACCCATCATTTCCACGGTACCACATTAAAGCCAAGCCATACCGTCTCTAAGCTGACATAGACTGGCCGATGTTCACCGATCTGGTGGCACAAAACATGGCACAGAGAGCTTCCGGTTTGAACATCTTGGCCATATTTCACTGTCGTTTCAGGATTGTATGCACCGTGGCAATAATCTAGTGAATACCATATCTATTTATTGAATGTAAGTAAGGTTACAATCCAATTACTTCTGGCCAGATGTTACATATCTTTCCCGCGCGTGCGCAACCCTTCTACAAGTATTATTAAGCTTGGGATATTCGTTGATTGTATTCGCATATTTATTACAGAGGGATTCCATTTCATTGATCAGATTTATGCGCTCTCCTTTTTTTGTTGAATATATTACTTCTAATGCCGTATCAATCAGGTTGTTCGCAATAAGTGCAGAATCAGAAGACGGGACAAGTTTGCAGGTTTCCATATCGGAATGAGCTTTTCGGAAATGAGCCAATGCTTCTTGATGCATGTCATTCCGATATAGTCGATATCCTTCCGCGTTATGGAGATATGCTGAGCATCGAGCTGCGTCTAATATGTATTTCTTGTCGGTAGTATATTCCAATGTATCGATTATCTTTATGCCTTCAGAATATTCCCCCATATCAAGCATAAGGTAAGCAATGTATACCTGCGCAATAACCTTATCATCTTTGGATGTTGATGGGTCATCGCAGTATTTATGAAAATATATTCTTGATTTATAAAGTATCGAAGGGTCTTTATCCTTTTTTCCTATTTCTCTGAGGGCACGCCCAATAGTAAATAGTAATAGTGCGTTGTCCTTATCGTAATTCCTGTCTTTTAATTGCATGAATATGTCCAAGGCATCCTTAGGCTTGCCATTATTTAGTATTTGTACGGCTTCTAAGAATGCTTTGTGGTCGGTATTTTCTGACCACGGTAATGCATGCAAGGAGGAGGAGATAAGTGTAATTATTACGATAGAGAATATATATTTCATTTGGATGTACTATGTCCAATAGTAAGAGTTATACTAAAAAAAGTGCTACTGGGTTTAACGACTAAAGCTTCTTTTCGAGCTTGCTGAGTATTATTAATATCTTCCAGAGTTGCGCGTACTGATCCGATGCCAATATATGTGAATGGTAAAAGTAGGAATAATATTATTAAAGATCGTACGGGGTGATTCTTAATTTGACCATCCAGTATTTTCGTGTATTTAATACTAATAATTATTCCCAATACAATCAAAACGAACTGCTGGATGCAATCTAAAAAACATGTCAATATACTCAGTACCTTGTATAACATCTTATTAATATACAATACGGCATTCGCCGGCAATTAACTATTTATGAAGCGGAATGGCACAAATCATGGCACATGGGGCGTTTGGCTTCCCTACCCAGGCCATATCCCACTTGTCTTTAGGGTTTTAATACACCAGAGCGATAGACTGGTTGTCCTGGAGAAACATCCAGCCGTATTGGCTGGATGTCATGAGGTTGAAGCTCAACTCACAAACTGCGGCCCGAACAAGCTGTGTTAGGCTCTCCTACTGGCCGCCGGAGGCCGCCGCCAGACCAGAGGGCGTCGCGTTTTTTGTTTGGGTTTTCACTCCACTACCATATGAAGTGGAACTACAGCCCTGCGAGCTTTGGGTCTGGTTGAGGCGGCTCATCCGGCTAGCCATTAGATTCCCCTTTATGGCTCGTTCGCTATTCATCGAATCCCGAATGACCTAAAAGGTTACTGGCTTTCGAAGCCTTCAATCGAGTAAATATATCATTCCTAAAACCAATCATGCCATCATTGGGACCGATATTTTGATGCAAGTATCCTGCAATACTTTCGAAAGCGTTAAACAGGAATACTGTCATGCTATCCTCGCTGACATTCCCAGAGTCGTCTTCAACGATAAGCCTAACAATATATTTCCCGGGACTGTATTCAAGGGTATCCCAAACTCCAAGGATACCTTTCCATACGGGCTTGTCAGAATCAATTAACATTGTTGTTCCCAAAGAATCCATTATGGAAATGACGTAATGCTTGAAATATGCGTCAACGGCCCGCCCGCGTATTTCAATTCTCGTCCCTACCGGCTCGACCATATTTTCCATCCTGAACAACTCGGCCCGCGGAATGATGGAATCGGAAGGCGGGGTTCCCATCGTGAACCTCTGGCCGCGGTTGTTCAGCGTATCGGCAACGTAGAGGTATTTGTTGGTCGTATCAAGGGCCAACCCCTGCGGGTGCATGAACATGCCCAGCTCAGTCCCCTTGCCCCCAATCCTGTATAGGTGAGAGCCGTTTTCCGTGAACATTTCAACGCTATTGTTGATTGTATTACTCACGTAGATATATTTCTTGGTGTTGTCGATGGCTATGCCTTCGGGCTGCATGAGCGAGTCCATTGCCCCGGTCCCCGAACCGATGGCGGCCAGAGCCATGCCGGAGGGCGATACCTTCTGGACCCGGTCATTCCCTGTGTCGGCGACCCACAAGTTACCGTCGGAATCAATGGTTACTTGGCTGGGCGACTTGAATTCGCCCGGGCCGTCTCCCTTCTTCCCGATTGTCTTCATAATTGTGCCCGAAGAATCGAATAGCTCCAGTCGCCCATTATTGGAATCGGATACCCATATACCTCCTGTCGCGTCCAGCGCTATCCCGTTGGGCTGGTCAAACTCGCCATTCCCGTTGCCGTGGCGCCCGAACTGCCCTGTCCATTCGCCGTCCTCAGTGAAAACCGCCACCCGGTTGTTGATGCTGTCGACCACATAGACGGTTCCGTCTTTTGCAACCGCGCAGGACGACGGCTTTCCGAGAGTCTTGCCCTTGTCGGAGCCCAAATCCGACAGCCATTTCCCTTTGGCATCAAACCTTTGGACGCGGTTCTTTAATGTGTCGACGACATATACGAAATCCTGCGCATCGGCAGACATGCTTTCCGGATGCAGGTGGTCACAGAATACGACTACACCCTTAGAAGTCACTTCGCAGTCGTAACAGGGCATGTATTTAGGAAGCCCAGGCTGAACTACGTTATAACAGCAACTTGTAATGGCGGATCCGGAACCGCAGGCGGTCCTGTATTCGTAGGAATGGGTCGAGGGAATATAGACACGCGCCTCTATGCACGCATTGCCGGGAACGCTTTCGGTGCAATGCGGATCGCGCACTTGATTAACATAGGTATAGCAGGAGCACTTATAAACATTGCCAGTCGCAGAACCTAGGAAATTGGGTCCGTAACCGAAATGGGACGGCGGATATGTCTGCCAATTGCTCGGGTTGGTATTCGCAAGGCCAGGCGCATAAAGCCTGTATTCAACCGGGTAATCAATATCACCAAGGGCGCCGTATACCATTTGGACACCAAGGCCCGTCGAGGGCTTGGTCGGGGCCGAGGAAGTGACATTGCATGGATATTTGTTGAGGGTAAAGACTTCGAACACGGTTACGCATATGCCGCCTACCTTCAAGGCTACCTCTTTGCTGTACCAGCTCTTTCTCCCGTTCTGTGTGACCGCACGTATTGCATAAAAATAATCCGGACACGCATCCAATCCTTTATCGGTATAGGAACCCGCCCAAGGCTGGAAATCACCTATCTTTGTGATGAAAGGAGCGTTTGCAGGATTTTCAAAACCATTCGCCCATATTAATCCCTCCTTTATGGAACGGAACAATTCATATTTCACTATGTGATCCGGGCTTATGTCCTTTACTGTATTTGCATCGGTCCAATCCAGTGTCGCCTCGTATCTCCCCTTGGTGACACTAAGAATGGGGGGATCTATGGTCCTTGGCCCATATACATATCCTCCGTCAGCGAACATCATGCCATGAGCTATGGCTGGAGTTCCCGCCCCCCACGTCGAAGGCGTCCACACCGGCTTCTTTTGTGCCACTCCCGGATAATCGAACACGTCGTATGTCGTGGGATATTGGTAGCGTGCGTCTACCCCTTTGAATGCCGTATTCCGGGCATTATGGTAAACGAACCCGTTTGATATCATGGATTTCCCCATCAATCCAAGCGCAGGATAGCTGTTAACCCAAAGCATCGGATAACTATCAAGTAGAATGTCCCCATTGCCTGGAGATATAACGGCTGATGTAAATATGTTGCCAGCGTTAGGTTGGCGCCTGAATAATCCTATCCTTCCAAGACCAGTCGCGGGATCAAATAATTCGGTTCCATCATAATTTCTTCCCCATACAATATTTCCGCTAGTTGGTGATAGGGCAATGGACCAGTTTGTATTCCTGCCCCACATCCTCCCCACCATTATTATGTTATTACCATCCCACGATAATCCTGAAGGGCTGTATGAATACCTCGCATCCGGAAATAGCATGAAACCAGGTGGAAACGGCTTGGTCCATAACAATATCCCTGTAATTGCATCCAAAGCAATCAGTCCATAGTGCGCAACATATACTTTCCCTCCTACAACAAGTGGCGGAGTAGAAGCCAAGATATATCCAGTGTCAGTTGTATAGAGTGGACTTAGGCTCTTGTCCCCTATGTGATAGGCCATTACTTTCCCGTTTGTGGTCGTGTATGGCCATTGGTTCTGTGCGCCGCCTATCGTCGCGATGAACAACGTCCCGCTGTCCACCGTCAACGCAGAGAGCGGATATTGTATCCCGCCGATTGTCGTAATCAGACTTCCCGTTATAGCGTCGTAGCAGTAGATACTCAGAGGAGATTGGCCGGGCGGCCACGTGTAACCTTCGGCGAACACCATCCCGCCGCCGCACGCTATGAAGGGCGACGTGATTGCCCGGCGCCAAGCCACCGCCCCGTCAATTACCCTTCGCGCCGTGAGGACGGTGCGCTGCATCCCGTTGGCATTCTGCGACTCGCACCAATAAGAATAGTCCTGGTAGACAACCGGGCACACGCCGTCAGGGACGCTCCATTTCAACTCAAGCGGTGGATTCATCCCGGTACTCAGCGGCTGGTTGAATGTGTGTTGTGCATCGTGCCCCCAAACTGGCCAGTCGCCGCTGTCGTAGTGGATTGAAACGATATTGGCGTCCAGATCAGTCGAGAATTCCACCGGGGTGGTATCGCAAGATATTCCCCTTACAACAGCATTGAGGAATGCCAGCCCGGGTTGCAAACCATTCACCTTCCAAGTAAACGATTTTGATTCGCCGGGTGAAAGAGGAAACGGAACCGGAGCTAAAGGTGTCGTCAACCATTCCAATACAGAATTATGGGGCAAGTCGCTGCCATCAGCACGTATTTCCTTGATAACGCCTATCCCCGCAAAATTAACATCAACACCCGGCAGGGCGCCATTGGTGTTGGTGTTCTTCACGGTCAAAACCACATCAAACGGTACGTTATACTTAAGGCCTCGTTGCCATGACAGAGAGGCATCCAGGACCGCTCCTGCACCGATAGTTTGCAGGGGTAACTCGTATCTTCCGCTTTGTAGTATGCCAGTCTGGTCCTCCTTTCCCGTAACGCTTCCACGCCACTTGACTGTTTCGCTTCCGCTCTTGGTTATTGTCCCGGCCCACGTGAACGATACCGACCCCCCGGCTTGAACGGTTGTGGGAGCCGGCGTAACCAACTGAAGGTCAATTATCCCTCCGGGTTCATTACTCTTCATGTCCTGAAGGGAAGGCACCAGATCAACGACATCGCGACAGCGATGGTTCGTCACTTTCATGATTACCGATACCGGATCACCGACGCAATGGTTGCCAGACCAATCAAATACTAATGATTCAACGTAAAAAGTCGGCGACATAGAAGATATAACCACTATTCCGGCGATGTTATCCGCCCAAACTAATTTGCCGGTCTGGTCCTCATAACCCCCGACAGATCCTGCCCATTTGACTCCCCCGGAAGATACCGTTTTTATTGTCCCGGCCCACGTATATGCTGCCGTACTGTTTGCAGGTATTGATGACAGCGCCGGTTTTACAAGGGTAAAATTCCCAATCATTCTCCCTGGTTCATATTTCAATAAATCCATAACGGTTGCACTAATGTTATTTATTGCATGGCACCTGGCATTAACTACATTCACAACCACATTGACAGGCATGCCAATACAAGTATTCGTAGGGGTGGCAAAATACGGGGCACTGACTGTAAAAACCGGATTCCTGAAATCAAGGATACCGAGATTTGAGAAATTACTTCCGGTTATTACGTTATGTGTAATTTGCTCTGAACCTGTCACATCCACTGTCCATATACCCAGGGCGGTTCCCGTTTTAATACCCGTACCGGAGAATACAAATGTGCATGCCCCGCCCGGATGCAAGGAAGTCCATACAGGCGCACACACCAAACTAGAAATAAGGATATTGCTTGGTTGAACAGTAAGGGTTGATACGATCTTTTCTATTAGCTGACATCCAGTATTTGTAACGGTTACTTCTATCCTAAACGGCTCACCGACGCATGAATATTTCGGCGTTGTGAGCTGGGGGGCACCAACATCCATGCTGGAACCACCTACTTTAACATCAGTCTTACCCCCGGTCGCCTCCCCCTTAATAAGGACTCCCCCCAAGCTATCAGTACCTGATGCGGATACTTTCCACTGTGTGACGAGATTACCCTTCTTCTTTAGAATTCCGCCCCAAAGAACAGTTGCCGTTTCTCCAACACCAAGCGAAGGAATTGAGATCGTGTCGCACCCAAGTTTCGGAATTATAGACCCGGGTATCAATTGATTCCCCGTGATATCGACTATCGATGGAATAACATTTGTTAAAGGATGACACCAATTGTTGGTAACTTTCATCTCAATGAAAACAACATCGCCAGAACACGGGGTCGCTGACATATCAACGGTTGGCCCCGATATCGCTAATCCACCCGTGCATAGAGTTGTATCAATAGAAACTTGGCTACAATTCTCGCTGTAGGTTCCCTTTGTATCAAAAGCATCAACAATGTAGGTGTATTTATTCCCGCCAACAACTGTTGTATCCAAATATATTGTTTCAGTCTTTCCCAGAATTGCAATATCCTTTAATATCCCTGAGTTATTTTCGTCCCTTATTATTCGATATCCATCAATCGGATATGTTGCATCCTTTGCTAATACCCAGGAAAGTGAAACATTGCTTCCTGCCAGCTTGATACTAACATTAGTGGGACAATTAACACCGGGGCCTAAACAGACAATGGAAGAATCACCCGCTTGTATATAGGCGTGGGTATTCGCAATAGCAACCCCATCGTAAGTATTTCCAACCCCAACTTTATTGGGTATGACCAATTCCTGCCTAAATTCTCCACTATATGCATCAAGAATAACTATCGATGTGCTATCCTGCATAAACAGTGGTAGATATATCAAACCATTTGCTATCGAACCATATGCCATTCCTTCGTATAATTTGCTGAGAATCGGAGGATTGAATATTGATTTACTGATCGGATTTCCCGTTGCCGCATCAAATGCCTCAACAAATTGATAATTCTTAGTATGGGGACTATCAACGCTATATTCTAGAAGGTAAATACGATCATATGCTTCAACAAGAAAGTAGTAAGGGGTATAGTCATTGGGATCGAGATGAGTAAGAGTTCTATTCCATATAATACTGCCATCAGTTGCGTCCAATGCGATTAACCGAATATCACCATATTTTATCGCAGCAAATACAATATCTTTCGAACCGACTCGCGCAATTATGATTTGTGGACTATAAGCATAAACTGTGTACTGCGGTAAATCAGGGAGAATATTTCTGCTCCACAATAATTCCCCTGTTTCTGTGTCATAAGCTTGCATTTCCATATTATCTGCGTAACGGAATACTCCCGGCCAACAATACTTCATTTTTAAACCAAATGCCCTGCGATTATAAATTGAGAATAAATCACTAATCATAAAGGCTCCACCTGTAGGTTCATCTGTTATCAGATTTACTTTTTTCACTAATAGATCTGATGCATTTCTAATCGTATAAAACTGAGCAATGGTATTAGTATAATTGCCGATATGTTCCCAACTAATTACATTGTTGTTATATACGGCAGGCGCAGAAAATCCAAATGCATAAGGTGATTGAAATGCGTCCAATACAAGACTATTGGGATTTACAAAATCATATCGGCGATACCCATAATAACCACCAGAACCGCCTCCCTTCAGATATATATCTTGTTTGTCATTACAAAACCGCACTGTAGATGAATAGCACTCATAATTATCATAATCATATTGGGCATCCGTTAAGAAAGTACCTAATTCTGCATCTAATACTTGAATGCTTTTAGTACGGTACGAAGAAACAACGGAGCCGAAAACCTTCCCCCCCTCAACAACAGGAGACGATAGACTCCAATTGGTCGCATTATTTTCCCTAATCCAATCAATCCTGAGGGGACATGTAAGAATCTCATCCGGCGAATAACTGTTCCTATTGGAACCTCTACAAAATTGAGGCCAATCCCGCGTAAGCTGGACAGATACACCAACTGCGCCAATAGTTGGATAGTCAGGAATAGACACCTGTGCCGTAACAGTTCCGATCTTTACCCCAGTCTGCACGATTGCAGTAACATATGCGGGCGATTGCGAAATCAAATCCACAGAATTTCCCCGCATCATCCCGAAATCATCACTAATCTCAGCATTTCCACCAAACGGACCAGACAATAAAGAGATCCTGGTCCTTACACCACCAATAGCCAATCCATCAGAAGATCTCACAATAGTGTTTATATATGCCGGATCACCTACAGGTACGCGTGATGGCAAAGATGTAACTTCGATAGTTTGGGGATTACGAATTGAAACATTGACTGTTCCATTTAGACCGGAATAAGAACCCTGAACCGTGTCGGGCGTTCCTCCGAATTCCTCCGTTGCCGGCCCGTTAAATGTGACATTAAGAGCGCCGTTCAGACCTAACGTAACAGGACCCGTAATAGTCCCATTTCCCACAATAACAGTGAATGTCATGGAATTTGGATCTGGCGCTAAAATAATATTCTCATATTGATCATATACATATGCGTTTATTTTGCTGGACCCTGATGGAGCGATTGTTTCGTACTGTGTAAATAAATTAACAGCGGTCGCGGCACCGGATATACCGGTAATTGTAATACTAACCTCGACTTGTTCCAGACCCGGATAATCGACGTGGTAAATAAACAAATTGGGACCACTGGCAGTTGAAACCGTAACGACAGATTGTGCATCAGGGATGCCCCCTTGAGTCGGGGTTGTAACCATCGCCAAAGAAGCTCCTGCATTACCAGGTAATGGATCTGGAGCATTACCCACATTACCTGTAATCGGTACATCAAACAATATATTCCCCCATTTATCTTTGGCTATCACATTAATATTCGTAGATCCTCCCGATACAATTGGATTGGTCAATGCAGTAGTTTCCAGTGATGCTGGCACTGCCCCTGGAACTTTATAAGCGGGCATTGGGCATTTAGTAGTAATAGCCTTCGCATCAATAATGGATGCTTCGGGGACATATTGCTTCTCAATAAAACTAGTGTTCAATGGGACGGTCTGCGCCCCGGTTATAAATAGGATTGTTCCATCAGGCTGTACATTTTGATTCAATACGCAGGGAGTTATGCTTCCATCTGGATTCAACACATTCACTGTTCCCGATAAAGGAACATCAGCTTTTCCTAATGTATTATCCCCTATCATGGAAAATACAACAGTCCCAGCAGATGAATCCATGAACCAATGACGCTGTGTTCTATTTGTATCAAACGGAGCGGAAATAACAGTCTTGGTATCTGAAATATATATATTTGATGAATATATTCCTTTCTGATCCAAGCCTCCTAATGCATAATACATATTTACTCGTCCATATCCCATATATTCATTAAAGCCATCTGCATCATATACACCGGAAGGAGGAAGAACCTTTTCCGAAGTCTCAATAAGCCTACGCCTGACCGTTTCGGGCGCCCAATCCTGATTCTGTGAAAGCATATTCAAGACCACGCCTGAAACTATCGGGCAGGAAAAAGACGTACCGTTCAAGTTTGCAAGTGGACTACCAACAGTCCTATCCGAATAATAATTATTATTCCAGCCCGGTTGCCCTTGTGGATCCAATGCCGTACTTAATATTCCAGTACCTGGCGCTACAACCGTCACTCCCTGACCCCCCGCTGGTACTGAATATGTTGAATATGAAGCCCATGCGTCATTTGGATCTACTGCACCCACCGCAATCACTCCGGGAATAGCAGCTGGATATGCTATTTCTGGAAATGTCGGTAAATCCCCTGTAGCGGCGACAATTGTAACACCATGATTAAGCGCATAATCAACCATATTCTGTAAATCTGGTGGTATTGAGCCGCCCCCACAACCTGCGCTTATGCTCGCAACAGTTGAACCCCATATAACCACTTGGTCAATTGCCGCAATCATATCAGTCATTGATCCAAAACCATAATTGTCAAGTATCTTCAGACCCTGTAAATATGGATTCCAACTTATCCCTGTTATACCTTGATTATTGTTTGATTCAGCAAGAATAATTCCAGCACAATGCGTTCCATGACCATCTATTTCCAACAATAGAGGTCCAGCAACATAATTATCATCCATGAAGGATGTATACGGAGTTATATAATTGAATCCGCCAACAACTTTAGAATCTAAATCCTCGTGTAAATAATCTACGCCCGTATCTAGAACCGCAGCGGATTCATTAGTATCCCCTTTAGATCCTATTACTCTTGAATCATTCCAAGCTCTATCCGCCTCTATCTGCTGAAGATAGTATTGCCACTTTCCGCTATATATTGGAGTCATACTTCCGCAATAGAATGCGGGCGAACTTTGATAGCCCGGATCATTCGGTATCGGATTTACTGGAGGACACGTGTAGCTCAAACGAACAATATAATCGGGTTCGCAATATTTTATATGTTTATTATTTGTAAGTTCAGTCAAAACGTTTTCGAGTTTTTTCTTTGACCCCACTTTCATTATATAAACGTCTATTGACTTAATATATCTTATTTCGTTAAACCCATATTCATTTTGTAATTGCGCCCATACGCTGCTGCCTATATTATTAGTGTTTAATTTCACAAGAAAGCGATCCTTATTAACTTCAACCTTATGCCCTTTCCAGGATATTATCCCAACATTATTAGCGTATGAATCCGTGAAATGGAGAAATGATAATGATGCTAGCGCTAACCACACCCGCCAAATCCGTAGCTCCTCACCCAGCATAGAACCTAGAATTACACCTCAATATGCTGGATGTCAATGATTTGGATTCTACAGCTTATTCATATACCCTTGCATCTGACACATATAATGCGGTAATAATTGCATGTGATACAACATATTCTCTTTTACAGCCCGATATTCCTTGTCTCCATTGCGACGCGATTTCTTCCGGATGACGTAAATCATAGAATTCAGGGTGGGCTTATTGCGCTTTTTACGCTCTTTGGATATCTCTACGCACAGGAACGCCGCAATCCTGTATCTAAACGCGCGGGAACAAATCCCAGTTTATCCGTTGAAATATTATTACTGATTCTTATTACTCTAGCAGGGGCATTTCTGCGGTTCCCTTTCCTCAATACGATACCGATGGGTATCTCTTCCGATGAATCCTCCTATGGGATATTCGCCATCAACGATCGCTTCCGGGGCGTCCTTCCCATATGGACCTTGCTTGAAAAGGGCGGAATATCCCTTTTCGGCCCGACGATTTACGGTATAAGGTTCCCATCCGCCCTCATCGGCACTCTAACTATACCTCTATGCTGGTGGATTACACGGTTTTTGATAGGGCCGGTTGGCGGAATAGTGGGCGCGGGGTTCATGGCGTTTTCATTCTGGCATATACAATTTAGCCGTACTGCTTTCGATGTAATAATGCTTGTTCCGTTTAGCCTAGTCTTGGGATATCTGCTATTCCGGAATTCAAACCACCCCTTTCCTGCTATTTGCATAGGAATGATATGCGGCGCGTGCTTCTATTGTTACACTGCCTCTATTTACTTATTCGGCTTTACATTGGCGGCGATTGCAATGGGATATTTACTGCACACTCACCAGAAATCTTTCCGTACCGGCCTTCTTCTTGTTATGGCGCTTTCGTTTATCATCACACTTATGCCATTTCCGTTTATCGGCAGATCCGGAGCAATTATGTTCCATAGCATTTCTGTGGCCGGATTCATGGAACTTGCCAAACAATCCTTCCTGGTTTTCTACAATTATCTGGGACAAACACCTGAAAGGGTTGGACTTTGGACAAGCCATCCTTCCGGAGCCCCGAGGCTTTCCTTTGTTGAAATTGGCATGTTAGTACTCGGATTCTCATATCTCCTCTGGAATACGAGAATCAACCAATTTACCCGATATCTCGTTGTCATATGGTTATTACTGTCGGAAGCTCCCGAGATACTTCCGGGCGATGGAATACATTTGATACGGGGATTCGGGGCGCTGGCACCCTTAGCTATTATTGCCGGTTATGGGGCAACAAACATGGTAAGCAGGAGCAGGCGCTACGGATATCCCATTTTGGTTATTTTGTTCGTGTTGAATTCCTGCCAAAGTTTCATCCACCTGTATTCCTCATTCGCAAAGGATGCACGCGTTAAGAGTTGGTACAGCGTCGATGGAATGGAAACGGCGGCCTACCTTCGACAACTTTCCAACAAACACGTAATATCCTTGTATCCTCCACTTGATGAAGGAACAAATCCGATACTTGTCTTCCTGCTTCACGATAATATCATTTCAGGAAAGATATTTCCGGCAGACCGTGTTCCCCATAAAGAACAATTACTCAAGGTCATCAGGGAACCGGTAAATGACACCCCGGTTTTATTCATCTTCGGAACGGGCAAAGAAAGTAAAAACTATATGGTTCGTATTATCAATGCCATGAACATATTCAATGATGCATTGGGATACGAAAAGAGTGGCGACTTTAAGGCGGCTGAAAACGAATACATGAAACTAATATCCCTGATTCCACGATTCGGGTCGGCGCATCTGCGTTTGGGTATCCTGTACCTTAAGCAATATCGGATGTTCGATGCCAAGCGGGAACTCTATCTGGCAAGCCAAGCCGGGGGATTAAAAACCGACGAGTCCAAATATGCTCAAGCATTAAAAATGCTGAATCAAATGGTAATCCAAATTCCCCCTCCCTAACAAATTGCATGCAGAAACCCGGCAACACTCCTGAAGGCTGCCATACACATTCCACAAGGGTTATATACCAATAAATACCATCCAACTATCTATCTCAGTTATTCTGGAAAGACACCCGGACGTACTGTCTTGTTGTTCGAGGAGTGACTACCGAAAACCATAACATGAAGGCGTTTCATGCTCGCAAATGGCGCACCAGATATTTAGCCTTACGTGATATCCGGAGGGACGCACCAGACATTTTCAATTACGTGTGCCACTTGGTGTGCCATCAGGTTGGTTGATCGGATAAATCCGGAACTAGTCTGGTAGAAGAAACGTTCGGAAAGTTGACAAAACACTCGGTGAATATTCCACCACGTACTTGACTGGTGATGCACCATATCGAGAGTCTGGTGCGAAATGGTTCGTGTGCCATCTCGTGTGCCATTTTTTCCATCGACATACGTCAGTAGTCGCAAATTGACACAAATGGACTGGTGCAACAGTCTGGCGCATCCGGAAAAAACATGGCCCGCAAAGCGTAAAAAACTTTGCGGGCCAAGGCCAATCCTCTCTGTGCCATTCCGATTTCGAAAAAAGTGGCCGGGCTCGTTTACAGTCTGGTGCAATTGGCCGCTCTGCCACCTGCCCGATTTTACGAAACAAGTTTATCAATTCCAGGGATTCCTTGCCCATGCGCCGTCAAAATTCCGTTTTATACGGATGGGGCCGACAATTTCCCAAGGGGGTATCATCTAGTAGGTACGCCCGGGGGAGGGTCTGACCCCGCTTTTTCATCCCAGCAAGTCTGACGGTCACGCTGTTGCTGAATCGCTTTCTGCGTGTCGGCCAGTCAGCCCCATAAGTCAGCACCCCGCGCCTGTCCGCCAGCTGGACGCCTGCCCGGTTACAGCGCCATCCGGCCCCAGCCCGGTTCGGGATTCGGGTCAAGCCCGAGCAGTTCCCGGGCTTTCCGCACGTAGAAGCGGTATGCCGCGAGCGGGGTCCCGTTGGGGATGCGGTGGTCCAGACCGAATATGACGCCGCCCTCCCTCATCATCGGCTGCATCTTGTATTCGAGCTCCGCGATGATGGCCTGCTCGCCGTTCCGCAGGGCGTGCTTGTCGATGCCCCCTTGCAGCGCCAGCTTTTTCCCGTAGGTTTTCCGGACCTCCACGATATCCATTCCCGCCGCTGGTTCCATCGGATACATGCAGGTCAGGCCCGACTCGAGCAGGGCCGGAATGATGGGACGCACGTCTCCGTCCGAATCCTGCTTGAAAACCCTTGCCCCGCGGGACGAAAGCAGGTCCCATATCCGGCGGTAATAGGGAGCGATGAACTCCCGCACCTGGGCCGGGCCGAAAAGTGGGCCGCCCTTCCCCGCCATGTCGTCCCAAACGGCCAGCATGTCTATCCTGCCCTCCCGCGTGACGCGGTCGAGCACGCGCTCGGCCGTTTCCCCGATGGTGTCGAGGATGTCGTGAATGAGCTCGGGCTGGTCGTAGCACGCCGTGCATAATGTCTCCTCGCCCATCAGCTCGCGGGGCTCCCCGAACCCGCCCGGTATTGCCGCCACGACGAGTTTCCCCTCTTTCACCGCCTTTTTTAACGCCCCGGCCCAGCCGCGTTCGAACCGGCTTTCCGAGTAGGTATACCTGGGCTTCATCTTCAGCCAGGAATCCATGTCCTTCACGGGGTATTCAATCGGATGGGCGACGGAGGCGGCGCCCTTGATGAGCATCGTCTTGCGTCCCATGCCGTCCCGGTAGATGAGCTGGCGGTCGTTTTCCTCCAGGGTTTCCTGCACGGGTCCGCCAAAATGTCCCGTCGTTGCACCGATGTAGTATGGTTCGAGGTAATCAAACCCGAAGGCGGTAAGGTTGATTTCCTCCTCGGACGCGCCCTGGACGCGCCATTCATCCTCAAGTCCCACCAACGGCCCGAACAGTTCGACGAAAATGGGGCGCTTGGTGGCCCTAAAAGTCATGCAATCGAGGTAATCATCCCGCGTTATAAGCGCCATCGGCCTTGCCTCTTTGTACCATAACAGTCCCGAACCCTGTTCGGCCCCTGGCCGTAATTGCGATAGCGGCGAAGCCGCAATGAATAATCCAACCGCTACGCACGCCGACTCCTGGCGGCCAGAGCGAAAGCGTATCGCGAGCATCGTTTTGGTTTGATGGAAATACCCTGCCAAATAAACGGTAGGCGAGCGAGTCGAAGGGCTTCAGAATCCCGCTGATAACTGACAGCTGATGGTTATTCTTTTTAACGCTGGTACACTCGCACGTAATCAACAAGCATCCGCTGGGGAAAGATGGAGTCGTCGACGCCCTCAATGCCGCCCCAGCCGCCGCCGACGGCGATGTTCAGCAAAAGGTAGCAGGGGTGGTCGAAGGGCCAGGTGTCCTCGCCCTTGCCCTCGTTGGCGAACTGATACACCACTTCGCCGTCGAAATAGAAGACTATCTCCCTGGAAGTCCAGTCCACGGCGTAGACATGGAAGTCGGCGGAGGGGGTCGCAATGTCGAACTGTCCCCCGCGCTGGGTTTTCAGGACGTGGTTGTAGGCCTTGGTGTGCACGGTGCAGTAGATGTGGCCGGGGTCGTATCCGACGTTCTCCATGATGTCTATCTCCCCGCAGGCGGGCCAACCGATTTTGTTGATGGAATCCCCCAGCATCCATAGGGCCGGCCACATCCCCCGCCCGTATGGTATTTTTGCCCTAATCTCGAACCGGCCGCATGTCCAGGAAGCCTTCCCTGCGGTGGTGAGGCTGGCTGACGTGTATCCGGCCTTCTCCCAGGGCTCCTTGCGGGCCTCCAGCACCAGCATTCCGCCCTCCACCCTCGCGTTTTCCTTCCTGTTCGCCGTGTAATATTGCAGTTCGTTGTTCCTGAGCATTCCGACTTCCGGCTTCCATTTCTCCGGGTCCGGCGCCCCTTCCTTGTCGAATTCGTCAGCCCATACCAGCTTCATTTCCTGCATGCTCATGGCCCTCCACTTCCCCGCCTTATGCGAACTCCCCGCGCACCCACCCGCCAACACGGCTACGCCCGCCAGCATCACCAACATCCCAATGGCTTTGTTCATACGAATGAATTATATTCCAATAACCCAGTGGGAGGCTCTCTGCCGCCTTCCCCCCGGTTTTAGCGCCCCCGAATCCTGCACGGCCGGGTTCTGACCCGGACTACAGCACGAACGTGCGTGGCTCATAGTCGAAGGGCTTTCCATCATCTCGCCATGGAAATGATAGCGAGCGTGGGAAATACGTTTTTCACCAAGGGATGGGCAAAGAATCTGCCCCCCTTCTGAAGCTGAAAACTGATAGCTGATAGCTAAAAGCTATCTTCATATATAATCACAACGACATGTTCAATAAACTTTCGAAGATGTTCAAGGGTGATTCAGAGGGAGCGGAGCCGGGCAAGCTGGGTCCGGACAATGCGCTGGTGGCAATTATCACGATGGATAAGGGGATTATCAGGTTCGTCCTGATGGACCAGGTAGCCCCGATTACCGTGGCCAACTTCATCAAGCTCGCGAACGCCGGATTCTACAATGGACTCCCCTTCCACCGCATCGTCCCCGGTTTCGTCATCCAGGGTGGCGACCCCAAGGGCGATGGCACCGGCGGCCCCGGCTGGTCCATCAAGGGTGAGTTCACCCACCTGCCCCACCTGAAGGGTGCGGTGGCCATGGCCCGCACCAAGGATCCGGACTCCGCCGGCAGCCAGTTCTACATCTGCCTCGAAGCCGCCCATTCCCTCGACGGAAGTTACGCCGTCTTCGGCTATGTCATAGAGGGCATGGCAGTCGTCCACGCCGTCGCCAAGGGAGATAAAATGTCCTCTGTCACTATCAAGTCGGTCCCCCGCTCCACTATCCCGTCCTGGATCCCGGAATAGTCATGAGAGCAATCATCCCCGCCCTGATAATCGCCGCCGCCGCATTCATCATTCTCGCCTTCCTCATCCGCATCGAGCACAGCTATTTCACCGTCCAGCGGACGAACCAGGCTGCCTCGCGGGCCGCCTTTGGAGAACCCCCTCCCAATTCCTCCACCGTAACCGAATAGATTTTGATCGCGCCCCAATCTGCCAGGGTTAAGCTCTGCCCCCTCTTCTTCTAATTCTTTTCGGAAGAATACGCCTCAAACACTAACCTCGCCTCCCCGGTTAACCTTGTTAAAGATTAGCAGGGATATGATGGTAAGAAATACCAGCATGGTAGAAAGGGCGGCGGCGATCCCGTAATTACCCCGGATTATCTGGGTGTAAATCTCGACCGTCAGGGTTTTCGTCCTGCCGACATACAACAGGATAGCCGTGGATAATTCACTGACCATGGTTACCCAGCTCAGGATGGCTCCCGAAATGATTCCTGCAGCCATCATGGGTATGGTTATCCTGTAAAAAGTGTTCAGTTTGGAACTTCCCAGGTTTAGCGCCGCTTCCTCAACACATAAGGGAATCTGCTGAAGAACCCCCACGCTGGACCGGATTGTATAGGGAAGCCGCCGAAGAACCAGCCCGATGACCATGATCATCATGGTTCCACTTAAAAGAACCGGGGGTTTGTTGAAAGCTATAAGAAGGGTAATACCGACTACGGAGCCGGGGATGATAAAGGGAACCATGGATATCGAATCGACTATCGCGGTAAAGACATTCCTCCGGCGGACGGTAATATAGGCGATTAAGGCTGCGAAAAAGACGATCACCACCAGCGATATTCCCGGAATCACGAGGGTATTGGAAATAGCCCTGCCCACCATGCCAAAAGCGGCCGTATAATTTCCAAGGGAGTATCCGGGAACAAACATCGTTCCCTGCACATTCTTGAATGAAGAATAGAAGATATAAACCTGCGGCATGACGGAGAGTCCCACCAGCATATACGTGTAAAGATGGATGAATATCCTGGTGAATCCCTTGGCCTCGATAGGCCGTATCTTGTTCATGGCGTTCATGGTGAAAGATTTTCTCGTGGATAAATACCGCTGAACCAGGAAAATCATGCTTGTTATGACAATCGCGATAATGGAAATGGCGGCGGCAAATCCGTCGTCTCCCCCCATCTCGCTGATGAATTCATTGAAGATGGTCACCGGAAAGGTCCTGAATCCCTCCCCGATGAGCATGGGGGTCCCGAAATCGGCCAGAGCCCTCATGAATACCAGCAGTCCCCCGGCGAATAGGGTCGGAACTATGAGCGGGATAATAACCAGATAAAATCGCCTGATTCCCGAACATCCCAGGTTTTCACTCGCCTCCAGGAGCGAATTATCCACGTTCTTCAAGGCTCCTGTTACATAAAGAAAGATGAGGGGATAGAGCTGGAGCGTTAATACCACAAGAATCCCGGCGAATCCGTATATATTGGGAATTTGGATTCCCAGGTTATCCCTGAAAAAAGTGGTAATGACTCCGCTTCTTCCCATTAGCAGGATCCAGGAATACGCGCCGATGAAGGGCGCCGACATGGATGACAGGATAATCAGGACCCGGATGAAGGACTTACCGCGTATCTCATACCGGGTAAAGAAATAGGCCAGGGGAACCCCCAGAATAACCGCCAGGATGGTTACACAGAATGTCACCTTGCAGGAGTTCAGCAGGGTGTCGAAGTAATAGGCTTTGCTGAAAAACCTGTAAAAATAGGCGAGGGTAAATCCCCCAGTCGACTTGTCGACCACCGCCTGCGTAAGAAGGTTCAGTAACGGATAGACCAGGAAGAGTCCGTATGAACCCAGGACAAGAAGTGTTATTAGGCTCCAGATATCCAGCCGGCCCCTGGTTCCCCGTTCAGCCTGCATGGGTCAGGTTCCGGTTTCCATCCTTGGAAAACACATTGATCTTCTCCGTCTTGATACGCAGATACACGGTATCGCCAACCTTGAAACCGCTGTTCATGATTGATTCATGAATGATTTCGATGGTTTGGCCGCCGGGTATCCGGACAAGAAAATGGGTATTCATGCCCAGGAATACGGAATCCGTAATCCTGCTCTTGATGCCTTCATCCGGGTCCGCGGACATCTGCAAATCCTCCGGTCTTACCGAGAGAACGACCGGGGATTCCGTATCACAGGCGATATTCTTCATCCTGAACTCATATCCGTCCATTCTTACCCTGCCGTCGTCAGGACTGTACTGCGCGTCTATCAGGTTGGTACCGCCGATGAAGGTGGCGACAAACAGATTGGACGGCCGGTGGTAGATTTCCTGGGGGGTTCCCACCTGCTGGATTACCCCATCCTTCATTACGGCAATCCGGTCGGAGATGGCCATGGCTTCTTCCTGGTCATGGGTCACGTAGACGGTTGTAATCCCGACCTCTTTCTGGAGGTCGCGGATGGCCTGCCGCATTTCCATGCGCAGCTTGGCATCCAGGTTGGAGAGGGGCTCATCCATCAAAAGTACGTCCGGCTTGATGACCAGGGCCCTGGCCAGGGCCACGCGCTGCTGCTGGCCGCCGGAAAGGCGTTCGGGCATCCTGTCCTTGAATTCCAGTATCCGCATGAGTTCCAGGAACTTGTTTGTGGATTCGTCTATTTCCGCCTTGGGAAGCCTGCGGTTTTTCAGGCCAAACTCGACATTCTGTTTGACCGTGTAATGGGGGAATATGGCATAGTTCTGGAAAACCATGCCGATATTCCGCTTGCTCGCATCCATATCATTTATGCGTTTTTCATTGAAAAAGAAATCTCCCCCCTCGATGGTATTGAAGCCGGCTATCATCCGCAGAAGGGTTGTCTTGCCGCATCCGGAAGGGCCCAGAAGGGTGAAAAACTCCTTGTCCTTTATTTCGATGGATAGGTCCGGAATAATCGTGCTGGCGCCGTATTTCTTGACAGCGTTTTTAATCGATATATTGACGCTCATATTCCGGATCCGCCCTCTTATCCCTTGATATTCGTGAAAATATCCTTGAATTTGTCTGCAATTTTCGCCTTGTTCTTGTCCAAATAATCCATGTCTTCCTTGATGACCTTGATGTCCTTGATTTTGGTCATATATGGAGGTGTGGTGACATTGGCCATAACAGGCCGGATGGTGGTGGTTGTGCTGTAGACATTCTGAATTTGGGGCGAGGTGATAAAGCCGATAAAGCGCCGGGCATTCACGAGGTTCTTGGCGCCTTTTACGATGCCGGAACCCGCCGGCTGATAAACAACCCCTTCCTTCATATAAACAACCTTCACATCGGCTCCGTCTCTTACCAACTGCACGCTGGGATCCTCATACGTAAGACCGACCGTGTATTCCCCGTCACGCACACCCTTCCAGACGGAACTGGAACTGCCGATAACCACCGTATTGCTGAACAGGGCTTTTACAAAATCCCAGGCTTTCTGGCTTTCATAATTTCCCTTGCCGATGGCATTAAGCATGTTGGTCAGGTGGCAAAAAGCGCTGGAAGATGTCGTGGGATTGGCCGAAACGATTTTACCTTTCAGGGCGGGATTCAAAAGGTCCTTGTAGCCCTTTATCTTGATATTACCTATGAGTTTCTTGTTGACCAGGATGACACTGCCATCAAGACAATAAGAAGTGATGTAACCGGTGGTGTTCCGGTAGATGCCCATAACCTTTTTGTTGTTGACCGAGGTATAGGGCTGAAACAGGGGCTTGTTTCCCACATAGGTCGCATAGGCGCCGCCGAAAACAACATCCGCATAGGGTGCATTCGCCTCGCCCTGGAGCCTCTTGAAGAGCTCCGCGGTTCCTGCGGAAATCACTTCAACCTTGACCCCGTATTTCGCCTCAAAGGCGAGGATGGTGGCATTGAGCAGGCCATCGCTGTTGGGTGAATAAACCACCAGACTGTCGGTGGCCGCCGGGGCCGCATTCACGGGTCCTTCCTTGGCTTTGTTGGCAGAAACAATATCGCCGGAGATTAGGCAAAGGACCAGGCAACAACCAACATTCTTTCCAATCTTCACCATATTCATATGGATATTTTACTACCCCTTGCCTTTGCCTCTGCCTTAAACCAAGAACCGATGCCCAGCCGGCCTTTTAGCCCCCCCCTTTCCATCAACACTCCAGGGAAATGGGGTTGAGCGAGAGAAATGTACTTTTTGACAACTTATGGACAAGAAATATGCGGTAAAGGGATGGTGTAAAAACTGGGAGGCCACTCGCTGCAGCTCAGGAAGGTATTATTTAATGCGCCGGCCCCTTTTCGGGGTCACCTTTTTCCTGAACGCCAAACTCGCAATGGCCAATTGCGCGGGAACATACAGCCACACAACAAACTTGGCCGCCAATTCGTTCTTCTCGAATAATGAAAGGGCCACGCATATATCGGAGACCCAGAATGCAATCCCTCCCAAAGCTATCAGGGCGGTGCGCGGGCTGGGACTGCACGCGAACATTCCAGTGGCAAAGGTGGCCATGAGCGTTACAAACACCATGTAAACGGGAACGGCGGCCTTCATTGTTGCATCCATGTTCGTGAACCAAACCGGGTATTCCCTCGCCAGAATCAACGCCATTACGGAAGCAGGAATAAGGGCCATGACCCATCTTGGCTTGAACCTTGTATTCAGGGAAAAAGCCGCCATGTAGGACACATGCGCCAGGATGAAGAACGCCAGGCCGTAGGCGACTTGAGCCTGAACATTGAATACGTCCCCGATGACCGAGAAGACAAGGCCGACCACGACAAATAATCCGGCGGCGGTGCGGTTATCGTATAGCCCCAGAAGTCCGACCAGAATCGCCGTAAAAGTGAGAAGCGGCAGGACGAAGTAGTCTATCCGCATACAAACCTCCCTGCTTCAGATGGCATTACCCGCAAGTTGTTTTTCCTCTTTTCCTCAAACTTCCGGTAATTCATTCCCGCATTATAGACCGCAGGCGGCCAACAGACCTATATCCCTTCTCCAACCTTACTTTCCCACTCGCTCCGGTTCCGGAATGTCCAATAAAAGGGCTCAGGTCTTGACATGTCAGTTCACCTTTCCCGCCACTGACCCTCGAAAAGAGAAACGCTCCATATCGGCCTGATTCTACCATTCGACTACCTCGCTACGCTTGGTCGCTCATGGCGCGCTCTCGGAATCGCTTGCCATTCGACCATCCACTTGAGAGGATTGCTACCTGCTTTTAACTTCCGACAATTGAATCTATTTTGGCCAGCTCGTCGGACGAGAAGCCGGGCTTCCTGAGCGCGATAACGTTCTCAATCACCTGCTCCGGGCTGGAGGCGCCGATGAGTGCGGAGGTTACACCGCCGGGGCGGACGGTCCACGCCAGCACCATCTGCGCCAGGGTCTGCCCCCTCCCCCGCGCCATGTCATCCAGCGCGCGCACTTTCGCCGTCTCCTCTTCCTTGATGTCCTTCGGCTTGAGGAAGCCGCCCTTGGCGTGCGCGCGGGAATTCCGCGGTATCCCCCCGAGGTACTTTCCCGCCAGGATGCCCTGTGCGAGCGGACAAAACGCGATGGTCCCAAGTCCGTGCTTTCCCGTCACGGGCAGGAGGTCGGCCTCGATGTCCCGGCCAAGCATGTTGTAGTAGGGCTGGTGGATGACCGGCTTGTAGAACCCGTTCTTTTCGCAGGCCGCGAGCGCTTCCTCCGTCTGCTTGCCGCTGTAACTGCTTATCCCGCCGTAAAGCACCTTGCCGCTGCGGATGGCGGTGTCCAGGGCGCTCATTGTTTCCTCCACGGGCGTGTCCGGGTCGGGCCGGTGGTGGTAGAAGATGTCCACGTATTCGAGCTTGAGCCGCTTCAGCGACTGGTCGAGGCTCGCGAGCAGGTACTTGCGCGACCCCAGGTCGCCGTATGGCCCGGGCCACATGCCCCAGCCGGCCTTCGAGGAGATTATCAGCTCGTCCCGGTGGCCGCGGAAATCGTCCGCCAGTATCCGTCCGACCCGCTCCTCCGCCGCGCCGGGTGGCGGGCCGTAGTTGTTCGCCAGGTCGAAATGGGTGATTCCGTGGTTGAAAGCCGTTTGCAGCATGGCGCGGGCGTTTTCATGGATGGCCCGTTCGGTGGAATGATGGCCAGAGTCGGTCCCCGGCCCGCCAAAATTATGCCAGCACCCCAGGCTGATGGCCGGCAGTTGGAGTCCGCTCCTGCCGCAATGCCGGAACCATCCATCCGGAACCGCTTCGTAGCGGTCCGGCCGGAATCCCCCTGCGCGTTCCTTACCCGACTTTTTCGCCATGTCCTCAGTATCGACCGCCCCCGCCCATCCGTCAAATGGGAAAGGGGGCATATCGATAAATAGCCATTAGCGGTTAGTCCTTCGGCTATGAGCGATGCGCTTTCGGGCATGCCACCATCCCGGCGTTCCATGGGGCACGAATCAACGGGTTGGATGCACCGCCACCCACCGGGAGTTCATTTAACGAATCTAACTGCGTCAATGATGACATGTCCGTTGGTACCCTTATTGCTGATGACCACGACCGCCGGACGGCTCCGGTCAAACCGGAACCTCCCCAGCGGGGAAAACAGCCGGTCAATGGATGGCGGAATCCTCTCGTTGACAATGACGGTCGTTTCACCGGCGGCGTGCCCGACTGTCACCGGGACATTATCGGCCCGGTTTTCACCCGCCGAATACGAAACCTGGACCCCGTATTGACCTGATTCCGGGAGCGTGGCCTTGAATGTCGCCGTCTTCCCGCCCTTTTCGGAGTCTTCGTCATGCCGATAGCCGTCGCCCACCCAGTTCCGGGTGGAATTGCTCTTTTTCCATGATCCCTTCAGAACCGCCTCATCGTCGTCCACCACCACGCCGGCCAGCTGGCCGGGCTCGATTCCCCGCATGTCCAGCACCTGCCCATCCGCCAGCAGGCGTTGACGCAAGCTTCCGTATTCAACCCGCTGGACGGCGACCCCGCCCGCTATCGACTGGACGGCGGCAGTCGCCGCCGATTGGCCCAGAATCATGAATACCGGCTCCATCCTGATGGAGCCGTAGGCGATGTGCGATGAGGAAAGGCAGACTGGTACGAGGAGGTTCGAGCACTCCCTTTCCCGGGGGCGGATTGACCGGTACGAAATCCTGTACGGGGCCCCGGGATGGACCTCCACATCACCCTCGTTGCGCACATGACCCTCGGCGTCCACATACCTCTGGACATGATGGGAGTCCAGGTTATACGACCCCATCCCGACCGATTCGGGGGTCACCCGCGTATTACGGCAGTCGTTTTCGTTCATGACATACTCGCTCACCATCCTCCGGGCTTCGCGGATGTAGAGCTGGTGCGGCCAGTTCCCGGTCTCAACAAACTCGTCCCCGGCCAGCCCCCATTGGTTCACCCGCGCCCTGACCGGCTCCGGAACCCGGGGGTCATTGGCGAGGAACCACATTAGCCCCTTCTGGTAGGCCTCATGCTCACGGATGATGCGCGCCCGGGCCGCGTAATCGCCGTCCGGGTACCCGTAATTCATCCCGATGTTGTCGGTGCCGAACGCGCCGCTGTTGTTCGTGTCGGTCTTGCGGTTCGGCATCATCTGGTGAACCCCGAATATGTCGTTCCAATCAGTGGTCAGGTACCGCAACAGCAGACCATATTGGGCCGAGTCATACCCCTCCGGCTTGGGGAAGCTCACGCGATTTCCCGGCACGTCGGTCAGGCACATCCGGTAGCAGTAGGCCTGCACACGCCGGTCACCCGACCCCTCCCTGCCCGGGCCGCCCCTTAAAATGCGGGGGAGCAGGCCGCTTGACGGCTTGCCCGGCACGATGAATGGATCCACCGCCCTGCTGAACTGGTGGTTCCACGCGTAGGCCGTCTGGACGCCGTTGAGGGTTTCGCCGTATTTCCCGTTGGACTCCCGCCCGATGACATACGAAACCCCCGCCTTCGCCATAAGGTCGCCCTCGTAGGTGGCGTCGATAAAGACGCTTCCATAGAACCGCCGGCGTGACTCCATCACGATGGCCACGATTCTCTTCCCCCGCTTGACGACGCCGCGTTTCAAGTCCAGCCGCTCGCCCCTGACCACCGTCACCCGCGCCTCGTCCAGCATTTCCTCAAAGACCCGCTCGGCCACATTCGGCTCGAACCGCCAGATGGCATCCGACGCATGGTCGTATTCGCGGTAGTTCCCCCGCTTTTCATACTTCCACGCGGATGCGTCATCGTAGTGCCGCTTCACCCGCCGGTAGAATTCCCGGCTTATACCGCCTATTGCGGCATGGTCACCGCTGTCGGTCATCCCCAAACCCCCGCTGCTCAATCCCCCGAGACGCCGGCCGGGTTCCACCAGGACGACGCTCCCGCCCATCCGGGCAACCTGGACCGCCGCAACAACGCCGGCGGAGGTTCCGCCATAAACGACGACATCGCAGGAGGAATCCGTCGCGCCAACCGCGCCGGCGGAAAACAATGCCAGGCCGGTCCCCAAGACGCCGAGAAGGGTTGAAATGGACTTTGTATCCACAGCGCAGGTCATTTTAACAAACGCAGTTGCGGCGCCAGGTACGGACATTTCCCAAAATAGCCATCAGCTTCAGAACTCGGACGTAAAAGTAAAAAAGGTCAGGTCTTGACATATCAGTTTTCACATTTTCCACCACTGACTCCCGAAAAAAGAACCGCTCCATATCGGCCTGATTGTAGCAGCGGGGAATCGCGCACCTCCCCTCCCGCAACTAGCGCCCCTCGGTCCGGAGATTGTCCACGACTATCCAGCCGGAGACCTGTTCGTTGGCGCAGAACAGGACCCATCCAATTGCGGATACATTCCGCCGGACCTCCCCCTTCACCCATGTGCCGCCCATATCCGCTGATA
>Ga0315282_10002599_pt1 | contig 32959 bp, 19 predicted proteins | sample YL17G07_20_MG_FD_203693 | JGI IMG/M metagenome (GOLD analysis project Ga0315282, IMG submission 203693) | Sediment microbial communities from Yellowstone Lake, YNP, Wyoming, USA - YL17G07_20 | ecosystem: Environmental > Aquatic > Freshwater > Lake > Sediment | place: USA: Wyoming | collected...
TCCCCGGCTTTGTTGTAGACCTGCCGCGCCCTTTATATTTCACCCTGATCGGTTTTAGAAGCCTGTCAATAGTAGCAGGCGATATGGCAATGAGTGCTTCGGTGACTTCTGTAGGAAGACCCCCGTACTCCTGAACATATCCGGGCAGCCATAACGGTAACACTGCTTTGAGTCTCTTTGAGCACGGAAGATTCGCAGACAACCATATTTTCTTCATAGGTTTAACAATAGCTTCTTTGTTGTATAAAGGTGTTCTCCCTCTCTTCTTCTTTTTTGGTTTGATAAAACGGGTAAACTTCTTCAGCAACCGGATGGCATGTTTTCGGTGATATCCGCAGGTAGTACAAAATTCATCCAGAATAATTGCTTTGTCTTTTCGACAAGCCCTTTTGTACCTAAGGTATATCGCTTCAAGATACTCTCTTTTGGATCGTGAACTCATAACACAGTCCCTTTCTATGCATGTTTTTTCGGTAACATGCATTATGAGTCAACGATACCTTCTTACTCCTTACTTCGGTAACATTTAATGTGAGTCAATTCGTATGTAAAATATCTCTTCCAAAAATTAAATACTTATTATATAATGATAAATTAATGTTATAGGTCAGAGCAGGATAGTGGTCGCCCCGGACCATCTATAAATAGAAGGTGCGGGGAGGAAAGTCCGAGCTCTACAGGGCAAGGCGCTCCATAATACGGAGTCCCGATATATCGGGAAGGAAAGTGCCACAGAAAGGGAAACCGTCCCGCACTTTCTAAAAAGTGCGGGGTAAGGGTGAAAAGGTGAGGTAAGAGCTCACCAGTTGAGATGGTGACATCTTAAGCTTGGAAAACCCCGCTTTGAGCAAGGTCGAATAGGTTCCGCCTTGAGAAGGGCCCCTTCGAATCCCCGCTCCGGCTTTGTCGGGATCGGGGAGGCGGAATGGGTAGCGACCGCAAGAGTCCGGCGGCAACACCGGACCTTAGATGAATGACCACATAAAACAGAACTCGGCTTATAGCCTGCTCTGACACTTAACAAAGTAAGAAATAATAGTTCGAGGGATGAAATGGACGATCATAAACTAAAAGTCTTTTGTACAGTAGCTGAGACAAAGAGTTTCTCAAAAACTTCTGAAATTATACATCTCACACAGCCTGCTGTAAGTCTTCAGATTCAGGCCCTCGAGGAGATATACGAAACAAAATTATTTGATAGGTCATCAAGCACTGTTACCCTCACCCCTGCAGGAGAGGTTTTGTATAAATATGCAAAAGAAATCCTTGCACTTTATGCAACTGCAGAGAAGGTCATAGGAAAACTAACAGGCCTTGTTAAAGGAAGTATAACTATAGGTGCCTGTTCAAATATAGGTAACTACCTTCTCCCAAGTGTTATCACGGATTTCAGGAAAACACATCTCAAGACAAAGATACATCTTCTTGTGAGTAACACAAAAAGGGTTATTGAACTCCTTAATTCAGGCAATATCGACATTGGCATTGTAGAGGGAGATGTTGTTAGACAGAAAATGGTTGTTAAAAAACTGATCTCAGATGAACTTTTATTGATTGTATCGCCTAACCATCCATGGGCAAAGAAGAAAGAAGTCTCTATATCAGACCTTACAAAAGAACCTTTTATCTTCAGAGAGGCCGGCTCAGGAACAAGGCAGACGATGGAGAAGTTTCTCTCCCGGCATGGGATTACACCACAGGACATGAAGGTATCTGTTGTTCTCGGAAGTACAGAGGCTATAAAAGATGCGGTCGAGAATGGATTGGGTGTTTCTATAATCTCACGCTGGGCCGCAAGAAAGGAAAATAAATATGGAACCCTTCGCCTGCTCAGTTTAAAAGAAGAAAAGATGGTGAGAGATTTCTCACTTATCATTAACAAAAATTCGGTCTCTTCCAACGCCCTTGATGAATTCCTGACATTCCTGAAGTCATACCAATTTGATAAATTACTGTCTTAAATACTTACTGCTTTGTAGTTACTACTTACTGCTATAGACCCTGTAATTAATATCCTGGAATATCCTGTCCTTATCTTCAATTTCAGTTAGCCATTTTTCTGAGATATCCCTTGAGATGATTGATTGATAAAGTCTGTTAAACCTGCCTATGTGTTCTTCAAAACGTTTTTTAGCATATTCTGCAGCGGTGCCGGTCTTCATCATAAATGCCCAGTCACTATGCTGTGAAAGAAGTACCTCCCTTGCAGCCTGATTCAGCGCCCTATGGAGAATACCGTTTGCATTGGAAAACCTCTCAGCAAGATATATCATACGCTCCGTTGCCTTAAGAAGGTGACGATAAACATAGTCATTATAACTATTTAGCCAGACCTCGCTGTATCCCTTGTCACCCCAGCTTGACATGGATGGCTGAGAGATTTGCAAGTTTGAAAGCCCACATGCTTGTGAGCTTAGATACTCTGAAGCAGTTATTGTCCTGAAATTTCTATGCTTGACGTGTATCTTCCTTAAAAGAAAATCGAGCCATTCCGGCCCTTCAAACCACCAGTGACCAAAAAGCTCAGCATCGTAAGTTGCAGTAATTAACGGTTTAAGGTTAGCTTGTCGGGCTCTCAGTATATCTGACAGAAAATTTATCTGAAGCTCTCTGTTATGTATAAAATTGTTTGCATGTTCTGCAGTTTTCTCTCTTGCTCGTTGTATGACATAAGGTTCTTTGTTATCAGTCTTTCCTGTTATCCTGTAATATTTAAGGCCTGTATATGTCCTTATCCCATCGGGATGAATATATGATTTTATATAGTCCGGATCAAGGTCAAATCCTACATCTCTGTAAAAGTCTCTGTAATCAAAGTCGCCCGGATACCCTTCGATAGAGGACCATACCTGCTTTGAAGACTCGACATCCCTCCCAAATGCAAAAACACCCGAAGGGCACAATATAGGAATATATACACCACACTGTGGGAATGGTGTCCCATGGATAATTCCGTGTGTCTCAAGGAAAAAAAACCTTATGCCTGCTTCTTTTATATAAAGGTCGAAATCCGGTGCAAAGCCACATTCAGGTAACCATATACCGTTCGGGTAGCTGCCGAAATTTTTTTGGTAATGTCTTGAACCTATCTTTATCTGTGCCTTTACTGCTTGTGGATACATGGATATGTTAGGGAGAAAAGCGTGGGTTGCAGCAGATGTTATAAACTCAATTTTACCTGTATTCTGTAATGCCTTAAAGCCAGATACAATATCCCTCTTATAGACATCTTCGAATAGATATCTAATCCTCTGGAATCTTTCATTATACATCCTGACGATAGGTTCAAAATTAATATCGCCCTTAGTTCTCAAGCCCTCTTTTTCTGATAATTCTATTAGCTGCTCGATATGTCTCTTATATCTATCCCTGAGGAGATTATCGTTTAACATCTCTATAAGGGCAGGGCTGAGGGATAAGGTTATTCTGAAGTCAATATCATCATTTATAAGTCTTTCGAATACATCAAGGAGTGGGATATATGTCTCGGTTATTGCTTCATAAAGCCAGTTTTCTTCAAGAAAGTAGTCGTATTCAGGATGTCTTATGTAGGGCAGATGGGCATGAAGAACTATGCATAGATAGCCTTTATACATGGACTATTATTGTTCCTGTTAACCTGTAATCCATTTTCCCTGAATTTTTATGGAACCTTTAAGAATTTTAGCATAATTCTTGAAATACAAGCCTATTCCGGTATCTTTCTGAATAGATAAATCGCAGCTATTCCGAATATTATTGGCACTATCCATGCAGCAATGATTGGCGAGACCACTCCTGCATATCCCATGGAGAGCATCAGTGTGTATGTAAACCAATAGACAGTACTTATAAGTAGTCCAAGACCTGCGGCGAAAAGACCTCCGCCAATCTTGCTATTCATTGAAAGGGATATGCCGAGCAGAATCATAAAGAGGTTTATCAAGGGGTATGATATCTTCGAGTGAAGGTCTACTATGAGCTTGGTGTTCCTGAACCCTGATTTTTTCAATCTCTCTGTATATCTGTATAATTCACCTATCCCCATCTCTGCTGGTGTTTTAATCTCTTTACTAAAGAAATCAGGAGACTCAAGATATAAAAATACCTTCTCTGATATCCTGTCGATCTTTCCACTTTCAATGTCATAAACAATTACATTTTTAAGTTTCCATATACCCTTTGAACCTTTCCGCCTCAGCGGATCTCCGAGAACTTCTTCCCATTTTGCTTCTTCCGCCTCTATCCTTTCCTTTAGAAAACCTTTCTCGAATACAAAAATGCTAACACCCTTTGCAAGTCTTTTTTCCGGGATGTAAAGTTCGATCCTGACCGGAGAACCGTCTGCGGCCCTGAGCCACAGAGAACCCTCTTTAAAGATGATTTTTTTATCTTTTTTCTTAAGGGTATTCTTTAATTCATTCGATCTCCTTGAGAAATCAGGGACAACAATCTCTCCGACGATAAAGGCAAATATACTTACCAATATGCCAGATATAATAAAGGGATAGAAGAGGGACTTTAATCTCCCGCCAGCGGACTTTATTACTACAAATTCTCTGTTCCTTGATGCCTGGCTGAATATGAAGAGGCTGCATATGAGCACTGCAGTAGGAACAAGGTAAAGAAGATATTTAGGAAAGTTAAAAAAGGCATAAAGCAACAGATTCTCAAGGGAAGGCCTGTTAGGCATAAAGTCACTTATCTTTTCGATGAGATCGAGGATACTGAATAACAGGGCAAGTCCTGTACCTATCAGGAATAGGAGTTTTAAGAACTCTTTAAGATAATGTCTCTGCAATATTAGCATTTTTGGTAAAACTCCGAATGTTTTATATTATTGTAAGCACTAAGGGTTGCGTTATTTACCTGTTGCTTGCCCTCCTGAACAGGTATAGACCCAGTAGGCCCATTATTATTGTAGGTGCCCATGCACCGACATAATGAGATATCTTCCCAGCCTTAACGAGATTTTCACCGTATATCAAAAGAACATAGTAGATAGTGAATACCCCTAACCCCAGGGATAGACCGCCAAGTCTGCCGGCTTTCCCGGCCATGAGAGACAGAGGAGGTCCTAAAAATGTGAGGATTATGCATAGCAAAGGTAACGACAGTCTCCTGTGGAGTTCAAGTTCTAAAGATAAATCATGTCGAGGCCTTTCTTTTATCTCCTTTAGCAGTTCAAAAGGTGAAAGTTCTGTATTCTTCTTTGATGGCAAGTCTGATTCAAGTCTGAGTGTCATGTTGTACCTTTCGAAAAACAATTCAGTTGTGCTACTTCCTTTGGCAATATGAATATTGCCTTCCGTAAGGTTAAGGTTTGTATTCAAACCCTCCGACATATATATCCTCCCATCTTTTGCCGTCAGGACCTTCGGCTCATTTTTATTCCTGCCATCATATATAAATATTCCCCTGAAGGTGTCCTGAGATGGCTTCTCCCTTATCATAATAACAATATCCTTGAACAATGTATTAAAGGTGCCCTCCTCGATTGCCATAGGGAGGCGGGCTGTAATGACACTTTTAATCTCATCTCTTAGCCAAATGCTACTTTTTGGTCCAATGTATAAACTCACGGCAATGTTTAGCAAAAAGCATAATGTTCCAAGTATAAAAACTGGTTTCGAGATGCCCTTAAAATCCATGCCACTGGCTTTTAATATTACAAGTTCACTATCAAGATTGAGACGTCCATAAGTAAGAAGCGTAGAGAGTAGAAGTGCCATTGGTATGGTGAGTAAAAGTAACTGCGGTTGCAGATAGAAGATAAGTTTGATCATATCCATGATTGATGCACCGACACCTGATAGAAATCTGGACAGCTTGAGCAGCTTTTCCATCATAAGGATGAGATTCAAGAATGCAAGAGTGAGTATAAAGACAAAGGTTAATTCCTTTAGTATTGAACGATGTAGTATCTTCATGGATTGATATTCAAATATTTTAGCATAACTCTATATAGTGTCTGTCCATAAACTGTCATTTCCATAAAAAGTCGTCATTCTCGCGAAAGCGGGAATCCAGTGTTTTCAATAGGTTCTGGATCCCCCGGTCAAGCCGGAGGATGACAAATACTGACTTTATAAACAGACTCTATATAGTCCTACCTCAAATACGTTGATCTCTCAAGTTCCGTTTCTTTCTTTTTCATTTTTGATGAGCATAGATCGTGGGCTGCAAAAATGTTGAAAAAAGACAAAATATATAGAATAAATCCTTGACGGTGTGCTACTATTCAGTACCGTATAGAAATTGGACGAGTCGGCATTTTGCTTAGTTAATATATTCCTTGTTAAATGGCTGTGGTAACAGCGGGGGGCTGTCCTGCATATCGAGACCGTCATTCAGATTTGTTTTAAGGACGGTAAACCTCTTAAAGTTTAAGAGGAGAGAATGAGGATTAAACTCACACTATTTCCTGCCAATGGGAAAGTTATCCTACCTGTAAGCTACAATTATTTTCTAACCAGCTTGATCTATAAAATTATCCATAATTCCTCTGAAGATTATTCTCGTTTCCTACATGATGAAGGGTATAAACTTGGAGAGAGCAAGAAGGGTTTTAAGCTTTTTGCTTATTCTATGTTGACAAGCAATAAATTCAAAATTGGTGGTGATAAAATTATTTTTCTAAACAGTCATGTTGAATGGCAAATTTCATCACCTTTGGATAATTTTATTCAGCATCTTGTTACAGGAGTATTTGCTGAAGGGCAGGAGATCGAAATAGGACATATAAATAACCGCCCAAGCCGTTCAAATGGTTTAAACGGTTTGAGCGGCTTAAACCGCTTTTTAATAGAACGGGTTGAAACACTTCCAAAACCAGAATTCAATAAAAATATGAAGTTTACATGCCTTTCACCAATAACTGTCAGTAAAGTAGTCGGATTGAACAGCTTAAACGGCTTGAGCGGTTTAAACAGTCCTTTTAAATGTCATTATCTCCGTCCCTGGGAAGATGGATTTACAGAAGCTATCAAGAATAACTTGATTAAAAAGTATAAACTCGTTCATGGAAAGGACATTGAGGATTCAGACTTTGCCATAAAAATCGATACCGACTACATGAACAGGAAAAGCGGGAAGATAACAAAAAACATCAATTTCAAGGGCACAAACATTATCGGCTTCATGTCGCCCTTTGAGGTCGCAGGCAGCCCTGAGCTTATTGAAATAGGGTATGAGGCAGGTTTCGGGGAGAAGGGGAGTATGGGGTTTGGGATGGTCAAAGAAGCCGATTAAACCGTTTAATCAGTTTAAGCCGTTCAAGCCGTTTGAGCGGCTTAACCAGTTTGATCTGTTTGAACCGTTTGATCGGCTTAACCGGCTTGATCTGTTATTTTTAAACGTGGAGGATGAGTGGGTAATTATTTTGAAGATTTAGAGGTCTGGAAAACTGCGCGGGAACTAACCAACAGGATTTATAAAATAACTACCAACGGTTCTTTTTCAAAGGATTATGGGCTGAGAGATCAAATAAGAAGGGCTGCCGTTTCCATAATGTCAAACATTGCAGAGGGTTATGAAAGGTGCGGTAATCAGGAACTTATTCAATTCCTGTCTATAGCCAAAGGGTCAAGCGGCGAAGTACGGAGTCAGCTCTATGTTGCCATGGATCAGGAATATATTGATAAGAGAAAAAGCGAGTTGTTGATTGACGCTTTTAAAAAGCTTTCTATAATGATAAACAACTTCATAGAATATCTGAAAGGCAGCCCTTTAAAAGGTTCAAAATATAAGATGCCAAGGCAGAAAAGTATGAAAGAAGAAATGGACGAAATCATGAAGGAGATGAATTTAAAGAAATCGGATTGAACGGTCTGGTCGGTTTGAACGGTTTTCACAGTTTGAACGGTTTGAACAGCTTTATCAGTTTAAACGGTTATTTTCGGTTTTTACGGTTTGAACTGCTTCAACGGTTTGAACGGTTCTATTAAAGAGACGGAGGTTTTATGCCATTATTCAGTTGGACAGGGAATCCGTGGGTAGATACGGCGAGGAAAAGAATATGATACAAGTAAGACTTCGTGACTTTTTTTCAACTGAACTCTTTAATGTAGTCATAGGAACATATTTTGAAAACTTTCTTGGAAACTTCATTGAGCGGTATCTTCTATACAGTGCAAAAGGTTCCAGTGGCAGGGACTTTCGAGATCGCCGAGGTGAGACAGTCAAGAGTCAGTTTGATATGCCTTATCATGTCCACATACTTAATGGATTATTGCCAACACTTAAAATGCTTGAGGAAAGGTTTAAAAAAGAAGGCTGGGACCAACCAGACAAACGAGAGCAGGCAGATACATTTTTAAGATGTTTTGTTATCGGCTTTACCTTTCATGACATTAATAAATTAACGGATGTAGATGATTTAAATGAAAGTGTTGACCAGCATCTTTTTATATTATGTGATGAATTGAAATTGGAAAGGTATTTTCCAGACTGGAAGAACTGGGTTGAAGAGATCAAATTTCTCGCGCTTGGGACTGAATATCGCACAAAAATTTATGCCCACCAAAAATTTATTAAAGAATATGATTTTTTCAATACTGTCTTGGCTGAATATTGTCACTTTGCCGATTCCATCGCCTCAATAGATGGCTTTGCAAATACTGCTGATTTTTATAATCAGCTTTGCAATAAGCAAGTCGATGGCAGAAAACTGTCTACTCTCTGGCAACTCTCATTTGTAGAAGTTCAGGGGAATATCTTTACGCTTCTTTCGCAAAAGCTTTTATTCGCCGCTAAAGACATCATAAAAGATATGCGAAATCAGACAATTCTGTTTAACCTAAGAAATGGCTTTGTGTATATCGGCGAGCCACTGACAAAAGATGAAATTCAATCAATAAAAATTCATTTTAAAAGTGATTCGTCTGATGTGATTAAGTCTGCCCTCCTAGATTTTCAGACTTGCAAACTTGGCTTTTTGGAAAGTCTCAACGAAGAGGAAAATTCAAAAGACAAAGTCAAGTATTCTATTCAGATTAAAAATGGTATTGAAAATATATTAAAGGCAGGTTTTGCCGATAATGGTACAGGAACTGGGAAAATTAAACCATTCTCGATAACTAATTATTCTGCTCAATTAAAAGAACAGAATATAAAACCAGCAGAAATAGAAAAGCTTGAGGCCTTAATTGATGAGAATGAATTGCCATTGATTGTAGTTCCGCAAAAAGCAAGGGATGGGACGATTCAAAACTATTTCTTGCGGATTTCAAAAGACTGGGAAGAAGTTAGTGATCCAGACAAAAAGTTCCTAACTCTTTACGCTTTAGAAAAGATGAAGTTGCTTTCATCAAAAGAATTCCCCCATTGGAAGCCTAATTTTTCTCCAGTTCACCGATATTCTACTGCAACTAATCGTACTGTTATGGCAATTCTATCAGCCTTAATGAAACATCAAGACATCGAAAATGGGAGAGAAAGCCTTGATGATGCCTCAGAATATGCATCGAATGATGTCATCAAAACATTTGCAACGTCTAATCTTATAAAAACAGTTGATACCAAAGAACTTGATGATTTCGTTGACTTCTACTTATCAGGGAATTTTAATCGTGATATTGACAAATTGACGAGCTTTATCGGAAATATACCAGAGAAAAAAGACATGTGCCTCTTTACAGGGCGTATTGCGAAAACGAAATACGGTGCTGAACGTGCTTTCGGAATTTCTGCCCTTAATTTTAGCAATCGCTCATTGAATACTTTGAAAAGTAAAGACAATCAAATATCATCGCTATTTTATCAGGAAAATGAATTGCGGTTGAAGGAATTACCGCGTGTCTTCTATACAAAAAAGCTTAAAGAGGAAGATAAGAAAGGATTTGACAGGAGAATGTTTAGGGATGCAACTAAAGCAAATGCTGTTATCTATTATGATTTTGGAGAGTATTTAGCCGAAGTTTCCTCTCACATGCTTCTTGAGATTTTGGGGAAAGCCATGACCTTTGATTGTCGTGACATTAACGGCCTGACACTAATTTTTCAGGATCGTGCATATGATTTTAATCTTTACGGTATGAACTTTAATGAAGTGAGTGATGATGTAAAGTCTAACTTCTACTTTATCCATCAAATATTAAAAGTGATAAAAAAAACTGGTTTCAGAATTTTTGTGACCGGTATATTAACCCCGTATCACCAACATAGAGAGATGTTTGTCTTTGAAAACTGTATGCCGTTTGTTAAAGCGTTGGGGTGGGACAGAATTCGCATTGATCAGATTGAAAACCGTTTATGCGAAATGAATCTGCTCTTATCACTTAATACAAAAAGATTAATCAACAATGTTCTAAATTATGCGGAAGACCGTCAGTACCTGTTTACCGCATTTGCCCAATTGGATGAGGATGAAAAAGGAAAAGCAAGAAACGGATTAATACAAATCATTGACTCAAATATGGAGGTGTTAAAAATGAGTGTAATGAATGAGTTGGCGCAGATTGCCATTGAGATGGTAAGACCGAAATCTGGTAGCACTTCTCAAGAGAGCTGGATCATTCGGGATTCTCTAAAAGTGCTCAAGGACTGTTGCAAGGAAAAAAGGGATAAAGAGACAACTATCGAGCAGATTGCGGGGGATTTGAGAAAAACCTTAAAAAGCTGGGATTATGCGGATCTGTCCAAATGCGAACTGTTTGCAGAAGCTCTTTACGAGCAATTATTTGAGAAGGAATGGGGAAAGCATTTTCCTCAGCCTAATAGACTTCGCAACTGGATAAACCAATTTGCATTTCTTTATTCGGATAAGGGCTATACAGAAATGAGAAGGTTGAAAGTTAAAGGGATCATAAAAAAGCTGAGAGAGGAGGGTAAAGACTTTTCCGAGGATTCTGTAATCCGATATATAATCAGCGAAAACAAGAAGCTTGAAAAATACGCGGATGATTATCGCGAAGTATTTCAAGAAATAATCGCAGAATCTAAATAATTTACAGGAGGACTATAGACATGGCAAAGATTGAGAAGCTTTTCGGTTTTATAGATGAGAAGTGGTTTGTAACCGATTTAAAGGAAAATCGGCTTGGGCATATTAAACTTGCGTTTGTGCGAGAGGTCATCAATCCTCTTATTGTTCGGAGCACTGATATGGAAGCTACTGTAACACTTGTAACCATCGATGATAGGGAGATAGTAGAAATTCCGCCGAGAAAAATGAAGAGCCGAGAAAAATTACTTGGCTTGATGCTCTGTAGGGAATTTGACGTTGTAGATGAAAAAGTTCGCTATAATGTATTTGAAGGCGCAGAGATGTTGAATAATCCAAATTCAGCACTTTTTGGAGACACCTCAACAAAGTCAGGTGATACGGCGGGTCTCACAAGCCGGGCAATTTATGACTGGGCATATTCACTAAGGGATGTAAAGGATATTACGGAGAAATTGCAGCATAATGCCTTGAGCGAGGCGGGAACCATGATTGATGAAGCGACAGGTGAGATGCGGCAGAGTCTATATTCAACTGAATATATTTTGCCCGATACCTTTTTCCCTCACTTCATTACAGTAGATAATATAACTCCTGAACTTTTCGTACATCTTCTTTTATGCGTTCTTAACCAGCATCGTTACGGAGCTCAAACAACAACAAATGCGAATAACATGAGAAATCATCTTGTTGCCATAGGGGTAGCAGATTTTGAGAAACCGATCAATAGCTATACCATTTCAAAAGCATGGAATGAAGCAAAGAGTAAAGAAAAGCCAAAATTGAAGACGGTTAAGGATTATGTATGCAGTCAGATGACAAGTCATTATTCAGCAGAGGTACTGGAGCAAGACGTTGTCGGATTAGTAAAGTGGATTAATGATCTTTGGACTGAAAACGACAAGACCTCTTTGAAGGCGATCTATTCATCCGCTAAAAAAAGCGTTGATAATTACTTGAAAAGCATAAAAATGGTTAAAGAATCTGCCGGTGATAAAAAGCAGAAAGGGTCAAAAAAGGGAAAGGAAGCAAAGGCGGAGGGCGATAATGAAAATAGTACCCCTGAAAGTTAAACTTCTCTCACCAATGTTTAATTATTGTAGGGTAACCACCGGCGGTGCTATCACAAGCGATTTTATCGGCGATATTGCATTAACTTATGCAGTTAACCGTGTGAGGAAAAATAGGAACTTTTACGAGGAGTTCCGAAGAAAGCCTTATTATGAGGAATTGAGAAGACTTGATTACTATTTTAGCGTTGGTAAACCTATTCAGTATGAGACGACGGGAATATATACCAGAAATACACTTTTTAATACAGATGGATTCCCTGATTTAGATGCAATCATGTTATCAGGTAAAAATCTTTTTAAAAACTATTTTAAGGTTCAAGGGATTAGACCAGAAGGAGAATTTTCTACCTGTCTTATCTGTAAAGATTCATTTATCCTTGCTTTACCTTTTACAATCCGTCTGGGAACAGGCAGGGAATGTATGGCGATCATTGATAGAGATGACAATTTTGATGATAATCTCTGGTTGAATGCGTTTACTCTAAAAACAGTATTTGGTAACTTGCAGACAACTATTCAATCACTTAAGTCCTATTACTTTGAATATAAGATTGAGAACTACATTCTAATGAAAAACATTTCAACAGAACAAGTTAAGGTGATTTTTGGCAGTGTATTCTGATGACAGATAGTGTTTCTTTAAAAATATTGCCACAGTTTGTGGATACAGTGGATGAGCAGTTTAAAGGTCACCGTTTGCATAGAATTCAGCAGGCTTTTTTGCATTATGATAAATTGCCTGAATTTATGATTGTAACGGCCCCCACGGGAGCAGGCAAAAGTTTTGCGTTCCCATTGCCAATTATCCAGCATAAGGAGGTCGGCAGTGGATTTAGCAAGAGAAGATGCATTATTGTCTCGCCAACTAATGCCCTAATAGAAGACATGGAAAGAGAATATACCAGGAATTTCCCTGAACTTAGAATCAGCAAGCTGAACCGCAAAAAACTGGATGAGCTAAACGCGAAAGGCCCGGAAAGATGGAACGCACTCCTTCTGATATTAAAGGAACATGAAGTCATTATAACTAATCCAGATTTATTAAATTTCGCACTCTTCGGAGGTTATTATCGGCATAAAGGCCAGAAAGAGATCAGCGAAATTTTTGCATGCGTGGATTATTTTGTCTTTGATGAATATCATTTATATGATGAAGAGCAGATCGCTAACATAATTTCATGGATTGCCATAAAAAAGGCTTTGATTTCAAAGCCTATAAAGTTCATCTTTGCCTCGGCAACACCAGAAAAGGAATTGTTTAAAGTTTTGCAGTCTCAAGGGTTTGCTCCTGTTGAAATTGTAGAGACTATTTCCGAGGGAGAAACACCACTCAGCCGGAAAATACACGGTGAAATAGAAGTAACTTTTTTGAAGGACTCTTCCCCTTTTCAATATCTGCTATCAGCGGCTGATGAAATTAACCACCTTATAAATCAAGGGGAAAGAATATTAGTCGTGTTCGACAAGATGATAGATTTACGAAAGACGAGACCGGACATTGAAAGACAATTTGAGAATGTAGTTATTGCTGAAGTGTCCGGTTACTTTACAAAAGCCGGAATTCAGGAAAACCCGGGTAATGCTGCATTAATCCTTGGTACCAATAAAATTGAGGTAGGCGTAAATCTCGACGTATCAATCTGCCTGATGCAAACAGGAAAGCATTTTGCCAACTTTGTGCAACGCTTTGGTCGAATTGCAAGACAAGGAAAGGACGGAAAAGCAGTTATCTTTCTTGAAAATAAAATCAAAGAAGTAGAAAAAGCTTTTGCCAGAAGGAAAACGTTGTCATACTATGATTTCATTGAACAATGCCGCTCAATTGAGCTATTGTCCGACAAAAAGTTCTATTCCGAAAAAATACCACAGTACCTCGGAGCCTATTATTTTGTTATTGCTAAAAACATCAAGGACTATGCCACACAGCGATTGTTTATGAAAAATATCAAAATAGACGCTCAGACAGGCTTCTTGTTTGGCGTTATGAGAAGAATAGATAAGGGTATCAAGCACATTGCACGTATTAATTCTGAATGTGGTAGGCGGTTTGATTTTGATTGTAATAATTGGGAAAAATGGTGGGACCTTTTTACAAGCACCTTCAAATATTTTAGAACCTCTTCACCAGACATTTTAGTCCGAGATCTGACATACGGGGAACAATCGCTAATTACGAGATATTCTTTAGAATGGATACTTAAAAACCGAGAAGTTATCAGAGAAGAAAATATTAATGGTGAGCGATGCCTCGTAGTGTCTGGATTTTTAGAGGCCAAACAGGAGCTTCAATACTATGTTGAATCACTGCCTGTTTATAAGTTAAATGAAGAAACGCTTTACTTGCAGCAAAAAGAAAAATATTCTTTGAAGCAAGCCTTTGAATCTCGTCTTGCCAAAATCACTAATAATTTTTATCGAGGGAATAATGAATTCAATAACGCTGCAAAAGATTTAATTCTTGAAGTAGAAAAACTGAAAAGTATTATAAGTGAGAAGCGATTGTTGATTAATGACATCAGAGCTTATTCAAATGTTATATAAAAGGCGCAACGATGTTAAAGACTACTGAAATAACCGGCACGGAATTTAACTATTACAACATCTGCCATAGGAAGTTATGGTTATTCTCTCACGGCATTCAGATGGAGCAGACATCTGATAATGTGCTGCTTGGAAAGCTAATTGATGAGCATTCGTATACGCGAGAAAAAAGAAAAGAGATGCTGATTGATGGGGTCATTAAGATAGATTTCATGGATGATGAGGCAGTGCATGAGGTGAAGAAATCCAATAGGATGGAGGAGGCCCATATCGGCCAGACTCTTTATTATATCTACTGTCTCAGGCAAAAAGGCGTTGATATACGGAAAGGGGTTATCAACTATCCGAAACTGAGAAGGACAACAGAAGTCGAGCTTACCCCAGAAAAGGAGATTGAAATTAAAGATACGATAGAGAAAGTTAAAAATATAGAATCTATGGCCGAGCCGCCACAGGTTCTAAACTCAAAGATATGTAAAAAATGCGGCTATGAAGATTTCTGTTATTCATAAAAAAAACCGAACAAACCGTTCAAGCCGTTTGAACCGATTAAACTGTTTGAACGGTTAGTTAAAAGCATGAAACGAAATTATTACATAACAAAAAATGGCAGGCTCAAGAGACAGGATAATACTCTTTATCTTGAATTCGAGTCCGGTGAACGAAAGGTAATTCCTATCGAGGATGTGGAAGGACTTTACCTGATGGGTGAGACAGATTTGAACACCAAACTCCTTAATTTTCTCGCTCAGCAGAAGATTCCAGTGCATGTGTTCAATTATTACGGTTATTACTCCGGTTCATACTATCCAAGGGAACACCTGAATTCAGGGTTCCTTATAGTAAAACAGGTGGAATGTTATAAGAACAAAGAAAGACGCTTGAACATTGCAAGGGAGTTAATACAAAGCGCTTCACATAATATCCTTCGCAATTTGAAATATTACCGTAACAGAAAATCAGGTCTTGAGGATTATATTTCTGATATTGAAGCCCGACTGCCGGAGATTGACAAGGCGTCTGATATCCTTGCACTCATGGCGTGGGAAGGACATATAAGAGAGCGTTACTATGACAGTTTCAATGTCATCCTTGACCTTGAAGAGGAATTCACTAAAAGGACAAAGAGACCGCCGGACAACATGATGAACGCTCTCATATCATTCGGGAATTCGCTTCTATATGCCACTACTCTCGGAGAGATTTATCATACCCAGCTTAATCCGACAATCAGCTTCCTGCATGAGCCGGGCAATAGAAGGTTTTCACTAAGCCTTGATATCTCGGAGGTTTTTAAACCCATAATCGTTGATCACATTATATTTAAACTCATAAACACAAAGATGCTTGGGGAAAGGGATTTCGAAAAAGATGTCAATTTCTGCTATCTCTCGGAAAACGGCAGGAAGATATTTTTACGCGAATATGATGAACGGCTGAATACCACAATCAAACATAGAACCTTAAAGCGGAATGTATCTTACCGGCATTTGATCAGGCTGGAATGTTATAAGCTTGAGAAATATATTAGTGGTATAGAAGACTACAAGGCATTTAGGGCATGGTGGTAATCACGATAAAAAGTTTAAACCGTTTAAGCAGTTTAAACCGATAAGAAGCAATGTACTATATTTTAGTTTATGACATTGCTGAAAAAAGAGTGCAGAAGGTGCATAAACTTATGAAACGCTATCTGAACTGGGTGCAGAATTCGGTCTTTGAAGGAGAGTTGACAGAGGGAAGATTTGAGGCCATGAAGATAGAGCTTGAAAAGCGTATGAAGGCAGATGAGGATTCGGTTATCGTTTACAAGCTCGGCAGTCTGAAGTATACTGAACGTGAGATAATCGGGGTCGAAAAGAATTTGACTGACAATTTGTTGTGATTTTATTAGTAGAAGTCGTCGACCCTGTGGATACTTTGCACTACTGAGGGTTGACAGATGGTTTTATGCTCTTTGACAACTTAACCCCTTGTTTTTTAGGGCAAAAATTTGCCCTTTTAATCGCACCAATATGGAATTGAAATTGGCTTTCCTTGCTTGTGTCGAATATAATCTATAGCCTTTTAATCGCACCAATATGGAATTGAAATATTATAGATCGTCCGCTTATTTACTCCGAAGAACGCCCTTTTAATCGTACCAATATGGAATTGAAATTCGTTATAGCCTTTTCCTCACGTTCAAGCAGCCACCTTTTAATCGCACCAATATGGAATTGAAATTCAAGATTGAGGATTTTGAAGAAATCCCCATAGAACTTTTAATCGCACCAATATGGAATTGAAATTAAACAAAAACCCATCCAAGGACAGCACATAGACTCTTTTAATCGCACCAATATGGAATTGAAATATAGCATAGGCAGAGTTACTGTATATGCTTCTCCAGCTTTTAATCGCACCAATATGGAATTGAAATCCGGCTAATCCTGCCACACCTGCCTGTTGCCCTGTTCTTTTAATCGCACCAATATGGAATTGAAATAAAAACTACGACACTGTTACTACCTGTTTTTGCCAACTTTTAATCGCACCAATATGGAATTGAAATCAGACAAGGCATTCTTCAGAGCGCCGGGTCTGTCTGACTTTTAATCGCACCAATATGGAATTGAAATGGAGCAGATGTGATAGACGCTCCGGGCCATGTTGGACTTTTAATCGCACCAATATGGAATTGAAATGTCTAATAGCGTCAGGGAACCAGAAACATTGCCTATACTTTTAATCGCACCAATATGGAATTGAAATTCGTCAAAGTTGTCTATCCAGGAAGCATCAGCTGTGACTTTTAATCGCACCAATATGGAATTGAAATAAAAAGAGGCTTATGCAAGCAAGCGAAATGCGATAGCTTTTAATCGCACCAATATGGAATTGAAATTACGTAGATGTCAGAGAGCATGAACTATTGCATAGTTCTTTTAATCGCACCAATATGGAATTGAAATATGATAAAGGTTGACTTTGTCAAACTACTGGCTAACTTTTAATCGCACCAATATCGACAAGGTAAAAAAGGGTTGCGTCTTCAAAAATCATTTCTTAAGGAAAAAAAGGAGGTAGAAGCTTTTTTATGCTTCTACCTTTGCAGGCATCTCCTTACTGAATATAATTTTATCTTTTTCAAAATCAACCTCAACTGTATCCCCCTCTTTGAAGGTCCTGTCAAGGATTTTCAAGGCAAGAGGATTTAATATCTCTCTTTGCAAAGCCCTCTTTAAAGGTCTTGCTCCGTAAACCGGGTCAAAACCAATATCTGCAAAATACTCTTTGGCAGTATCTGTCAGCTTGATATCAACATTTTTCTCTTTGATATATCTCTTCATCCTGTTCACCTGTATCTCCACAATCTGTTTTAGAAGTTCCTTGGTCAAAGGGTTAAATACGATAATCTCATCAACCCTGTTCAGGAATTCAGGCCTGAAAAATGTCTTCAGGTCTTCCATAATCTTTTCCTTCAATTCACCAAAGTTACTGACCCAGTAAGCAGCCGGCCTCTTTGCCTTCTCTTCAAGCATCTCCTGTATATGCGCACTGCCTATATTCGATGTCATAATAACCACTGTATTTCTGAAATCAACTGTCCTTCCATGGCTGTCAGTAAGCCTTCCGTCATCAAGAAGTTGTAACAAAAGGTTGAACACCTCCGGATGGGCCTTCTCAACCTCATCGAAAAGGATTACAGAATAAGGTTTCCTCCTTACAGCCTCAGTGAGCTGTCCACCTTCTTCATAGCCTACATACCCCGGAGGTGCACCGATAAGCCTTGAGACTGTATGTCTTTCCTGATATTCAGACATATCTATTCTTATCATTGCGTTTTCATCGTCAAATAAAAACTCTGCAAGCGCTCTCGCAAGCTCAGTCTTTCCAACACCAGTAGGTCCCAAAAAGATAAAAGAGCCAATAGGTCTGTTAGGGTCCTGAATGCCTGCACGTGCTCTTCTGACTGCGTTTGATACTGCTTCGATCGCCTCATCCTGGCCGACGACTCTCTGCCTCAGACGCTCATCCATCTGAAGCAATTTCTGGATCTCACCTTCAAGCATCCGGGATACAGGTATACCTGTCCATTTAGAAACGACCTCTGCAATATCTTCTTCATCCACTTCTTCTTTCAGCATCTTCCTTCTCTCCTGTGCCTTAAGAAGCTTTTTATTTTCCTCTTCAAGTGCCCTCTGGAGTTCGAGTAGTTTTCCATATCTGAGCTCTGCTGCCTTTGTCAGGTCTCCTTCACGCTCTGCCCTTTCTGACTCTATCTTCGTCTTCTCAATCTGCTCTTTATGCTCCCGCATCCTTGCAATAATCTCTTTTTCACTTAACCACTGAGCCCTTAATTCATCACGCTTCACCTGAAGTTCAGACATCTCCTTAGTTATCTTTCCGAGTTTCTCTTTTGAGTCTTTTGAATCCTCTCGCATCACTGCCTGTTTTTCTATCTCGTGCTGACGCAGCTTTCTTTCTATCTCATCAAGCTCTATCGGCATACTGTCTATCTCCATCCTGAGTTTTGATGCAGACTCATCAATAAGGTCAATTGCCTTATCAGGAAGAAACCTGTCTGTGATATATCTGTTTGACATTACTGCAGCAGAAATCAATGCCGAGTCTTTAATCTTTACGCCGTGATGAACCTCATACCTTTCCTTAAGGCCACGAAGGATTGATATAGTGTCTTCAACACTTGGCTCCCTAACAAGGACTGGCTGGAACCTTCTTTCAAGTGCAGGGTCTTTTTCTATATGCTTTCTGTACTCATCAATCGTTGTTGCGCCAACGCACCTCAGGTCTCCTCTTGCCAGCGCAGGTTTTAGCATGTTCGATGCATCTATCGCACCCTCTGCTGCACCAGCGCCAACAAGGGTATGAAGTTCATCTATGAATAAAATAACCTTCCCTTCTGCCTGCTCTATATCCTTCAGCACCGCTTTTAATCTTTCCTCAAACTCTCCCCTGAATTTTGAGCCGGCAACAATCGCACCCATATCGAGCGCAACAACTTTTTTATCTTTTAATGTCTCCGGCACGTCACCAGCAACTATTCTCTGTGCAAGCCCCTCTGCAATAGCCGTCTTACCAACGCCAGGTTCGCCAATAAGCACAGGATTATTCTTTGTCCTTCTCGACAGCACCTGTATTATCCTTCTTATCTCATCGTCTCTACCGATAACAGGGTCAAGTTTTCCCTTTTTTGCAAGTTCTGTGAGGTCACGGCTGTATCTCTTAAGCGCCTGATATTTTTCTTCAGGAGTTGGATCTGTCACGCGCTGTGCGCCCCTTATCTCTCTCATAGCTGACAGGACTTTATCAGCAGATGCCCCATATTTTATTAAGAGATCTGAACATGGTCCGCCTATTGATATAAGTGCACTAAGCAGATGTTCAACGCTTACATATTCATCTGTTAGATGCTCTGCCTCTTTCGCTGCTTTTTCAAATACCTCTTTTAATCTTGGCGATACATAAATCTGTCCTAAAGGTGTTGCACCAATGACCTTTGGGAATCTGTCTATAGCCTCTTCAATATCCTGTTGCAATGAGGTTGTATTGATCCCGAGCCTCTTGAGTATCTGAGAGGCAACGCCTTCTTCGTCCTCAAGTAGCGCCCAGAGCAGATGCTCGGCATCAAGCTGCTGGTTGCCCTTTTTCTCTGCAAGCCTCTGCGCCCCTTGTATCGCCTCCTGACTTTTTATCGTAAATTTATCCATAAAGTCTCCCTCAATCTTCTGAAAAAATCTTTTTAAACCTCTTGATAAAATCCCTTCTGATATCTTCTTCAAGGAAATTCATCATCTCTTCCATTTCTTTTTGAAAAACCTCTAACCTGTGTCTGAGTCTCAGAATTATGTCAACCCCTGACCTGTTAACACCGAGCTCTCTTGTAAGCCGAAGGATCATGGCTAATTTTTCAACATCTTCCTCGGAGTAGAGTCTTGATCTTTTTGTTCTGTAGGGAGTAATCAGTCCTTCCCGTTCATATAGCCGCAATGTCTGGGGATGTACACTTAGCATCCTCGATACCACGCTTATCATGAATAAAGGTTGTTTCTTATCCTTCGAGTCCATCATCTTTGTAACAATCCCTTTCGCGGATTTTCCTTATATTGTGCCTCTATATCTCTTATTGCATCTTTTGCCGTGTTACTTATGTCTTTTGGTACAACAATCTTTATATCAACATACTGGTTGCCTCTTACCCCGGTCTTTGGTGAAGGAAACCCTTTTCCTGAAAGTTTTAACCTCTGACCGCCTTGTGTGCCCGGTGGCAGTGTCATTGCTGCTATACCGTCTATTGTAGGAACCTCAATCTTTGCTCCAAGGGCTGTCTCACCAAACGTCACAGGCAGGTCAAGGTAAATATCATCCCCTTTTCTCTTAAATATCGGATGGGGCCGTACTGTGATTTCTATATGGAGGTCTCCTGCCGTGCCACTTCCTATTCCCGCCCCGCCCATGCCTTTTAACTTAATCCTTGAACCAGTCTCAGCGCCCCTCGGGATTTTTACCTTCACTGTCTCTGTCTGAAAACTCTTTCCCCTTCCTCCACACACAGGGCAGACCTTTGTTATCTTCCTGCCTGTACCTCTACATGCAGTACAGGGCTGGGACATCCTAAAGAAGCCCTTTGATGTTTTTATGCTTCCTGTACCGCTGCATACATCACATACCTGAGATAACTCAGCCCCTGAACCATTACATGTCCTGCATGTAACTTCCCTGTTAAATGTAATTGGTTTTGTTACTCCGGAGAATGCCTCTTCAATGGAAAGTTCAAGTCCCATGACCAAATCAGGCCCTTTTGCATATCCAGCCTCAGGTCTTGTCCTTGTTTCAAAAATATCTGAGAAGATATCTCCGAAACCACCAGAATCAAATGTATCCCTGAAATCATGAGCCCTGAACCCTTCAAACCCAGGGCCACCGCCTTCAAATGGAGAACGGCCAAACTGATCATACTCAGCCCTCTTTTTCGGGTCACTTAATATTTCATATGCCTCATTTAGCTCTTTAAATTTATGCTCTGCAGCCTTATCCCCGGGGTTCAGGTCAGGGTGATATTTGCGCGCAAGTTTCCTAAATGCCTTCTTTATCTCATCCTGTGAGGCACTTTTGCTTACGCCAAGTGTATTATAGTAATCTTTTACAGCAGGAGCCATTTTCTACCTTAATGATTCATATCATATAACTTGAGTTAATGTTTGTCAAGTGTTTTGTTATGATACCTTTAATTATATCTTAAAAATTGTACGGTCAAGATTTTACCACTTGAACTTTATCTGATTATTAAAAATATATGAAAAGCATTACATATTTTATGTAATTACAACCATATCCCCTTTTATTCAGCAGGTTACCACTTCCTTTCTGTCAGAGAAAGGCATCTATCTCACAGTTTAATTACAACGTTTTGAGTGATAGGTAAGGTGGCAGTTAAATTGTCAAACTCTCCTGACAGACAAAAAACACAGCTTATGGTAAATTATTCAGCCGGATCTAAAATATAAATAGACCTTAGAGTTTATAGTTAACAGGATTTATCCTGCCATCTGGTACAGTAATTGCTTAATTTTTTAATTAACAATTAGCATAAATTTTTAATTTATATAGTTAAGCCATTTTGAAGACTCTATTTAAGGGAAGTGGACCATTGAGGATAAAGAAAACTACACCAATTATCATTATAGGATTTATAGCAGCAATCTTTTTTAGTTTTACTGCCATTGCTGTTATTGATGCCCCTCACAATACAAGTAATAACATATCCTGCGGAAGCTGTCATGGTGAAGCACTTCATTACTCAGCCTTCTGGGGAGGAAGCTTTACACCTGCTGACATCGATGACACTCCTTACAACAGAATATGTCTTAGCTGCCACACAGTATCATCACCCGGGGGAGGAGGATACCCGCAAACAAAGGGACCTCTGGTAAAAACACACTCGAGCCTGAGTACAGACAATGGATATGGTGACTGGACAAGAGAATGTCGTACCTGTCATGACCCTCATTATCAGAAACAGAAGAATTACAAAAATACGGATGCAGGAAATCTCTATCTTGCCACAGGGACTATTACATCATGTGTTTACAATGGTAACGGTACAAGCACATTAAGGTATTCAACCATTACATATAAATCAGGGTGGGATGCTGTAAAATTAACACAAAAGACAGGAGATTATCGTCGTACTATATTGTTCCCAAATGTAGGCAAGCTTGGATACAACTATCCGGTAATAGCAGTAGATACAATTGCAAACACGATAACAGTGACAGGTAATGCAACAGCATATCTGTATCCTCCAACCACCTTTGCAGTGCTTTATGGTCAGTACATTAAGGATATTATGGATTTTAATGGTACATCTAAGACAGTTAAGTTCTTTGACAAGAAAGATACAAACTCCTATGCAGATGGGGATGGGACGTATAATGGCGTGTGTGAGATATGTCACACACAGACAACGCATTACAGGAATAATGGTAGCGCACCAGACCAGAACCATGCAAGACTTTGCAGTGGTCAAAAAGGTGGAACAAATTGCATAACATGTCACAACCATACAGATGGCTTAGGTCATGGTTATAAAAATAATTGTGCCGATTGTCATGGTCATGATAATGGTTGGAACGGGGGGACTTATTATGGAACCACTCAAAGTCATTCAACACACACAGAAAATGATAGTGACGACCTGAAAGGACCATTTATCACTTGCGATGTCTGTCATGATATAAATAATTACCCGTACTTCAAATCCGGAACCGATAATAATGGAGATGGGAAATATGACCTCTCAGAAACCGATGTATGTAATACATGCCACAGCCCGAATGGGACTTACAACGGTGTTAGTAATCCTGTTATAGGGGCTAAAAATAACTGGTGTCAGGGTGTTTATCAAGGTAATGATTTAAAGTCCGGAAAGGGAAAATGGTGTGCAGGATGCCATGATGAACAACCAGCGAACAGTAAAGCTGATAGCGCGGGTGTGAATGCTCCTAAAGTAATCGGTGACGAAGGCGCTTCGACTCAATACGGCACTGGATATGGCTTTTACAAAACCGGCCACGGGCTTGCCAGCGGGTCGTATCCGGCTTCGGGCGGCCCGGCTGCCAATGTCAAGTGTACCGATTGCCATAATACGACCTATGCACATATTGATCATGTCTCCCGAACCTACAAGGCGGCTCAACGTAATTATCAGGCAGGTTACAGGCTGAAGTATTCTATGGATATTCCCCGAAAGGATATCGGTATGCCGGCGAGCGACTTTGAACTCTGCGGGAAGTGTCACGATCTTGATCAGTTCCTTGAGCAAACGAACCTGACTACAAATCTGCGAAGTGTCACAACGAGCGGAACTTCAACAGGCTTATCGGAAACCGTGCTGACGGACACAGCCAAGGGCTGGACGGTGAATGGACTTACCACGGCAGCATTGATTCCGAACATGGAAAAGCCATGGAATGTCTACCCAATCATTTCCAACACCGCAACTACGGTTATAGTGAGCGGGTCAATGCTCTCTGACGGGGCTCTCCCAGGTGATAATTATCGGGTAGAAGTAAACTCTCATCGGACTCATCTTCAGTCGTGGCAAACAGGGCCATGGAACCCCTATGCTGGCGGCAAATGGGATTCGGACTATGACGGCGGGGGCGTTGAAAGCATGATAAGCTGCCCGACCTGTCATAATGTCCACGGCTCTACACTCCCGCGTATGACAAGGGACGGCAATCTGGTAAGCGGGAGGAGTCTCGGTTTTTACTATGTACCGCCGTACAGCTATCCGAACTCCACAAGACTTCCTGACAGCGATGGCGGCCGATGGAGTCAGTCTGTATGCAGTCCATGTCATCCAAATTTCGGCACTTACACACGTGTGGTAAAGGGAACTGTGACATTCTCTTCTGATGCAGATCAATACTTTTCTGTTGCTGACCCTCCAACGACAATCAGCACTATAACGATTAACGATAATCCTCAGGTTGGGAGCATTACTGCTATTAATGATATTCGTATCAGGATTCCAGAAAGCTTCAACATGACCTGGGATACTACTGATACATCAGCAGACATTGGAGGCACGGCCTCGGGTAAAGTAAACAGCACGGTCAGTTTCCCGGACAATAAGACCTTGCTCATTGATGTCACCAGTGATTTTGCAGCAGGAGATACATTAACTATATCAGGCTTGAGCTTCACTAACTTTTCAGCCGCCTCCGGTCAGGATAACCTTGAGTTGTATATAGACGGCGGTCATGTCCTGAATACCGTGGATACGAAGACAATCCTAATAGGTACAAAGGCGATAATTTCTTCGGATTCTAATCAGGACTTTGCGGTAGGAGACTGGTCTACAGAAATCAGCCCGATTACGATTAGAGCAATTACGGATGATGCGGATATCAATAGCGCTAATGACATACGCATTAAAATACCTTCTACTTTCCCGATGATCTGGAATACGAGTGACATATCTGCCGTAATTAGCGGAAGTGCTGCAGCTAAGGTGACTACAACAGTTAGTTATCCCGATAATAGAACTCTCCTTATTAATGTAATCAGTGACTTTGCCGAAGGAGATGAAATCACTATTTCGGGTCTCAGTTTCACGAATTTTTATGATGCTGCCTATGCCGATAATCTTGAACTATACGTGGATGGCCCGTCTGATACAACGGCTGACGCATTGGATGATAAAACGATCACAATTGAAAGCAGGGAGTGGATGAGCCCTGTGGATATTGTTCCACCCCCATTATGTTGGGATGGCACTAAATATACAGACCTCAAATGTCCTGACCAACTTATTGATGGAGACTTGACCACGGGTAACTGCTGGCCACAACAGAACGCAATATTTGATTTAGGCCGCCAATATCTTGTAACCCACATCAGGCTGTATGCCGGCAAGTCCAATTGGTGGAGACTCTATGTAGGTAACAATCCGGATAACCCAAATGGCTGTTTGCCGGACGGAATCGACGTCTCCGGGCAGTGGACCATAGGAAATGATGGTACGCGGTGGTATGAATTGACAATACCTGCAGACAAACGGACTGTTGGCCGCTATATCAGGCTTCAGGGCACGGGTGCAGGGGGTGGAGCAGCTGATGACACCTTATTCGAGATAGAGTTTTTTGGTATTCCACAGGATGGGTCTTCAGTAACTATGATTTCTACTGCCGACCAGAAATTTGAGGTTGGACAGACTGCAACTGCGATCTCGCCGATCACAATCACAGAAAGCTCAAGCAGCCCTGCTATTACAGCATCAAATAACATTCGTATAGTAATTCCATCTGACCTGTATATGTCATGGGATACCAGTGATACTGTGGCTACATTTGGCGGGACAGCCTCAGGAAAGGTGAGCTCAACAGTTAGCTATCCTGATGATAAAACACTGCTGATAGATGTTACATCAAATTTTGCTGCCGGCGATACTTTAACTGTGGAAGGATTAAGTTTCAAGGACTTTTTAGGGCAATCATATGCAGCAAACCTTGGTCTTTCTGTGGATGGAGGAACAAGCCTGGCAACTACTGATGCAAAGCCCATACAAATCTGGGACTGGATCTCACCGGTAGATGTTGCTGAAGAAAGTCCAAAAATTATTGTTAACACCGTAAATCTGACCAACACAACGCTGACTCTTGCAAATCAGCCGGATTATCCGACATTTATAGCTGTAAAAATTGTTGACACAACAGCGCCGAAAATCATTTCCGGAACGGTAACAATTACCGGCACTACTGCAGACGGCCCGGGACAGATTGAGGTGATAGACTGCTCTGCCGGCACCGGGTATCATGTCGGGAATAAGATATTTGAAACTATTGACTCTATTGTTACAGCAGACTTTGCCCCTCTCAATGGAGGCGGCGATGAGACAATCGCAGTAAGCGCTCCTGACTGTTGTAACCTCAATAATTCAGGATACTTGGTTGACAATGACACAGCTACGGGGAATACGTCGTGGGGCGGAAGCTATGTTGTTTTTGACCTCGGAGACACTTATACAGTAACAGGAATTCGTATGTTCACCGCTGTTCAGTATGGTTGGGATGTCTATATAGGCGATAGCCTGGATGGCTGCACAGGCACCTGGGGTACACAAGTCAAATCTTCGTGGACATCACCTGGTGACTCGGCATGGCATGCAACAGCAATCGAACCCGCTGTATCCGGCAGATACATTAAGATTAACGCTCTCGGGGTTGGCGGAGGCTTAGCTAATATGACTATAAGAGAATTTGACTTTCAGGGGTATAAAACCTCAGAAAACAAGTTTTTGACAATTTCTTCAGCTTCTGACCAGACATTTGAAAAGGATCAGGCTGCAACGCCGATTCAGACAATATACATCAAATACTATCCAACAAATGGAACTATTACTACTACAAATGATATACGGATCAAGATCCCAGCCTCTTTCAGTATGACATGGGACACTTCAGACACTAACGCCATATTTGAAGGAAGCGCAGCATCAAAAGTAAGCAGCACAGTAAGTTATCCTGACAATAAGACTCTGCTGATCAATGTTACTCAGGATTTTTCAGCAGGCGATACCCTTATAATATCAGGTCTAAGTTTTAAGAACTTTTCGGATCAATCATTCGAAAACCACCTACAACTTTCGATTGACGGTGGCACTACTATAGCTGCGACTGATAGCAAGTACATCTGGGTAATTCACTGGCAGACTCCTTCAATTAACGCTGCCTGTACGAGTTGCTCGGGTGCCGGCAATGTCGTTGACGGAAATACTGCTACAGGTAATAGTACGCCGTACAGTCCTCTTGTATTCGATATGGGAGAAAGTAAGCCTGTCCGGTTTTTACGGGTCTGGACAAATAATGGCCGCCGATGGACTGCAACTGTGGGTGATGATCTGACACTTTGCGGTACTGATTGGCCTTCTCCAAAATGGAACTGGTGGCCGTCAAACGGTCAGTGGTCTGAAACACCTGTTACTCCAATGACCGGAAGGTATATAAGATTCTATGTAGATTTTGGTGGTCCTGTAGGAGACAATACGCTTATGGAGTTCCAGTATCAGGCATGGTAAGTAAAGTCTTCTACAGATTTACAGCTACACATGTATGGTTTTTGCTTGACTAATAGTGCTTATTTTATTTATAAAAGATATATAAAAGATTTACTTGACAAGGTGGCACAATAATTGCTTAATTTTTGCTTGGGATATCTATACTTATGGATTATAAATTAAAAGGCACGGGACAGATTTTAAAGGCAATCTTTCTGAGTATACTAATGCTATTAGTATTATCTGAATTTGCTTATGCCAGGGTAACCGGCGTGTGCAGTAACTGCCACACCATGCATAACAGCCAGAATGCCACTTCCATGAGGTTAAATAATTTTCCGCCAACTGGTGTCGGTGCTGGAGAGTGCCTTGACTGTCACGCAGCAACCAGGGCAGTACTTTTAAGGTTAGATTGCCTTGGATGTCATGCAAAGGCAATCAACGGCGCCTCAAATATTATAGATGGCTGGCCGCAGATTGCTCTTGACATAAATGCTACCCACCTTGCAGGCGGCAACTACAAGTATGTGTTTCCTGGTCCTGGGGATCCTGATACCCATGGACACAATGTACATGGTTTTGGAAGCCCGATCGTTACCGACAACAATTTAGGCAATACCCCTCCAGGGTATAAGTCTGACTATGATCCTTCATATCCTTCAACCGGGGGATATCTACCAGGAAACTCTGTAGGGCAAGTAATGTGTGCAGGACAATACGGCTGTCATGGCAACAGAAATCAGTTAAGCCCTATACTTGCTATGAAGGGGACGCATCATGCAAATGATTCAATCCTGAAGTTTGGTTCTGGTTTTAAAGAAACTGAACAGGGCGGCGGGAATGGCCTTACCTCTGATTTTACAACTGCGGGTAAAAGTTATAGGTTCCTTTATAATGTTCATGGGGCAGAGGATGCTAACTGGGAAGGGGTAACCCCGGGGCCTACTGTTCATAACGAATATATGGGCGCTGTTTTTGGAGCAAGGTCAGGACAAACCTGGAACCAAATTAGTACAATAAGCCAGTTCTGTGGAGAATGTCACGGTGATTTTCACGCAAGTGGAAGCAGTGGTATAGGAAGTGCCAGCCCGTGGCTCAGACATCCTACAGATGTGGTTTTGCCGGCAAGCGGGGAATATACTGCTTATACCGCATATAGCACTGAGGCGCCGGTCGCGAGACCGCAGTCATTTTTTGTTCCTGATCTTGCCAATGCAGACAGTGTAGTCAGACCTGGGATCGACATAGTTATGTGTCTGTCATGCCACAGGGCCCATGCCTCTCAATATCCTGATGCACTGAGGTGGGATTATTCCAATATGAGTACCGGCAGAGGTTGTTATATCTGCCATACTCAAAAAGACGATAACCTGTAAGGGCATTTATTTATGACAAACTAACAAATGGATAAGATTAGTATGCCTATTTGCAATAATGATGTTTTTTTCAATCCCCTGGTACAATAATTGCTATAATTATTTAGGAGGACTATAATCATGGCAACTAACGGTAAGATAAAGTTAACATTCCTTTTCGCAGTAATACTGTTTTTAGTTCCTGTTTTAATCCCAGGGACTTCATTTTCCGCGGTAGTTTTCAAGTCATTAGACCCGATAACCAATGGACTGAAAATGCCGGAGGACGTGGCAGTATCAAATGATGGAAAGGTTTATGTAGTAGACGGCTATCAAAACAAGGTTTTAATATATGACAAAAAAGGTCAGCCTACAGGTAGTATTTCGATACAGAAACCCACATCCGTAGCTGTAAATAACGGCTTTATTTATATAGGTACCAACAATGACCTGTCTGTAAAGATCCTCGATTCATCACTGCAGATAATCGGTTCACTCGGCATTGGTGCAAAAGAATTCAAGCTGCCAAGGAACATAGCTGTTGATAAGGCAACAGGGAATGTTTATGTAACTGACCAGCTTGATAATTCCATAAAGTCTTACACACCAAACGGTACCTTTATATCAAAGATAAATGATTATCCCAACCAGCCGCAGGACGTAACGATTACAAACAATGAGATATATGTATTAGATCAGCCATTAATAACTGACTCCTGGGGATACCAGATGCGTGGCGGACAGGTTCAGGTTTTTGATATGGGCGGCGCACCGATAAGGAAATTTGGTTCCTATGGTGAACAGGAAGGGCAGTTTATAAGGCCGGCTGGTATTACATCAGATAGTAACGGGATTCTTTACATTACCGACTCATTTCATGGTGTAGTAATGTGTTTTGATTCAAGCGGCAGTTATCTTGGGGCGATTCAGAATCCGTCAAAACCAATGGTAACAACAATGGGTATTGCATTAGGGGAAGACAGGAGGCTGTTCATAGCTTCTTTATATACAGCAAGGGTACATATATTTGGCCTTGAGGGATACACAGGCACTGTAGATGTATCTCCTTCGGAGTTATCATTCACAGCCCAGCAAGGGCAATCCAATCCACCTGAGCAGACCCTGACCATAAGCAATTCAGGCACAGATACATTGATATATACAGCAACAGTCAATGAAAGCTGGATATCGCTGACCGGCTCACCTGTGACAGTCGGCCCTAACAGCTCAGGAGCAATATCCGTTGGTGTTAACATATCAGGACTAAGCGCTGCAACTTACAATGGGGAGATAACGATTACTGCCGATTCAGGCGCCAGGGAAGTTATACCGGTTAGACTTGTGATAACAGCACCTCTTCTTGCCTCATTTACGGTCACCCCATCGGCAGGAGCAAATGGCAGTATCAACCCCTCAACCCCTCAGACGGTGAACTACAACGGAACCGCATCATTTACCGTCACTCCGAACACCGATTACCAGATCGCATCGGTGACAGGTTGTAGTGGTACCTTGTCGGGGAATACCTACACCACGGGGCCCATCACAGCTGATTGCGCAGTAACGGCAACGTTTGAAATAAACACTTACACCATCACGGCCTCGGCCGGCTCTAATGGGAGCATTAACCCTTCAGGTGCGGTGAGCGTGAATTATGGTGCTAACCAGTCTTTTAGCATCACACCGAGTGCCAACTACCAAGTGGCAGACGTGCAGGTGGATGGCTCATCAGTGGGTGCGGTCGCTGGTTACACGTTTAACAATGTAATGGCCAACCACACCATAGGTGCAACCTTTGATAAGTCTGACACAACACCACCTACGGGGTCGATAACTATCAACTCAGGTGCAACCTGTACGAACACTACTTCCGTAACTATAAATCTATCGGCTTCTGACCCAAGTGGTGTTTCTCAGATGTGTATAAGCGATACCCAGTCATGTTTAACATGGGCAAGCTATACAAGCTCAAAGCCATGGACGCTACCTGCTGGAGACGAGATAAAGACTGTCTATGTCTGGTATCAGGATAGTTTCGGCAATGCCGATACAGAGCCTTACAGCGCCTCCATAACCCTGGATACAACGGCTCCTGTATTGACTGTATCGACCCTGTCGGACAGCAGCTGGACGAACAACGAGTTATTAAATGTAGCAGGAGAAGTAACGGACGATACCGGCATTCAGCAGCTTACCGTTAACGGAGCAGTTGTAACGGTAAACTCTGACGGGAGCTTCAGCTATCCGATACAACTTCTGGACGGACCGAATACCATCAGCGTAGTAGCCACTGATCTTGCGGGAAACCAGGTATCCGATGCGAGGACGATCAATCTTGATCAGGACGCTCCTGTCATAACGATAACGGCGCCTGCCGATAACATAAAGACGAAACAATCCACGATTGATGTCACAGGTACTGTGGACGATCAATCGACGGTTACTGTAAAAGTAAATGATGCTGACCAAGTTCCAGCACTCATGAACGGTAACGACTTCAGCCTGGAGATACCGCTGCTTTACGGGATGAACACCATAGAGGTGACAGCTACAGACCTTGCGGGCAACACATCGGCGGCAAAAAGGACAGTGACATTCGATGACCGTAACCCGTCACTTTCAGTCACGGATCCTCCTCAGGACGTAAAGACAAACCAGGCCAATATGACGATAAAAGGAGAAGTATCCGACCTCACGGCGGTTACCGTTACGCTGACGATGGATGAGACTACCTATGAACCTGCCATAACAGACGGCAAGTTCCAACTGGCTGTAACTTTTACTACCGAAAAAACATATCAGATATATGTAACAGCGGTGGATGAAGCGGGAAATGAAACAACGGTTCAAAGGAACATCGTTTATGACATCACTGCGCCCGCTGTCACAATTGATCCTGTGACGAGCCCCACAAATCTCAACAGCCAGGTATTGACAGGAACGATGGAAGCCGGGGCGACAGTGAGTGTCACATGTCCCACGGCAACGGTAGGTGAAGTCACCTATCCGACAGCCACAACATGGACAGTCTCACTTTCGAATATGCAGGAAGGCAGCAACGCCATAACCGTTACCGCACCGGATGATGCGGGTAACGTTTCCGGCAATGTAACCACAACAATAGTTGTTGTTAACACATACACCATTAAGGCTTCAGCCGGAGACAATGGAACTATTTCGCCATCGGGAACAATTACTGTAAATTATGGAGGCAATCAGACCTTCACGATAACACCGAATACCGGATATCGTGTCTCAAATGTGCAGGTAGATGGCGCATCTGTGGGAGCAGTGACGGCATACACTTTCAACAATGTCACCGCGAACCACACCATCAGTGCGACATTTACGCAGTATATAATGGTAACTGTGCCCAATGGCGGCGAGAGTTGGGCAAGAGGCAAAACACAGACCATAAAATGGACATACGCAGGCAATCCCGGCTCTTATGTGAAAATAGAGCTTCTTAAGGCCGGTGTGCTGAACAGAACTATCACCACAGAAACGTCAGTAGGAAGCAATGGAGCGGGTTCCTACAGGTGGAAGGCTCTAACGAGTCTGGTCACCGGCTCCGATTATAAGATAAAGGTCACAAGCACATCAAACAGCAAATTTAATGACACTAGCAATGGGAACTTTACTATTAAATGAAAGTGCCTGAAAATCGTATTCCCTATCAAGGAGCAGGGGGGCAGACCTATGAGGATAAAGGCAGCAGCACCGGTTATCACCATAGGACTTATAATAGCAATCTTTTTTAGTTTCACTGCCATTGCTGTTATTGATGCCCCTCACAACGCAAGCAATAATATATCCTGCGGAAGCTGTCATGGTGAAGCACTTCATTACTCAGCCTTCTGGGGAGGAAGCTTTACACCTGCTGACATCGATGACACTCCTTACAACAGAATATGTCTTAGCTGCCACACAGTATCATCACCCGGGGGAGGAGGATACCCGCAAACAAAGGGACCTCTGGTAAAAACACACTCGAGCCTGAGTA
>Ga0315282_10002600_pt1 | contig 32950 bp, 28 predicted proteins | sample YL17G07_20_MG_FD_203693 | JGI IMG/M metagenome (GOLD analysis project Ga0315282, IMG submission 203693) | Sediment microbial communities from Yellowstone Lake, YNP, Wyoming, USA - YL17G07_20 | ecosystem: Environmental > Aquatic > Freshwater > Lake > Sediment | place: USA: Wyoming | collected...
ATAGAAGGTTGATTTTAAAGATTGGTACTGTCCTTAAAAACATTATCTAATGCCAGGTCCATGCTGATTGAGACTTGCTTTTCAACATAGAAGCATGACATGTCGGGTTGGTTCTAGTCTTTTTGTCATCCCGAACCAGGTCCTGAACTTGATTCAGGATCTAACGATTTCGGGATCTCGGTTTTGGCCTTTAAGGTTTTAAAGCCCCACCCTGTGGGCGGAGTTCTTTACTATGAGGTGATTGTCATGCAGATGCTTACAGGAAAGTTCAGATGGTATCCCGGCGATGCCCTGGTTGAAATAAGACGGGAGGACCTGGAAAAAATCGCTCATCAATGCGGTGTCACCATCACTTTGGATGAGGTCAAAGGGAAAGATTTTTGCACCGAAGGGGAAAGAATCTTGGAGAGGACTGAAAATGAGCCTTTAGAAGAAGTAACCCAGACAGTCGTCGCTATATCAGCACCCACGGAGCAGGCTTTTAGGGAATGTCTCCGAAAGATTATCAATAAGTACAGAGCACCCCGCACGGTCTATTCCGCGTGGGGTAGCGACGGACGAGCTAAAGAGATTTTTGAAGAGTTGGCCAATGCATGGGACGGCTGGTTCTGATGCTGGGTTTTTTGTTGATACGTGCGACGGCGCCAAACCCCGATTTTTAAATCGGGGTTAAGAGCGCCGCTCAGTATCAACCCTGAGCATACCCAGGCTTTGGTTCGGCAGGCGATTCGATGCAACTCCTGGCCCTGAGTCTACCGAAGGGCTCACCATCCCGAGCGAAGTCGAGCGACAAACCGGGGAGTCGAAGGGTTAATCAACCTGCTGCCATGTTCCTTTTTCTCACCCTGCCATATCTCCACATCTGGGCAAAGACTCGAACAGCATGTTCCGGGAAATCATAGCAGGGAAGACGATTCTCTTCCAGAAAGGCCGTGCAGGCTTCTAAGTCTTTCTTAGCCCCCAATAAGGAGAAGAAGACCGGCTTGTTTCGATGTTCCAGAAGTAAATCCACCATAGGCCGGTAGATTTCAGGCCCCCTGTTCGCAAAGGAAATCCAGATAATTCCGTCCACGCCGTTATCTTCCAACAGAGCGTTTAGAATTTCTGTAGAGGTCTTTTCAAATCCATGGGTCAACATGTCGGGGAAAAGGTCGATAGGATTCCGGGTTTTGGAAGGGGTGGCTATCACTCTCGAGATTTTTTCGCGCGTAGCGTCTTTCAGACGGGCCACCTGAAGTCCATGTTCCACCGCAGCATCGATGCTCATGATGGCCTGCGCTCCCGTATAGGTGATGAAGGCAAGGCGCCCTCCCTGAGGAATGGGCATATTTAGAAAGCCTTTCAACGCCCGGATAAAATCATCGATCCCGGTCATGCGCAGGACACCTGCCTGGCGCATGGCTCCTTCAAAGACTGCGTCTTTCATCGCCATGCTGGCGGTATGGGAGGCTGTCGCCCTGGCGCCCTCCTGAGTTCGTCCGCCTTTGATTATGAGCACGGGCTTCTTGGCCACCGCCTTCTTTGCTATTTCTAAAAATCGTCGTCCATCCCGGACGTCCTCCAGGTACATCCCGATGATCTCCGTCTGCTCGTCGTCCATCAGATAGGAGAGGGCATCGGATTCGTCCACGTCCACCTTGTTGCCCAACCCGATCCCTTTGGAAAGCTGGAGACCTTCGAATGAACTTAAATACCGGAGAAGAGCTCCCACGAAAATCCCGGATTGGGCGGCAAATCCGATGGGTCCGGGCTTCAGCATATAGGGAGTAGCAAAATACGAAGTGGTAAGTCCGTTCGCCGTGTTGACAAGGCCCAGGGTATTGGGCCCAAATCCTCTCATCCCCGTGGATCGGAGGATGTCTTTCACCTCTTCCTGGTACTTTGCTCCCTGGGAACCGGTCTCCGCGAACCCCTCTGCGGAAATGACCACGCCTTTTACTCCCTTGCGGCCGCATTCCCTTAAAGCTTCAGGAACGAGCTGTGGGGGAATGTGTAAGACCGCTAAGTCAACAGGGAAAGGGACGTCTTGTAATCTGCGATATAAAGGAGTTTCGAAAACCTCGCCACCCTGGGGATTCACGCCTGCCACCTGACCCTGGTACCCGACTTTCTTTAGAACCCTGAGGAGCTGTGCCCCCGGCTTCTCCGGATCTCTCGATGCTCCGATGACCGCTACACTTTTAGATTCTAAGATTTCTCGAATAGAACGCATCATTGAACGCATAGGCCTCCCTCAAGAATGATTCGTTTTGCTCAAAGGAATGGAGCCCCACGGGCAAAGTCCGTAGTACCCCCGTTGAAATACCCTCCTACGCCTGCCTGCGCGAAGCCGCTCCGGCGAAGGTAGGCCAAGGCTTCGGACGGTTATCCACCGCTGGCGAAATCCACCGAAGCACCGAACTTTGAGCACATGAATAATTTAGCAACTTTTTACGCATTTATCCATGGGCAGAGTGCGTGCCTGCACACCGAAGTGCGTTTCGTCTGTCCGCGCGAAGCTGCTACGGCGAAGGCACGGCACGCAGGCGTGGTCTTCTGCGTAGGTGAATAACGTAGCATATTCGGGCTGAAGATTAAACTTCTTAAGCTTTTTTGGGATATTATCGATGCTTGCTACTTGGGGCGTGTGCGAACCATGTGTTTAAAGCACAGTGTCATTACTAAATCATCACTTTGATTCGTTACGCTTGACTGGAATGAGACAAGACCACGATCTGGTCGTGAACGAAAAGCTGCGGTTTCTGTGACTCGACTGAGAATCGTAAGCGTGTCACCAGGACGTGCGGGCTTAAAGAATTGGAGGTTCATTTCTGTCCCCCCGACACCTCGGCCATTGAGAAACCCAGGGCGCATCATTCCGCCCCAAACCGCTGCAAACAGATGAGTCCCTGAAGCAATGAGCCCTTGGAAGGGAGAGGATTTAGCAGCTATTGGGTCGATATGCATCGATTGAGGATCGTAGGTGCGCGCAAAATCAATGATCTCTTTTTCCGATAACACCACTGGCTCACCAATGAACTCATCGCCAACTCGATAGTCCTCGAACCATTCAACATCTGTGCACTCTCGGCGCATTGTTTATGATCTCCGTGGACTTTCACAATTTAGAAAACCTCAATTTTATCCTCATCACTCTCTCATATTTATCCATATCTGTATATTCGAAACCGAACTTCCTGTAGAGCTTAATGGCGATGAAGTTTGATACGTTGACTGTCAACCAAATCGAGTCGAAGCCGAGTTGCCTGGACTTATCCAGAGTAAATTGGGTCAGCTCTGTCCCAATCCCGAGATTTCTGTGGTTTTGATCGACAAAGATCACAAATTCACCCGATTTTCCTTCCCTATCAGGAATGAGTGCGGCGTGGCCGATAACGGTATGGCCTCTCGATGCAAGAAGATTCTCGCCTATTTCGAAAAGCTGGTTCACCCAATGATGACAGATTTCAGGGTCTTCCGGCGGGAGACCCTGAGAGGCTGGTTTCGGATGGAAGGTGCGGTACATCTCCAGAAGAGATGGAAGATCTTCAGCACAACTGATCCATATCTCAAAGGGTTTTCCCGATTTGTCAGTCCTTGTGATGCAGCCTGGCTTCATCCCCACCACTCTCTGCTTTGTATATGGAATATACTTTAAACCTTCGGAAAAGGCAATTTTTCCGCAGATCGACGTAAGTCTATCGGGTCAGGGCAAAGGTAATTCGGTATTGGGGATAGGATTTCAAGAAGAGATGGGTAAGAAAGAGATTGCTATTAAGCGACCGAGAAAGGGGAAGGCCAGGAACCGTCCCCGAATTACGAATTAAGTTTTCTGAAATGGATCATTTCTCATCCCCCGAATAGCTTCTCCATCCAAGCAGAAACTTCCTTACAGCTGAATTTCCTGTGACGGATAAACATTTGTCTTTTATAAGAGATATTGTTCAGGATTACAAATCGATACTATCGCATTACTTTCCCCCCCAGCCACACCTTTTTAATTGATTTCCAAAATTAAGGGACTATAATGGTGGAAAATAAAGGCTTTGGGATAGAGGATTTATTTGGGTTATGGACAGCCCTTGAGATCCTTGACTCAGTAAGAGAGCATTTGATTGATAGCAAAAATTCCCGTTGGTCACCTTAAAAAAGGAGGTATGATGTGGAAAAATTATTAAATTCAACACTTAACCGATCTACTCCGGGTAAACCAAGGGGGCCTGCCGTGCCTTTACTCAAAAAAATGAAGGCTATTGTCCCGCCACTCATTTTGTTCTTTACGTGTAATATTATTTATGCTCAGGAGTCTAATCTTAAGAATCCTGAGCCAAAAATAGCTGAGACAATAGACTTTATTCAAACATCTTTAAATAAAAGCGAGATCCGTGTTGTTGAAGCTGATCTTAACAGTTCTGAATCTAACATAAGCGAAAGAATAAACTTTATTCAAGCGTCTTTCGATAAAGGCCAGCCCCGTGCTAAGCTGTGGTCATATGGGTGGACCGCCATATATGGAATAGCGGCAGGAGCACAAACCATCCAAGCAATTAGCAGCCGTCACGATAGAGTATCTAATATTGTTGGAGCGTCTGAATCTCTTTTGGGGGTTGCCGCGCTGATTGTTGATCCCTTCCATGCACGCTCGTCCGGAAGTGACTTGAGAGAAATTCCGGAAAGTACCCCGGAAGAACAAAAAGCCAAATTGGAAAAGGCGGAGAGTTTGTTAGAAAGAAACTACAAGCAAGAAAGGCTTGGAAGGTCATGGTTGAGCCACGTGGGAGTACTGGTTGTAGGTATAATTGGGGCTGGGATCGTGTGGCATTACGAAGGACGTAACAATGCTCTTATAAATGGTATAGGCGCTGTCGTGGGGGGTGAGATTCTGATATGGACCCAACCGACCAGAGGTATTAAGGATTACAAAGAATATCGCAATAAATATAAGAGTGCTTACGATGGGATTCCTGAGAAAAAGTATTTTATAGCCCCATCCCCAAATGGAATTGTAGCCGGTTTATACTTTTAGGCGAAAATGAGGGATGGGAAGAGGAAATTTCAGTCCTGGATAGATTTAGAAAACCTCAATTTCGGGGACGGTTCTCGGATTCATCAAAAATAACTCATAGATGCAGACTATTTTTGGCTTGCCCCTCTTCGGTTTACGGTAACTAGAATTGATTAATAGCGACCATCAAGATCTTTAGATTTCTTTTCCCACGGAGTTAGAATTTCTTATCCCCCTCCTTATTCTCTCCCCTGGTACTCCGGGTGACTTTCGTCAAACTCTTCTATCATGTCATCCAACTCGATCAGTGTAGCGATAAGATACTTTAGCTTATAACGTGAAAGTAAAAACATCATGGCCTCGATTTCCTCTCTGGCGGCTTCTTCGTCAGTCAAACCTCCCTTTTTCTTCCACTCCCCAACGACATAATCAGTAAATGCTTCGGCCCACTCTTTCTCTTTTTCGCTTTCGTTACCCATGGCTTCTCATCCCCCTTTCATCAAACATTTAGCATTTCCTCCCCTGCAGACTATTTTGGGTCTGCCCATCTTCGATACTACACCAAATTTGGACCCTCGACCAGCGGAGAAAGGCAGAATCGCATTCTTCATCGCCACCTCATTTGTCACCCCTTGAGGTCAAGATTCTTTAATCTCACCGTAGCCAATCGTGCTTATAAAGGAATACTATGGCGTTCCCGCAAAAATACGGTGTTTACATTATTTACATGTTCAAGTGCGTTTGGTAGCCTAAAAAAAGAAATCTCGTTATTAATAGCGCGGAAATTTCTCAGTTTCCAGGAGGATGATATGAACGCGATAAGGAAAATCAAAAAAGTCTGGAAAAGTAGGCCAATGATCGAGGGGGCAGGAGTGCATCTCAAGCGGGCTTTCGGCTACTACCAAGTTCCAGAGCTCGACCCATTCCTTCTCCTCGACGATTTCCGCTCAGATAACCCCGACCACTACCTTAAAGGCTTTCCGTGGCATCCACACCGGGGCATCGAGACGATCACCTACGTCCTTTCCGGTGAGGTTGAACATGGCGACAGTCTTGGGAACCAAGGAGTCATCCATCCTGGTGACGTACAATGGATGACCGCTGGAAGCGGCATCATCCATCAGGAGATGCCAAAGGGCGACAAGAAGAAAATCATGTCGGGATTCCAGCTCTGGGCGAACCTTCCCGCCTCTCATAAGATGATGGCGCCTCGTTATCGGGACGTGAAAAGCCAGCAGATCCCTGAAATCTCTGTCAAGAATGGGGCAAAAGTGAGGATCATCTGCGGGAAAGTGAATGGGACACAGGGGCCAGTGCAAGACATTGTCACAGATCCCGAGTATTTGGATGTAACCGTTCCTTCAGGAGTGACGTTTACTCACCCCGTGAAACGGGCACGAAACGCTTTTGCTTACGTGATTGAAGGGGAAGGCTATTTTGACCAAAGCCGCGATGCATACAGCCATGAGGTTGTTGGAACCAACTACTTCGATCTCAAGCGAAGTTGCATCTGCGGAAACGAGACGATCATTCTCTATGGCGACGGCGACGAGGTTTCCGTAACTTCTGAGAAGAATGGGGTCCGCTTTCTGCTTGCTTCCGGCAGGCCCATTGGAGAGCCGGTAGCCTGGCACGGGCCCATTGTCATGAACACCCAGGAGGAGCTAAGGCTCGCCTTTGAGGAATATCAGAACGGGACGTTCATCAAGCATCGGAGTTGAGTTACCACGAGGAAGAGAATCTTCAAGGAACGGACAGATCCTTGCAACGGACGAATGGGAACTCGTTCTCGGATTCATCAAACCCTGCTCCGGAGAGCGGGGATAACGAATCTTTCCCCGCCACCGGGCTGTGTGCATTACTTCTCTCTGGTCCAGTAGGGCTGTTGGCCGAAATATCGATAGACACCATTTGCCCAACCCGGATCATCCAGGGCCTTCTTGCTGAAAAGAGGCGCAGATTGAATGTTTTCCTTCGTGGAGTTAAGGACGAAACGTCCCGGTTCCTCACCGTAAGACAAGGAAGTGACGGGCACGGCAACGAGGTTCTGACCTATTCCCAGAAAGCCTCCGTAGCCAAGGATTGCAAGGGAGATTCGACCTTCATCATCAAAGACAAGGTCGGCGATCTTTCCCACTACTTCTCCTTGAGGGTTTTTGACCTGAGTTCCTACGATTTCGCTAGCCCCGTAAGGACGATTCCAGCCTTTTGTCATCGGTATCTGATGAGCCCCGACTGCAGGCTTTTCACAGAGGGTTCCTTCTTCCCATGACGGTTCTATGCCAAAGTATCTGTTTGAATCTTTAGCCCAGTTTCGGGCGTTCAGGTAACTCATCTTGAAAAGGGGTGCGGTAACTAATTTATCCGAGGTCGTGTTGAGAACGAGATACTTGTCATTGAAGGACAGGGCATCGAAAGGAAGGGCCACCAGTCTTTCATTTATTCCGTCCATTATTCCGTCCATCCCGAATGGTGAGAGGACAGCAAAAGAGATGCGTGCATCGGGGTTAATAACGAGATCGGTGATTCTTCCAACGTACAGGCCCTGGGAGTCCTTAACTGCTGCCCGCTTCAAGTCACTAAACACGTGAGCACGGTCGGACGCTTTTGTCATTGAAACGGACTGAGCTTCTGTGGTTGAGGCCGACTGGGAAATCGATTGATCCGCATGGCTATACACAATGCCTCCTAAGAAGGCAGTAAAAACCAGAAACGACAGCAAAGTCAAAGTCTTATTCATGCTTCTCCCTCCTTTCAAAAATCAACAGGCAGTATATACTTCACCTTCTAAAAAGTTAATCCCTTGTTTATTGTTTTTCAAGAATTGTACTTTGGAGACGGTTCTCGGATTCACCAAAAATAACTAATAGATACAGACTATTTTTGGTCTGCCCCTCTTCGGAAGAGTGTTAGTTTGCCCGCACTTGACTTCAGGAATAAGATAGTTTAATCACTTTTCAACTGGAAGTGTCCAAAAAGGAGGTAGAAGACATGGAAAAAAGATTTTTCAAAACGATCTTTATCTTCCTCTTATCCCTGTTGGCATTCTCGATGGTCTGGACTTCTGATCCTCTATTCGCTGACCCGCCGGCAGAGAGGAAGGTCAGAAAAATTGAATTTGCCATCACCACCCCCGGCTACGATCCGATTCGACACGATTGGTGCGTGTTGATTGCCGAGAATTGGAAGAAACTCGGAGTCGACGTAGAGATCAAGCCCGTTGATACGAGTGTGATGGTCAGCCAGGGTTTGAACAAGCATGACTTCGACACGATGGTCCTTTCCTGGGGTGGAATACCTGAACGGATCGATCCCGATTATTTCACATTCACAATCCTCGATTCCTCACAGGCGATCGAAGGTCGTTACAACATGGATGGTTATAATAATCCGGAATACGATAAATGGGCGCGGAAGCAACGGGTGACCATGGATCCAGGCGAACGACGGAAAGCCGTCTTTAAGGCGCAGGAGATCTTTGCCTCGGATCAGCCGGAAACCCCTGTCATTCACCAGAACTACATCCACGCCTATAACAGTGCTGATTTTGACGGGGCCGTACCAATGATGGGAGAGGGACTTAATTCACGGTGGAATTTCGTCGGCATCCATCCAAAGGGATCTCAGAAACTATTGCGTTACGGCCATCCCGAGGATGTGAAAACTCTGAATCCGATGAAAATGGTGGGTCTTCATGAGCTGGCAATCTTCAGGGTCATATACGATCAGCTCATGGCCCTCGACCCTGAAGGAAAGGTGGTTCCATGGGCTGCTAAGGAGGCCAAAGTCGTCAATGACCGAACAGTGGAAGTAACGCTTCGCCAAGGGATGACCTTTCATGATGGCAAACCCGTTACCGCTGATGACGTCAAATTCACCTTTGATTATCTGCGCAAATGGAAAATTGGCCCTTTTGTCGCCGCCCTTAAATCCCTTGACAGCGTGGAAAAGACAGGCAATCTGAGCGTCGTTTTTAAACTGAAGGAACCGGATGCATCCTTTTTAGGGTATGCTCTTTCCTATGTGTACATTCTGCCCAAACATATCTGGGAGAATATCCCCGAAAAAGTAGGGGTAAAAAGTCCAGAGGATTGGACCGACTGGAAAGCTCTGGCCATTGGATCCGGACCCTTCAAATACGAATACTGGCGCCGCGGGGAAGAAATGAAGCTTGTTCGACATGAGGGGCATTTTTCAAAGCCGAAGATTGAAGGCATCCTGAGAATCGTTTTTGGCGACATGCAGAGTCTTGTGATGGCTCTTCAGAAGAAGGAGATTGACCTGGTGGGATGGAATCTCTCGCCGCTTCAAGCCAAGACCCTGAAGTCAAACAGGAGCATTACGGTTGTGAATGTCCCCAACCACGGTTTCTTCCCGATCCATTACAACTGCAGAAAAAAACCATTCGACGATGTCGCCTTTCGTAGGGCACTGGCCTACTGTATTCCTAAGAAGCGCATCGTCGAAGAATTCCACGAAGGGTATGCGGTAGAAGCCCAGTCGACGATTGGACCCATGAACAAGTTCTGGCACAATCCGAATATTGAAAAATTCGATCTCGACCTTGAGAAGGCCCGGAAAACGTTAAAAGACGCCGGCTATGAATGGGACAGCAAGGGGAAGCTCTATTATCCTAAAGGAAAATAATAGCTGAATTTCGGGTTAAGGAATTCAAGATATCAAAAAATCCTTCTCCCTTTGTAAAGGGTTGAAGGCAGAGGTAAAGGTACTGCTATAAGACTTTTGGAGCATCCTGTCTTTGGTTTTGTGGAATTTTGTGACTGACAGATTTAGAAAGGAAGGTTGGAAAGAGAATGCAAAAGGAAATTCTTGCACAGTTTGATGAGAAGGAAGCCATCAAACTCGCCCTGGAAATGGCGAGATATGAGAGCTATTCAGGAAATGAGAAAGGGGTGGCTGAATATCTGGCCGGAGAGATGGAAAGGATGGGTTACCAGGTGGAACTCCAGGAAGTGGAAAAGGACCGGCCCAATGTCATCGGCCGGGTACGGGGAGCGGGGGGCGGCCCTTCATTCATGTTTAACGGCCATATGGATATCGATCCAATCCCTATGGGCTACGGCAAGGACCCGTGGAATATTCGTGCGGAAGGGAGACGGCTCTATGGCCACGGTTTGAAGAATATGAAGGCGGGTGTTGTCTCCATGGTTGTTGCAGGGGCAGCCATCAAAAGGGCAAAGATCCCCTTGAAAGGAGATCTTATTGTGGCAAGCGTGGTGGGGGAGCTGCAAGGCGGCATCGGAACGGTTGACCTGATCGGAAGAGGGATCATTACGGATTATGGCATTGTCCCAGAGCCGACCATGCTCCATATACGAACGATCCATGCAGGGATGTGTCAATTCCTCATTCATACCATTGGAAAGGCCTGCTGGGGCGGGGCCACCCATAAACAGAAACACGTGAACGCCGTCGAAAAAATGTGCAAGGCTATGAATGCCTTAAAGAGCGTAAAGTTGACTCATACTCCCAGACCGGATCTGCCCGAACTTCCCAGAATAATCATGGGGAACATAATAGGAGGACTCACTCGGGATTATCTCATGTGGCGGCCTTCGTACATCCCCGATTTTTGCACCCTGACCTTCGAGGTCAGAATGGTTCCTGGGCAGACGGTAGAGGGCATTCAGACTGATATCGACAGGTCATTGAATGCGATTAAGGCTGAAGACCCCGATTTTGAATATGAGATTGAGGCTCCTCCCGCCATTTATCGCGAACCCTGGCGCGGAAACAAGTGCCCTATGCCCGCCCTTGACCTCCCACTGGATCACGAACTCGTAGGAGTGGTTCGCAAGTATCATCAGGTTGTCACTGGACAGGAACCGCCGGGAATCGGATTTTATGATCCAGGGTCTTATGCCGGTGCAGATTCAGGCCATCTCTTCCAGGCAGGATGTGCTTGCCTGAATTACGGGCCTACGGGCCATGACATCTATGAAAATTCAGTGGATATCGATATGATGATGACGTGCGCCAAGGTGATGGCTTTGACGGCCGCAGAAATAACGACGCGAGGCAAAGGGCAGGCCCGACGGTAAAATATCCTGTATTCTCAAAAAGAATTTATTATGAAATCGATGCCTGACATAAAGAAAGAGGCCGTGGACTGGATCGAGGAGCATGCTGAGCGTATCAAGAAACTCAGCAACACCGTGTGGCTTTACGCTGAGCCCCCGTTACAGGAATTTCGTTCTTCGGCCTTACTGGTAGGAGAGTTAGAAGCTTCAGGTTTCAAAGTCGAGACGAATGTGGCCGATCTTGAGACGGCCTTTGTGGCCACATATGGAAAGGGCAGACCCGTTCTGGCGACCTATGCTGAATACGATGCCACAGAAGGTTTGTCTCAGATGCCTGTTCCTTATCCCTGCCCGGTGGTCCAAGGAGCAGGTGGTTTCCAGGATATGCATAATGGCCTGGGCGCAGGGGCTGTGGCTGGCGCCCTCGCGGTCAAGGCCGTGATGGAAGAAAAGGGGTTTTCAGGAACCCTTAAGGTTTTCGGGACGCCCGCTGAAAAGCTTTGTGTTGGCAAACCCTATATGGCCCGAGCCGGTTTATTCCATGGCCTTGATGCAGTCATCGGATGGCATCCTGGTGACAAGACAGAGGCTGAACCCGGATGGGGGTATCGCTTTCTTGCCCTTCAAGGGGAGAAGTTTATCTTCAAAGGAACGTCGGTCTACGGTGCGACACCATGGGAGGGAACCAGTGCTCTGGACGGCCTTGCTTTGATGGACATAGCCGTGCAGTACATGAGGGAGCATATCCTCCCTCCGGATGCCTTTTTTACCATCAACTCCATCATTTCGGACGGAGGCCAGGCCCCTACGAATTTGCCGGGGAGAGCAGAAGCCTGGTATCATTTTCGGGCCTCAAAACGGGAATATGTGGAGAAGATTCGGGAAGGGATGCTGAGATGCGCCGGTGGGGCTGCTTTGGCCACAGGGACAACGTTTGAAACTGAATTTGTGGCCGCCACCCGGGAGAATCTGCCCAATGTGGCCCTGGCCAAGGCGATGCACCAAAATATTGAGTTGATCGGACCTCCGCGTATTGCCGATTCGGACAAAGATTTCGCCCGTGAGATTGAAAGGAAACTGGGAAAAGAACCTTCCTCTGAACCCTTCAACCTGAGCGTCAAGCCACCCTTCGGCGCCATACGGATCGGGGCAGCGGATGATTTTACTGAGTTTTCGTGGATCGCACCGACACACAGGGTCTATGTGACCTATAGCATGGCGACCTCTTCGCCGAGTTGGGCGACCGCTGCCTTTGCCTCCACGAATATCGGTCACCAATCCATGCTGACAGCAGGCAAGCTCATTGCGTGTGCGCTTCTGGACCTGTTTCAGGACCCTTCCTTGCTCAAAGAGGCCAAAAGGGAATTTGAAGGCAGAACCGCTGGGACCAGGTGGCGCTCTTTGATCCCTGAAACCCAGTCATCCCCTAAACGATCTCCTCTTCCCGAGAGCCACTATCAAGCCATGCATCAAGGATGCAAACACTTACCTCTGGAGTTCATCAGTGGGTAAGAAAAGTTTTATCATCAAACGAATCATCCAGATGCTGATCACGCTCTTTCTCCTGGTCACCATCGTCTTTCTGATGTTCCGCCTCCTTCCGGGCGATCCCCTGGCCATGTACATCAACACCGATATGCCCGTCGAGGTCCAGAAAACCCTCATGCATCGCTTCGGTCTGGATAAACCGCTCCACGAGCAGTACCTTCTTTATTTGAAGAATCTTTTGGTAGGTGATTTTGGCCAGTCTTTTCATTACGGAGAAGCTGTTATTTATCTCGTAGCGGAAAGGTTCTGGAACACCATTATCCTCATGGGAATCGGTATCGGGCTTGCCTATGTCATGGGGTGTATTCTCGGGGCACTGGCGGCTTGGAAGCGGGGATCAAAATTTGAAGTGATCAGTATCATCCTCACCCTGTCCATCCGGTCCGCCCCTCTTTTCTGGATTGGAATCATTCTCATCATGATTTTCGGCATATGGCTGAATCTGCTCCCTCTGGGAGGAATTAGAGAAGCGGGGATTAAAATCACAAGTACCTTTGAGAAGTTTTTTTCTTTGGATTTTCTTGTTCACATGATCCTCCCCGCCACCACTCTGGCCATCTATTACATGGGAACCCCGTTTTTGATCATGCGGAGCGCTATGCTCGAAGTGATGAACGAAGAGTTTATCGAGATTGTAAAGGCCAAGGGCTTGAAGACATGGCAGGTGATCTTTAAACATGCCATGAGGAACTCTCTTCTTCCCGTGATCACAATGCTGACGGTCATGATCAGTTTCGTCATGGGCGGACAAGTGATGCTGGAGACCATTTTTCGTTGGCCGGGCATCGGCATGGAAATCGTATCGGCTGTCAATACAAGAGACTATCCGATGGCTCAGGCCCTTTTTATCATGATGGGGGTTATCATCCTGATCGTGAATTTTGTAGTGGACCTTCTTTATCATTACCTGGACCCCAGAGTGACCTACGAATAATTAGAAGGGTGGCATGGCCAAGAAGTTGAAATTTTTTTTCCAGTCTCAATTGGAAGTTTTCAAAGGAGACTCGCTGGGCTTGATCGGTGCGATCATCTTCGTTTGTTTTATCATGATGGCGATTCTTGCGCCCTTGATCGCCCCTTACGGGCCCGAAGAGATGATCTATCAGGAAGGCAGATTGCTGAGGCTTCAATCTCCGTCCTGGCATCATCTTTTCGGAACAACTCAGATGGGGCAGGATATCTTCAGCCAGGTCGTCTACGGATCGCGGGCAGCGGTTCTGGTGGGAATCCTCTCGGCCGGTCTGGTTTCCATCATCGGGACAGCCGTAGGTCTCGTGTCTGGCTACTATGGGGGGAAGACGGATGCCTTTTTCATGCGGGTCGTTGATTTGGCCTACGGAATACCTTTTCTCCCTTTTATCATCATTCTGGTGGCCCTGACCGGTCTGACCTTTTGGAACGTGGTGATCGGGATTGGACTTCTCCTGTGGCGAACACCAGCAAGGGTGATCCGCGCCCAGGTCCTTTCACTCAAAAGCAGACCCTTTGTTGAGGCTTCCCGAGTCCTGGGAGCCAGCAATTTTCGAATCATCCTTTTTCAGATTGCGCCTAATGTCCTGCCGTTGACCTTTTCTTATACAGCCCTGGCAATGGGATGGGCTATTTTGACCGAAGCCAACCTTAGTTTTTTAGGGTATGGCGATCCCATGATGATGAGCTGGGGAAAGATTCTTTTCCGCGTTTACATCATCCAGGCGATGACCATCGCCTGGTGGTGGGTTCTTGCTCCCGGGCTGGCGATCATTTTGCTCGTTCTTTCTGGGTTTTTTATAGGCCGTGCTTATGAAAAAGTGACGAACCCAAGATTAAAAGAATACTAATCAAGATCAACCAGAGAGAATCAGCAGATTAAAGAACGGACTATTCAAGGTATGTTACTCGAAGTAAAGAATCTCAAAGTTTATTACAAAACAACTAAAGGGATCGTTCAGGCCGTAGATGATGTCACCTTCTCGCTGGAAGAAGGTGAGAACCTTGGATTGGTCGGAGAGTCAGGCTGTGGCAAGACTACGGCAGTGAAAGCCATCCTCCGCCTTTTCCCGACGAACATTGCCCATGTGAGTGGAACCCTGGAGTACTCGGGGCAAGACATTTTACAGATGACCTTTGATGAGCTGTCCCGAATCCGCTGGAAAGAGATTTCGATGATTCCTCAAAGCGCAATGAATGCCCTGGACCCTGTCTATACGATTGAGAACCAGATCCTTGAGGCCCTCCAAGCCCATGACAAGATATCTTACCCGGAAGCACTCCAAAAGATTTATGGCCTCTTTGATCTGGTGGGTCTCGAAAAGAGCCGACTGAAAGACTATCCCCATCAGCTCAGCGGGGGAATGCTGCAAAGGGCGTGTATCGCCATGGCCTTGGTTTGCAGCCCCAAGATCATTCTTGCTGATGAGCCTACTACAGCTTTAGATGTGGTGGTCCAGGATAACATTTTACAGAGGATTAATGAGCTGCACAAAAAGATTGGGGCCTCCATGGTCCTGAGTTCCCACGACATTTCGGTAATTGCGGAGACGTGTGATCGGGTTGCTGTTATGTATGCTGGGCAATTCATAGAATATGCGAGCTCCAGGAGAATCTTCGGAAACCCCTTCCACCCATACACCCTCGGGCTTCAGCAGGCCTTTCCGAATATTAAAGGAACGAAAAAGAGGCTGATTGCCATCAAGGGTTATCCTCCGAATTTGATCAATCCACACAGGGGGTGCCGTTTTGCCTCCCGGTGTCCTTTTAGGAAAGAGGCATGTGTGGCTAAAGATCCCCCGTTGGTTGAGGTGGAGCCTTTACACTTCTCCCGATGCATTCGGTCAGATGCCATTGACGAGATTCGGAGAAGGGCATCCATGGAGGAAACCTGGGAAGGAACAGAATTGAGCTGATGTCCCTTGCCTTCGCTAAGGGAGAGAAGGCTCATCGTCACCTCGCCGGACGGAAGAATGAAGGGAAGAGCTGAAAGCGAACGATGAATGTAAAACAGGATGGGATGATTGAGGTCAGGGATTTGAGAAAATATTTCCCTCTGGAAAAGGGGTTCTTATCCTCATTGTTTTCCAGAGAAGAGACAAAATTTTTGAAGGCCGTGGACGGGATTTCTTTCGATATTCATCAGGGGGAAATCCTAGGCCTTGCGGGAGAGAGCGGTTGCGGAAAGACAACCACTGCCAAGACATTAGTGGGCCTTTACGCGGCTACTTCTGGTAAGATACTCTTCGCTGGTCAAGAGATTACCGAGCTAATGGTTCAGAATAGGAAGCGGTGGGCTCGCACAGCCCAGTATGTCTTCCAGAATCCATACGAATCGCTGAACCCTCGGCAGACCGTACTGGATGCTGTCATTGAAGGCCTGAAAATCCATCGTATCGGGAACAGAGAGGAGAGAATCGAGATGGCTGTTGAGGCGCTCTCCCGCGTCAAGATCATGCCTCCCGGTGATTTCTTTGACCGATTTCCTCACCAGCTCAGCGGCGGGCAGAGACAGCGCGTCTCCATTGCGAGGGCTCTGGTTCTCAATCCGAAGCTGGTGATCGCCGATGAGCCCGTCTCGATGCTCGATGTTTCCATCCGGGCTGAGGTGATCAATCTGCTAAAAGAACTTACGGAACAGATGCGCCTGGCCATCCTATTCATTTCACACGATATCTCCCTTATCCGTTATATCTGCGACCGAACGGCCGTTATGTACCTCGGAAAAATTGTAGAAATCGGACCGACCGATGAAATCATCGGTCACCCCTGCCATCCTTACACTCAGCTTCTACTCTCGGCTGTTCCCGTGCCTGATCCCGACGCAGGAAGAATCCGGATCAGACTTCACGGCGACATACCCAATCCAGTCGATCTTCCTCCGGGCTGTCGCTTTGAACCTCGATGTGAGAGAGCCACGGATCCCTGTCGTCTCTACGAACCAGAGCAGATTCAGGTGGCAGAAGACCACTTTGTATTATGCCACCGGATTTAACAGTTCGGGAGGCGGATTTTGGAGTGCGGCTTCCGATTTCCAAGGGATGACTTTTGAGGATTGCTGTGTTTCATCGAATTAGCTTTGGAGATTAGATTTCAAACTTGCGATCCCCAATTCATTCAACTTTTCTTCACTCGGGTATCCCGTAATGGGGTCCCACTTTCTCAACTGGTAGTACTCCTGAACCATCCCTCCAATACGGATGACCTCTCCCTTGCTGGGTCCCTCGGGCAGAGGTTCTTCGATAAAACGAGCCGGCAGGGTATCCTGTGATGGCGAAAGGCCCAGTCTGAGATTTAGCAGACGTTCCAAGTTATTGATCCGTTCTCCTGCATTGAGGATATGTTCTCCATCCATCTCAATTCCAGTGACAACCTGAAAAGCCCTGGCGACGAGGTCAGGTGTAATGCCCAAGCCGACGTATGCAATCTTGCAGAGGCCCAGGGAGTCGATTACAGCGCCAAAATCTTCTGACCACTTGACCATGGCGGCTTTGCCCTCGTAGGCGAACCGGTCGGCTGCTTTTTCGCTGCCGAAAAACGCTTTTGCCTGGGCAGGGGACCAGGTCGTCTCCATGACCGGAAAGGCCCTACAATGATCGCCGCCCCGGCTGGCCACTGCCCAGCCTAATCCCCAGGCCTTCAACCCCCTGACTTCCTGCATGGGAACCTCCATCCCCTTAATGTGGAGCGCATATCTCTCCGAGTTTTTAATTTTTCTGGAGGCCAATCTTACTCCATCAGCCAGGATATCACCGAAGCCTTCCCTAAAGGCAATTCTGTTTACCAGTTGGATGACCACCTCAGAATTGCCCCATGTCAACTCGAGGCCGTCTGTATCAGATGGACCGATCAAACCATTTTCATAACACTCCATGGCATAGGCAATACTCCCTCCAGTGGAAATACTGTCCATGCCGAGGTCATTCAGACGCCGATTGAGATAGAGAATAGATTCCAGATCGTCGATGCCGAGCCGTGAGCCCAAGGAGCTGAGTGTCTCAAACTCGGGACCTTCCATCGTTAAGCCTGCGAACTTTCCTTCACGGATGACTGAGTAGCGACTGCAGTGAACCGGACAAAGGTAACATGATTTTGGCTTGACGACATATCCCTCCTTCAGACGGCTACCACTGATCTGTTCTGCGCCGGCAAATATTCCTGTTTGATGGTTATGTGTTGGAAGGACACCCATTGAGTTATAAAGGGAGATCAGCAGGGGGGTCCCGAACTGGGAACGGGCTTCGAACCCTGGAGAAGAAAGCATGGCTGCCTTAATCTCCTTTGCGACGGAATGGACCTTCGTTGAATCAGCCACAGGAACCTTTCCCTTGGAACAGATAACGATCGCCTTCAATCTTTTTGATCCCATCACCGCGCCGTTTCCTGTCCGTCCTGCGGCTCGGTGAATATCATTCAGGATTGAGGCAAATCGGACAAGATTTTCGCCAGCCGGCCCGATCGCCAGGACATGGGCACTCGGGCCATGATCGTGTCGCAATTGTTTATCCGTCTCTGAAACGGTCTTTCTCCAGAGGTGGGAGGCTGGCAGTAACAAGGCATCCTTTTCTGTGATCAGCAGATATACAGGGTGATCCGATACTCCATGAAACACGATGCCATCGTAGCCTGCTTTCTTCAGGGGCGGGGCCCAGAACCCTGCGGAATTTGCATCTCCCAACAGCATAGTGAGGGGTGAACGGCTGGAGACATTGTATCTTCCGTTTGCAGGAATGAGCGTTCCTACCAGTGGTCCAGCTCCAAAGGCCAGAACGTTTTCTGGATCAAAGGGGTTTATGGATTCTGTCAGGTTCCGAAAGAGTGTCCAGATGTTAAGCCCCCGGCCACCCAGGAAAGATTTCAACGAGAAGGAATCGACACTCTGTTTTTCCACCCTGCCTTCAGAAAGGTCAATTTTTAGAAGCTTTCCATTCCACCCATAATATGGGGCCATCTCGTCGTCCTATACCTGGTGTTTGTAGTTTACTCCATGCATGTCGTCAGTTAGAAATATCCTTCAAAAATATATCTTTAGTAACATACGGAAGAAATCTACGTCAACGACCCATGAATCGGCCGCTACGCTCTGGAGGCTTGGTCGCCGTGATGTGAGAAAGATCTTGAGGAAAAAGTTACCAAGTAGGCTTTGATAATTGCGCTTGTTCGCAAGCGTTATTTGTTGGTCCGGGAATTATGTTTTATGGGAAAGAGGCGTCTCTTCCATTTTTTCAATGGGTATGTGGTGTTAATTTACAAGGTTTGTTAAGCCTATTATTAACTAAGAAATCAGATTTCTATCCAGACTCCGGTATTGGATGGCTTCGGAGAGGTGGGCGGGACTTCTAATTAGACTTTACGAAAATGCTGCAAAATGCCCCGCTCTGTGGGCGGGGATGAATGCAGCGATTTCAGGGACCCGATAGGCCGGACATTCCTGTCCGGGAGCTGCATTTTCGCCGAGGCTGGAAAGTCTCGGCTATCGGTGAAGCCCCTGCTCTGTGGGCGGGGAGCTTCACTCTTTGCAGAACTTCAAAACCCTTTCGATCAACTCCTCTATCAGACCGAGGTATGCCGAAGGGTTCAATGCGTCGTGAATTTCTTGACGTGATAGATATTTACGAACCTCTTCATTTTCTGATAAGACCTCCTCGAACGGACGATGATTCATGACTGCCTTTTTTGCAGATTCGGTTACTAATTTATGGGCAGATTCTTTTTTGCCGGTCTTTTTTGACAGAGCAAGCATCACATTCTCTGCCATGATAAGCCCCTGGGTTATGTTGACATTTTTCTCCATTACCTCGGGGAAGACCTCCAGGTTTTCTAAGATATTCTTCAATGTCCCAAGAATGGTGCTGGCTAAAACACAGGCCTCGGGGATGGCAATATCTTCGACCCAGAATGCGCTCCGATCCCTCTCATCTTTCATCGAGGTTTCCATGAGAGCCTGGGAATAAGACCGAATAAGTTTTGAGAGACCAAGAATCAATTCTAATCCTTTTGGATTCTGTTTGTGCGGCATGGTGCTGCTGGAAATTTTCCGGTCGCCCCCTGGAGATTCTTTAATTTCTGCGACTTCGTCGCGCTGCATTGTAAATAAGTCCTGAGCCAATTTTTCCACAGATACCGAAATTAGAGATAGAAAGTTGAGAAATTCACAAAAACGTTCTATGCTCGGTTGGCAAGAGATCACCGGGGCTTTCAGACCGAGTTCATCCAACACCCTTCTTTCTAATTCAAAGGGATTCACTTCAGACAGAGCCTTGAAGGAGGAATAAGTGCCAACGGCGCCTGAAAGGCTCCCGATGGCGACCCGGGGGTATATTTCCCGAGCCCTTTTTAAGTGAATGTTGAAAGTTTCAGCCTGGATTGCCATCTTGAACCCAAATGTTATGGGGATGGCTTGCCTGCCATGGGTTCGACCAATCATCAAGGTGTTCTTGTGCTTGACGCAAAGTTTCAATAATAAATCGCGGACCTGTCTCAAATCTGTCGTGAGCAACGGCATGAATTTTTTCAATCTTATCGCCAAGCTTGTATCGTACAAATCCTGGGTCGTGGGACCGTAGTGTATATACTCCCCCGTGTCGGCAGAACAAATATCCTTTAACGCCTTGATCAAGGCAACGCTTGCCAAGGCAGTTTCGTGAAAATATTCCCTGATTTTCTCTAAGGAAACATCGTTTAAGTTTGCCTTACGATCGATTTCTTCTGCCGATTTTTTCGGGATCATTCCAAGATCTGCTTGAACCTTTGCTAAAGTTTTTTCAAAAAGAAGCCAGGATTCAATTACTCCTTTTTCATCAAATATGGCTTTTACCTCGTCATTGCCAAAGATCCAGCCAAAAATGACAGAATCCATTAATTGAACAGCCATTGACAATTTCCTCCTGTATAAGATCAAAGTCCACTTCTACGTCAAAGTCGATGCGTATGATCCGGGCTTCGCTAAGGAGACGGTTACTCCTTTTCGATTGCGAAGGGACTCTTGGGACCGAACGCCACGATGTTCATCAGCTCCGCTATGTCCTTGAGTCCGTCCAGGTTTAAGATGAGCTTGGCGGAGCGTTCCATCTGCGCGGGCGACAGAAATGGTTCTGCAAATCCCCGGTACCTTTCTATTTGTTCCTCTCTGCTCATCGGCAGATCAATCGCACCCCTTACCTTTTCAACCTTATGGGTGAGTTCCTTGCCATTTTTCAACTTGATGGTGACCGGGATTGAAAGATGACTTCGGCCTGAAGGCCATTCAGGATGTACCGTAACAGTGATTTTCTTACGTGCCCCCTTAAGCCTTCTGCTTCGTACCTTTTCGTCTCTGAAAGACTCAAACGTGACATCCTTATCCACGATCGCTGACGCTAGGCAGTGCTCCAGGCTGAATCGGCCCATGTCCCCTGATTTCGGATCGGGTCCTCCTACGAGAGCATTTTTGATAAAGGGAGTCACACCCACTTCAACGCTCGTGATGTCTTCGTAATTTAAGTTATGCTTATGAATCAATTCCAAAAGTGCGTCTAAACCATGATGAGTAAACGTGCAGCAAGGATACTTCTTCAGCATCGTCCCCGGAGATAAAAAGTAGAAGGGACTTCCTAAATCCTCAACCATTTTTTCCGGATGGTAGTGCCCTTCACCGACATAGACTTCCCAAAAGCTTGAGCGCCCATCTAAGATATTGCCGGATGCGGTCGCGCCCATTTTGGCCAACCCCGCTGCAAGTATTCCATTGCGGCACCCAAGCCCTCCCTCCAGGAAATGAGCCATCGTGCCGAGATGTCGCATGAGGCCACCCGCTTGACTCGCGGCGATACCGATGGCCATCCTTGTCTGATCCGCGTTCAGCCCAAGTAGTTTGGCTGCCGTCACCACGGCTCCCATGGTGCCATGAAGCGAGATGGCACACCATCCTTTCTCATGCGAGGCAGGGGTTGTGGCAAGGCCCATCTTACCTTGAATCTCGAAACCAATGACGACGGCCTCTAAAATTCTCTTTCCGGGGAGCTTTAGTTTTTCACCGAAAGCCAAAGCAACAGGGATGATGGAAAGAAGGTTACTGCCCGCAAAGTCGCCACAGGCCTCCAACTCAGGAGCATGGTTTGATGTGCCATTGAGAAAGGCTGCATTGATCACGGATGCTTGGACTCCTCCTCCAACGACTCCTGCTTCCGGGGACCCAAAGTCTCCTTTCATGTATTCTCTCAGAATCTCGCTGACAGGCTCCCTCGCACCCACTAATTGGGAGCCAATGGAATCAAGGACAAACTCTTTTGCAATTCGAACAACTTCTTGAGGAATATTCTGGAAATTGGTCTCCACAATAAACTCAGATAGTGTTTTCGTAATATTCATCAAAGAAGACCTCCTTTTCACTTCGCTTAGAAGAAATAGCGGGTCAGAAAACAAACCCATCTTCAAAAACTTGTTACAAGATCCCTTATTACGGGACGGCCGCGGGTGGGTTCTATCAAGAGATGATCTCCCGGCTCAAGAAAGGTGCTACAGGCTTGCCTTTTTCTCCCTTTCACGGTAACGACACAACTCATGCAAATCCCTCTACCGCACTTGTAAGGCCTGAAAGCAATGGTGGGATCCAATACCCTGTATATGTAGTCCAAGGCGCTTTGGAGCGTCATCCCCTCCCGGTAAGGGACAGCATAGACGACGTCCTTTGGAGTCTCTGGAGAGTGCGGATCGGAACGTCGAATGACGATTTCGACATCCTTTCGAAGTTCACCTAACTTATCGTCTCGACCGGCTTGGTCCACAATTTCATCTCCCCTCTTTCTTTCCGGATAATAATGTGCTTAAGCCAAGTTTCATCTTCCCTGCTCGGGAAGTCCGACCTGAAGTGGTGACCTCTTGTTTCCTCTCTCAACAAAGCAGCCTTAGCAACCATTTCGGATAGATCGAGCATTTTTGGAACTTCTAAAGCTTCAAGCCATTGCAGGCTAAATTCTCGAGTTGGCGGAATGGCCATTCGAGGCAAATCCTGTTCCTTCATCCTCGATAAAAGCTCGATGGCCTCTTTGAGTGTGCTCTCTGCTCTCTCCGGTCCCACCTGGCTCCACATGATACTCTGGAGTTTTTTCTTGAGCACTGTGGGGTTGATCGAGTCTGTTTTGAGCTCAAAGAGAGATTCCATCCTTTTGACTTCATCCTCCACCTCTTGTGGATCGAAGCCCACGTAATCATGTTCCCTCGCCCACTGGGTAGCCATTTCTCCGGCTTTAGCGCCGAAAACCTGGGTTTCGGGGAGTGCGTTTCCTCCGAGCCTGTTCGCACCGTGAACGTTGCCCTCGGCCTCACCAGCCACGTAAAGCCCGAAAACCCGCGTCCTGCATTCGGAATCAATCATGATGCCACCCAACGTGTAGTGAGCCATAGGAGCCACTTCCAAAGGCTCCTGGATCATATCGATTCCGTATTTCAGGAGGTATGCGTATTTTTCCGGAAGGTGAAACATCAGGCGGTTTCTCAGCTCTTCTTTGGGCAACGGGGACCGGCTGACATCTAAAAAAACCCCACCGTGTGGCGTAGCGTTGCCATTGGCAATCTCTCGATAAATCAGAGAATTCATCACATCCCGTGTTGGAATTTTCTCGGGTAAAAACTTTTCGAATCGCCCGTTCAGAAGATGAGCGTCAACCTGTTCGAGGAGGATTCCGCTGGGAACCAAGACCCCGTGGACCGAGGGTGGATGGATCATCACCGTGGGATAGAAGAGGACCAATTCCATGTCTATCAGGTCCGCACCTGCGTCGTAGGCCATGGCGATCCCATCTCCCGTACAATCACAGGGGACATCGTTATGCAACCAGAGTGTTGAATATCCTCCCGTCGCAATAACGATTGCCTTGCTTTCTATTGCGATGAGCCTGCCTTTTCTGATGTCGAGTCCTATGGCACCCGCTACGGCATTTGAGTCAGTCAAAATTCGAATAATCATCACGTCATCATGGAGTTGGGCTTGCGAGTATTTTTTTAATTCCCGCTGGAGGCCTCTCATGATGCCCAGGCCGCCCCCTACCGGAGAGAGGCCCCTGATACGACTGTGACCCGGCGCCTTCATCTGAAAAAATTTTCCATCCTCTCCCTTTTTGAATCGGACGCCAAAACGCTCGAGGTCCATCACCCGATTACATCCTTCCGTGGCAAGCCTTCGCGCCAACGGCTGCTCGCTCAAAAAAGAACCTCCCCGAACCGTGTCCTGGAAATAATGCTCCGGACTGTCCTCGGGGTCCGCAAAACCAAAAGGAGCGACATAGAAATTTTCTGCTACGACAGTCGCCCCTGCCTTTCCTACAGGAAACTTGGACGCCAGAACGACTCGATACTTTCGGGACGCGCTCTCGATGGCTGCGCGGCAGCCTGCTCCCCCACCGCCGATCACTAAGACGTCACATTTTATGGTGTCAAAACTGCTCATCGTTTGCTCAAACACCCTTGCCCTCATGGGCCAGATTGTTAAGACTCTTCAAGAGTCGCAAGCCTCTTTCTCTGAGTAATAATAGGAATGATCAATAATAGGAATGCAACAACCAAGAAAGCAACGGATACGGGTCGGGAGATGAAGATGGAAAAGTCTCCTCGTGACAACATCAGGGATTCGCGGAATGATTCTTCCAACATCGGTCCCAAAACCAATCCCAATATCAGGGGTGCTCCATCGTAACGAAATTTTTTCATTAAGTATCCAATGATTCCAAAGATGAGCATCAAGATGACGTCCCCGGAATTATTTCCAATACTATAAGACCCGATCAAACAAAATAGGAGGATTAACGGATAGAGCAGGTAATAAGGAACTTTGAGCACCTGCACCCACAATCCAATCAGGGGGAGGTTAAGAACGAGAAGCATTGCATTACCGATGTACATGCTCACAATGGTCCCCCAGAAGAGATCAGGGGCCTCATTCATCAGGAGTGGGCCTGGTCTCAGTCCGTGAATCATTAGCGCTCCTAACAAGATGGCCATCACAGCATTGGCGGGAATTCCAAGAGTGAGAAGAGGGATGAATGACCCACCGGCCGCCGCATTGTTGGCCGCTTCGGGTCCCGCCACTCCCTCAATCGCCCCTTTTCCGAACTCTTCTGGATGCCTGGAGACCTTTTTCTCAACAGCATAGGAGGCGAAGGAAGCTACGATCGCACCTCCTCCGGGAAGGATTCCAAGGAAAAAGCCAAGAACAGTACCTCGAAGAATTGGCCATATGCTGTTTGCCCAGTCCTTTAGAGTCGGGAGGAGATTTTTGACATGGGCACTCAGAATATCCCGTTTGATTTCTGTTTCCAAATTTAAAAGAACTTCGGAGATACCAAATAAACCCATGACGATAGGGACGAGTCCTATTCCATCAGCTAAAATTTGAAGCCCATAAGTAAATCGATATTTCCCGCTGATGACATCCATCCCGATTCCCCCCAGGGTGATACCCACGATGGCCATCATGAGGGACTTAATCATTGACCCACTACTAAGGTAGGTGAGAACCATTAAGCCCACGATCATCAAGGAAAAATATTCCGGAGGACCAAATTTGAGGGCAACGGTGGCTAAAATAGGACCTAAGAATGTGAGGGCGATGACGGCAATCGTCCCGGCAATAAATGAACCGAAAGCTGCCATTCCGAGGGCAGGACCTGCCCTTCCTTTCCTGGCCATTTGATAGCCATCCAGACAGGTGACCACTGAAGCAGCCTCGCCAGGGATGTTCACCAAAATGGATGTTGTGGAACCACCATACATGGCCCCGTAGTAAATCCCACCCAGCATAATGATTGCTGAGACCGGAGTGACTTTGAATGTTGAGGGAAGAAGCAAGGCGATGGCGGCTGATGGTCCCAAGCCGGGTAAGACCCCAACTAATGTTCCGATGAGGACCCCGAAGAAACAGTAGATCAGGTTGACCGGCTGTAAGGCAACTTGAAACCCATAGATCACGTTCTGTAGAACATCCATCGGTTCATCTGCCCTTTCAGAACCTCAGGGATTCCAACAATCCCTTGGGCAACTGGGATTTTAACCAAATTTCGAATATCAGATAAGTCAGGGCGGTTACCGCAACACTTATGGGAATTGTTAAAAACCACTTTTTCTTTTCGGCGACACCTAAAAGAAAGATGAAAAGCAACAATGTTATGGGAATGAATCCGAGCTTTTCCATGAAGAGAGAGTAGAGGAAAAGGGAGACCAAAACGAGAATGATTTTTCCAATATTCAATCCTCTCAAATTGAAAGTCTCGGACTCCTCTGACCTGTTGTATCCTCCCGCACGTACGACAATTACCGATGACATGATCCCCAACACAATCGCTCCCCAGAAAAAAAGAAATCCCGGGCCTGGCTGATGTAAAGTTCCCAGACCCAAGCGATAGGATTCGATCATTACAAACACTGCGAAAGCCAGCCAAAAAATCCCACTGACCCGATCGGCCTTGCTCATTTCGATAGTACCTTTCCCGCAATTTATACGGAATTTGAACGATCAATCGAGAAGCTTATTGTTGTTAACCGGCATCCCAATTAGTTATTTCTGGTAACCAATTTTTACCGCTATCTCATTGGCTCTGGCGTATTCTTTTTCCAACAATTTCCTGAGCTCGATTGGGGACCTATAATCAACGATAAACCCCATCTTTTCGATCTTGGCTTTTATTTCGTTATTCTTTGCTGCTTTCTCTACAGCAGGAACGAGAACCTTCTTCACCTCGTCGGGTACTCCGGTCGGGGCAAAGAAAGCAAGCCAGGCCGAGGGGATGTCCTCTTTATATCCCAGTTCGGTGATCGTAGGAATCTTGGGGTATTGAACGATCTTCTTACTTAACAACAGGAATTTCATCTTTCCCGCTTCCATGTGGGGTATCGACAAGGTGGCCGTGTTAAGAAGAGCTTCTACGTTTCCGCCCAATAGAAAGAGTTCTATATTCCCCTTGTGTGGAATATGCGTGAATTGGGCCCCAGTCATGTGTTGGATGATTTCCAGACAGAAATGGGCAGTAGACATTTGACCGGCTGTGCATACCCGTACTTTTCCAGGATTCTTTTTCGCATAGTCCACCAACTCAGCAAAAGTCCCCCACTGGGCGTCCTGACGGACAGCAAGGACAAACGGGAAGAAGCAGTAAAGGCCCAAGGGTTCCAAGTCCTTGAGCGAATCGTAGGGGACAAGTTTCGGGTCCGCGATCTTAGAATAAATAACCGACGAAGTATTGGCCAAAAGAAAAGTGTAACCATCCTTTTTGCTCTTGACCACAAAATCCGTGCCGAGCGTGGTGGATGCCCCTGGCTTGTTCACGACGACGACAGGCTGGTTAAGAATTTTTCCCAACTCGTCGGCCAAGATACGGCCGACGCCATCCATTGCGGCACCTGCATTCATCGGAATGACAAGCGTAATGGGACGGCTGGGGTAAGGCTGGGCTTGCAAAGAGGGTTCCAGCCCAAAGGTTAGGAAAACTGCAACAAGAGAGACGATGAGCATAAACCTTTTCATAGGATACCTCCCTTTCAAATTAATTTTGTCTTTTTACACACGCATCTCTCATCAGACATGCTTTCAGTTTCTCTTGAGGTTCCCATATTCGTTTAGGACCCTATTACGTGGCAAAAATGTTTGAAATAATCCTAACTCCTTACTTTACCCTCCGATATCCTAACATTTCAGATATTTCCTGACCTACCTCGATCAATTTAGGACCATACTGGGTCCTAAGCTCATGCATTGAAATCGTATCGCTTGCCGCCACCATGTTGATTGAATAAGCCACATCTGTGGAAGAAAATAGGGGAACCGCGATTGCCCGGATCCCTTTTGCAAATTCCTCGTCGCTCGTTGCAAATCCTTCTTTTCTGACCTTGTCTAAAACCCTGATCAACCTTTCTCCATTTTTTCCAACGCATTCAACAACGGTGGGGTCTTTACAAATTTCCTTGAGTATTTCCGTAAATTTCTCCTTTTTCTGATGCGCTAACACAGCCCTTCCCATGGCTGTGTTGTACGCCGGGATTCTACTGCCGATGCTTATGTTCAAATCCCTGACATCCGGGAATCTGATTCTATCGACGTGAACCATTTCCAGTCTGTCTATGACTGCAAGATTAACTGTCTTCCGACATTCCCCCGAGAGTCTCTCAATATACGGTCTGGCAATCTCGCGTACTTCCATGCCTTGAAGCACCGCGAAACCCAAAGAAAGTACCCTGGGCGCAAGATAATATTTCTTATCTGTCGAATCGTATCTAAGGTAATTGAGTTGAGATAACGTCTTGAGCAATCTAAAAACGGTTGCCTTGGAGAGGCCGGTTAATTCACAAGTTTCGGACAGAGAGAGGCTGTACTTTACAGGAGTGAAACATTCCAGGATCAATAACCCCTTTTTTAACGAGTTGACAAATGCGTTATAACCCATAGGTCACCAAAAAGTTTCATATATGAAACGATGTTCAATATAGTAAAACGATCAAGGCTTGTCAAGAAAAAATTTTGCTCTGTCTAGTTTTGTGCAAAGGTAATCTTGTATAGTGACCTGGAGGAGTTTGGGCAGACTTGATTAATGATTTTCAGGCAACCAGATTTCTATCCAAGCTCCGGTATTGGATGGCTTCGGAGAGGTGGGCGGGTTGGATATTTTCCTGGCCTTCCAGATCGGCGATAGTTCGGGCCACCTTCAAGATGCGTGTATAGGCCCGGGCGCTCAATCCGAATTTATCAATCGCCATCTCCAGCAGTTTTTGACTGGCTTCATCAATCTGGCAGAACTTCTTGATATGGCGGTTCGTCATCTGGGCATTGCAGTAAATCTTCAGCCCTTTGAAGCGACTGAGCTGAGTCTTTCTTGCCGCATCAATCCGTTTCTTCATTTCTTTCGAAGACTCTCCTGCTTCACGGCTCGCTAAGTCTCGATACTTCACAGCAGGCACTTCGATGTGAATATCGATCCGGTCCATCAATGGTCCGGAGATCTTTGACCGGTAGCGCTGAATCTGCGGGATGGTGCAGGCGCATTCATTGTTGGGGTCACTGTAGTAACCGCACGGACAGGGGTTCATGGCTGCGACGAGCATAAAGCGAGAAGGGTAGGTGAGAGAAGTCGCCGCGCGGGAAATCGTCACCCTCTCCTCTTCTAAAGGTTGACGCAACACCTCCAAAACATTCTTTTTGAATTCGGGCAATTCATCCAGGAAAAGAACGCCGTTATGGGAGAGGCTCACCTCTCCAGGCTTTGGGATCTGCCCTCCTCCGATGAGACCTGCGTCAGAGATCGTGTGGTGGGGACTTCGGAACGGCCGGGTGACGATGAGGGAACTGTTCGGAGGGATCAGTCCCATCACGCTGTGAATCTTGGTTGTTTCGAGACTTTCTTCAAAATTCATATCCGGCAGTATCGTTGGTAGGCGCTTGGCCAGCATGGTTTTTCCGGAGCCGGGGGGACCGATCATGATCACATTGTGACCGCCTGCTGCAGCTACTTCCAGACAACGCTTCACGTGCTCCTGGCCCTTTACGTCGCTGAAATCGACCGGATAATTCATTTCTGTATTGAAGATCTCGTTGAGGTCGACTTCAACTGGATCGATATGGAGATTTCCATCCAAGAATTGAACGAAGTCAGAAAGGGTATCCACAGGAAGGACCTCAATTCCCTTTACGACGGCTGCTTCTTTCGAATTTTCCCTGGGGAGAAGGATGCCCCGCAATTGTGCATCCCTGGCAGCTACGGTGATGGGAAGCGTTCCTCTTACAGGCTTGACCTGCCCGTCGAGGGATAGCTCCCCCAGGATGAAATAATGAGCCAATTTGCTTTTTTGAACGACTTCGGTCGCCGCGAGGATGCCGATGGCCATCGGAAGATCGAAGGCCGTTCCTTCCTTCTTGATATCGGCCGGAGCGAGATTGACTGTGATCCGTCGGGCAGGGAAGTCGTAGCCGCAGTTCTTGACGGCTGCTTTAACCCTGTCCTTGGACTCCTTGACGGCGCCTTCAGGAAGCCCAACGGTTGCAAAGGCAGGAAGGCCCTGAGCAATGTCCACCTCCACCTCTACCATGTAGGCGTCGATTCCAAAGACTGCGCTGCTCAAGACTTTAGCTAACATAGTTGCCTAACATATATCAGAAAGGCAACAACCAGACAAGAGGAAAATAGTTTTTCTTGCCCGTGACCGGGGTAAATCCCTTCCGAGGCTTCATAAGGCCCGCGTTGAGGGCAATCAGGGTTGAGCCCCCATGATCTTAAAATCCCAGTTTCTCCTTGAAACCTATGCAGCCAACCCCTAAAAGGTTGGGCCGATGAAGCCTCTTCAGGGACCCACCCCGGTCGGGCAATAATAAACACATCCTTCCTCAACAGGCTCAGATACAGAGGGCGAGTTGGAGAAGCTTTAGATGAAAACTGTGGGTGGGGAAGTATTTTTAAATGCTTGACAAAGAGGGCAGCCCTCTTCATACTGGCGGTAAAGCGAAAAGCTGCGGGAAGAAAACAACAGGTAAAGGCCCGGAGGTAAAGAACGATGAGTGGGCAATGGTCAATGAGCAATGGTCAATAGAAAAGGGGGGAGCTCATGGATATCTTATGGATTGTCAATACCAATACGTTCCTGCTGATCCTTCTGATCATCATGGTTTCCTATCTTACCACCCAGATGAACGCATTGATCCGGTGGCTGAAAAGAGAGTGAAATCTAAACAGCGGGAATAACGGAACAGTGGAATAATGGAATAGTGAACGACTGGAATACTTGCATTGGAATAATGTGTAAAAAATTTATTTAATCTGGAAGGTGTCTTCCCAGTCCCCAACCTTTTGTTTCTTCTGAAGAGATTCTATCAACCTAAGCAAGCCATTTTCAACTTTATAATGTATCTGATCCAGTTCTTCATATTCTTCCTTCGTTATTTGATCAGCCTGTTTGCAGCTCTCGTAGCATGAATGAAATTCCCCGCAGGAACCGAGTCCAATATTTAGGTTATTCAAATACTCTTTGAGACTCCGACGGCAATAACCTTCTGAAATGTTTCTCGATATGCTATGAGCAGCATCGATGCTGTTAGCAGCTACTTTCTTAAGCTCAAACGGGAATGCAGAAAATATCTTGCATGCCATCACGTAAAGAGAAACAGAATCCTGCCATACCCGAAGCTTTTTAAATCCTCTGTTGATGTTCTTGCGTTCCATGCGGTTTTATCTCGCAAGTCGTTCAATCTATCTGAAAATCATTATTCCATTGTTCCACCATTCCACCATTCCATGTTCGATTCATGTTATTTGATCTTCCAGATGGTGCCGGTGGGGGTGTCTTCTAAAACAATTCCTTTTGAAAGAAGGTCATTTCGAATCTCATCCGCTCTTTTCCAGTTTTTTTCCTTCCTGGCCAGATTCCTCTCCTCGATGAATCGAAGGATTACTTCCTCGGTAAGGTTCAGTCTTCTCAGCCCCTCTTTTCTTTGCCGAGCAAGGTAATCCCCCGGCTCTTCCCGGAAGAGTCCAAAAACCCACCCAGTTTTCGAAAAAAGGTCAAGCCCGGTTTTCAGAAGGAAGATCATCTCTTCGGTTGGTTTTCCTTTTGAGAGTGTCAGAAGACTATTCAACTGGGTTTGAAGATCGTAGAGATATCCCAGCGCCTGTGCTGTATTGAAATCATCATCCATGGCCTCTTCAAACCGGGTCTGGAAGGATTCGATGGTCTGACGGCTCGCCTTGAGAACAGAAGAACCTCCCCCTTGGATGGAGGGGGTAGAGGCAATCGGTTTCTTTATTTCTTCCTGAATCGCACTTAACGTCATATAAAACCGATCCAATCCCGATCTGGCCTCGAGAAAGCTATCTTCCGAATAGTCCACCGGGCTCCGGTAATGATGAGAGAGAAAGAAGAGTCGAAGGACCTCCGGATGCCAATCTTTAAGGATTTCTTTAATCGTGAGAATGTTCCCGAGAGATTTGGACATCTTTTCCTTATTGATGTTGACAAAGCCATTATGAATCCAGTACCGGGCAAAAGGTTTTTCCGTCGCCGCCTCCGATTGAGCGATCTCATTTTCATGGTGGGGGAAGATCAGGTCTCTTCCGCCGCCATGGATATCAAAGGTCTCTCCCAAATATTTCTGGCTCATCACCGAGCATTCGATATGCCATCCCGGTCTTCCCTTTCCCCAGGGGCTTTCCCAGAAAGGTTCCCCGGGTTTGCTGGCCTTCCAGAGGGCGAAGTCGAGAGGATTTTCTTTCTTCTTGTCGATCTCAACCCGGGCGCCAGCCTGCATCTCCTCTATGTTCCTCTTCGAGAGCTTTCCGTAATCTTTGAATTTTTCCACGGAGAAAAGGACATCCCCGTTGCTTCGATAGGCGAAGCCTTTTTGGATGAGAACGGAGATCAGCTGGATCATTTCCGGGATATGTTCTGTGGCCCTGGGTTCGACTGAAGGCTTTTCGAGGCCCAGAGCTCCCATGTCGACGTTAAATTCACAGATGTATTTTTCCGCTATCGTTTTATAGTCCACACCCTCATCATTGGCTCGCTTGATAATTTTATCGTCGATATCGGTAAAGTTTCGAACAAAGGTCACATCAACTCCACGATACCGAAAATAACGGTAGATTGTATCAAAGACGACGGCAGAGCGAGCATGACCGATGTGGCAAAGGTCATAGACCGTCACCCCGCAAACATACATCCCCACCTTGTTCTCGCGGAGCGGAACGAAATCTTCTTTTTTACCGGTCAGAGTATTGTAGAGGTGAATTGACATTAGTCCATCCTAAAGCGGAATAATGGAATCATGGAATGGTGGAATGATGATGTGATGAAAACTGACTCTTACTGAATAACCCGTTGTTCCAATATTCCATCGCTCCAATATTCCAGAATTTTCATGAAATCTCCAAAGCCATTTTCAAACGCGTGATGATTCTTTCCTTTCCGAGGAGAGGAAGGGTTTTGACCAGTTCAGGTCCTCTTGTTTTTCCGGTGACCGCTGCCCGAAGAGGGGCATAGAGATCTTTTCCTTTCCGCCCCGTCCTTTTCTCCAATTGAACGAGCAGAGGAGTCTCTTCATCCGATCCGGGCTCTGGTAATTCCTCCAGTGAGCCGAGGACTGAGCGAAGGGTTTCCCGATTTTTCGGATCTCGAAGCACGGTCCTGGCTCCGTCCTCAAATAAAAATTTCTCATCGAAGAAGATACCCAGGTATTCCTCCGCCTGTGAAAGGATGACTAAATTTTCTTTTAAAATCCCAGAAATTTGATTGAGCCGCAGGGGGTCGACCTGATCGCTTTGTATGCCGGCCTTCCGGAGGTAGGGGATCAGGATTTCAGAAAGTTGCCCTTCCCCTTTTTCCCGGATGTAGAAACTGTTCAGCCACTCCAATTTCTTGCGGTTGTAAATCGGTGCGCTTCTTGAAACGTCCTGAATTGAGA
>Ga0315282_10002601_pt1 | contig 32950 bp, 37 predicted proteins | sample YL17G07_20_MG_FD_203693 | JGI IMG/M metagenome (GOLD analysis project Ga0315282, IMG submission 203693) | Sediment microbial communities from Yellowstone Lake, YNP, Wyoming, USA - YL17G07_20 | ecosystem: Environmental > Aquatic > Freshwater > Lake > Sediment | place: USA: Wyoming | collected...
CCTGACACTTTAACAGCGGCCAGAGCAACAGCGGTCCTAAATTCACACCTACGGATTCATTTGTACAAGGAAGACGCATATATTTATCCGATTCTCAGAGAGCAAATCTCAGACAACGAACAAGTATCGATTGTTAAAACTATGTCAAATAAAGTACCTTCGGAACAGTTCCCTACTTTGATTCAGTGGCTGTTCCCCTTGCTTGACCTAAAGGACCAAATTTCAGTTACAAGACATTGGATGTCACTAATGCCTCCACAAGTTTTCGCCACGGTAAAACCGCTCATAAAGAAGAATGTTGCCGAGAACTGGACGGAGTTGACTCAGCAAATCCCAGAACTATAGATCAGATACCCTTTTTTATTTATAGTTTGATTTTTAAAAATGTATAAATTATTGTGTACTCTGCCGTCTCTGCAGCGCTGCTCGAGAAAGATCCTCGGGAATAAACCTCAGAGGACCATCCAGACCCGTTTTAAAATGTGTGTTAACGATTTCGGTATCTATCAGCCTCTGGAATGAGTGGAAGAGGTTTATGGAGCTGGGATAGAAATTGCTGACTACCTCAAACGCTTTGTTGAAGAGGTCTACACATTCACGATCTTCCCCTGTCCACATATCCATGATTACTGTATCGTATTTCTTATCCTTTGACGCTAATTCTGGAACTACTTTTAGGAAATCTCCGTGAACTATCTCCACCCTGTCGTCTTTAGGGATATATGATGAAACAAGATCGATGATCTCCTTGTTTAGTTCCACGACGGTGATTTTAGCTATGTCTCTCCTCAAGAATAGGTGATGCAGGATTAGGCTTAGTCCTAAACCGCCGACTAGGACATTGGATGCTTGAGTCCTCAACGCGAACTCGCCCATAGCGTACCAATCATATGGGCTGTCCACCATCCAGTCTCTCCACTCGCCACCTCTCTTCTCCTGAAGTATTGTTAACTTGGTGTCGTTCATGAAGATGCAATAGTCGTATCCGAAGGTTCTGCACATTGGCCAAGCGGTCCCCATTTTCACATCCCTTTTCACTATTCTGAAGGTTCCGAGGTACTGCTCGGGGATGTCAGTGGCAGGGGTTCTCCACCCCCATACTGGCATTAGCACAGGTTCCTGAATTGGATCCAATATAGTTACACCTTAAAGAGAGGTTAAAAAGGGATCAGCTATTATTCTTTAGCTTCAGGGTACCATCCAGACACTGGAGGCTTCTTGTTTGGTGGAGGTGGGTTAGGCATCCCGATCCTGTAGTGCTTTCCAGTCTCTTTGTTCTTCCATCGCACCTGCTCCGATATGGGGAAGTTTAGTTTGATGGCTTCTTGAAGGGCTAATGGGCATGCGTGGACGCAGCATCCGCAGTCGCAGCACTCGTCTGGGTAGATCACAAGTGGAGGCTTGCTTCTATCCGGGTTCGTCATGAGCATATCCATTTTGCATGCCTTGACGCACCTTGGCTCCTCAAGGTCTAGACATCGATTACAGATATTTGGGTCAAACTCAATCCATTTCGTTGACTCAATTGGTACAGTTATTTTTTTCTCACTCATAGACATCACCAGGGCTTGTGCTGCTCATAGTTCTCCCTATATGTTGGGGCGTAAGGTGGCATAAGCCAGAAGTGTATGGGGAGCTCTCCGGCTACTACCTTCCCATCGACCTGCTTAATGGTGACGAACTTGTGCCACTCAGGTGGATCATCTTGTGTATAGTCTAGTCTACGGAGGTTCAAGGATCTTGAGCTCGCTTTCCTATTCAGTGCGGAGTGTATCATGATCTGTGAGACTGTGAGCAGGTTTAGCGTCTCCAAGCTTCTCATTAATTCATGGGGGTTCGCTGCGACGAGCTCCTGAGCTTCCTTCTTCTCAAGCTCGTTAAGCCATGTCAAACCTATATTTAGTAGCTCATCGTTCACATAGTCACCGAAATATGTTCTCAATACGCTGCTGATCCCTGTGTTAAGGTCCTTCCAATCTATGCCGTCTATCCTCTTCGTTGGAGCAAAGGCTTTAACCATCTCATTATTGACCTGGGACTCCTCAATTACTGGGCTTGAAGCTTTCTTAGAATACTCAGCAGCCTTCACGCCGGCCCACCTGCCCGCTGTCGCTGCTGCGGAGTTGAAGTTGCTGCCGAAGATCACGTCGCCCGCTGCGTATAAGCCTTCAAGGGTTGTCTTGAAGTCCCAATCCACTACGACGCCACTCCCTGTGGCCATGGTCCAACCCCGCTTCGTCGTTGCGTCGAGGACGGCTCCTCCGCTGAACCAGTCGCCGTAATATTGAAGCATGTCTTTGTCTGGGTCGAAGCCCGCCTGGGTTAAGTTGCGGTAGACGATCCATGTCTTCCCCTCGCTTCCAACCATAAGCCCGAATATTGCCTTCCTCTCGAACTCAGACATGTTGGTTAGGTCCGCGTATAGGGGAAGCTTATACTCGCCTTTCCTCACTAACTCATCGAACTCAGGTTTCTCGGATAAGCAGACTGGCTCAGCGCACCAGGAGGCTTTACCCTCATTCATGACTGGCACGTGACCTGGCATGATGATCTTCTTCCCAAGCAGCGATGGGTAGACACGCTGCTCAAAGGAGGTGAGAACCTTTCCATCGAGGCTGACATATGGTATCTCTTTACCTGTAGCGTCAACGATATTGCATGGGTACCAGGTGTTTCTAGGGTTACCTGTAGCGTAGGCGGGGTGCTTTGACGCTGTGTGAATCCTCTTGCCTTCAAGCTGTGTGAGCTCTGCGCCTGCCCTCCAAGCCATGGCTAAGCCGCTGCCCACGAGGTTAGGCGTTCTAAGTCCGTTGATCCTGTATCCGGAGTATAGCCAAGGCCTGTCGGATGCTCTTCCCGTACTTAGAACAACAGCTTTGGCTTTGAACTCGTAGAATTCACCTGTACGTGTATTGACACCGGTTGCACCAATCACCCTTGCTCCCTCTTTACCTCCCTCGGTGAGGAGGCTTGTGACATAGACCCTGTTGTACATTTCTACCTCTTGCCTGAGCATCTCCCCGTATAGCGCAAGTTTGAAGCCCTGCCCCCAGACCCTGATCGTGTGTTTCGTCTCGTAGTCGTAGGCAAACAACAGTTTGGTTTTTTCGTCCCTGAACGGTGCTCCGACAAACTCATCCTGATCGTCCCTGACCTTGGCACCCATGCGCTCGAGCTCGAGTAGGGTTTTGTAGCTAGTCATCCCGTTCACATAGTCAAGTATACCGTTTATGTATCCCCTGAAACCCGCATCAGCTATCTCTACGTAGTCTTCGACGGAGATGTTGCAGCAGGGATTATCCAGCGCGGGTCCCCAGTGGTCACAGCCTGAAGGACCAGACGCAACATTATCAGACTCTTCAACGATCGCTACCTTGACGCCTTTCTTCGCTGCTTCTATCGCAGCCCATGGCCCAGCGATGCCACCACCTATGACCAGCACGTCGGCATCTACCTTCTTAGTTGAGCCATACTGAATTGGGTAAGCCCACTCAGAAAATCCCTTAAAAGACATTCAAGTATTCACCTGCAGTCACTACTACTTCATCGTATATAGAAATAGTGTTTTAGGTTCGAGAACACAGTAATCAGCGATGAGTCTAGGATGGTTAACGTAGAAGGACTGGAGCTTCCGAATGACCTATATTACTGGCCTCGGGGACTGACATGGGCCAGAAAAGAGGGTGAAGACAAGATCAGGGTTGGACTGACAGATTTGGCGCAGAAGGTATCAGGCAAAGTCTTGGTTGTCAGAATGAGGAAACCCGGAGCAGAGGTACAGCAGGGAGCTCCCCTAGCCTCAATGGAGACAGGAAAGTGGGTGGGATCAATAGAGTCCCCTGTATCGGGTATAATAGTTGAGCTTAATGAGGAGTTGAAGGCGAAACCCGGGGTTATCAACAAGGATCCCTATGGGAAAGGCTGGTTAATGACGCTAAAACCGTCAAACCTAGCCGAGGACTTGAAGGGGTTGACTTGGAACGGGAACTCTGAAGCCGTAGAATGGTATAAGAGCGAGATTAAACGCAGGGTAAAATAGAAGACTAGCCAGGCTCGTGTAGTATAGCTATTTATTTTCTATACTGTCAAGCGCGTGTATTTCCAATTGATCAGCCTGTGAAGTGCCTTCCCTCCTCCATGATCATGCGACCGTCAACCCAGATCGATGCCTCCAGCATCAGCACATCAACATGGGTTTTCGACACCCAGTCAGCCCCTGTCTCGTCGCCGAGGGGGTCTCCGAAAGCGCAGTGCACAGAGGGGTACTTCTCGTCCTGAAGCATGTTGCCTGTCAGGCTGGTGAGGCTGGTGTTGGTACCGATGACGAACTCCCCCAGCCTGGCGCTGTTCGGGTCGGTTTGAAGGTACTTGACCAGCTCTATCCTTAGATTGTCGTTGGAGCATGTGACCGAGTGTATGTTAACCCGTGAGTCTCTGACGATCAGCATTACGGGTGAGTCCTTGAGGTAGCCGTACTTGGGCGTGAACCAGTCCCCCAATTCGTCCACGACTAGCCTCCCGTTCGCCCTATACGCTGCGGTGAACACCTCGCCGGCGGGCAGGTTACCCCAGGTACCTTTCCTGTGAAGGAGGCCGTCGTCCACTGTCCACCTCTAAGAAGGGTTAAGCTCCACATCCAGATCTGTACCATTCGGGTTGGTGACCCTCACATGATGCGCGCTCCACACCAAGCCTTCAAGCTTCCTCGAAAGCTCTGACACTTTGAGGTAGTCAGTGCACATCCCTGTCTCCATTATACCCCGTGTGACATCCGGCATGTGTGCGTGCCGTGCGTTTTTCAGAGCCATTCTAACGAAAGGCATCCTCAGGGCAAGCTCCCCCGCTTTAGCCTCAAGGGCTAGAAAAGTGACATCAGCCGATGGGATCTCCCTAGCTATTGCTTTCGGAAGCCCCGTAGCGGGGTGCTGTGTATAGGCCTCGAGGATTAGTAACCTTACATTTCAGGGTGTAACTCCCTCTGCGGACTTGGCGAGAGCCTGTCCTACCTCTAGTGTTGCCTGGTCGGTGAGTATGAGAACATGCTCTCCGCTGGAGACAGCCATGCATACCCGCACAGCGTTCTCAGCACCCTCTTTCAAAGTCCCCAAAGCGTCAATGCGCCTCAATGATTCTTAACCTGACAATCGATAAATTTGTTTCCTCCCAAAACTGCGAGCACTCTCGTGAATAATATGACAAGACTTCCACTCTCTGTTGCTGGAAAAAATAGAGATTTTAATGTTTAAGATTGCTGAACTTAGATCAGATCGAAAAATGCGCGCGCTAGCTTCGCTAGTTGTTGTTCAGTTACCGATATTATCATTGGCTGCCATGGTGATTGTTATTCGTTGGAGTACTTCATCCTGATTAGTTCGCGTGCGCGCACGTTCCTGAGGGGATGACTTGCACCATCCAGATCTCTGATCTTGATCAGGCGTGCGCGTGCTCTCTCTTATGGCCTGAATGAAGATCTTGTCGGATAAGCTGGCCAGTAGCACGCTTAGCCTCCTAGCTGCCTCTGCCGCCTTCTCCCTCTTGAGTCTCTTAACTCATTCTCTGGAGCGGATCTAATTACCTCGCTGACTTCAACCTTCAGCGCCTCAATATCCCTCTTGAGGTCATCGGAGATCCGCACAGTAAAGGAGGTCAAACCCTTACATTCCTCGTACATACATTTTATGTAAGATGTTTAAAGTTTGTATGTGATGCATGTGTCTCGTAAGCAAACACACCACCAGCGAAGCTGGAGGGATGATAACCAGCGTCGTGTCGAAGGATGATGCCTCTCTCTCCTCCGCGGATTACCTTCTGAACCCATGAAGTTGGTGTCCCTCTGATTTGCAGTTACTTTTTAATGCCTCTGAAATGGATAAAAGACTAGTGAACGAAGGTCGTACCTTCTACCCCGCGTGCCTTGCGGGAGCTCTTCGGCTACACTACACATAGGATAGAGTGTATCCGAATTCTATTTTTTTCTCGGGGCGTATTTTTCGCAGTCGAAGCAGAGCAGCTCGTTGACGAGTAGAGTTTTTCGGGGCTGCCCCTCACCTTGTGGACGAATAGAGGTTAATCCAAACAGATTATCCTTCACACCGAATCTTTCATAGATTGATACGATGCGCTCCCTGTCCGTCAAGAATTCCCAATAATGGCAGAATCCGACCCATGAGTGCTCGCAGTCAGCTGCCTTTATTCTCGCTCTCTCGAACTTTATGTCGAATAGGGCTGCTTCAACTTCTCTCCGGGAGAACTCAGCTTTTGCGGGTGTTGACTCTTCAAATTGTGGACCAAGTCTCACGGTGTAGGTGGTTTCATTTGTCTTGGAGTTGGCTTCACCCCTGTCCTGCTTGGGCTCGGTTACCACCGCTACCATCTCTCGCAGTTCCTGTGTGTAGGGGCCGAGGCCTATCTCCTTGCCTCCCTTCCTGGCTGAGAGGTACGATATCCCCTTAACGATCTTTTCCCTGAAATGATACCCGCTGCGGTACAGTTCCTCGAGGTATTCTTGGGTAACTATAATTCTAATCATTCTTCAGCCTCATTTTCTGGTAGCTGATGCGATTCCCAATGTTACGCAGTGCATTCCCCATGAATTAAGCGTTCCCCAGAATCAGGTCGCTGTTTCCCCCTGTTTTAGCGCATATTTCGTTGGTTCCCCCTTGTCCCCCGGCTCACTATGTGGTTCCCCACGTTTTTTGGGGATTCGAGCGCACTCAGAGATGCGTCTGCGTGCGGTTATGCGGTGCGGTGCGTCTTAGAGCGCCCCTCTGCGCCAACGAGCGCAAGAGAGCGCTGTACCGCACCTAGTGCGTGACCATGGGTCGGTGGCGCTGAGGGCGCAGGCGCTCGCTCGCTCGTTCGCTGCGGACGTTGGCGCATAACCGATGAGCGTTCCCCAGGGTAAACGCAGGCGTATATGCTGCCCCTTTGGGGAACTTTATGGAGCTGCGTAGATCCGGATCCATGCCAGCCAATATAGCGTATGGTGGTGCAGCAGTGGCCGAGGTGAACGCTTTGCTGCCACCGATGCGAAGGCACCAAAGACTCAGGATCACGGTATTGTAAACATGGATTTGCGCACATTATTTGCATGGAGCGTGGTCATTTGGTTACTGCGAAGTTGTTGTCGCTTGAGTCAGTGATAGCTGTGTTGGCTGAACTGGTTATCCCTATGGTGTTGTCGGTTCAGGTTACGCGTCTGCATCAGATTTAAATCGGTTTAACTCTCCTGTTTATTGACCTTGACGCAGAATACGCTGATTGTAGCTGGTATTGTAATAATAATCGCTAGCCTTGCCGTAGGCTACTATTTAGGCAGCCAGCAGCTGAACAGCGCCTCGGACCAGATGCTGAAGGAGGCCACAGTTGTCTCATCGAAGCTGGAGAACGTGACTCTGGCCCCCTTTAGAGGCGATCTGCGTGTGACCTACTCTGTCCGAAACCCCACAACCATGAACATTGTACTCAACGTGGATGCCGACCTCTACTACGGCGACGTATACATAGGGCACATAGTCTCCAGCAACCAGGCGATCCCACCTTCAACCAGGGTGGATGTGGTCGTGAAGACATCGATAGAGGGAGACATCCTGAGGGCGGTTCAGCAGGGCTCCGGAAAGCAGTGGCTCCTCAAGGATGAGATGACATTCACAGGCAACACTTTAGGTATAATACCAGTCACAGTAATGAGGACAGGCAACCTTTCCACACAAACCACATAATAACTCTAAATCTTAATTTTGTGTTTACCATACACATGTAAACTTGAGAGATGAAATAAAAATAATAAAAATTTAACGATCTTTTTAAAAAATAGATGGATTTAGCCGTTTACGCTGTAGAATCCATAGCATGGCTACTATTGCGATTCCCATAATCGTAGCTTCAATTGGGAAGCCAGGTATACCTCCTCCGCCTGTAGACTGAGTCTGTAGTGTTATGCTTATGTTACCGGTAGCTCCTGCTGTGACGCTACCTGTTCCTGTTGCTGATGTGTAGCCGCTCTTAGCTGCTTGTATAGTGAAGCTGCCGGGTACAACGCTGTTGAAGGTTACTGTGCCATCAGATGCGCTGGTTCCGCTGAGAGCTGACTGCCCACTTGGCGTAGATGTCGATGTTACGGTTGCTCCGGAGATGGCTGCTCCACTCGAATCCTTGACTGTAACCTTCAGGTCGCCGGTCGTTGGTGCAACAGGTGCGAGAGATATGTTGATCGCATTGGTGCTGCTGCCAACTATAACACTGCCTGAAGCTGACCCTGTAACCATTCCAGTCTTTGACGCTTGGAATGTGTAGCTTCCAGCTTTGACACCTGTAAAGCTGACTGAACCATCAGATGCGCTGGTTCCGCTGAGAGCTGACTGCCCGCTTGGCGTAGATGTCGATGTTACGGTTGCTCCGGAGATGGCTGCTCCACTCGAATTCTTGACTGTAACCTTTAGGTCGCCAGTGGTAGGCGCTGCATTAACAGTGAATACCGCCGATTGGCTAGCTGCACCATTATAATTAGTGTTTCCAACCCATATTGCACTTACGCTCCATGAGCCTGCATCTGTTGGCGTGTAGCTGGTACTGTATTTTCCATCAGCTCCAGTTGTCGCTGTCTTGGGGATGCTTGTTGAGCCCATATTGAAAGTCAAGGAGACTGTAGCTCCAGACACAGCAGGTGTAATAGCCCCAGAAACTATGACCGACTCACCGACATTTAGCGCTGATTTATCAACACTGCAGGTAATTGTGCTTGGGTTCTTGCTTGTCAGCGGGTTTGCTTCACCAGTTACGGTACCTGATATGCTTCCCGACTGTGCAGGGGGAAGTGATTGGATTTGAATGTTAACATCCGCGGTGACGCTACCTACAGTTACTGAGACTCCGGTCTTTTCATTATCGATATAGCCTTCCTTGGTGACGGTCACATTGTAGGTTCCAGTTCCTAACCCATCCGAGATCTCATACATTCCTTCACTGTCAGTTGTGTCGGATCCTGATCCGTTTTCTCCAGACGCTGAGACATGGGCGCTAGCAACTGCTATATTGTTACTATCGGTAACCTTTCCTCTTATTGTACCAGAGGGTTCGGGAGGGGTTATCGCGAGTGTCATGTTAATGTTAGGAGTCTCCTGACCCGCTACTACGTTAACATTTTCAAGCTCATTGAAACTCATACCTGAATAAGCTGTCACCGTGTAAGTACCTGTGCCCAAGCCACTATCAATCTTATAGTTACCACTTGAATCTGTTTCAGCGGTCCCCATGAATCCTTTACCATCACTCGAGCTCGCCATAACAGTGATGCCTTTAAGGGGTAGACTACCTGTGGTAGATGTGATTTTTCCAGATATTATCCCAGACTTAACCAGAGCTATATTCTGGTTCTTCGTCTCTACGCCAACCGTCACCGAGACACCTGTCAGGTCCTTCAGCGTGTATCCGACAGCATAAGTGACTGTGACATTATAGGTATCAGTTCCCAGGTTGGTGATTATCCTATAGTTACCAGCATCATCTGTGATTGCGAACCAGCCAAACCCAGATTTGCTTGAAGCCGCTATCATGACACCTTTAAGACCCTGGCCAGACGAGGAGTCTGTCACCTTGCCCGAGATTCCTCCAGAGCGGCTTAAGCGTAAGTTGACATTCTTTGTCTCTTGTCCAATCACTACAGACGCAGGTACCTCTTTATGCAAGTACCCTTCAGCTGAAACAGTCACGTTGTAGTTACCCACACCTAAGCCTTCTGTGATAATGTAGTGTCCTGAAGAGTCAGTTGTGGCGTAACTAAAACCATTACCTCCACTAGCAAATACCAGTGCTCCTACGAGTGGGACATCAGCTTGCGCTTCAGCTATTCCCACCAGGGGGCTGATCAAAAGGAATAAAACCATAATATAAGTCAATAAACGGTTCTTAACATCCATAAGCTCCACTGCAACCGTATACAGGTTCAGTGATAATAAACTTTGAGTTAGCACATCAACAAGAGAATTTAATTGATGTTTCAACTGATATTCAAACCTTCATCAGTGACTTAAACTCATACAATCTAGGGTTACATCCAAAGTAATATCTAGAATTTGGATATTGTGAGATTAAGTTTAATCATTATCCCTAAAATCCGTACGTACTGACTTGGAATCATCCAGAGATACGGGTAAATCTGACATTCGGTTATATTAGCTTAATTCGATTCTAATCTATTATCCGAAATGGCTAAAGACCAGCCCATAGGCTATAATGGAAGCAAACAGCTATTCTGGTCATGGTTAAAGTTCCTGAAGAGGTACGGAAAACCTTTGAAAAGCAGCGCGTCATCTCCATAGCCACCGCCGACAAGAATGGGCGACCCAATGTTGTTGTCGTAGGCATGTGGTTTTGGGCAGATGAGGAAACTATCGTCATTAGCGATAACTACCTTAACAAGACCAAGATGAACCTTGAGTCAAATCCCCAGATGGCTCTGAATGGCTGGGCTGAAGGAAAAAGCTTCCAGGTGAAGGGAAGAGTCGAATATCAGACCTCTGGGCCACTCTACGACAGAGTAAGGTCTATGGCTACCAGCGGGCAGCGCCAGTTCCCAGGCAAAGCAGCGGTCGTCGTACACGTAGAAGAAGTCTATAGAGGCGCAGAGAAACTAGCCTAGCAAATATTTTATGTGTAGACTAATACTAGATGCAAGCTCGCACCATAACACATTTAGAGATTAGGAGTAATAATTAACCATGCATCAACCATCAAAGGATCAGGCTAATAAAATTCTAGGTGAGGTCCCCGTTGAACAGGCCTTCTATTTCTACAGCGACATCGGAACCAAAACAGGCAAATCTGCTCGCAGTCTCGATGAATTCCTAGATCAAATAAAAACAATAGAGTCAGCCTCCCTCGAGTTCCACATCCAAAGAGGAGACTTCGAGAACTGGATCAAGATGCTCGGAGACGAAACTCTATCAAAACAGATTGAGAATATAAAGAAAGCTAATCTACAAAGCGAGACACTACGGAAGCGTCTTCTACAGGTCATGAGGCTAAGATACGGTTCACTGAAAAAGATCTCGGAAAGCTAAACGGCGCGCATATACTCTTCACATCTCTGGTAATTCGGTAATCTAGGAAGCACACCTAGATAATTGATTGACAGATGAATTCACTTTTTTAAGAAGTTAGGGTTAGTTGAGTCGTACTTTTCTGAATCCTCCTGAGATCCTGTGATATCCTTTAACCACTTGTCAGCACCGTCTCTTTTCCAGTCCCCAGCCCAAGTATGTGCCTTTATGTAGTTAGAAGGCATCGGATGAGTGCCAACAACAACCGGTAAGCCAATGACATTCTCGATGTACCTTTTATGATCTTCGATGTATGGGCAGACAGGGTACCCTGCTAGGTAGCAGCTAGCTAGATAAATTGCCTCGGCGCCAAACTTCTTCATATCCGCAGGTGCCGCCTCTAGACGCTCACCGGGGCATCCGCCACAAGCCATCCAGCCTACAACCTCAATAGGCTCGTCCTTCGCATACTTGGAAAAGGCGCCATCGCGTTCAATGATAGATTTGAAGCACTTGTTTCCAGTGCAAGTCCTATTCCTGTCACATATCATTACCCCAACTTTGACCATATGTATCCTAACTCCATTTGAAACTACACTAATAATCATTTAGGCTACGCCTTGCCCCGGAAAAGGAGGTGTATAATAATCGGAGTACATACTCCTCACCTTTCAATACTTGAAGATTAGTTTAAACTCCCAAGATTTATTCAACTTTCTCCATAACCTAATTAGTCGTACCTGATTAATATAGAAGAGATGAGCGAAAGAGAACACACGCCACATCAGACTCTGCTAATAACACTGCATAATGTAGGCGCAATAATTGGCAAATCCGGCAAAACACTCGATGAGCTCATAAAGCTAACAAACCTTCCGAAGGAGGAGCTCGAAGAGATCATCTCAAGCCAAATTACCTCGGGTTACCTAGTATGCACAATAGATGACAAAGGGACTAAACGCTATCAGCTTACGGGTCGAGGCATCATACGAGTCTCCTCCCTCTACACCTGATGTGACCAACCAGAATGTCAAACCCAATCATACTCACCTGGGAATATCCCCCAAGGATCATAGGGGATCTGGCACATCATGTAGAGAACTTAACAACAGGGCTCTCAAAAGCCAAAATACCAGTATATGTCGTAACATGCCATGATGCACCTTATCAACATGATAAACGCTCTGACCTCCTAGATGTATACTGGACTTCGAACCCTGTCGTGCCACATATCTCAGTGATTACATGGTGCCTTTCCCTCAACTCGGAGGTCGAAAGAGTAATTTCAGACATATTTTATGATAAAAGCAGAAAAATCGATCTGATTGATATTCATGACTGGCATTTCATCCCGGCTAGTACAAGTCTGAAGAGAGCATTGGGAATACCCTTCATTTTCACAATACATAGCCTCGAGAGCCAGAGGTTTCCGGGTTCAACTTCCCCCCTAAGCTCCTGCATTCAAGGCTTAGAAAGCCTGGGAATCGCTGAATCGGATCTTGTTATCACTAAGACAGATTCCATGAAAAATGAGATCACTGTAAACCATGGCATACCACAAGACAAGGTGATTGTTATACCTCCAACAGAGCCAAACTGGATCAGAGACACCTTAAAGTCGTATAGAAGAGTCGCATTCAAAGGAGTGTGAGGCTATGCTCACCCCTAATGTCCTAATGCTATCCTGGGAATATCCACCCAGAGTAGTCGGGGGATTAGCTCCACACGTCTACGAATTATCTAGGGCTCTTGCCAAGAAGGGGTTAGAGGTCCATGTGGCGACATGTGACTTCCCCGGAGCCAAAGCAGAGGAGGTCATAGACGGTGTTAAGGTCCACCGCATAGACTCGTATAGCTATCCTACCCCCGACTTTGCGACTTGGGTTGCGATGATGAATGTGAACCTCCAGAGAGAGTTATCCAGTATAATAGCTTCAAACAACATTTCCCTAATCCACGCCCACGACTGGCTCGTGGCGAATGCTGCAATCGGACTAAAACACATGTTCCGTATACCCCTTGTCGCAACCATCCACTCCACAGAGTCTGGTAGAAGAGGTGGCGTCCACAACGACTATCAGAGAATGATCAGCTCAACTGAGGCTTGGCTGACAAGGGAGTCTTGGAGGATAATATGCTGCAGCCGATTTATGGCTAATGAGGTTACATCAACGCTCGGAGTATCTGAGCATATGATAGATATAGTACCCAACGGGATCGACCCTGATCCATTTAACACTCTATTTAACCGTGAAGAGTTTAGGGCTAGATTCGCTGATACAAACGAACAGCTAGTGCTCTTCGTTGGTAGACTTGTTCAGGAGAAGGGAGTCTCTAACCTTGTCGAAGCTACATCTCTTCTACGCGACCTCAACATAAAGTTCGTTATAGTTGGGGAGGGATACCTGAAGGAGGAGCTGATCAGGAGAGTTAAGGAGCTGGGCTTATCCGACAAGGTGTATGTAACCGGCTTCCTTGACCAAGATACAATCAGGGGATTATTCCGGACAGCTGATGCCTGTGTCATACCCTCCATCTACGAGCCCTTTGGAATCGTCGCCTTGGAAGCCATGACTGGAGGCGCACCTATTGTAACCACGGGAGCAGGCGGATTAGGGGAGATCCTTAAGCAGGATAAAACCGCTGTATTCGTTTATAGCACTCGGGAATCTATCGCGTGGGGTATCAGGAAAATACTGACAAACCAACAATATGCAGATTACCTAAGAAGACAAGCTCAGCTCCAGGTAAAAACATTCAGATGGGGTACGATAGCCAGCAGCACACTTGGGACATATACAAGAATCATGTTAGAGTATACTCAAGGTAAATGGAAACCATTTTAAGTCTTACATCACTATTCTCTAGACTCGACATCTATAAAATATTTAAACAATCGGGAGTTCTGGTGATGGGATGAGGATCGCTTTATTCGTATGGGAGTACCCGCCTACCCTCGCAGGTGGCTTAGGCACCTATGCTCAATATATGGCTCCTGGGCTTGTCAAGATGGGCCACGAAGTATCTGTCTTCACACTTAACAGGAATGGATTTCCAACGAAGGAGATCCTTGACGGGGTTGATGTTTACCGACCCAGAATCCCGGATGCCAGCAACGTGTTCCAACTCTTCGCGGACCACAGCCTGAGGATGTGGGGGTCCGGACTAAAATTTTTCAGCGACATCGCTCTCTATAACATACTGTCAGCTGACAAGCTCCTCAACGACCTTATCTTTGAGAAGGGATGCAAATTTGATCTAGTATCATACCACGACTGGCTCAGCGGAATAGCCGGACTGATGGTGAAGCATAACTCGGAGCTACCATGTGTCTTCCATGTACACTCGACAGAATGGGGTAGAACTAATGGACGAGGCTCAGAAGTCGTAGCCAACATAGAAAGAACCGCTGCCGAGGATGCCACACAGGTGGTAACAGTCAGCCACGCGATGAAGAAGGACCTAACAAGTCACGGCTGGAAAGAGAATAAGATAAATGTCGTTTGGAATGGAGTCGACCCAGCGAAATATGATCCTGGCAAGTATGATCAAAAGGACATCCAGGCTCTCCGCAGGAAATACCACATAGACGAAGATGAGAGCATGATCCTCTTCGTGGGGAGGCTCACCCCAGTCAAGGGAGCGATTGAGCTTGTGAGATCCATGACGGAGGTCAACAAACGCTTCCCAAAAGCCAAGCTCGTTGTCCTCGGCATCGGTGAGCAGGAATATGAGGTGAAGAACCTGGTAAACACCCTAGGACTATCACAGTCAGTGAAACTACAATTCGAATTCGTATCCGAGGAGGAGCGGATACTACACTACGCGGCATCTGATGCCTGCGTGTTTCCCTCCCTATACGAGCCTTTCGGAATCGTCAGCTTGGAGGCAATGGCTATGGCGAAGCCTGTTGTGGTAGGCGCTAGAGGGACTGTGGGGTTCTCCGAGCAGGTGGTTCCAAACGGACCGGATAAATGCGGTATCCACGTCAACGGTGGGGATCCAACTGATATTGCTTGGGGTTTAAACGAAGTTTTACGTAATAAAGATGAGGCAAAAGCCATGGGATTGAATGGAAGGAAGCGCGTCCTCGAATGCTTCACCTGGGAGAAGGCTGTAGCTGAAACTCTCAAAGTCTACCAGAAGGCCGGTTAACAACACCTCGAATCCTTAAGGCGACGTCCTCAGGTCTTGTCTCAACCACAATCTCATCATGTAACCTCTCCATGAAGCCAGTGTCAGCTGTATACATCGCTCTGATATCAGGCCTAGAGATCATATGTAAGTGAACATTGAAGCCTTGGGTCTTGACGTTGAGTGGACCAGAATACAGGGATAAGTTGAAGCCTTGAACACCGATTGAGTGGTAGCCTCTTAACATGATTGAAAGGCCTTCTGCGATATCATTAAGCGCCTCCTCGCTTAGCTCGAAGAGGCTAGACTTGGCGAAGATGCCTACTACATCGTTGTTTCCTAAACCGCAGAAACTCGCTAGCCACCGGGATTCGCCGACATCAGCGATGAATCTGTCTCCACACTCCCTCTCAGCCTCAACCAGGTCATCCCAGTAACTCACACCATTCTTCCTGATAAACCGCTGAGAAGCCTCCATCGCCTCATTTATGTAGCGTGTAGGAGTCTCATCCGCTATTATCTGAAGGTGGGGGTGAACCATGCTGGCTGCCGCTGTGGGCATGAAGTTCCAGTTTATGGAGCAGAACCGGACCTGAGGATTACTCGCCCTAACAGCTTTAAGGTACATGATAGATGCATCAAGCCCATTCTTGATAATCTCCGGTTTGAAGCCGTCAAGTGGGAGGAAATGCTCCCTGGTGAGGACTACAACCGCGTGGTGCTGAGCGAACGCGAATAGGTTAGGGAACGCGACTGCTTCACCGACCTTCAGCCTTCCCTCAGGAACAATTTCTTTAGGGAACATAGGTGTACTCGCGTCTATCCGACCTGGGCAGAAAGGACAATTCCTCTGGGATGATTCGACGAGCTGCATAACCGAGGAGTCACCTGCCCTGTCCTTTGGTCTGCTCGCCCTCTCGATGTTGATCCTACACCACCTATCAAGAAGCGTGTCCTTTCTTCGTTCTACTGCCTGCGTCTGAGGTGTGAACCCAGTTGATGGGCTTAGAATCTTAGCCTCTTGGATCATTTTCTCAAATTTTACATAGTACGTCATACGATGGTTCCAATCCGTAAATCCTTTAGATCCTCTGAGATGACTCTCAGGAGCTCGCCGACGCTCCAAGCCTGCGCAATACATCCTCGCGGGCTGTGAGGGGTATCGCCGTCGAAGATCTCGGAGACGCTGCCAAGGCCTGCTTCACCTAGATGACTGTTAAAGCTTTGAAGAACATTATGGATCATTAGTGAATCAGGGCTCAACCCTAGCTTCACATAGGCAGTTATGAATGGCCCAATGAGCCAAGGCCAAACCGTTCCATTATGGTAGGCGGAGTCACGTTCCCTCGGCGAACCAACGCATTTACCACGGTACCTGGAGTCCTGGGGTGTAAGCGTCCTCAACCCATAAGGTGTGAAAAGGTGCCAGTTAACAACATTGAGAACACTCTCCCAACATTTCCTTTCTAAAACAGGGAATGGGAGGCTTATTGAGAGAATCTGGTTAGGTCTTATCGAATCGTCGCCTTCATCGCCTTTAACATAGTCGTAGAGGTAGCCACCTTCACGCCACCAGAAGACATTGTTGAAGCTTTTCTTCACCTTCACACTTAGCCTCCTATATGGCTCAGGGTCAGCGCTAAGCTTACGGGACAGCTCCACGAGGCTTCTTAGTGCATTGAACCACAGTGCATTCACCTCAACACATTTACCCGCCCTCGGGGTAACAGGCATGCCATCTATCCTTGCATCCATCCAGGTTAGTGAACCCTCACCTTGCTCTGCCTCTAGTAAGCTATCTTCCGCAGTCTTCACAAACTCTGTTCCGCGTTGATACCATTCAACTATGTCTCTGAGCTTTGGGTAGATTTCCTCCACGAACTGGAGGTCAGACGTGTAAGAGTAATGCTTGTAGACGGCGTATATTATCCAAAGCGATGTATCGATCGAGGCGTAACCGGGCTTACCCTCTTCATCAAAGTAGATGGGGACGAGACCATTCCGTGTATAGCCTAGAAATCGCCTTAATACTTCCTTAGCCTCCTCGAACCTTCCAGTCGTTAGCAATAACCCCGGCAGAGCGATGGCTGCGTCTCTTCCCCAATCACCGAACCAATGATACCCAGCCACCAAGGTACTGCCGTTACCAGGTATTTTTGCTACAAATTGGTCTGATGCGTGTATAAGCCAATCACGGAGACTAGAACCCGTAAATATTAGGTTGGCAGAAGTCCTCCGTGTAGCAAGGTCAGCGATGGCGTCTACAGATGCAGCTACCACGAAAACTTGCTTATCCTTGAGCTTAACTTTGAAGAGTCCTGGGCTGTATAGGTCCTCCCAATCATTCAGACCCCGCTTGGTCTCCTCATCAAAGATCATTTTTCTGTACCAAGCCTCTGAGGGCTCGTATAAACCCATGTTGCTCCTCAGGTACAGATTCGGTTTACCTTCACTTGATGTTACGATAACACTCATAACCTGTGAGTGCTGCGTGAAGGCTAGCCCAGATTTCTCCCTGGTCCTCGAGTGGAAACCTCTGTGGGTGACGAGGGGGCGAACCTGCAGTTCAAAGGTTAGAGGCGAATCTGCACTGTAGGAGATAGCTACGCTGTTCTCTCTAGGCGGCATATACACCGTCTTCAAAAGTGTGACTCCGCCAGCCTCGTAGAGGAAACTCGGATACGGGTATAAGCTGAACTCTTTGAGGTATTTATTCCCATCAGGATAGATTACACCCGGATACTTATTCACGGATAGTGGATAACTCTCCCCGTTGACCACTACCACCTCCTCCAACTTAGAAAGTAGGAGAATGCGCCTCAGAGAGGGGGGAAGTGATACCACTAGCAGCCCATGGTAGCCCCGAGTGTTTGCACCAATAATTGTGGATGACGCGTATCCTCCCAGACCATTTGTTATGATCCACTCCTTCTCCCTTGCTTTCGAGTAGTCGGATGTGACTTCTCCCCCAAAGATAATGGCCTCAGGATTCATGAGTAACCCATTTTCCTGAAGTTTGTTCTTAATAATTCGATGTGATGTTGAATCGTTTTTCTCAGCTGAAGCCTGAATTCCTCACCCTTAATGCTTGAGGCATTAATCTCATGAATTTTATCAGCCAACACCTTATCGCGAGTACTCTGCTCAAGCCATGCCTCGAAGTCTCCTCTTCTGCGATGGAACTCGATGCTTCGAAGCGGCACTATCGATAGTGTGCCACTGAAACCCTTTATGCTGAGTGTAGATACTCCTGTGTATCCCTCCTCACCTTCAGCTATCTGGAAGTTGAATGGCTGATTTGCCGCGAAGGTCTCAGCCCTCAGTCTCTGTTCGAAGTCCATGAATGCTGCTTGGGATGTGATGAATGCGTCAATTGGCTTCGCGTATGGGCTGAAGTAGGAGTGTACGGCGCCAGGGCCTCCTCCCGCGGTGAACATATAGTAGAGGTGGTCGCTTATCTGGAAGTACCTCCAAAGTTTCATGAATTCAGCGTCCCCAGACTCTTTAACCAGCTTTTCAATGTCCCTAACCTCGGAGAAGAACGCCCACTGCATATCGTTGCCAATCCAGCTATCAGTCGACCTTTCAATGTCAGCCCATGAGACTGTCCTCGCCTCGGGAACATCGAGCACATCTACAGGCTTATGCTCCAGCACTACCCTAGTTGGCGTGGATAGGTTCAGGTTGTTCTTGCTGAGTATCTCCGCTGGCAGCTTTCTAAGGAAGTCATGTATGCCTGTCTCAGGCCAATGATGCTCCCCGAAGGTCTCGTAGTCCAGGAAGATACATACATATTGGCCAGGGGCTGAAACGAGCCACTGCACATATTTTTCAGCTGTGAGCGGCCACTCGCTCCATGATCTGTTTGAGAACCTGAAGCCGATATCGTCGGTGAGTTTGTAATTTCTTAGAATCACCCTTAGCCTTTCGCAGCCCTTCGACTCAAGAAGCAGGTTGGGTGAGCCAGTACCAATTATCCTCTCTGCGCCTTCTGTGCAGATCCCGCTGAAGCCTAATTGTTCAACGGATTTGGCTATTCCATTATTATAAATTAGTTCGGTGTTCTCGAATACCTTCGGTGAATAGCCTAGAAGATCCTTCATAATCTGTCTATGTTTTTCAACCTGCTCGATAAATTCAGCTCTATTCGGATATAGACTTGATAACGAGTGGTAGTAGGTCTGCCCTAGGAATTCGACTCTACCTGTGCTTGCAAGCTGCCTAAAACTCTCGAGCACATTCCTGTCGAACCTCTCACACTGCTCAAGAAAGATACCAGATATGCTGTATGCAACCCTTACTTCCTTTTTCCCATGCTTATACTCATCTATGAGGTTAAGAATTATCTCGTTAGAGGGCAGGTAGCATTTCCCGCTAGCACGCCTAAAAATCTCCCCATCAGCAGCTAAATCAAAGTAGTTATCCAGAAGCTCATCTTTCCCGAGCCTTCGAAACTCCCTCTTACCCCAAAAGAAGTCTCTCCTAAACCTGTAAGGCTGATGCACCTCAAAGACTAGAAGAACATCAACCAACGGGAACAGTACCTCTCATCACGCTAGATAATAATCAATCTTGTATAAAATGACACATATTAAATTATATGTGTTAAACAAAATGACCATTCCTCCAATTACTAGTTGTTAACCCTATGGTGTCACATTCTCAAGCCTTACGCCACTACAATAACCCTAAATTCGTTTGTTCCTAATCTGAAATTATGTCTGAGAAAGAGTGGACTTTGAGGGAAGCCTTAGAGTATGGCATCAAGATGGAGGACGACGCTATCGCATTTTACACTAGGCTCATAGACAAAGTTACGAATCCTGGGTCGAAGCAGTTCCTCAGAGAGCTTGCGATCTACAAGAAGAACCATAAAAAGATCTTCGAGGAAGCCCTTAGGAATCCCGAGGAACTGATAGCCATGTGCAGTCTCCCCGCGGATCTTCGAGACTATAAGGTAACTGAGAATCTCAGAGAGTTTGACCTCAGCAGAGACTCAACCTACCAAGAACTTCTAATATTTGCCATCAGGGTTGAGCAGAGTAGCCACGATTTCTATATGTTCATGGCAAAACAGTTCAAGGCTCAGGACATTGGCGAGATATTCGCCTGCTTTGCTCGTGAGGACCTTGAGCATAAGCTGCTGCTAGAAAAGGAGTACGACTCTGTTATTCTTGCGGAGAACTAACTCCATCTCCACTTGCACGGGCTCAAACAATAAATTGTAGAATTTTATTTATAATTGAAACTCCCATAATGTTCATCATGAAGCATAATGTAGCATGTTTTTCCTCTCTAAGCGCACCTATGCTCAGTTTAATTCGATCTATTGACCCAATACTACAGGATTCGGAGGTGAAAAGCCTCTTAACATTGTGAATGACCTATAGCTTATTTTAGAAAACATTGTGAGGTTTTAATAGTAAACAGAGTGGCGTTATTTTTCAAAAAAAGGGGATTGAATATCGATCCATGAGGACTCTCTATCGTCTTTAGGCGTTCCACTTGGTCCAGGCTTTCTGCATCGCTTCACCCTGGCTTTCCAGGATAACCTCGAGCTTCCATTCCTCGGTTGACCACCAAAGCGTAACTAGATTGGCTAGCTGATCCTCGTTTTCAGCTTCTATTATTCTGAATCCGCTGCCACGCCCGGTGAAACATGTTTTAGTCAGCATCTTCGGAAACTGTTTCGGGTTTTCTTTCATGGCTTTGTCGAATTTATCGCTCAGCTCATTTTCCTTTTTATAATCTTCCCATTTCCAACTCCAGGTCCATAAAAACTTCATCACTTCACTCCCCAACATAGAATAGGCACCATTTTGCACTTTATGGTGCTTTGGATGGTGTGTAATTTAGGAAATTTTTAACAGGATACGCAATAGAAAGGATTACTAGATATGTCCTGGTACGGGTCGCATCCATTCCTAATAGACTGCATAGTCAAGAAGAAGTGTAGGAGGATAATGGAGATCGGGGTCTACAACGGCGACAATGCAAAGAAGATGGTTGAAACAGCCATCCACAATTATCCACCAAGCGAGATAGAATATTATGGATTCGACTATTTCCAAGGCTACAGTGCAAGTTATGTCGGGAAGAAGCTTGAGAAGACTGAATGCAGGTTCAGGCTTTTCGAAGGCGACACAATTGACACACTACCAAAAGCCATTGGCTCCCTGCCTAAAATGGACTTGATCTTCATCGACGGAGGTAAATCCTACACTGAGGCGAAGAGTGACTGGGAGAACTCTAAAACACTTATACACGACGAAACCACAGTCTTCGTCCATAACCTCGAGTTCTCAGGTATCCATCGAATGGTCGACAGCATCCCCAGAGACAAGTACAAGGTCAACATAATTCAATCCCACAGTGAAGGCACCATAGCCTTAGTCGAGAAAATAAGCTGAACTCGCGTCTAGTGCGTGACCCTAGATGCTAATCGGCAATGCAGGTACATATTTTCAATTTCTAAAAAAAAATCACTTATTACCAGTAATCAGTAAAGGCTTCAGTAGATCTCTAATTTCCTTATCAAGCCTCTGCGTCTCGTTGAACTGCTCATTGCTCAACTTGATCTTACAGGCGATTTCAAGCGCATCTTGCTTGGTAAACATGTCCAAGCCATCGATCTGAGAAATCTTCTCATTCACATCAAGCGAGCAGTCCCGATGAATCAGGTTCATCTTACCCCTAATAGCCGCAAACCTTGAAACAATCTCATCATCCATAGGCTTCATCAAACCGATCTGGTTTAATGCGTCCAAAGTCGCCTTTGTGCGAGCCTCCGAATACTCTTTATCACCTCCCGCCTCGTAGTTGAACTGAAAGATCTCAGCTGAAGCCTGGTAATAAGTCTCGATGAAGTGATCAACCCTCTCCTCCTTAGCTACCTCAATCAAGCCAACCTCAAGCATCTTGTTAATATGGTGATAGATAGCCTGAGGAGTCATATCCAGCTCATCAGCTATCTGGGAAACCGATAATACACGTGCCCGAAGCAGATGGATGATCCTGCGTCTAGTTTTGTCAGCTGCTAATTCAAATGCTTTAGGATCGTTGAAAATCTTGACGGATCTCATATATATATCAATGATTATAATGGGAACTTTGTTATTAATATTTGCGTTTCCACAATTAAAATAAAAATTTAAACAGTGAATTAGTTATGCGCACATCTGATTACGCTAATATTTGTTATATAGATATCTGTCATTTTTGTTCAATCAGGCTATTTGTACCTGTTTTTTTTGCTTCTTTTGGTTTCCCTCTTCTAAAATTCAATATTACCGAGGCGGTTATCAAGACTGCGAACCAGAAAGCCACGTCGATAACCAGAAGGATTGGGTCAAATCTCCACTTATCTACCGGACCTGCTATTGTGTTAAGGATATGTGCGCCATATATCAGAGGAAAACCGTATCTGTTTTCAACGAGATCCGGCACAGTGTAAACATAGTTGTATATCATGCCAAATGTGCCAATTAACCCGAGAATAATCAGGATTATAGTTCGGATTCCTATATTCATACTAATCAGTATCCTTACTTCTAATCTTTAATGCATGCCGCCCAAAGTGAAGACTCAACTAAACCTCTTATTATCTAGCTTGGGTGTGCATGCTATTCTAGGCAGGTTAACTCAGCTTTGCTCCGCATTCGGCGCAGAACTTGACTGATGCATCGTTCTCTTTGCCGCAGCTTGGGCAGACCTTCTTTCCTGGTGATGGCTGCCCTTGTGGAGCGACTTCAGCGTTGATCTTGTTAATCATATCCATCTTTTCGCTGATCTGTTTGTTAAAGTCCCCGATCTTTGACATTATCGCTGCTACATCCGGGCTTTCAGCCTCGTTATTGACTTTACTCTTGTAGGTCAGTTCCCCAAGTTTTGTGTACTGATCCTCTATCTGCTTCCGGATTCCACCGATGTCCACCTCTATTTTTTTGACATGGGCAGCTCTTTCAGCGTCATGTGCAGCTTTCCCACCTGCATCTACAATCTTACCAAAAATACCTGACATTTTCTATCCCATACCCTAATCCGTGAATCTGGCTTAAATGCTTAATCCCATTAACAAACAACCGCGATTGAATGCATCCAAAGAAGCCCCACACTCAAAGGTGTTCAGTGAAATCCACCAAACAATGATTCAAATGTTTAGAATCAACTAGAACTGCGGTCTGATTGGCTTAACTCGCCCTTCTCCTTGGGCTCTCTCACCTAGAACACTTCTAAGTAGCTCCATGTCCTGAGGATCAGCGTCAACAACATATACGTTCTCACTCATTGAAGAGATAATGGTCATGATATAGCGATCCATTTGAATTTTCGAGTCCTCATCCTCCGGGTCAACCTGATGATCGATTGCGACGCTGGTAATGCCTGCAAGATCAATTGCGAAGTTGCCTTGAGACTCAGCTAGAACAAGTTCAGGACTCATCGAGAAGTACTTGCGGCAATACTCCACAACATCTTTCGCCGTTAACACTCTTCCCGCAGCAAGTTTTTCGAAGAAACTCTTGGCCCGCGCCTTCGACTGAACCATAGCCTCCTGCATCTGCTTAGCTGCAAACTGCGCGATGATTAGCCTCTGACTCGTTACAATGATTGTGAATTGCTTTGATTGAACGTGACCAGTTGCTAATAACACATGTGGAATAACTCCAACCAACTTTTCAGCCATAAGTAGGAATATGTCTCTAAGGGTTTTATTTGTTCGTATGTTTGATCGCATAGAGCTAAACTAATCCAAGTTTTGCTCTTATACGCAAACTCTTATGCTAAATAACGGCAACATCAAGACCATGTCAAATTCAGCATCGTTACAGTCAAAGAAGAGTTTCTGGAAGGAGGTCGAGTACCTACTATACCTCCCCAACGAGTATGATTCAGATAAGAAGCAAATGTGGCCACTCCTCGTATTCCTACATGGATCAGGGGAGAGAGGTGATAACCTCGATGTTGTAAAGCTACATGGTCCACCTAAACTCATCGATGCGGGGGTGAAGATGCCTTTCATAGTTGTTTCACCTCAGCTCTCAAATGACGAGAGGTGGTCTCCAGATCTAATGGCGTGGCTCATCAAAGACCTGTCTGATACAATGAGGGTGGATGCTGACTGTGTCTATCTCACAGGGCTCAGCATGGGTGGGAACGGCACCTGGGAGACAGCCGCAAAATACCCAGAACTCTTCGCTGCTGTAGCGCCTATTTGTGGGCTTAGCGACCCATCGACAGCTTGGAAGCTCCGCCACGTACCCACATGGATATTCCACGGAGCCAAGGACCCTGTTGTCCCCGTTAAACATTCGGATGATATGTACAAAGCCCTCAAACAATATGGAAACGTGAAATACACAGTTTACCCGGAGGCGGAGCATGACAGCTATACCGAGACATACCTCAAGGAGGATTTGTATAGTTGGCTTCTCAGCCAGAGGAGATTCAAATACACTGAGAAACCTGCTCCGAAGGAGTTGGAGACATTTGTTGGAAGGTATACCTCAAAGGGGAACTCCGCGGAGGTCTACCTCAAGGAGGGGATTCTTCGGATTACACTTGCTACAAGTGTAAACAAGGATATGCAGCTGAAGCACTATAGTATAGACTCCTTCTTCTTCACGGACACTGGGATCCATGAGGTTAATTTCGTTCCCGATAAAAACAGGGGCTACAGCGCTATGAGGGTTTATGAAAGGCAGTATTTAACCCTTAAAAGAGTTCAATAAAGGAAATTACTTCCCTACCAATTTTTTGGATTGCATATGTACTGTGACAACTGACCAGTAATAGTTTATCCCATTCAACACCATTCTATCTCAATGAATATTCTTCAAGAAAAGCTTCTTGGACGACTTCAAACGATAGTGGATAACTCCAACGCTGTTTTGGGGGTTGCAGTTAAAGACCTTACCTCGGGTGAAGAGTTAGAAATTAACGGTGATGAGGTTTTCCCAGCTGCAAGCACGATCAAAGTTGCAATACTCCTCGAGTTCTTCCGCCGTGTCGATGAGGGTAACCTTAACCCAAATACACCCATCACTTATCTATCCAGCCACAAGACGGGTGGGAGTGGTGTGCTTAAGATGATGAGTGTGGGCTCTGTAACAATGCTGCTTGTTGATTATGCGACGCTGATGATCACTGTTAGCGATAACGCTGCCACGAATATAATCATCGATATTCTCACCATCAAAAAGATCAACCAGAATCTTGAGGCGTTGGGCCTTAAGGTAACCCGTCTGACGCGGAAAATGTTGGATATGGAGGCTGATCGGGCTGGCTGTAAGCTCCTGACAACGCCATTGGAGATGTCGAGCTTAATGTATAGCCTGTATCGCCACGAGAAAATGACTCCTAAGGCTTGTGAGGAGACTCTCAAAATGCTGCAGTTTCCAAAGGAGGGGCTGATTCAGGGCATAATCCGGAACTCTGTTCCCGATAAAGTCTCAGTAGCTAACAAGTCAGGATGGATTAATGGCGGCACATGTGACGTTGGAATCACCTATCAGCCAGGACGCCCTTACATAGTCACGATCTTCGCTAAAAATATCCCAGTCAAGGATATGCATATGTTTAAAACAATTAGCGAGCTCACCGAGGCGACAGGGCTTATCCAAAACTACTTTGAGGATGCATCCTCAACACATAGTATGGTCGCGCACATTCGGATAAGCAGAGTAAGATACTGAAACGCAGTTTTTGACTAGTGTATCAACTATATCGCTGACACCGGGTTTAATTTAATAATTCTAAAAGCGAATTGCTTGCCTAACACATGTAAAAATAGGCGTTTATCTGGCTTTTTCCCAATATAGTTTATAGGAAACGACGTGAAGAAGCGCTTTCGAAGTACAATGTATCAAACACATTCAACAAGGTGGCTCCTACTAAGTGCTGTAGCATTCATGATTTTACTAGGTTCCACGTTTCTCTTAACCCGATACTACGCTGTGGGAATATACCCTAGATTCGGGATGCCAATGATGAGAGGTGTATGGGGATTTGGCCTCGGGATATTATGGATTTTCTTCATAATCATGGCTTTCATGTTCATTGGTAGACTCATATTTTGGGGTAGCTGGCGCGGTGTTAGAAGGGGATACTGGCGAAGCGATAGCGCTGAGGAGATTCTGAGGCAAAGATACGCCCGTGGTGAGGTTACGAAGGAACAGTTTGATCAAATGATGCGGGATCTTCAGCAGGGTCGAAGCTAGATTCTTTAAAAAGGGGTTACCACGAACCACTTCTTCAGAGCAGTATATCAACCTTAGAGAAACCTATCAGTTGCTTTATTCGACATGCTTAAACCACATTGAGAACCATATTTATGGAAAACTTATGAAAGATGGCATGAAGATCCTCATTGCATATGATGGATCCATCAACTCTAAGCATGCACTGGAGGAAGCGTTAATTTTGGCGAAGAAGTTTTCAGCATCCATAACGCTTCTCCACTGCTATTGGGAACAATCCGAACAAGCAAGTACATTACTTTTGAGAGGAGATAAGAAAAAAATCGATGAGAGCGGGGTTAAATTTGATCTGGTAAGCTTTAACACTAGAAACCCTTCAGCAGAGATCCTGTCAATGGCTGAAGAAAAGAAGTATGACATGATCTTCGTTGGATCCAGGGGGATGGGTGGAGCCCAGGCGTGGCTTCTCGGCTCAGTCTCCAGTAAGGTTGCAGCTGAGGCGCACGTTCCAGTTGTTGTGGTGAAGTGATACACCTGCGGGTCCCTCCTTAATATTAAATACTACTTTAATCTAAAAAACACTAGGTTCTGCTTGTGCTCGCCCAGAACCAAAAAAGGATGAATGTTGTATGACCGGAAAATACGAATATATTGTCTTATGCGAAGTAAACGCGGAAGGCAATGTCCTTGATGAGAAGGGCTGGACTAAGTTCTTCGAAAACGAAGACAAACTAGCTAAAAAACATGAAATTGAAATCATGTTCAGGGGAACACCATACGGTGTATTAGAAAGCTACGTAACAGTTTACCGCACTGACAAACCAATAGACGGATTAATGAAGCTGATTATGGAGTCAGGAAGACAAAAATACGTAATCGCAGCTAGGACGATAACAGTTTCACCATTTGTGTGGTAAAACCCCTGTTTTTTTTATTTAGATAAATATAGTAAAGCTAATTTCTACATGAAGTGTTCACTATAATTTCTCTCACCTTTAATGTCATCAGACTAATTCCTTGGTTTACCTCGAATCCACCCAATTTGACAAATAAGGCTAGAGACATATTCTTGAATAAGTATGACTAGTGTAATGTTTGAGCAAATTGGAGTCGAAGAAGCGTTTTCTTCAATGGTTCGGTTACATCAAAGGAGCCTTGGGAGATCTAGTGAAAAATCTGAATGATGTAGAAGTGATGGAGTATGTTTCAGAGGATAGGGTCCTCTCCATACCTGTTATTGATGTAGGTGATGAAGCTAAGCCAATGCCAACAATAGAAATCACACTTACAGAGAAAGAGATCACATTTGCCTTAGATTACAGCGATGCAGGGAGCTTGAAGCATCTTAAAAACCTGCTTCACGAAAGCCAAAATGCTGAACTGGAGGCGTTCAAAGAAGCAATGGCAAAGCTACCCTCAGCCTTCGAGACTAGGCTTCTAAAAAAAGCATTCAAAGACAAGAGCGGATTCAAACTACTAATAAAATACGCTTCCTGCAAGGTTGACGGACAACTACTCCAACGACTGATCAGCGAAGCTGAGGATATCCGCATGGGAGGACGCCGGATTGTTAACGATCAAAGCATCTACCAGGTGCCAGCCACCCCCTTGCTTCAACTAGTATACTCCAGCCTGGAGCGAAGTGAAGTAGGCTTCAAGAAGGTGCTTGAAGCCATTAAACCTATCATTAAGATAGTCTCCCAGGTGAAGACGCAGAGGGAGATAATTCACACTCTTATAAATGAGCCTGTAAGTGAATCGAAAATGTATAGTGAATTCGTTGAACTTCTTAACAAGGCTCGAAGCGAAGGCTTAATCACCGCTGTGGAGCGGAGGGCGATTGAGAAGAGGTGGAGGGAGAATCCAGCGGACAGGCAAATTGTGGAGGAGGAGCTGAGAATGAAGCTTGGGGCTCACATAACATGATTCTGGTTATATAAAATCGAGTATCTTTTATGGCGGATGGTTTTCCTCTCTCACATGTCAAAGCTGGGCCAACTTTTAAGCGGTCTTGCATTGGAGGGAAACATACGAATCCTCGCAACCCAGCTACTAGTAAGTCAGATCGGGTTAGGGATGTTCGCGGTGGTCTGGCAGCCATACATCCTAAGCCGAGGCTTCACCATCATGGATTTAGGGCTCGTACAGAGCACAATTAACCTGGCTACAGCGCTTGGACTCTTCGCCTGGGGATACCTGAGTGACAGATACGGGAGGAAGCCCGTCATCCTCGCCGCAACTGCTTGCAGAGCCTTGAGTATTGCCGCCCTCCTTGTATCAGGTAACCCTCTCTTCCTCTACGTCTTCTCGTTCCTCATAGGGTTTAGCGCCTTGTGGATGCAGTCGAACCCAGCGAGGAGCGCTCTGGTCATGGAGAGCGTCACAGGCTCGAGGAGAGCAACCGCGTATGCTACCCTACTGATGGTTAGCCAGGTGGTTAGCACTTTGATGGCATCAGCCGGAGGGTACCTCGCCGTCGCTCAGGGATATACACCTATCTTCCTCGTCACACTCGTGGGAGAAGCCGCTGGTATATTTATCATGTGGAGGGGGTTAAAGGAGACGCGGGATCCTAAAACTCAGACCGAGTCGGTTTTCAGTATTAAAGATCTTCTCCCCGAGAGGGAGTTGATGCCCCTCTATACGATCCTCGCGGTAATAGGTGTAGGCTATGGGATAGGATATAGTGTATTCTATGGCGCCCTAGTAGACAGCCTAGGCTTCACAACCGTTGAACTCGGCTTGATGATGACTGTATCAAACTTAACCTGGGCGCTTATGAGTGTCCCTGGAGGAAAGCTCTCGGAGAGAATTGGAGGTCGAAAGGTCATACTAATAAGTCTTGTAATGTCCATCACCACAGCTGTTGGCTTCATCCTGTTCCATAGCCTATTTGGTCTCCTCGTTTTCAGTGTGACGAACGCCCTTGACCCCTGCCTCTGGATACCGAACTGGGTTAGTTATTTAACTGAGAGAATACCAGCCGGGAAACGGAGCATAGTATTCGGGAAGCTGGATGCCTATAGTAGAATCCTCAGCATTCCAGCACCTTGGATCGGTGGCCTCATCTATAGCAGCTACGGGTTCAACGCTCCTCTGCTTGTACACCTTGTCCTCGCTGTTATATGGGGCACGCTTCTCGTAAGGGAGCTATGGAGCCCGCCTGTAACATATTAATATTTATTATAGATGAATCTTTGAGGATGCAGAATGAACCTGATAGATTTAGGTGAAGGCCTTCTAGTTATTCTTGTTATCATCGTTATTATTTTTAGGTTCTTGATCTTGAAAATCACCTCAGAGACTGTAACCTCTCTAAAAACCATTAACCCAGATTCAAGCGGACCCAGAACCATAATAATCTACTCTATCGGCATCTCGGATTTCCACCAGAAAATTGTAGATGCATTTGCTTCAGGACTCGTCGCCTCTAATTGGAGGGTTGACATGGTAACGGCAAGCAGCCAGACATCTACTGATCTTTCAGGCTACAGCCTTCTTGTCATCGGTGGTCCAATATATGGGTTTCAACCATCGAAAACGATACGGGACTATGTTGATAGGCTAGAAGACCTGAAGGGACTGCGTGTCTATACATTGCTTACGGGTGCAGGGGACAGCGCAAACGCTGAGGAATACATATCGAAATGGATATCAGAACATGGAGGAGTCGAAGTGGGCAAATTGACACTATTCACTCAAAGACCTAACACACCTGTTGACGGAACAAGTGACGCAAAACAGATAGCTACAAAAGCTGCACAGAGCTTGGCAAAATAGGTCTTTCAGATGTCTAGACTCGCTTCACTGAAGGAGAAACTGGATATAATTCCATTGAACCTACCTCTAACACTCTCACTCTCAAGAATCGCTCTCACGCCAGTCGTATGGATTCTTCTCCAGGCTAATAGCCCTTTAATACTCCCATTGTACCTCCTCGCATGCAGCACTGATCTGCTAGATGGTAAGGTAGCGAAGCTTCTCAACTCTTCATCAATAAATGGCGCGATCCTTGATGTCTCAGCGGATTTTCTCCTTGTGACTACGGGGTTTACATACTATATGTTAATCGGTCTTATCTCACCAATGTTTCTGTGGGCGATGACATTCTCGTTCCTGCAGTATTTGCTCACAATGAGCACTCCGATCAAAGATCCTCTAGGTAAGCATATAGGCACCGTCCTCTTCGCTCTATTAGCGTTGACGATGCTTTCCCCCACAGCTTCGGTCACTTTCATCGTGAGCTTAATTGGGATATCATACATCGCCATCTCTTTAATCAGCAGGTTTCAGTCTTTGCATGCTTACTATGCAAATGAACAACCATGAATGCTTTGCAAGTGGGTGATTGAATGGGACGAAGTGTAATTGCGCAAAATTAGTTATACTATTTGCAGTTTATGTTAAAGTTAAGGAATTTTTAAAATAGTTAATGAGAATAAAAGATTAGATAGCATGCCGCTAGATTTCGAGGTTATTTAATGAATAGCAGAAGGCTAATAATAGTTATTGGGCTTTTGGGCCTGCTTTTCTTTGGCTTTGTATCTCAGAACACTTTAGCAAGCTATGAATGGATCCAAACTTATCCTCTAGGTTTTGGTGCTCAACTAAGATCTATGGTTCAAACAAATGATGGTGGATATATCTTAGCAGGACACACGCAGCTCCAAAATGGCACAGATAATCAGGCATTGCTAGTTAAAACTGATTCTTCTGGGAAAACGCAGTGGAACAGGACCTACGGAGGTCCTTACACAAACGAAGCTCACTCCATTGTCCAAACAAGCGATGGGGGATACGTAGTTGCAGGTGTGACATGGCCAACAAGTGCTGATGGCCACTTCTGGGTTTTCAAAGTTGATGTTTCAGGAAATACGATATGGAGCGATACATATGCATATCGTGGACGCATTCACAACGACAACGCTTGGTCTATCATAAAGACCAACGATGGAGGATACGCGGTTGTTGGCATGACCAATAATTTTGGATCAGGAGACAGCGATTTTTGGCTTATAAAGATCAATTCAGCGGGTAAAAAGGAGTGGAATAGCACCTATGGCACTCCCGGCATTGACATTGCCTACTCGGTGATCCAGGGGAGTGATGGTGGTTATGTGATGACTGGGCGGGAGAACGGTCATCAATTTGTGCTGGTTAAGACTGATTCATCTGGAAATAAGCTGTGGAACTATACCTATGGAGATCCAAGGGTGAACAGCGTAGGATACTCATTGATTCAGACAAGCGACGGAGGTTACGCTGTAGGTGGTTATACAGCATCCTGGAATGGAACCTCAAGCACGCCTTACGATTTCTGGCTCGTTAAAACTGACTCAAATGGCCTTATGCAATGGAATAAAACATATGGAGGTCCCAAAGAAGAAATAGCTCGCTCAGTAGTTCAAACAGAAGACGGCGGCTATCTACTAGCTGGCTATACAGAATCTTTTCTATCTGGCAAACAAAACGTCTACTTAGTTAATGCTAACTCACAGGGTTATTTTCGATGGAACCAAACCTATGGAGGGCCAGGCACTGACATAGCCAATTCATTAATCCGTACCAGCGACGGAGGCTACTTAATAGGAGGAGACACAGATTCCTTTGGATATCACACTTCTGCTCTATTACTCATAAAGACTGATAGCAAAGGCTTTGGGCCTCCTGCTGAAACAAATCCTGTTACAAGTGTTTGGATGCCGCAGCCTACAAATGCTGCAGCCGCAACAGTCACAGCTGTAATAGCAGCCGGTGGCGCTTCAATACTAGTTGCCGCAGCCACCGTGACACCCGGCTTGCCGATGGATGATTTATCCCAAAAAATCCGTAGTCTTCTCCCCGACGCAGTGAAGTCATGGCTCGCATCATTCATGTCCTCAAAAAGGAAGCTTGCCGTGGATGAGAAAACAGGCTCACCGTTCCTGCCAACAAAATCAGAGGTAATTGCCTACGTTATCTCGATAGCAGTATTAGGGTTTTCTTTCTCCTACGTCAAAGTTGATTCCATATCTCAAATTCTATTGGTACTTCCAATGATTATTGGTACAAGCATCCTCGTAGGGTTTGTGAAAACATTTATTTTGATAGCATACTCGAGAATCCAGGGAGTTTGGACCGAATACAAGCTATGGTATCTCGGCTTAGCGACCTTCCTAATAACAACCTTCCTTTTCAAGGTGCCTTTCTCTTCGCCGTGCCGAAGCGTACACTATGAACCTAAAGCTACTAAGCGCCTGAGTGCAGTGATATCTTCAGCTGAAGTATTAATCACGTTAGCTTTTGCAGGCATCTTCTATCTACTCCTAAGGATGGGTTATAATGCTTTAGGCAGCGTAGGATTAGCTATGTGCCTTCTAGGAGCTTTCTTCGACACAATTCCTGTCCCGCCTATGAACGGTAAAGCAATTTTTGACTATAGTAAACCTCTCTGGATAGCCTTATTCGCCGTGACTCTGGCCCTGTACGCTTATTGGCTGCTTCTAATATGAAAAAGGAATATACAATGGCCTTGAGATGACTTTGTCCAAGCTCTAAACGTCTAAGATCGTACACAAAAACATAGACCATAGACTGTATACT
>Ga0315282_10002602_pt1 | contig 32944 bp, 31 predicted proteins | sample YL17G07_20_MG_FD_203693 | JGI IMG/M metagenome (GOLD analysis project Ga0315282, IMG submission 203693) | Sediment microbial communities from Yellowstone Lake, YNP, Wyoming, USA - YL17G07_20 | ecosystem: Environmental > Aquatic > Freshwater > Lake > Sediment | place: USA: Wyoming | collected...
AGGTACCCCAGTAGTGGCAGAGGAGGTCACGACAGCGCCTGTTTCTGTCACCTAGCGGACGGTGTAGTGTCCGGCCTTGAAGTCTCTCAGCATCGCTCTGTAGTTTGAGCCGAGGCGGGTAGGCAGGCCGTTAAGGGGTCGCCACGCGTACCTGACCATAACTGGGCGAGCGCAAGCTCCCGACTTCAGTCGAGGAGAGAGTCAAGCAGCTTACGTCGCACTCACCGCTGATGCCTCGATAATCACTGCGGACAAAGACCTCTACATGAAGACAAGAGAGTGCTATGGCGTGCGAGGCCTAAGCGAGACCAAACCTGAAGAACTGGCCGTTTGAACCTCAATAGGGAAGAGGCATAGCTCCTAGACGTACGGGTTTGCAGATAGTGGCTTAAACTCAGCGTGCAGCCGGTGGCGATCAGGATTCGGAAGCCGAGTTGAGCCGAGCGGCTTTATATGCGCTTTAGGACATGTCCCCTTCAGGGATTGCGATGAACAGGGACCGTGTCTTGGGCACTATCATACTTGTGGCGAGTGTCGTAGTCCTTCTGGTCTATGGTTGGTTCCTAATTGTTTCTCCAATGATAGTTCTGCAGATAACGGCCTTGATAGCCGTCGGGGCTGTGCTAGTAATAGCTGCTTGGATAGGCTGGACGATGGCGACAACACCGCCGCCTGCACCACTCGAAGCCGAACCCACAACCTCATTTCCTCAAGAGAAAACCGAGACCGGCGCGCAGTGATGAGCGGACCGGCGCAGGCGACACAACGGTGACCTTGCTCAGCGAGGCAACTGTGAGTCGCGAACAGCTGAAGCCTATCACGAGTTCCTTGGTTGCTCCAAAGATTTCTGTCATCATGCCTGCGTACAATGAAGAGGGGAAGATTGCGGAATGCGTTGCGCATGCGAGGGCTCATCTGGAATCGCTCGCTTGCCCGTATGAGATCATCATTGTAGATGACGGAAGCACAGATGGAACACGAGCGGAAGCGATAAGGGTCAGCGACAATCCCGATGTTAGGGTTGTTGGATACGACCGAAATAGAGGCAAGGGTTCCGCCATCAAGTACGGCACCAAGTATCTCACGGGCGACCTGGTTGTATTCATGGACAGCGACGCCGACATCAAGCCCGATCTGATCAGGCAGTATGTCAGTGTTCTCCGGAATAATGACATAGCACTTGCATCAAAGTGGCATCCCGACTCGAGAGTCTCAACCCCCGTGATGAGAAGGTTGCTGAGCCACGCATTCAACCGCCTCGTCATGCTACTGACCGGCCTGAGAGTCTCTGACACACAGACCGGGTTCAAGGCCTTTAGGCGCGAAGCACTAGCCAGTGTCATGAGCTTAGTCTCAGTGAAGCATTACGCCTTCGACGTAGAATTGCTTGTTGCCGCGAAGCTTCTCAAGCTCCGAATCATCGAACTTCCAATCAAGATTCGTCTCAATAGCCTATTCAGTGCGAGGTACGTGTTCAGGATGCTTGTGGACCTACTAGGGATTACATATAGACTGAGGGTGATCCACTGGTATCAGAAAAACCTTCACAATCCACAAGCAGTGTACAAACCCATAATCAAGTGGTGACTTCTTCACATGAACGTCGTGGGAGGAATTGCGGAACCATTAAACACGAGTATTGAACAATATAATCCCTCAGTCGCAGGATGCTCGCCATGAAGCAGACACTATTCGTGCGCTTGGAGACCGATAAGGTACAATTCGACGCGCTTCTTGAGACTATCCGCCGTTTCAATGAGGCTTGTAACTTCATCGCATTTACATCGTACAAGTTGCGCACCGCAAACAAGATGAGGCTTCAGAGAGAGGTCTACCGAGAAGCGAGGGAAAGGTTTGGTCTCTCCGCGCAGATGGCGATTCGTGCAATAGCGAAAGTTTGTGAAGCCTACAAACGTGACAGGTCAAAGAGGCCCACATTCAAACCACACGGCGCAATGGTGTACGATCAACGCATCCTCTCTTGGAAGCATCTTGAGCGAGCATCCATCTTGACACTGAAGGGGCGGATACTAGTGCCCATTCGCATTGGAGAATACCAGAAGGCACGCATGAATCATGTACGTGGACAAGCCGACCTCATCCTCCGCAACCGAAGATTCTACTTAGCAGTTGTAGTCGATGCACCCGAAGCAAACGAATACGATCCTGTGAGTGCCCTCGGTGTGGATCTCGGCATCGTCAACCTCGCGGTGGACTCGGACGGCACTGCCTACAAGGGACAAGACATAGACAAGGCCATGCACCGCAATGAGCGAATCAAAGCCAAACTTCAAGCATGTGGATCGAAAAGCGCGAAACGGCACCTGAAACGAATCAGCGGATGCGAAGCACGCCACAGGAGAAACGTGAACCACATCATCAGCAAGAGGCTGGTGGCGAAAGCCAAAGACACTGGCCGCGCAATCGCGTTAGAGAACCTGAAAGGAATACGCGGCCAGACAACGGTTCGTAAGGCGCAGCGTCGCCGCCACAATTCTTGGAGCTTCAACCAGCTCCGACAATTCATTGAATACAAGGCGAAACTCGCAGGCGTACCCGTCGTATATGTGAACCCGCGAGGGACATCGCATACATGCCCAAGATGCGGAGTCCAGGACAAGAAGAGTCGCCCAACAAGAGACCGATTCAGATGTGTCGGATGCGGATTTGCTGGTCCAGCCGACTACATAGCGGCGTTGAATATCGCCGCAAGGGGCCAAGTCAGTAGCCCCATCGTTCCGAGGAATCTTTTGGAGCCTCAAGCTCTCCTCAGGGACAAGCCAACGATTTCAATCGTTGGTAGCTGACATCGCAGTTCACTCAGGTCGATTGATACTCTTTGGTCGGTATTTCTCAAGATCCAAAGGTTAGCATAATCATCCCCTGTAAACACATCGACAGTTATGTTGAGGAATGCATTAGGTACTGCTTGGCAATCGATTATCCGTCGTTTGAGCTTCTGCTTCTTCCGGATTCGCCATTGGCTGTGGAACTGAAAGGCGTGAAAACTATTGCTACGGGTCCTGTTAAGCCAGCCGCAAAGCGCAATCTGGCTATGAAGGAGGCGGATGGAGAGTTCTATGCTTTTATCGACAGCGATGCATACCCAGGGACGGATTGGTTGAAGACTGCCCTAGAGTACTTTCATGCCCCGGACGTTGCTGGTGTGGGGGGCCCAGGAATCACGCCCGAAGACGATAGCTTGATGCAGAAAGCAAGTGGAGCAGTTTACTCCAGCATGATTGGCGGCTTCAGGTTCGCATTCAGATACTCTTCGAAACAACTCCAGGAAACGGATGACTTGCCCTCCTGTAACCTCATAGTCAGGGCGTCAGTGTTCAAGGAAACTGGCGGCTTTGATGAGAGGTTTCTTACCGGCGAAGATACGAAGGCATGCCTGGATATTGTGTACAATCGGGGGAAGAAGCTAGTCTACGCACCAGACCTGGTCGTCTACCATCATCGTAGACCTCTGTTCAGGCCACATCTTAGGCAGGTCTGGACCTACGCCAGGCATAGGGGACTCTTCGCAAGGATCTTCCCTAAGACCTCCGGGCGTGTGACCTATTTCATTCCCTCAGTGATGGTTGCCGGGCTTATCGCCGGTTTGCTCTTATCTTTCATTCCCATCGTCAGGTTTCTCTTCGCGCTCGTGTACGGAGCCTATCTGGTGGCCGTCGTCCTCGCCGGCGTGGCCACGAAGAATCTCAAGCTGTTCCTAGTAGTTCCGATTGGTATCTTCTTAACACATCTCACGTACGGGCTTGGCTTTCTTTCGGGACTGATCTCTAGAAAAGTTGATTGAAAATGTCGGGCTATGTACTTGCACAAAGAGATAAGCAGTAAGAAAGCTTCTTAGGTGGCTGAAGCCGCTGAAACAAGTTCCGCTTAGCAGCAATGTAGAGACCTGTCACGCTCTGGAGAACTGCGTGGACGTATCATGAGGGCCTATGGGATGAAGGTACAAATCAGCTATCCGCCTTTGCCAAACAGCAAAGGGATCCCATTGCTTTCGCAGAACAGACAGTTCCAGTGGTTCACCCAAGGCACGTACATATACCCGATGGTGCCAGCATCCGCTGCGACCTTGCTTGACCAAGCGGGACACGACGTTGTGTGGGATGACGCTATCGCGGAAGAGAAGCGCTATGATGTTTGGTTGCGCGATCTCGAGAGACATAATCCAGACGTTGTGATGATTGAGACGAAGACCCCTGTTGTGAAGAGGCACTGGAAGATCATAAGCGAGGTAAAGACGGTTCTTCCTGATGCGAAGACAGTCTTGGTGGGCGATCATGTCACAGCACTACCCAAAGAGTCGATGGAGAGAAGTGAAGTTGACTATGTCCTATGCGGCGGCGATTTCGACTTCTTGTTGCTCAATCTTGTTGAATACTTAGACGGCAAACGCCGGAATCTGGAGCCTGGAATATGGTCAAGAGAAAAAGCCGCAATCAAGAATACCGGCCACTTCGAGCTTGGACATGAATTGAACAGTCTCCCCCTTATTGATAGGGATTTGACGAAATGGCAGCTTTACGCCTACAAGAATGGGAACTACAAGAGAACGCCTGGAACCTATACCATGGTGGGCCGCGACTGCTGGTATAGGAGAAATGGGGGATGTGTCTTCTGCAGCTGGCCTGTGCTTTATCCCAGCTTCAGGGTTAGAAGGCCTGAAACTCTTGTCGATGAAATAGAAATGTTGGTGACAAAGTATGGTGTTCGTGAAGTCTTTGACGACTCCGGAACCTTCCCGGTCGGAGAATGGTTGAGAAAGTTCTGTGGCCTAATGATTGAGAGAAAACTGAACGAGAAGACCTATTTCAGCTGCAATATGCGTTTTGGTGCATTAAGCTCCGAAGAGTACAAGCTCATGAAGAGGGCTGGATTCAGAATGCTTCTGTTCGGTTTGGAGTCGGCGAGCCAAAGGATCTTGGATCAGATTAACAAGGGAGTGACTGTCGGGGAGACTATTAGCTCTTGCAGGAAGGCGAAGCAGGCGGGGTTGGACGTTCACATCACAATCATGTTTGGTTATCCACAGGCATCCAGGGAGGAGGAACTCCAGACCTACAGTCTAGCCAGAATGCTGATGGAGAATGGCTACGCTGATACGTTGCAGAGCACACTGCTGGTGCCCTATCCCGGAAGCAGGTTGTATGAGACGGCCGTGGAGAAGAACTGGCTACGCTATCCGCCTGGGGAATGGGAGTATTGGGACATGTCTGAGCCGGTCATGAGGACTCCTGATATGTCGCCTAGAGAGGTCAAGGACCTGTGTGACAAGACCTACAGGCTTTTCATGTCTCCGAAGTATGCCTTGAGAAGGCTGGCGTCTATACGATCTCTTGAGGACCTCAAGTTTAGCTTTCGCGGAGCTCGCAAGGTTGTCGGTCACATAGAGGACTTCAAGTGAGTTTTGGGGATTGATTGATACTAATGTGGGAAGCTGCTTCAGACTGAGGCTACTCGAAATGGCCACCGGTAAGAAGGAGCGGGTTTCCTTCTCCAATTGGAGACAAGCTGACGAGAAAGCGTACTTTCGGATATCCCTAGGGTGCAAAGGATTCCGGGATGGAGCCCAAGAACTTCCAAGCGATGAAGTGAAGCGCCTCATAAAATGGTTTTGCAGCAATAAGCACGGCCACCAGCTGACACCGGTTCAGGTCTTGTGTCCAGTCTTGAACGCTCGGAACAGTCCAATATCGAATCAGGCTGCCAGTAAGCGGCCTCTGGTTTCAATCAATATCCCAACCTTCAATTCTGAAAAAACACTAGGCGAATGCCTGCGCTCAGCTAAAGAGCAAAGCTATGCGAACGTCGAGATTCTAGTGATTGATTCCTACAGTCGTGATGCAACTCTAGACATAGCGAGAGAGTATGAAGCTAGGACATACTCTGCCCCCTCACTATCCGAAGCCCGTAGGCTAGGCGTGGAGAGAAGCCTGGGAAAATACATCCTATTTCTAGATTCCGACCAAGTGTTGTCAAGAGACGCCATAGCCAAATGTGTTGAAAAGTGTGAAACGGAGGGCTGGGATGCACTGACCCTTTTTGAGCGCTCGATAATCGAGAAGAACACATTCACACAAAGGGTGATCGCGTACGACAAGTGGCTCTTTCATACCGAACAGGATGACGATCCTCTCTATGGCTCAGCGATTCCAAGGTTCTTTAGATCCAATGTCTTCCTGGGGATCAAATGGCCCAGCCGCCTTGGCGTTCAAGAACATAACCTCATCTACTATGAGATTGCGAGAACGGGCGCGAAAGTCGCATTTGTGGATGCATTCCTCTATCACCACGAGCCGTATTCCTTGGCACAGTTTGCAAGGAAGTTCTACCGCTATGGTTTTCATTACGTTTCAGCGCTTCGTCAGAATGGGAGATTTGTACTCTTGCACAGCATGCCGCGAAGGACCTATCTGTCCAAGAGAGCTCTGTCGAGGCCGTCACTGTTCATGGGGCTTATGCTGTTGTACTATGTGAAGGCGCTCGCAACTTTCATTGGCGCCGTGGCCGGTCTCAGTATGCAGACGCGCAGACACACTGCTCGATAATGGGTGGACTGGTGATTGGCAAGGATCCTCGCTCGTACGAGCCTTGGAGAGATCTACCTCATTCGCAATAGCGCAGTCGTTGCCACCTTTGGAGAACATGGATGTGCTTGATGAATCTCCGCGAGCGATGCTTGTTCTCAAGTAGTCCACTCAGGTCATGAGCTGTCGTTGATCTACTAATGTCCATTGTACTGCTTCTTTTCAGTTTTCGAGTTACGCTTGGCCAGAGTCCCGCTTGCAGGAGCGAGCAAATCCTGCGCGCCGCTTGTCCATCACCGAACGGTGACGTTGCCGGCGGGGGTTCGTTCATCTTCAATATTCTGTTCAATTGTTTCAGGATCACTGTGGCCTTGCAACCGGCCAATATTCCGAATTCCGCCTTAAGTGCCTCGGGTCTGTCTGTTGAAGTGCGCAATACGACTACCCGCTTCCTAACAAGTGGAGAAGTAGCTTCCTCTTGCACACCGCCCGAATCGGTCAGGATGCACTCGGAGTGCTTCATGAGTTTCAGAAACTGGAAATAGCCGACCGGCTCAAGGATCTTTACCTGCGATCTATTCCTCACTAGCTTGCGCCAAAGCCCAAACTCCATCAACCGTCGCTTGGTTCTGGGATGCAGGGGTAGTACAACACGGCAAGGCGCCTTCGTGAACGCACGTACGAACTCTAGTAGGACATTCTTTGAGTCGACGTTTTCCATGCGATGGATAGTTGCCAAGACATACCTCTCACAGGATACGTCGATCGACTCTGCTTTCTGGGCTAGTGGCCAGTATTGCTTCACTGAATCGATGATAGTGTTGCCTGTCACAAATACCTTCCCGCTGACTCTCTCGCCCAGTAGTGTCCGCCTGTTGTAACGCGTGGGAGCAAACAATACTCCTGACAAGTGATCAGTGAGCCGGCGATTATGCTCCTCAGGCATCCTCAAGTCATAGCTGCGGAGCCCAGCCTCAACATGAATGACTTCGATGCTTTGTTTGTTGGCGGCAATAGCCGACGCTAGGACTGCATCTGTATCTCCTACCACTGCAACAGCGCCAACCTCGGCAGCTGCAATCGCGCGAGATATTCCAAGGATCATCTCTCCAATCCGAGTGGCCGGATCCCTTGACGCAAGATGTATCTTGATGTCTGGCTCAGGCAGCCCGAGTTCGCATATGAACTGTTGCGAAAGCTCAAAGTCGTAGTGTTGTCCGGCGTGCAGGAACACATAGGGCGTGTGGGTTCTTTCCAACTCAGAGATTACGGGGGCCATCTTGATTATCTCCGGACGTGTGCCTACAACTACTAGAATAGGCAATGAAGTCGAACGTCTGTAAGAGGGACTGCGAACGAGTCTATCGGTCAATCTCGCCCTGACCCCCTGCCCACACACTTGCGGAGCCGTAGGCTCTCCTGATTGTCAAGATGCTCTGACCTGGCCCAAAGCCTCATCGAGGGAAATATCGCTTTGGGCCAGCACTAACGAGCCCGTTGGATCTCGATTCGAAACCAATCCCATTTGAGGGAATGTGTAGGAGCGTGAGACAACCTGCTAGCTCAAACCATGCGCTTCAGCAGGTTGGATCTCCAAGCTTTGTTGCTGATTTCGTGTGCTCGCTGTAGCGTCTCGCCTGAAAGAAGGATGACGGGTCTTGCTCCAGCGACCCACTGCATCTTCAGCCACTACGCAGACAGCAAGAAGAATCACGGAGACAGATGAGATCACTAGACCTGTTAACAGGTAGGACTGCGTCTCAAGGACAATGTTAACCCAATAGTCGCCCGTTCTGTTCAGCCACCAGCAGTTCGAAAACCCATTGCAGGTCATCTGAGTCCTGACCTCCTCCCCATCAAGAACAGCCTTCCAATTTGAGTTGTACTTCTCAGATAGTACAAGGAAGACTGATCTCGTGCTCCGCACATGGACGCGGAATCGGTTTTGGGCGATGCGTTCGTACACAATAGTTGGTTCCGACGTGTCTTGTGGCACGTCTTCGAATCTCGGGAGCTTCAGGTTCTTCTCGAAATCGACCAGAGCTATATCTCCGACTAAGTGAAACCCTTCATGCTTCGCAGAGATCCTCAACAGGTGATGCCCGCCTGCCAGAGAGACCTGGCCAGCGTCCACCCACTCGGGATCCCCGTCGTGACCGGTCGCAGCGAGCTGAATCGTACCATCTATGGTGAACACGAGGTCTTTCCGGTCGGTGGCTACTCTCGCGAGAATAGTATAGGACCCAGCAGGTGCTTCGAATGGTATAGTAGTAGACGCAGCAGCCAAGGTAAATGAACCGTCTTCTATCAGTCCTGCAATTCTCGAATCGTACCACCACCAGTTGGAAGATCTCGTCCATTCAGATCGGGCGTCCTCGTTGGCAAACTGAATGTTCCCCGGTCGCAGTAACGCCGATGCTGCGGCCCACAGTGCATCGTTCCGCTCGTTCGACGTCCGGAACGCTCCGGATAGCGCGATTTCTCGGAAAGACTGAAGGGCCACATTCTGATCGGCTGATACAGCGATCGCGCCTGGGGTGCTGAACAAGATGTCTTCGATGCTCTTGAACCCACCCGACGTGAGTATGCCATTGTAGCTCCCCCAAATCCGTGGTTTTTCGAATAGATTGCGGAAAACCAAGTACGTTCCAGCCGAAGAATCAAGCTGAAGCCCCTCTTGTCTGTTGACTGTCTCCGCAAGATTGTCGCTAGACCAAAACTCTCGAAAACGGGGCGTCGGAAAGACGAAATCTGGCAGGGTGGAAGAGAAGTCGCTGCGCAAGACCACGTACCTAACACTGGCGACCCCCATCAAAGCTGAGAGATGGGTATTTTCCTCATCATATAGTGACCTTCCAAGGTAGGCAATAAAAGGTAGGTCCGGAGCGTTGCCAAGAGAGTCCTTCGGAGAGTAGGTTATCATCGGATCCCATCCCGAGTAGACGAGATTGCGGAAACGAATAGGTCCGACCATTGGCAGGTAGAGGACTCTGTAGTCCGAGGGATCATCCTTGAAGCGATTGTACAGAGACTGATACGAAGATCCAAAATCAAATGTCTGCAAGTATCCGCCGTAGTTACCCGTTAGCAAGAGGGGGTTCCCCGCGAGAATTAGCAGGAAGAAGGTGGCGAAAACGCTCGCTCTTGCAACCTTGGGCCGAAGCCTGCCAAGGCTTGCGGACGAGAAAAGTTCACCTGCCAACTGTCCTGCGTAGCCCAAGAGAACGGAGAATGACAACGCAGTGACGCCGGAGAAGTGATAGACTTCTCGGAAAAGACTCTGTATAGAGAGAGCATTCGCGACGTAGAGATAGAGAACGGCAAAACCGAAGGGGCCCTCGGCTCCAGAAGCTAGAAGCCCAAACGCAATGAATAGACCCGTCCACATTAACACGAATTTGGATCTGCCCCGAAACAAGACCGGCAAAAGTGCAAGACCGAGCAAACAGGAACTAAAGACTTGCCAAGTGAGGAAGAGACCGCTGGTGCTCAGTGAGATCTCGAAGTAACGCGTCAGGTATCCCACCATCCTTAACGAGTCGATGATGGGAGCGCTTTGATAAGTGATCCATCGCTGAGAGGCGGACGCAAGAGAAACACGCAAGAGAGAGGTGTTCAACATCATGGGAACAATCCAATAGGCATGCACGCATGCGACAACGGTCCAGACTAGGGTCAGTCGGAGGATCCCCTTCATCTTGCTGAGGGTGAAAGCGAGGGCCAACATGACAATCGAAAGCATGATTGCGTACTGGATTTGCACACTTACCAATGCGCATAGCAGACAGCAAATGGCAAAATCACGAGCTCTGTTCTCAGTCAATAGACGCATGAAGAAATAGAGAGCTGCCGGAGCAACCGCGTACGCGATGAGATACCCGATTTGGCCCGCGGCGACCCTGTTGAACACGACCGGACTACACAGGTAGAACGTTCCCACGACATACGCGGAAGTGCGTGGCATTCCGAGTCTCCTACAAAGTAGGTGGCAGGAATATCCGGCGATCACAAGAAGCGCGGCAGGAAGGAGTTTAGAGACACTCCCCCCGTTTGCACCTAGTAGTGAGAGCAGTCCGTAGAGAACCAGCACCAAGTCACCGCTCCTATACGTCGCGGCAGCGCCTAGATTACGCGAAACCCAAGCATCAAAGATGGATGTCGCCATCCTTGCCATCTGGTCTCCATACGGCGGGATCATCCAATCTTGCAGAAACCCTATTGTGCCCTCTTCTCGAAGAACCTCACGAAAGGAAATCAGTGATAGCAACAGAAACCATGCGACTGGAAGTAACTCGAAAGCCAAAAACCGTCTGGCTGCATTGAAAAGCTGAGTCGGAGATACCATTGAGGATCGCTCGCATGCCACAGGAGTTGCTGTGATACATAAATTCGATGTTGTGTGGCTACGACTTCTGAGGACAAGTCAGACGCCGGTTAATCAGGTGTCGCGTGAGAGTCTACACTGGTGACCACTATTGGCCGCGGATAAAGGGGTCCCTCAGTTCTGCTGGGTTTAACGACACGCGACGTTCGAACAAGAGAAACACGCCTATTTGGGTCATACACAAGTACTCAAGCATAACCTTACGGACCCAAAGGAACCTGCTTCGGCTTTGGGAAGACGGTAGTGACCGACTGAGAGGCGTTGGTTGGATTGGCCTAGGAACCCCCGGGGGATCCGGTGAGAATTGACTTTTTCAATCGGGTTCAGCAAACCTAGTCTCGGCCAGTCAGGTCCAAAGTAATCTACAATGCGGAGAAGAACCCTTTGCATGCAAGAAAGCATCCTTCGCTGGCTATCATCAGCAACAGCGTCGTCTCCAAGATGAGCATGAGTGGTGGCGACAGAATATTCATCGAGTTGGCTCGAGAGTGGCAAAGCCTTTCCTACTCCGTTTCAATCCTGGTGTGCCAGGAAGCTGTAGCCATGTTCAGCAACCTGAAAGGCGTGCGACTGGTGAGCTTGTCCCACGCGAGCGTGGAGCGGTTTGGTGTGCTTCTAGGATATGCAATGCGGATTGTCCAATCTCTGATGCGGGTTGTCCTGAACCCGAGATTTGGACAATTCACGCTTGTCTGCAGCTCTTCAGACTTCCTGACGGATGTATTGCCAGGCTTCGCATTGTCATCGTTGGGCGGAGGCCACTGGGTCGCTGGTCTGTTCCTCATCGCTCCAAATCCGTTTCGTGGCGAGACATCCCTCACCATCAGGAGCCTGTTCTACTACGTTGGGCAGAAGGTCAGCATATTCCTGATGAAGTGTGGAAGGGCACGTGTTCTTGTTTTAAATGAATTTGACAAAGCCACACTTTGCCAACAGAATGGGGTCGCCTCAGAGAGAGTCAAAGTGATTTCTGGAGCTGTAGACTTGGTCGAGGTTCAGGGTGTACGGCCGCAGGAAGGTCTCTCGTTCGAGGGATGCTTTGTTGGACGTTTTCACTCGCAGAAGGGCATCGATGATCTTCTGAATATATGGTCTAGGGTATGTTCGACCACGCCGAGATCGAAGCTTGCCATTATTGGTTGGGGGGACGACACGAGTCAGCAGTATGTGATGGCTAGAATAGAGGAGCTCGGGCTATCCCAAAACGTTCGGATATTTGGCTTTCTGGATGGGAAACGGAAATACGCAGTTATGAAGTCCTGCAGAGTACTGCTTTTCCCGAGTTCAAGAGAGAGCTGGGGCCTAGTTGTGCTTGAGGCTTTGGCTTGCGGTCTACCCGTGGTTGCTTACGATCTACCTGTGCTCCGTAGTGCATTCGGCGATGCTATTGTCACTGTTCCGATGAGGGATCGCGAAGCTTTTGCGAGAGCCGTGCTTAGGCTTCTTGAAGACGAGTACACTCGCAGCCTATTCGTGAGTAAAGGCACTCAGCTTTCTCAGACATTCAGCTGGAAGAGAATTGCTCAATCGACCTTGGAAGGAATCGAATAACGCAGCTTCGGGATCACCTGGCAGATCGGTTGTTTGGGTCACCTTGGTATACAACTCGCGTCACATTGCAGAATTACGCTGATCGCCTTGCCAGGAGCTTCTTCTGCAGAGCACCGAGGCTAGTGCTCCTCCAAGTTGATTATCCAACATTTTCGTGACAGTTTCAGGTCTGTCATGTCTCTAGGTCTCTCAGGGCTATTGTTGGAATGCACTTTGCTTCCGTGATGACCATGGGGCGGCATGTGCCTGTATGCTAGGCCTCTATCCGAGGCTGAGGGGAGGTTGGTTCAATGCGAGATCCGCCATGGCAGGAACGCTGTCTATGTGAAGCGTTGCCAAGTCATTCTTGCCTCGGCGCAGGAGATGCGTGTCAAAGAGATCGCCAAGCTGACGCTCCTCAGCGAGTACCATATCCGCGAACTGATCCGGAGCTTCAACCGGAGTGGGCTATCAGGCATCAAGCCTAGAAAGCCTAAGGGTCGAAGCCCAAGCTTCACCGATGAGGAACGGGCGACCATAGCTGAGTTTGCGAGGATACCGCCCAAGGTCTTAGGGTACCCCTTCAATGCGTGGAGCCTCTCCAAGCTGAAGATGGCGGTGGAGGAGCGGAGGCTTCTAGGCCGGAGATCCATCAGCGACGAGACCATACGCCAGATCCTGGAGGAGTATGGAGTCTCCTACCAGCGGACCAAGACCTGGAAGGAATCGCACGATCCGAAGTTTGATTCAAAAAAAAGCGGATCGTAGCCTTGAAGAGGCGGGTTGAACGTGACCGCCAAGCCGGAAAGGCTACGGCTCTGGAGAGGGGGTACACGGTTCTCTCCTATGACGAGTTCGGACCCTTGGAGGTGAAGCCTGAGAAAGGCGTCAACTGGGCTCCGCAAGGTAAGCCTGACCTTGTGCCAGCCACATACCACAGGACCAAAGGGGTCAGGCACCTCCACGCCGCCTACGACCTCTTCGAAGATAAAATGTACGGCCACATGAAAACTCGGAAGACCCATCTGGAGCTCCTAGGCTTCCTCAAGTATCTGCGATCCCTCTACCCCATTCTTGTTTTGCTATACGTGATTCTGGATAACGCTTCAGCCCACACAGTTACCCGCGTCCTAGAATACGCGAGAAAGCATCGTATCAGACTGGTCTTCACTCCGACGAACGCCTCATGGCTCAACCCCATCGAACCACACTTCACCTCCCTGAGAAGGTTCGCGGTAGACAACTCGAACCCCAAAAGCCACGAAGAGATAGCCAGTAACATACACAGGTTCATAGCGTGGAGGAACAGACGCCACCCAGAACAGCCTCCACCTCGGAAACGAGGAACGAAGGAGAAGAGACCGCGCCTATGCAGAAAATGTGGGATAATCATCTTGGAGGAGCACTAGGCATTGGCTTGGGCTCATCCTTCTGTTAGAATGCTTGCTTGCACACGCCGATGGATCTGGCTTTTGCTTTCGGGATACATATCTTGCGAAAATGAACGAGCTTACGTCCTCTCAGCAAGGCAGCTCTTGCGTAACTTGGATGCAGCAGGCAGAGGTGGTTTGAGCACGGCCCCTTTCTCGCTGTTGCGACACTTCACTCTGGCATGAGGTGCGCCGGTTTCTCTGATGAACTGGTCGAAAGCGGGACTCCAGTCTATGTCGTCGCTGATGATAAGACCGCCCGGACGGAGGTGCTTCCATGCTTCTCTGTACTCAAACAACATGCAGTCAAGAGTATGCTCACTGTCATGAAAGAAGAAATCTATCTCACCTAGCGCATCCAGAAGAGGAGAAAGGACACGTCGGCTGTCGCCAAGTAGGAGATGCCATCTGTTCCTCAACGTGTGCGGCACCACGGATCCTATTCGCATGTTGCTGGGAAGAGCATCGGACCATTCCGCACCGGAATCCAATACATAATTCTTGTTCGGCAAATCTATCGAGTAGAGATCGTCCTTCGCTCCGAGTGCCGCCAGAATGAACGCAGACGATACACCTTTTGAAACTCCGGTCTCCACAACCTTTGCCGGTTTGATGCGTTCTACTAGAGGAAGGAGAAAAGCGTTATCGTTTAGCATTGCAGTGTCCGCGCTCGTGAGTGTCGCAGACAACCGAAAGATCTCAAGCGGATCATCGACACTGCCAGAAATGAGGTGACGACGGCGAAGACGCCGAATCTGTTCCTCAGCGAGTTTCATGTTCGCAGCCTCGCGTCCGCGCAGCAAAAAAGGAATTACTCTAGGATAATGTGCCAGTGCACGTGCGATGGTTATGATGTTGCTGGTCCTAGCATTCACAGGCCGCTTTCTCCAGTTGCACCGCCTCAGGAATGATAGCCTAGCTCCGAGAGCACTTCCTGAAATGATTGCCTGAGTTTCCTTTGTGTGCAGCTCCAGTCATACTGGACCACGGTGCGGATCGCCTCGGCGGAAGCCTTCCTGCGGAAACCCTCGTCAGAGGCAAACTGGATTGTTCGCTCAGCAAATTCCTCGACATCGAATGGATCCACCAAAGCTCCATTGATCCCATCAGCAACGAAATCAGACGGGCCTCCGTTGTTGAAACAGACTACTGGAGTTCCGCATGACATGGCCTCCAAGCAAACAAGGCCAAAGGGTTCATACAGACTCGGACAGATCTGCACCCGAGCGAGACTATACAAGCCACGGAGATCATAGTCATCAACTTTCCCTACGCATAGGCAGGATCGCCTGACATCGGAAGGTATCCAAGGATCGAATTTGGCCGAACTGTCGCCGGCAAGCACAAACTTCGCATTGTTGACGCGATGCACGATTCTTCGAACTATCTTGGGTAGGACCGTCATTCCCTTGACGATGTGCGCTCTTCCAACAAAGAGGATGACCTGGTCCTCCTCGCGAAGTCCGAACCTGCGTGACATTCGGCTGAGCTCTTCGCTATTTGCCCGCCTAAAAAACCCGGTATCAACCCCATTCGGGGTGATCCAGACCTTGACATCGTTTCTCATCGATGTGACACGACGTGCTATGTGGTTTGAGACTGCGAAGACAAAGTCCGATCTCTTGAGAGCGAGACGTTGCTTGAGAGACCCTACCGACAGCAGGACTGCGTATTTCCCACTGGGCACGACTCTGGCGAGACGGAGCGAGTCCGCTAGATCTGTTTCAAGCCCATGAAGAGTAGTTATGCATTTTTTTCCTCGACCAAGGAGCACACAGTCGGTTCCATGCACGTTCACCAAGGAGTATGGCTGAGCTATAGTGCGCACAAACGCAGGAGCACATAGCGCTCTTAGATAGGTACTAGACGGGAACCAATTCGGAAATAGTTCAGTCGAGAACTTGTAGTCGATCCTCGCGTCTTGGAACACCATCGGGAAATAGTTATTGAAGATGACCTTCCCCACCCCCGTGGTGGGATCCCTGTCAGTGTGTGCTATGAGACCTATGCGTAGAACTAAATCAGATCACCCCCAGCGCTTCATGAAAACCTTGCCCAGCACGTTACTTTGGTGACCCCTCGGCGGACTGCGATTGGAAAATCCGAAAATGTCAAACGGATCTCACTGTGGACTGTGCGTAAGAGAGTGTGCAGGAAGCCATGGGCCCCATCTGTAACGTGCGCTCCTAGATGAATACAACATGAACTTCGCCAAGACTGGAGCATCATCAATCAGAGACTCGATCAAATCGCGAAGGCGTCTGCCGAGAGGGCTTTTTGACATTCTCATGGACGCCAAGGCTTCCTCGTATCGAACTATCAAGTGCTCCCAACTGTAACACTGAACTTTCGCCAGACCTTTCTCTCTGAGGCTGACGGACAGTTCTCTATTTCCGAGGACTGAGACAATTGCGTCCGCAAGTAGGTCGCCTCTCTTGGGAGGGACTAGTATGCCACAGTCGCTAACCACCTCGGGGTTAGAGCCAACACTGGTGGAAATGATAGGAACACCGCAGGCCATTGCTTCCATGAATACCCACCCAAAACCCTCGTACAGCGTGGGCAGCACAAAAACGTCTGATCCTCTGTAGAACTTCGGCAGCCTATTGTCGGAATACGGGACGCTCCCCACTAGCACTACGCGATCGCCTAGTTCAAGCAGTTTTATGTTCTGTTCAATTCTTCTCCTCTCGACTCCGTCTCCGACTATGACAAACACTACATTCGGATATGTTCGACACACCATCTGAGCAGCGCTCAAGAGTGTCGGTATATCTTTTCGGGGCTCTAGTCTGCACACAGTAAGAACAAGTCTCTCGTTTTCTTTGCAGAATTGTCTTCTGATCTCTGAGCCATCGACTCCCGTGTTGAAGCGTGTAAGATCGATACCTTTCGGGATCACGATGGGCACATACCCGAATGCAGCGCATTCACGTGCCATGTAGTTGGATATCTGTATCTGCAAATCAGCCCATCTTCCTTCGACGAGCTCAGGGGTCGTATCTCCCGCAAATACAAACACGTAGGGGGTACCAAAGAGCGCGTGGATGAATCGCATGAGAAAAGCTTCCAAGGAGAAATGTACTGAGACAACATCATATCTGACGCCTCTGGAGAAAAGAGCAAGGAACCTAATGAAGGCGCCCATCAAGAATACCGCTCCAAGGATGGAGCCTCCACGAATGCTACTTAGGTAACTTCTGGGACCGGGTACCTCGTATATGGATAGATTCTCACTGTAAGGCTGGAGTTTCTCTCTTCCAGTCGTCATTATTCCCACATGGTGACCCCGCGTGGACATTATCTGCGCTAGTTCTTTTATGTGGGTCTCGTTTCCGCCCTCGTTGTATCCAACCCATCTGTTAAAGAACAGAATTCTCATCTTCCGTGTCATTTGACATACATCACTTTGGAGTCTTCAGCCAGTCCGTCATTCCCTTGAAGAATGCCCAGAGACCAACAAGTGACTTTGGGTCCCTCGATTGGAAAGCCCTGTAGATCCAGTAGGAGTTGAGATATGACACGTTCAGAAGCACCCTTAGCCATCCGGAGGCCATTCTCGGGCGCACGTCCTTTGCAATGAAATAGCCCGTGTCCCTCGCAATGTAGTACACTTCCCGGGATGCGCTAGGTCGCACGAAGTGGGAAACCTTCACTCTTGGGTGAAAAACGATCCTGTAACCCGTCCGCTTCATCCTGACGAAAAGATCGCCATCAGCGTGATTGAAAAGGAAATTCTCGTCGAAGCCTCCAAGAGTCTCAATGACCTCCCTTCGGACAATCATGTTTGTCGTTGTTAGCAAGTCGACCTCAATTGGAGCGTCCAGAGAGAGAGCTAGGGGCAGACCTGCCCCCATACTGTAGGCACCGCTTTCAGCCAACCTCCCAAGCGCAAATAGAGAGTCTTCCATGACAATCCTTTCGTAGATCCTTCCAAACACCCGCAAGAAGACAGATTCTCGGGAGCGCTCGTACAGAGAGTGCATGGTCTGTTTTCGTGTCGAAATGGTGGGTCCTCCGACGGCTGCCACATCTTGTGCGCTTTCAAGAACTGATACTCCAGTTTCCAGCCAAGCCGGATCTGCCTCTGCATCATCTGCAATGAACGCAATGTAGTCTCCCGAAGCTGAACGCCAGGCGAGGTTGAAAAGAAACGAGAGTTTGTGAGTGCGATCCTCTATGACCTTAACTTGGTACTGACCAAGCAGATCAAGGGTTCCGTCACTCGATCCATTGTCAATAACGACGATCTGAGCGCCTTTGTAGGTTTGTGCGAAAATGGAATCAAGGCACCGCTTGAGATCGCTACACCGATTTCGAGTCAGCACAACAACCGATACATCTGACATGCGGCGGCCACTATCCTTCTCGCAACTGGAGTCACACACAGGAACGACGGGTTTTGCTCGTCGTCGAGACAAGATCGCAAACCTCTTGTGTGCTCAGCATGAGCTCCCCATTCCTCATGGCGCTTTCATTACGGTTTCCCTTGTGCTGTATCAAAGATTTCGGTCCTCGGAGGGCGATTGGTCTCGATTCACCGTCAACAATGGACTTTGAAGTGCAGAGTTCGAGGCTTGAACATGCCTCTTTTCGAACATGCAAGTGCCCACTTGCGTCAAGCAAAGGCATGACGAGGCAGCTGTCGAACGGATAACTTATTTGCTGGCTCACACCCACATTCTCTAGGTCTTCCAACCATTGATCGCACGGAGATGGCCGATCATGCTAGTTTTACCTCCTGATCGGGGGTCTGCTTTCTGCGGTGTTCCCGAAAGTTCTCTCAAGTTTCCTAACCACGATTGGAAATACTCCTACCAGACGCTCGAAAGGCGGGCGATTCGAGCATCTCTCGGTTTGGACATTGGCTGCGGCAGTGGGGAAAAGACCGTGATACACGCGAGATTTGCGGATGCTCTAGTAGGAGGAGACTTGGACACGCGCGCGTTGAAACAAGCGTCGACGAAAGGGATCATGACAGTCCGGTTCGATGCACATGCCCTTCCATTCAGGAAAGGTGCGTTCGACCTGGTTATGTGTTTCCACACTATCGAGCATCTCGCTTCCCCGAGTCTCTTCCTTGAGGAAGTTCGACGAGGTATGGCAGAAGGAAGCATGCTCATCATCATTACACCGAACAGGCAGCGCGCCACCTCACTTCTCAATCGAATGCTAAGATTCATTCATCGGAATGCAGATGCTTTCCCCATGAATCCGCTTCATGTCCATGAATTCGACCTAGGTGAACTCAAGCGCGTGGCGAGCGCTTGCTTTGAAGACTACTACGTTCAACCGATTGGGCTTCGAATTTGGAGATTCGATGTGGAGTTCTTGCCACGAATACTGTGGAAGGTGGGAGACCAACTGGCTGCAATATGCCGGACTTGAGCTTGCAGCGTGGTCGTGAATGCCTCTGGTCGGTCTTCTGAGACTACTTCTGTGCCCACGAAGGCAGAACCTTGTCGAAGGTGGGGCTGAAGGGAACGTTAACCCTATCGGGCCTCGTTCATGCTACGACGAGGCCCCATCCACGAGTTGGTTTCATCGCCGGATCTTTGGCGGTTCAGGATGCAGCGATATGTCTTTCTTAGTCGCGTAGCGATCCATATGTACTAGGGTGAAACAGGATTGTTTCCTCGAGGTGATATCTGATCTCTAATATGCAAAGTCCTAGCGGTGGGCCTGCCACCTGGGACAGAATTTGGAGTCACTGCCAGCATGCACCGGTCAAAAGGGATGTCATCTTAAGAGAACTCGATAGAGTAGTGAGAGCTACTGGCGCTTCAACAATTCTCGACTTGGGCTGTGGACCCGCGCGCCAAACAATCACGCTAGCTAGAAAGTACAACCTCGAAGCGACGCTAGTCGACTATTCAAGATCGGGGTTGGAACTGGCTCAGAAGTACGCTGAATCATTGGGATTGTCGGCTAGTAGGATTCATTGTCACGAAGCGAACATCTTCTGTTTCAAAACCGGAAACCGGTTCGATATTGTGTATTCAGGAGGCCTTCATGAACACTTCAGGGGAGTAGAGAGGCAATTGGCCTTTGATTTGATGACGAACTTTGCTCGCAAGAAGGTTATCGTAGTAGTTCCTAACAAGTCGAGCATTCCTTACTGGCTTCATCGGATATACCTTCACCTTAGGAGAGACTGGAAGGTTGGCTACGAAGATCCATTTCTGTTTACCGAACTGAAAACTAGAATGGAAAGGTCCGGGCTGAGGCAAGTTAGTGTAAAGTGTCTTGATTGGATACTGGACAAAGGCGTTTTAGAAGGAACATTCCAGGGGACCCTCTTGTGTGGTGAGGGCACGAAGAGGGTCAATGTCACGTAGTGTATCGGTCTGGCCTAGAGAATCAGGGCATTCTCGGTTAGACGCGTGGGCTATCTGCATTCATGCGCCGAGTGGCGCCCTTGCGATGCTTTATTAAGGCGTCAGCGGCGGTGGCGGTTGTGCGAGATGTGCGTGGAGCTCAACCCGATCTTCTGGACAGATGATCGCCCTCATGCTTCGTCGGTATCTTTCTCATGGTCTTTCTTTGCACCCGGACTCTCGTATCTGATGATCTCACTGAGGACAAGTCTCATTGACATTACGGGTCCAGTTGTATGAGACCGCGTTTCTCGGTCTGGGCGCGAACCCGCACTTCGTGCGTCTTCTGGAGCCTGTGCAAGTGCCTGTATCCACGCGCATCCAAGCGCTGTCCTTGGACCTGCTGTGTTGCATGGCTAATCTTTTTTGCAACGTTCTTGTCAAGTTTGGGGAAGGTGCTGTCGAGGCCGAGCAGGGCGCTATACGCGAGCTTGCATGGAAAAAGAGTCATGCAACACAGCACTTGGACCTAAATCGATATAACCAATGGGATTGTTTGGCCAATCAATAGGTGAGGTAGACCTTGCCTATGGTAGAGAGAGTCGTTATCCCTGCAGCCGGGCTAGGCACAAGGCTTCTCTCGGCGACCAAAGAGCAGCCTAAGGAGATGTTGTCCATATTCGTTCCGGCTCCGCATGGAACCCTGTGCCTCCGACCGCTAGTGCAATTGATCTTCGAGCAACTCTTCGACTTGGGCGCGAGGAAGTTCTGCTTCATCGTGGGTAGGGGGAAGAGGGCCATCGAGGACCACTTCACCCCGGACCATGAGTATATCAAGAGCCTTAACATCAGGGGGAGGAGTATTCAAGCCACTGAACTCGAGGCCTTGTATAAGAGAATCGAGACCTCCACGATCATCTGGGTGAACCAGCCCAGGCCCAGAGGCTTCGGCGATGCAGTGCTTCGGTCAGAGTCTGCAGTGGGCTCCGATCCTTTCCTCGTCCACGCTGGTGACACTTGCATAATCTCCAAGGCCGAGAGCATTCTCAAACGACTCGCAGAGCAGCATGCAAGAGGATCAGCTGCCGCAACGTTGGTGTTGCAGAAGGTCCCAGATCCTAGGCAGTACGGTGTAGCTGAGGTCAACGAAGAGGAGCACGGAAACCTGAGGATTATGAGCGTCTTGGAGAAGCCCACGAAACCGACAACTAACCCGGCAATCATGCCACTGTACATCTTCAATCCCGTCATCTTCAAGGCTCTCAGGGCTACGCGACCGGGGAAAGGTGGCGAGATCCAGCTGACTGACGGCATACAGAGACTCATTGATGAAGGACATAGGGTGCAAGCAATCGAGCTACGGGAGGACGACATCCGCCTCGATATCGGCACACCTGAAACCTACTGGGACGCGCTAGAGTTGTCCCACCGTCATGCGTTGTCCAAGGAACGTTGAGCATGATTTGATGGATCACAATATTCGCTCCGGTCTTGAAGAGTTGCTGAAACAGCTGAACGAGGATCAATTGCGATCGAAGAAGGTAGCAGTCACAGGCGGGGCGGGTTTCATCGGGAGCTGGCTCTGTGACGCATTCGTCTTGGCAGACGCAAGTGTCCGCTGTTTCGACAATCTCTGTACCGGCCTCCTGACAAACGTGGAACACCTAGTGACAGCGGGCAATTTTGCATTTCACGAAATCGACACTACTAAGGATGATCTGGGAAATGAGAGGACTGACCTTGTGCTCCATTTTGCCAGCCGTGCATCGCCAGAAGAATATCAGCAGCACCCTATTGAGACACTCACAGCCAATTCTCAGGGTACTCATAATATGCTCGAGCTTGCAAGAAAGAGCGACGCGAGGTTAGTCTACGCTTCCACATCTGAAGTATATGGCGACGCACATGTCATACCGACGCCAGAGACCTATTGGGGCAACGTGAATCCGGTCGGGCCTCGGAGTTGCTATGATGAAGGTAAGCGATTCGGTGAAGCTCTATGCATGGCCTATCATAGGTCACATGGGTTGGACGTGCGAATCTTGCGATTGTTCAACACGTACGGCCCTCGCTTGAGGTCTGACGGGTTCTATGGTCGTGCTTTGTCGAGGTTCATCGACCAAGCATTGTCCGGCGAGGATATCACTGTGTACGGTAGAGGCGACCAAACCCGGTCTTTTTGCTATGTGACCGACACAGTAGCAGCCATACTCAAGGCCGCAATGCGGAACGAGATCAAGGGGCAGGTCGTCAACATCGGAAATCCGCATGAGGTTTCAATTCTCGAACTTGCCGAGAAGGTCAAAGTAACAACAGGGAGCAGCTCGAAGATCACATTTCATCCCAGGCCGCCTGACGACCCACAGAGGAGATGTCCTGACGTCTCGAAAGCCAAGAGAGTCCTGGGATGGTCCCCGACCGTAACGCTCGAGGAAGGCCTAAGAAACACAATAGAATGGTTTAGACAGCGTAGAGTGGGAAGATAGGGGCTCGTTCTTGCCCAACTCTCCCAGGTATCTGGTATTGTCTATGTTGCAGTCTGTCCCACAAAGCCTCAACGGTTAAACGGCAATCTGAAAGGCATGTCCTAACACTTCTCGAGCAGGCAATATACGTGATTGAAGCGACAATGCAATGCAAACAGGGCTTGACGGTCTCCGTCGTCTCGGCGACATGGAATGAGTCTGAAACGCTGGGGGTGCTCGTCCGAAAAGTCCGCGAGACTCTCGACAATGTTCCGCATGAAGTAATCATTGTTGACGACAGTTCACCTGACGGAACGTACACGCTGGCATTGGAGTTGGCGGACAAGGCAATCCGCAAGGAGCGCCAAGGGCAATCCATCGCCTTGCTCACTGGCATACAGCAAGCCAAATACCCAATTGTCGTGACAATTGATGCTGACCTTGAGAATGATCCATCTAACATTCCGAGGCTTGTGCAAGCGCTCGAGGAAGGATACGACATCGTTGTTGCAGCGAGGCCTCGGTTGCCAAGGTTCTCAGAACGCCTCTTCTCGACAACCATCGGAAGACGCCTCGGGATCACAGATGTGCTGTCAAACTTCCGTGCAATGCGACGAGAGCGGGTGAGGCAAATCTCATTAACAGGGAGCGAAACGTTCGGAGCAGAGTTCCTCATCCGCGCGCACAAGCTCGGACTCCACATTGGCCAAATCCAAGTGGCGGAAACTCAACGACGTTCTAGACCAAGAATCGGCGGAACTGTGACAGCTAACTTTCGGATACTCAAGGCGCTGTTGACTCTCTCCTCGACTGAAGTCGGGAGATTCATGCTTCCACAATGATCCTCTTCTCTTGGGTGGGTCATCCCGTTGTTGCGGTTCCACCCGCATCCATCCCAGCGTAGAAGCATAGGCCAAACCATCGGCCTGACAGCATACCCGCCGCAGCGGGCAGCCATATTCAAGACGCCAACCGCGTCCCTATGCGCCTCCAAGCCGCAGTATAGGCATTGGAAACCACGCAAGACGCGCAACGAATGCCTTGAACCACATCGCGGGCATGTCTGGCTCGTGTACGCTTCCGAAATCGTGCGAACCTTCATGCCATATTCCTCTGCTGTCCATTTGAGTCTGTCCGCGACATACTTGTGGCTCCAATAGTTGTGGACCATCGCGTTTCCCTGCCTACCATGATCGCTGTTGCTTCTGATTCCTGTGAGTTCACCGATAACGATCGTTGACACGCCTTGCCTGTAGAGGTCCTTGACGAGTTGTCGAGCAAATGCGGCTACCGCATGCCTGAAACGGTTCTTCCTGATCCTGTACAGTCTTGCGAGTTGCTTAGACTTCTTTCTTCCATTCACGGTGAGGAGTCGTTGTTGGTGTCTGGCTATGCGGTTGGTCCAGTACCACCAATCCGCCAGCAAGCGGCCAGACTGGTATGCGACTGGTTGACGCCATTCTGGCAGCCAGACGGTTGCGAGGTTCCTTACGCCTAGGTCGATGTAGCAAGTCTTGGACCCCAAAGGGGTGATGAGTGGCTTCACCTGAACGGATTGAAAGACCCGCCACTTCTTCGACAATGCATCCCATGAGACCTCTAAGCGTCCTTGTTTGCCAGTCCATTTTGGTTTGCCCTTGAAGGGTATGGAGAGATGACGCGGCAAATCCACGCGGCCTTCTCGTAGATGGTAGCTGTCGCAGCGGAACAGAATCTTGAGGAAGTATCGTCCGTCCCGCTTCCAGTAGCCTAGAGTCCTTACTTTCTTCATTCCAGCCGGGAGACTACCGCGTCGCTCTAGTTGTTTCAGAGCGAGAAAACTGCGCCACGCCTCATTGTTCTTGCGGACGACCTGCTGCGCTGTCGCGGAGCCGACCAGCGGTACGTACTTCTTGTAGACTCGCGGGTTCCAGTCGAGTCGCAGGTAGTTCCCGTACTGCTGATGATGAAGGTAGTTGACTTCATTCCACAGCTTCGCACAATTGACTCCGAGTTCTTGGAGTATGTGATGCTGTTCTTGCGTTGGCGCGAGAGCGAAGAGGTTGCTGCGTTTCATCTCTTGCTCCGCCTCTGAATGTACTCCCTTAAAACTCCTGAGGGCTCGTTTACTCCATCTCTAAAGACAGGAGCTTGCGCTCCCCCCATTATGGTCATTAGCCTTATGATCATGCTGAGACCAAGTATTAGGAGATCACGCATAGCAGGGAGTTGGTCCTGATTCGGATCTCAGTGTTTGGTCTCGGCCCCGTGGGTCTAGTGACAGCTGTCTGCTTCGCGAGGAGAGGCAACCAAGTGGTCGGCATAGACCCTGACCGCGATAGGCTTGAGAAGATCCGAAGAGCGGAGGCACCATTCTTCGAGCCGAAGTTGAAGGAGTACCTCACGGACACTATTGCAAGGGGGGCGTTCTCTGTAGCCGATGATTCCTCCGTCAACATGCGTTCGGATCTAGCATACATAGCTGTTGGAACACCGAGCAGCGAGGACGGGAGCATAGACCTCACGTACGTCAAGAATGCCGCCGTTGCCATCGGTCAATCTATCCGCGAGAGTACGCAATATCAGCTGGTAGTCGTAAAGAGCACCGTCATTCCGGGAACAGCTCGCACACTGGTCAAACCGGTGCTGGAAAGAGAATCCGGCAAGGCTGCCGGAAAGGGGTTCGGGTTGTGCTCGAATCCTGAATTCCTACGCGAGGGTAACGCTGTCCACGACGCAGAGTTCCCAGATCGAATAGTGATCGGTGGCGAGGATGTGGATGCCATCACAAGGCTTGAGAATTTCTACAAGGAATTCCACGGCGAAACCACGCCACCGGTCATCCGCACCACACATGAAAGCGCGGAACTCATCAAGTACGCCAACAACGCATTCCTAGCAATGAAGGTGAGCTACATCAACACAATTGCAAACATTGCCGAGCGAACCCCAAACGCCGATGTCAAGGCCATAGCCCAAGGGATCGGCCTAGACGAACGAATAGGATCAAAGTTCCTGAACGCCGGCCTAGGATGGGGCGGCTCGTGTTTTCCGAAAGATCTGAGGGCACTAGTACGATACAGTAAGAGCCTACACTACGCCCCTGAGCTGATCGAAGCCGCCGTTGCCTCCAACGAGAACCAGAAGCAAAGAGCCATCCAGTTGGCGAAGCACGCTCTAGGTTCACTTGTGGGAAAGAGAATCGCGATCCTGGGATTGGCGTTCAAGCCTGAAACAGATGACATGCGCGAGGCCGTTTCAATACCATTGGTCCGATCGCTCTTGACCGAAGGAGCGAACGTCGTTGTCTATGATCCAGCAGCCATGCGGAACGCTAGGGCGTTCTTCCGAGACACAGTCACCTACGCAAGAGACTTGTACGGATGCCTAGACGAGGCAGACTGCTGTATCGTCGTAACAGAATGGCATGAATTCACCACCATTACTCCAAAGATGTTCCTTGAACGGATGCGGTGCCCAGTCGTCATCGATGGGAGAAGAATCTACAAGGCGGACGAGTTTCTCAGAGCAGGAATCAGATACTCAGGCATAGGGCTAGGTCCAAAGGCCAACTAGCGCATTCTCAATGGTGCATGCCTGGGTAGCACCAGTACGTCGAGCACACGGCTTCCTTGACTCTCTCCGCGACTGAAGTCGCGAGGATTCATGTTTCCACAATGATCCTCTGTTGGGTGGGCATTCCGTTGTTGCGGTTCCACCCGCATCCATCCGAGTGTGCCGTAGCGAGCAGCCATATTCACGATGCCTCCGCTTGCTCGAACCTGCCCCGCCTATTTTCGGTTGGGAGCTTTATTCGAGGCTTCGGAGATCTCAACCACATCTGAGCCTACTGTCCCTTCGCGCGTCACGACGAACTAGCGTAAGCTAGTTCCTGCTGTACGGAACAATACCCGAATAGCCACCGAGGTGTTTCGGTGGCTGGTAGGGTCGTGCGTTCGCGCCCATAAGGGTCGGACTCGCAGAGATAATGTCCCAGACTGGCGGGTCTTATTTTCCTGAGCAGGGACCTGTCAGGAGCTCTGGTGGAGGCAGCCGATAAGAACCCAGTCGAGGGGTTCGAGGCGGCGTTCTGAGGACAGGCAAGGCAACGAATTAGAAACCCACAACGGAAAGTTTAGGCGCCATGCGAAGACACTGGAATAATGCCTGTGTAAAACCGTCACGGTGAGAGTCAATGACACGTGATGGGGCGCGCATGGTATGGAGAGTCACCACATTTGTGGAAGGAGAAATGTGGGAAATCGTCTTCAGTTAGAATGAAGGCGAGAAGCGTTCGACGTAACGCGGTTCTCCCAATGACCGGTGGGTGCCTAAACCTGTCCGCAGTAGTGTTCCGTACGGAACGTGAGACCCAGACCCATCTGCCGTCATATTTGGCGGATAGGACAGCTGCGTCTGATTTGGTGGATCTGGTTCGCAGGGGTCATAGTACCCGATAAGGCAGCTAATGACTGCCCCATGGGGAAGGACCCCAGTCCTATAATCCGAAAACGAACTTTGGGAGAGACCTCAACTGCGGACTAAAATCCGCTGGTAAGATGCGAGAATATTAGGCACGTAAAATCAGCTTCTCTGGCGACGGAGAAGCCGCGGCTCTTCGGAGCCTAGGTAGTGTCGTCCTCGCACCGATGAAGTCTGGCTATGCAGTAATGCATAGCTCCGTGCTCCCAATATCGTAGTAGACGGACTATAGGAGGGAGAGCCCGATGAAGCGAAAGTTTCACGTCGGGTTCGGAGAGGAGGGTGTGTGCTTCCTATCTGACGTAAGTCAGACAAGGCGACACACTCTTACTCAACCGGGGTTGTCTCATTCGGCCCAGGCAGATCCGGTCTGTGCCAACCATTTAAGCTGCCAGGGGCTCGCTTACTCCACGACCAGAAGTCGGAAGCTTGCGCTCGCCCCATTATGGCCGCGACCAGTATCTATGCTCGGGATTTCAGGATCCTGATCTCGGTTCTGGATTTGAGGCTTTCTTCCAACTGTTCGGTCGCTTTTTGGGCGGCGGATTTCTTCTCTTCGCTATCTACGATGAAGATGACGCTGTGAAAGCTAAGGTTCTTGAGGTCGTTTGTGACGTGCCATCTCACCCGGTCGGGGTGTTTTTCAGGGTAGGTTTCTGCTTCAAGGGCTTGTGCTCTCTCATAATCCCATGAGTTCTTGAACGGATGCGGTGGGAGTATGATGCCGTCAGGGCCGGGTTGGGGGTTGCTCTCGTCGATGCGAATCGGGTAGTAGCCCTTCCGCGCGTATGTCCACAACGCTTCAAGGATAAGAGACCTGTGTGCGTCCAGGCCTGCCTTGGCAGCGGCGGTTGCATCGGCTGAGGCGAAGAGTGCAGCTTCAGCCTTTTCGGTGATTTGGTAGGTCTCTCTGCCTTGGAACGGGACATGACGAAGGTAGCCATTATTCGATGCCTTCTCGAGAAGCGGCGAGAGTGTGTATTTGTTCTTGGGAATGTACGGCAGTGCTGAGTTGCTGAGGCCAGTGAGCGTTGCTGCGCCTTTCATGGCCTGAAGTTCAGAGACAGCTAAGACGATGCGGAAGATGGATGCGGGAGGAGGCTCAGCGAGGGGAAATATGCGCATCCAAGGGGGCTGCTCGACAACGGTCATTTCATCGATCACCTTCAATCTCTCTTCTCTGATCGCGTCAAGCGCGTCCTGAACTTCCGTGTCGGTGTGGGTGTCTCTAGGTGGTGGAAGGCATTTGATGACGTATGGTGCCACGTACTCGTCCTCACTCTTCATCCTAATCAATGCCTGAAACTTCGGAAGTGAAACAAGGGTTTGCATGATCTCATCCGCCAAGACTGGATCCATATTGTTGGCGACTCGGCGTGCGTCCTCGCCGCTTAGGTTGAGATAGATCTGTAGAGCTGCATTTGTGAGGAGGGAGGCGACGAGCGGATCGGTTAGCTGTGTGATGTTCTGGTTAGCGAGATGGATGAACATTGCGTTCTTTCGCATTTCAGCCAAGATTTGTGACAGGAGTGAGATCGATGCGATGAGTTGGAACTCATCAGCCACAACGATGACGGGCCATCGTCTGTCCTCCTTGACTATTTTCGCCCTATCGAGCACGGTCAACCATATGCGCCAAAGCAGCATTGACGCAAGCGCTTGCCTGAAGTTGGAGGGAATATCAAGTCCGCCCAGGTTCAGAATCGTCAGGTTGCCAGGCAGAATCATCGTGCTGAAATTGAAGGTTGAACGTGGTGAACTGAAGGTTCGACGCATCATCCTCGAGTCGAGGAAGACGTCTAGCCTGTACTTGAGCCCGAAAACGCTTTCTGAGATGCGAGGCCACAAGTCGCAGTACTGCCGCAGACTGTCAGCGACATCTCCTCGCAGTGAGAGTCTCTTCATTACGTCATCGAGGCGTCTTTGATCGGCGAGAGCGTCAAGGAGTTGTGCAAGTTCGCTGAGGGTCGCGTTGTCTTTTGAGAGCATAAGGGCGGTCAGGCATTTTCGTAGAATCGCAAGCATCCTGGGTGACCACCGCTCCGACAGTCCAGTCAACTCGCCGATCGAGCTGGCAACGTTGCCGGCCTGCAGGCTAACTTTTGAATCTCTATCCTCTGGGTTGGCGTAGTGGTGGAGTTCAAGCGGATTATAGGTGAATGGTGCATCGTATGGTTGATAGTAGGTTACTCCAAAATCTCCACTCGTCCGGAGCAGCCGATGAGAAAGCTCACCCTCCACATCAAGAACAATCAAAGCGAAAGCTTCTTCAGGCCTGGGGAGACGGAGGGATATGTCTCTAAGGTCCGCCGCGTTAAGTGAATCGGTTGGCAGCTTTTCCCGCTGAGACCATCCGCTCAAATGCAGTGCATGCATGATGTGGAGGAGGAGGGTGCTCTTGCCGAACCCCGTGCAGCCAAGCAGAACGGAGTGAGCCAAGAAAGCCTTCAATGGGAGACAGAGGGGTCCTCCGTCTGGAATCAAGTGCCCCAACACTAGTCCGGTCGCGTCGCGGGTTTTCGGTGGTAGGGGGTGAATTGAAAGGCCGTGGCGATGTACGTTCATTCCGGGGAGAGTAGCCGGCGACGGAAGAAGGATCAGTGGGGAGAGTTCGGGGCTGCTCAGTATCATGGGGTGCAGATGTTTCCTCTGGATCATGCTCTCCAGCACCGTTTGTGGGTTCTCTCTTTCCCATTTCAGGGAGTCTTGCGGTTCATTGCTTGCAAACGCGGATCCGAGGAAGTTGGCCACAGTCTCAGCCTTTGCCTGGTCGCGTGCGAATACGAGCGCACGTAGGGAGACACGGAAGAGACGGCGTTTCATCTTCTCCTGAATTTGGCTCAGCAGGATTTGATCTTCGGTGGAGATGCTGTTTTTCATCGCGGCGGAGAGGGATCGCTTGTAGAGTTTCGTTCTCCAGCCCGCCTCATTAGGCTCAATCAGGAATTGGATCCAGACATTCGCCTTCAACGGGCGTGCGCCCATCAGGATGGGTTCAAGGACGCCGGCCTTTTCCTTGTACTCTCGTAGGCAGGCGAGTTGGGCGGGGGAGGTTACTGTGACGGCGGCTGCGTAGTTGTTCTCGGAGCTGGATTTGACCCAACGTGAAAATGTGTCTGCATTGCGCAGTCCCAGCCCAGGGTAAGCGGTGGTTAGCAGTGAGGCGATCGCATCTGCGTGTTCAGAGTTTATCGCTACCTTGAGTCTTCCGTTTTCGTCGAGCATCACCTCGTACGAGTATTTGGCTGGAATTGAATCATGAGCAGCGAATAGCTTCTCAGGTTCAACTTTAGGGAATGGGATCGGTGGCTGAAGCTCAACTGCATATGACTGCCGCCTACTGGTCAAGATCAAGACGGATCGATAACCTCTGACCACGATGCTTCGGAAGCCGGGAGATCACATCTAGACGATGAAGGCCATAGAAGGAGAATGCAAAGAACGCAATCTGTGCAGGTACCGCCATCTCGGCCATGATGAATCCGAGGACCGGAATTCGCCCAAAACTCATCAGTTTGTACGACAGCGACCCAATCAACGAGAGGAGGAGAATGAGCCCGCCAATTCCTCGCAGCTGAGTTCGCGGGTAGACCTCAATTTGATGGATGAGGATGGGGCAGAGCGCGAAAGGAGTGAGCGACAAGGAATAGGGCACGAGCGTTACGCTAAGGTTCCAAACGAAGCTTAGAAAACCTGCACTATTGTCAACTAGTTCTGGGGGAGAGACTGATGTGGCTAAGAGATGCACGGTCAACAGTAGGAAGAGAACGATGGTGGCTTCCGCCGCCGCATTCGCAAGCCTCCTCATCCGAACAGCCTCCTCCTTGACTTTGATCTTAATTGATGCTGATGGGCGGTCAGGAACGACATCACGCGTAGTAGTTCGTCGCGAAAGGATTGTGTCAGAGGCCTGAACCACCGAACGAGACATGTGACCGCCGGGTCAACAAGTTCAGTCTGGACGACCCGCCATTTCTGTAGAATATAGAAAGTGGCGAACCAAGGCAATGCTGTAAGGGCTGTCATGAATAGTAACGCGGTCATCAGATTTCGATGTGCAAGATGCGGGATGATGGATAAACTTGTGAAGACAGCCACCGTGATCAACCAAGTGGTCCAAGGAACTGAAATCATTACACCTATTGTCAACATCGTTAGTAGGTCAACCAGTACACGCTTCAACAACACATTCAACTCGACTACGAACCTCCAGATAGTTTCTGGTTCTCTGCGCGCGAAAGTGCAGGTGCGATCCTCTGGCACCTGCTCATGTCACAGTAAGTTCGAATGCTCATCACCGCTTGACTTTGGCTCAAATCGGATCCGACACGATAATTGTCGCCGGAAGGCATAAATCTACCGTCTACCGATCGGTATATCGACCCTCTCGGTAGATTGCGATGGTGGAACCTGATTTGGATAGGCATGCGGTGCATGTGTTGGTGCTTTGTGCGCGCGCTCCGCGGACCGCTTATGCGCTTAAGAGAGCGCTGAGATTCCACCGCATATCATCTGCGCAAGCTCAACGCGACAAACTTCTTGAGCGCGGACTGCTGCGATGCCTAGAGAGCAAGACTGGTCGACATGAACGCCCGTGCGTGACAACCATCTTGGGCATGGTTCATCTCCTCGTCGCGAAGGACCCGCCGCTTGAATGGATCGCGCGCATTGCAAAGAACCATTCGCAACTGCTTCCGCATGTCTTCGGCAACTGGCAACACCTTTCTGTCTTCGAGGCACCTGCCTTCCTCCGATCCTCCGATCCTCAGAATAGGCCTGACGCAATCGTTTCTAGGGCCCTCGTAAGCGCTTGCAGGGAGTTTCTGGAGGCCCCTCCCCGTCGCGTCCGCTTCATCTTCGATACTGGCGAATTCAAAAAGGTCAGATCCAGATGGTCTAAGAGTCCCCTCAGCAGCGTCTACCCGACAGTGGATGATTATGTCGAGGAGGTCTTGCGGGAATTCTTAGAGCCGCGCGCGTTGCTTCTTGACGACCTTCTGTACTCTTCAATAGGAGCGAGTCCACTTTGGCATCGACGCACTACGTCAGACGCACTTGAACGTAATCTTTTGTGTTTCACTATTTCTGCTAACCCTGATCTATGCGCTTTCTCTCGCAACTATTTTTGGCAGCAACGTCTTGAGGCAATTCAAGAGGTCAAGGACACCGAGCGCGCCGAAGTGCGTATCCTTGCCCGGGATGAAGAGCCTCAGTCAATGCGAGCCGCATTTCCTTCCCTCGAAGAAATCCTGCGGTGGGAGCATCATTGTATCCAGCAACACGGCTACATACCATTTATCGCAAGTTGGAGTGGGAAAGGTATCAGGCGGGAGTATGCAAAGCCAGAGGACATCAGGATATGTCCCAAGTGCCATGCTTGCCTCGCAGACGCCGAAGCACCTGCGAGTACTTGAAGCTACGTGATCACAGCAAGGCGAGCGTAAGCTCCGGACTTCGGGTCGTGGAGTAAGCGAGCCATCAGTAGTTTTAGAGGAGTACGTTCAGAGGCAGAGCAGGAGCCAATCATGAGCATGACTGGCTTCGATTACTACAGCGCATCAGTCCTCGCCGCATACATCGCAGACATCTCCAGGTTCCCGTCGCCTTCACACCTAGTCTCATGGGTTGGATTATGCCCATCAGTCCCCCCAGACCGGGGAATCACTCTACATGGGAAGGATGAAGGGCGGAAGCAGGAAGGTCAAGTGGATCATGATCCAAGCGGCGAACACAGCCATCAGATCCGACCCGAGAATGAAAGCGTACCACGAACGGAAGCTGAGGAGGCACCACCATAACGTGGCAGTGACACATG